>Ga0181527_1003224_pt1 | contig 14712 bp, 13 predicted proteins | sample PEATcosm2014_Bin_30_FD_119762 | JGI IMG/M metagenome (GOLD analysis project Ga0181527, IMG submission 119762) | Peatland microbial communities from MTU Mesocosm Facility, Houghton, MI, USA - PEATcosm2014_Bin06_60_metaG | ecosystem: Environmental > Terrestrial > Soil > Wetlands > Peat | place...
GATGAAGTCAAACAAATCCGCGGGGTTCAACATCTCGGGGCAGCCCAGCAAGCCGTTTCGGCAGCGGCTGCCGACTTCAATCACGATCTCGGAGCAGAACCAGCTATTGGCCGAGCGGTAGTCGACGTGCAGAGCCGGGAAATTGTGCGGCGAGCACATGCCGTTAGGGCCGTTGTCCTGGTCGACGGCACCATAAGTGCGTCCCACCGGCAATCCCTTGGGTCGAGACACGCGAGATACTGGCCTGGTGCTAGAGCCAAGTTGGGATAGGCTACAACTGTGCCTCCAGCGGATTGGCCGTCCCTAGGACGTTGGAAGTACCCGTGATGCCCACCGACTTCGTGCGGGGGACCCAGCAACCGGTCCCCCATGCACGTTGGAGTAATGGCCCATCGCACTTGGCGGGGAGGCTGGGTCGAGGACGCGTTGTCCGGGTGCATCAGGTGCTCATTCCGGTGGTGCCAATCGTTCAGCGGCTTGCCGAGGATTGGAAAATGCATGCGGACGGTTTCCGGATCCACTGTTGCGGTCGGCGGCAGCGCGGCAATCTTGCTCACCCTTTCGAGGAATCGCGGCGACTTCTGCGAGTGACTTGCTTGGCTTGAGCCCGGTCGATCGCCTCTTTGACCTCCCGCCGATGCACAGGAATCTCGCGCGGCGCCTTTATTCCCACCCGCACCTTGTCGCCCCGGATGTCCACGATGGTCACGGACATCGTATCACCGATGACGATTTCCTCGCCCTTTTTTCGCGACAACACCAACATCGTTCGTTTCCCTGACCTCGCCGCTGCCGCAATCTCGCCGCACATGATCTGTAGTGGTATCAAGGGATAAGCCGCGGAAGATCGTCGGGGCTTCCTCGCTCCGGCGAGTGGCACAACATGCGGAGTTTGGGCAGCATGGACAATCCTCGCTGTTTCGTGCCACTACACATTAGTAGGCAGACAAACAGCCGGCTTCGTCGGGTGAGAGATGCAGCGCTTGTCGACAGCCGAAGGAGCCGGTAGTAACCTGACTAGTACCGCGGGATAGGACCACATGGCATTGACAGGCCGCCCCTGGTGGCGATTGATCCCAAAGCGCGGGATGGCGGGACGCCAAGATGCGAGACGATTTGGTCCTTGTGGTCCAGAGGGTAGTTGAGGCGCATACCAAGGCTGGAAACCTGGATTATTGCAACCGGCAGGATTTTATCGGCATGGTCAACGCCGTTCGCGAAGCAGTGGGAGGGCTTCGAGGCGTCAAGAAGGATGAACTGCACTTGATGGTGGCCGTTTGTTGGTTGGGGCCGGACTCCGCGGACATTCCACCAGCCGCCATGCGAAAGAGCCTGCTGACCGCGATTCGGGAGCTGGAGTCGGACCATCAGAAGCGGCTCCCGCGAATCATGGAGTTCGCCATCGCTTATGGCTGCGGCAAATGGAGGGCCTTGGCAGCGATTCCTGGGCCCTGGGGGCAAGTATGGCCAGGTGCACTGCGGGCCCTGGCGCGGGCGATCACGCCTGCAATCCGGCGGGTGCGGAAGAGAAACGGTCAAGACTTTCGAGAAGGCCTCGATACCTGGCTGGCGGAAACCGTACGAGGATACCCTTTGCAAAGGGACTGGTTGGAGATCACTCAGGAGGCAGCAACCCTCGCCCACTACCTCTCGAATCCCGAGTATCCCTTGGTTCTTGGGGCCGGGCAAGTCTTGAAAATCGACGCCTCGGCGGATGGGATTACCGTTCGGGCGGTTGGCCCCTTCGCGGAGAATCCTTACGAAACCCGTGTGCCGCCGGGCGCCAAGTTCGTTTTCCGGGCGGACACGTCGCTAGAGCTTCACACTCCGCAAGGCGTGGTGCGCGTACCGTCAGGGCTGCGGATCGTGGTCCTGGTTCGGGGCGACGACGTGTGGATCACTCCGGATACCTTGAAGACGATCCGGGTGCAGGTTGGCCTGGGGCAGCTCGTGACGGTTCGAATTCCGGGCCCGGCGAGGCTGAGCATCTGGCGATGCACCTGTGGGAACAAGAACTGCAACTCTCAAAAACACCGATTGGAGGGCTGGGACCCACGCAGGCTGTCGCTGTGGGCATTTGTGGCCTCGGCGGTCAAGGGACCCAACTGCAAGTTGAGACTCGGTTCCGCGCTGCAGGGAATGTACCTGCCCATGCTCGCCAGGGAAGGCGAGCCCCGCGTGCGCGAGGTTGAGGTGGAAGTGCAGATCTGCCCATGCGGCGAGAAGTATGAAGGCGAGAAGTGTCGGCGGGCGGATTGTAAAGAAGGGCCGTTCGATTCCCGGCGGATGCGCAGAATCAGCGAAAGACGGCTGGTGGTCGACGGGGTCGACCCGCCGGCATATCGTCTGGTCCGCCGACAACGCTGCCGGAACAGACATCAGCACTATTGCCTTCTCAACCGGCCCGCATTGGACGCCCCCCCGCTGGCGAAATTATGCGGGGAATGGGACAACCTTTACGAGTTTTTCCCAGGCCAGGGCGAGGCAGCAGGATGCCCGCTGTGCGGGCAGTTGCCCAAGCGGCCCAGGCCGACCACTGTTTACGTCCGCACTTTCGACGGTCCCCCGGAGCTCCCCGACGGTGCCGGGCAGCCGACGGACGACGATGCTGCGTCCGCGGCCGAGCGCCGAGGGGCATTGCGGCAAGGGGGCAGACGCTACAAGAGGACGAGACGCGACTATGAGTGAGCTGCCAGCCAATCTCGTGCAGGGTTCAGAGGTTCTCCAGGAAGCCGAGATCCTCCTGGAGAAGATGCGATTCCATCCCGGCCGTGGCGATTTTGCCCAAGGGCAATATGTCGCGATCCTGATCGACCCGCAGGTGGAGGCCGATCAGACCATGCTGGTTCAAATCACCTGCTGGGCCCGTGGGCATCAGACGGTGGACTGGCGGCGGTTGGTGGCGTGGGTAAGGTACCGGCAGGAGGGCATCGAGAGATTCCGACTTGTGTCGCTGGATTCTCGCGGCCGAGGCTACCTGCGGTCGCTTCCGCCGACGCAATGCTTGATCCGCATGGGCAGCCGCGGCGAAGCCAGCATTCCCCACCCCGGCCCCCTGGCCCGGCAGAGCCGGAGAGGGAGTCTGGCGACGCCTTGCGCCGCGGCGGCTGCAGCGGCTCCGCCGGACGTGGTTTCCGAATGCCTGCACATCTGCGATTCCCTCGATGGTAAGATTACGGCAACTGTGCGGAGGGTCGTCGACGGAATAGAGATTGCCTTTGAAACGCGCGCACCCGACATGGCGAAGCGGAGCATCTCTTTCGCACTAGTGGCGAGCCGAACCGGCAGGATCCTGCTGGGGGAGGAGGTATTACTGGAAACGGTTCCGGCTGATCCCGAAAGCTGGGAAGGGACTTGGCGGGGAATGGTGGATTGCGACGAGCCTAGTCGATTCCTGTTCCAGGTTAGTCCGGCCGTCGCTGAAATCAACGTTCCAGCACCTGCTCAACCGCAACTCCTCTCTCCCAACCCGGAACGCGGGCGAAGGCTGAGGACTCGGCCCGGCAAAGACACGAGGCCGCGGTCGGACGGCTGCGTCGACTTGCCGAAGTTCCACGTGATCATCAGTAACCCGCCTTTCGGGACGTTGCAAGACCTGAAGGTCGCCTGGCAGCGGCGCGTGACCTGGGCCGAGGTCCGTCACGCTTGGGACAATACCGGCAGCAAGAAGCCGTGGTCGATCCCACGATCGGAGCAGTGCGATGCCACGACCGCGGATCAACGACTTTATGCCGAGACACTTTATCACCGTCGATTGTGGTATCAGATGGTCCATCCGGACGTTCGCGGCTTCTTTCATGCCTGCCGCAACACGCTGGCAAGCGGTCGCCATGCAGCGCTGTTGTCCCTCGACGAGTGGCTGGAGGAGGCGTCGAGCCCCCTGGAGGCGATCCTCGACTACGCCGGCCCCCAGCGGAAGGCGCAGTTGGGACGGGTCTTCCGGGCTCACTTGCTGTGCACCCGCGCGAATCTCGACCCCGCCTTCCGGCTTGCCGACGACACGGTTTGCGAAGACGCTTGTGCCGCGATTCACCAAGAGACAGGGCTCCCCTTGGGGCTGGTCCGCGACTTGGCGGCCGAATTGACTGGCTGCGCGACGCGGTCGGTCGCTCATACGCAGTCTGTCACGGTGCTCTTGGTAGACGAGACCACGGGACAAGGCTTGACCGTCGATCTGGTCGGGGAATTGGTGTCGCCGGGACGAGGGGAACTCCATCCCGCGCCCGCCTTGGCACTGTTGTTCCGTGACGAGAAGTACCTCGAGGGTGAGGAGCTCGCACGGCATTATGTCGCCGACGCGCTGGCCTTGCAGGGCGGCGCCAGCGACGTCCGCTGGAGCCTGAGAAAACGACTAGACAAGCTCCCGTGCGAAATCACCGGCGACTCGGCGTCGGGAGCCTTGGGGTTTCTCTTGGCGTGTCTGTGGGCAGTCCCGCCGGTTCCGGCAATGCGCGGAAACGTAGTTCGAGGCAGAAAGAGTTGGCAACGAGGGCTGGCGGAGCACGTCCTCGCAAGCTTCGGGCAACTGAGAACTCTTGCCGGCGTCGCCATCAGCGGTCGGTTGGGCCCCGGGGGTTGCTTGCGGAGGGTCAGTCGAGAGCATGAGAAAATGCTTGTCGCACGACTCGATAAATCGCTGCCGAGAATCCATACTGTGATCTTTGCCCAGGAGCAACGTCCGGACGCGGCGCGCGGGCGCGATGAAGAGCTTCTCCCGGATTTTCAGGCCGATGTCCGGCTGCTCTTGGCGGCCACCCTGCACGACGCTGCCAGGGAACTGGCGGTGGATATGGAGACGCGATGGGGGGCAATTCCCAACTATTCGGCGGTACTGTGCCACCACGCGGGACTGGTCGGGCGAGCGGAGCTCAAGCGACGAATCCAGTCGTTCATCGAACAATCAGATTGCGGTTATTTGCTGTTGGTTGCCGGCCCGGGCGCCGGGAAAAGCGCCTTTGTGGCGGAGATGGTCAGGCAACAGCTCTATCCCACGGTCGTTCACTTCATAGAACGCGGCCAGGGTGACTGGGACCGGCCGGGAGTGATTCTGGCGTCACTGGGCGCGCAGATCCGCCGTTTATTTGCCCTGCCAGTTCTCGAAGAGGAGCGCGCCAGGACGCCTGCCGGTGCATTCGTGGCGGTGCTCAACCGGGCGAGTGGCTCTCTCGCCCCCAGCCAAAAGGCGCTGGTGCTCGTCGACGGTCTGGATGAGGCATTCGGCGCAGGCGGCCGCTTTGCGCGGCTGCCCCTAGCCAGCGTTTTTCCGAGAACGTTGCCTCCCGGCATCAAGATCATGCTTACTTCCAGGAATGGCAAACACCTGGATTGGCTCGCCGACCCGAGGATCTGCCAGCGCGTGGCTCTTCGCGCGCTGGACCAAGCCAACCGTGACGATATCGAGGAATACCTCTTTCGGCAGAGCCGGTCGCGGAATCTGGCCCTGTCCCCTGTTTTGATCCGGCAACTGGTGCTGGCCGCGCAGGGGTGCTTTGCCGCCGCGGTCCTGTACCTCAGGGAACGGACCAATTTGGGGCCGGAGTTACAGGCTTGGGAGCGGGATCCTTCGGAGATCCCCCGCGGACTAGACGACTGGTTGCAGGCGGAATGGACACGGCTGTTGAATCCCGTGATGCCGGGGAAAGAGAATTCGGAACGCCTTGCGGACCGGCAGCGACTGACACCGCCGCCGCGGGTGATCACCGCGATCCTCGGAGTGATGGCAGCCGCACAAGAGTGGCTTTCCCACGATCATTTGGCGACCTTCCTTTCCCACCTGGTTCGGCAGGAGGCCAAACGGCCCGCGAACGTCTCCGTCGGTGCCAGCAACTTAGAGGAACTTCTTCGGCATCTCGACTCCGTATGGGCCTTGACGGAGGGGCTTATGGAGCCGCAGGAGGGACAACGGGGGACCACGACCCGCTCCCAGTTCTTCCATCCCAGATTTCGTGAATTCATCCTTGGCGAGTTAAGTCAGGCGGAGCGGCGTGACAGCCATCGGATTCTGGCCAGGGCATGCGACGGCTGGAGATGCTATCGGGGGGCGGTGCGCGACTACGCGCTGAAGCATCAGTTCTTGCATTGGGCTGAAGCCGGCCAGTGGAAATCGGCTGCCCGCGTGCTTGCCGCGGTGGATTTCGTGCAAGAGCGCATCGCACGATTCGGCTTCTCGGCCGTTCGTGACGATGCCCAGATTGCAACCTTGCTTCCCCATATGCCGCGCGCATGGCGTCAGGCGTTCGTGCAGTGGGAGCTTTTCCTCCGTCCACGCATCGAGCGGCTGGACCAAGTGCCGACTGCCTATATTCAGGAGATCTCCAACGAGTTCCTTCCCACCGCTACAGAGCAATTCTGCGGCATCTTTGGGCAATTGCACGAGGGCGGTGCAGCGCAGTTCCCCGTGCCGCTCCACAAGGCTTTTGGGCCCCCTGCGCTGATCACCGCCGGACATACAGCGCCGGTGACCAACATTGCTTTTTCCCCGGACGGGCTCCACCTAGCGTCAGCCAGCCAAGACGGTACGGTCAAAGTGTGGGAAGTGACAACGGGCCGGCTCGTAGCCGATTGCTTGGGACATCAGGGCTACGCGACCGGCGTCGCTTTCTCCCCCCGAGGTGAGGTTATCGCCTCGGCTAGCGACGATGGCAAACTGAAGCTATATGAAGCCTTCACGGGTCGGCTGCTTACCGTTTGCACCGGCCACGAGGCGCCGGTGACCAGCCTAGCCTTTGCCCCTGAGGGGAGATATCTGGCGTCGGCGGGTAACGACGGTACGGTCAAGGTCTGGGACGCCCTAACGGGCCGACTGGCGGCCGACTGCCGCGGCCATCGGGAGCGGGTGAACTGCCTCGCCTTTTGCCCGACGCCCCAGCGGCATCTCGTGGCTTCGGCGAGTTGGGATGGTACAGTAAAGGTGTGGAGAGCAAAGTCGGGGCGGCTTCAGACCAACTGCATCGGCCATGGCGACTGGGTGACGGCTGTGTGTTTTTTGCCGGACGGACGCCGGCTGGCCTCCGGCAGCAGGAACGGCACCGTGAAGATTTGGGACACCATGTCGGGCAAGTTGCAGAACGACTGCACCGGCCATCATGGGTGGGTCCTCGGCGTTTGCTCTTCCCCGGACGGACACTGGCTGGCGTCGGCCAGCGGGGACCGCACGGTGAAGGTCTGGGAGGCCCGAACCGGCCGGCTCGTCGTTGACTGTGTTGGACATCGGGACGAGGTCACTGGCGTGTCGTTCTCCCCGGACGGTCGCTGGGTGGCTTCGGGAAGCGGGGATCGCACGGTGAAGGTCTGGGAGGCCCGAACCGGCCGGCTCATCGCTGATTGTGTCGGCCATCGGGAGAAGATCAGTTGCGTCGCCTTTTCTTCCGAGCGGCAATGGGGCATCGTAGCGTCGGGAAGCGCAGACAATACCGTGAAGATCTGGAAGGCCGCGACCGGTCAACTTCAGGCTGACTGTTCTGGGTGTCAAGATGAGGTTGCCAATCTGGCTTTCTCACCCGAGGGACGGTACGCAGCACTAACGGCTAGCGTCGGTAGGGTGAGCATTATCGAAATTGGCACACGCCGGCTGGTAGCCGATCAACTGAGGCACCCGGATGACGTGACGAGCCTTGCCTTCTCCGCGGATGGCCGTCATCTGGCCTCAGGAAGCAGAGATGGTGCCGTGAGAGTCTGGGAGACCGCAACGGGGCGATTCGTGGCCGATAGCCCGAAACACGAGGGCAATGTAACGGCAGTCACCTTCTCTTCGGACGGGCGGCTGATCGCGTCGGCCGGTGTGGATAAGACGCTTAGAATCTCGGAGGCGGCTACGGGCCGACTTGTCGCCGTTTGCCCTGAGCATGAGATGACGGTGACTAGCGTCGTATTTGCGCCAAACGCGCGCCACGTTGCCTCGGCGAGTAACGATAAGCTGGTGAGGATCTTCGAGGCGGCCACGGGCCGGCTTGTGGCCAGTTGCCATGGGCATCAGGAGGGCATCAAAAGTCTGGTGTTCTCCCCCAATGGCCAGTATTTGGCCTCAGGGGGATGGGATGCTGCCCTCAAAGTCTGGGATGCAGGGACCGGCCGGCTCAAATTCGATTGCCTGGGCCACGGCGCGTGGATAAACCATGCCGTGTTCTCTCCGGATGGCTGCTGGCTGGCCTCATCCAGCCATGACGCGACGGTGAAACTCTGGCTGCCGGAAACCGGTCGGCTGTACGCCACCTGCCACGGACATCAGGGTGACGTGAATTGCCTAAGGTTCTCCCCGGACAGCCGGTATCTGGTGTCCGCCGGCGCGGATAAGACGGTGCGACTCTGGACCTTCGCAGAACCAACCGCCCACAGTGCCTGCTGCGCAAATATCCTGTTTTTCCAGCACGAGCCGGTCGTCGTCGCCTTTGCCGCTGGAGAACCGCTCCGCCTTTTGGTTGGAGATCGCGTCGGCCGGATCTTCGGATATGAGATGAAGAGCCCTTGACCCGAGACGCTTTCGGTCGCAGGGGAACAGCCCACGAGGATGCGCATCCACCACAACGAAGTCTCTCGATTCAGCCGGCCGGGTCGCGGTTTACCAGAGGCCCCCCACCCGTGGGGGCAGGAACGGACTCGAAAGGGCCGGTGCCGTATCGGGCCAAGTGTAGTGGACATTTCGAGGATATCTTCGTATACTCCCCCTACATCCGCTTCGCCCGTCGGCGGAAACAGTTTTCCCGACTGGTAGCGGTTTTGCAGGACTCAGGAGGGCCAACGCCATGTCGACCGAGGTCGGGCAAGAGGACAAGAACCTGCTCGCATTTCACTTGTGGCACAAACGTGGATGTCCCCAGGGTGACCCCGGCTTCGATTATTACCCCGCTGAGTGGCTCTTGACGAGGTTGCTCCCCTGTCTCGCCGTGAAGGCCGCGCTCAATCCAACGCAGCTTGCTGCAGAAATTTCGGCGAAGTTGCTGGAGAGTGGGGTTGTGGCACGGGAGGTGCTTGTAATCATTGCAGTGCTCGATGGGGCGCGCGAGTACGCCCAGGCGCGTTACAAAGAGGCGGAAGCAATTAGTCCGAACAATGGGCTGTACCCGGAGGCGGAGGTCAACCGCAAGGACCGGGAGTTCTATCGCGCCTGTTGCGAGGCGATGTCATTGTATAGGGCGCGCATCCTGGAAAAGAAGGCCGCTTTGAGCGACAATGGCGGCCAAGGCAAGGGGCACCCAGTCGACCGGCGGGAATACGAGGATGCCTGCGTGGCCACCTTTGCAAATGGTCGTGGCGAATCCTTGTGCACCGCGATTGCGGCGGCCGTGCATCTCTGCCGTACCCTAAGCATGCTCAACGACGAAAGAAACCTGTCGTGGCCTGAACAACTCCATGCGAGAATCGTGATCGGAGGCACGGTGGAGGCTGCCGTACCCTGTCTTCTCTCTGCTTGGCGAGATGAAATCGCCATCGATTTTGAAAGTTGGAAGTCCCTCCCCGATTCCTACCGAGACCTTTTTCTTGCTGCCGGAGGCCGCGTCGGGCCCGGAACCCGCGCAGTGTGTTCACCGGAATGAACCATACCACATTTCCCTCTAACGTCGGCGAGTTGATGCGATTGATCTTGGGTTGTTACCTTCCAAGACGAACAGCGGACGGCTCTGCCACAATCTCGAAAGCCGAGTTCGCCGAGGGTGCCGGCCATGCATACACTCAGATGTATGCCCTGGTTCTGACGAACAAGAGACGCAAATTCTGCTGGAGCCTGGCGCAGTTTGTCAGCCAGACGCTCGTGCTGCTGCTGACGGCGAAGCGCTGTATCTCTACGATGCGATCTGCGCCGTGATGACGAGCGCGGGCCTCGAGCTCTGCCCCGCAGCCAATAAGCAGTGTCTGAACGCAAGAGCGAACCCTTCCGGGCCTACGCCCCGCCGCGAAGCTCCCGGCGGTATGGCGAAATGCGGACCGCCCGGTGGAGGTAAGAAGCTGACTTTAGGAGGATCGGGGGATCAACCGGCCCGCCAGATGGCGCTGGCGATCACGGATCGGCGGCCAGCGTTGTCGGCGGCGGGTCCTGGCGACGGTAAGACGCTTCACTCCAATTGTCAAACAGCAGGCACGCCAACTGGTTGTGCTCCGGTCCTCGTACCGCGTTTGCGACGTCGTAGAACTTCCTGATCAGTTCCTCCTCGCGAGCGCCGGCCCGGAGCCGGTAACCGGCGCTCTCTAGAATTGCAGACACCGCGCGGTAAAGATACGGATGCTGCTCGACCACCAGCGGGAGCAAGGTCTGGTTGACGAACTGTGCCAGGGCCCAGCAGAACTCGCGCCTCCGGTTCGTCAGCGCAAGTGCCTGTAAGTGGGGGTAGACGTGGGCCGCGCCTTCCGCAAGTGTCGCCGCCGAAACTGCGCGAGCCGAAGCCGTGGCGCCGGTGTAGCGCAGAGTTCGAGGATAGCAGTTCCAGATGGACTGCATGAACTGGTCACAATCCCGTGGAAAAGCCCAGCCATTCATGGGTCAAATGTTTCGGAACAGCCAGTTGCGCTGCAAAGACGATCGCTGTCGGCCAGCTTCTGTTTCACGAACACAGACCAGACTACCAGAAGCAGCTTCATAAGCATAAAGGTGATGTATGTCGGCCAGCAAGAAAAGAGGCCGAAGTATACAAGCGTGCCCGCTGAGTTGTCCATGCCAAACGGCAAGTGGAGTTGTGGCCGCTTTGCCCCCGCATCTTCGCGAGCCTCTGCCCGGGGGAAAGCAGACGTGCACCTGGCTCTCTCGACGGGGCCGATAACGTCTTTACGACACCTCCCTTCGGCATGGCCCTTGCCCCGGCGGCCGAGCGCCGGGGGTGCCTGCTGGATAATACGGTTCACGCGCCCCCCAGCCTATCTGTAGTGGCGCGAATGCTCCGGTTGGTCCCCGCTCGCTGGCCCGGCATCTTGTCTTGAGCGGCGCAAGCGCTCAGGAAGTCCTGCAGGAATGGCTCGTTGCCGATGCGGATCGCGGATCGTCGCATTGGAAGGCACGGCCAACAGATAGCGCTCGCCACGGTCCGCCAGTTCCCGACGAAAATGGGCCGTACGGCCCCTTTCATCGTCTCCGGCGATCCAGGCGTGCGGCAGCGCGCGGCTGCTCGAATCGAGCATCTCCAACGCCAATTCATGACGCGTCCGCACACGCATCGCTTCGCGCGGAACCCCGGCGGCCTTGCAGCGCTGTCGGTCCCTCGTCCACTCCTCCGGCAGGTACAGCCGCATGTCTACCAAGGCACGCTCCTGGCGCGAGACGTAGCCCAGAAATACGCCCACCTGGCAGTCTTCCTTTTTACCCAACCGCCCGTACCACTGCCGCGCCACGCCCACCGAATGTTTCCCTTTCTTGACAAATGCCGAGGGATCGAAGACGAGCACACCGTCCGGCTCTCCCAGTTCCCGGCCCACCTGGCACGCCAACTCATCGAGCAGCGGTCGGTGGTCCCACGGCGCCGTGCCGATGAAGGTCTGCAACCCTTGGCGCTCCTCGTCGTGGCGGTAGGCGATCGCCTCGGCGTTCTTGCGCTGAAGATCCGAGAGCAGCCCCTGCAGGTACGTCTGGGCGTGCTCCCGTTATTCCGGACGACAGAGTCGCTCCACGTAGGGTCGGGAAGAACTCACCAGCCGTTCCATCATCCCATTGGACACCGCCGGAGGGACTTTACAGTCCGCCAACGCCTCCTCCCGGTTATTCTCGAAACGTCGTTCCATCGCCTTTCTCCTTCTTGCCGGACATCCATGCGGAAGAAGTTCGTACACAAGGACTTAGATTGGGTCAATAGAGGTTGAACAGTAGAAATACAAGCCCGCGCGAAAACCGCCCCTCTGGGACACCAACGGGCTCGTCGTGTGGTCCCCCGCATGGCCGCCAATGCCACCTTCGCCTTCACACCCGCCTCGATCCGTCGTCGTTTCGCTCCCCTGCAACCCTCCCAAGTCTGGACCGATCCTATCACGACTTCGACCTAAAGTTGTGGTCCAGTTTTCGGGGTCCACCATAAGAAACTAATTGAAATTTGGAGCCAAGATCGCGCGTGGAAAACGGCAGAAATCCGAGCGGAGAATAGGCTGGGAGTCTCTAATTAGTATCTGTTGCGGAAGGTGCCACATCGTGGGTGCCATGCCCACGCTTGCGGGGGCATGTTCGAGTTTCGGCCAATTTCCCGGCACGCCCACGCAAGCGTGGGCATGGCACCTGACTTTCCGCAACGGAAACTGATTACTGCCCAAGATTGACATTGCGTGAATTGGTGAAGTTGGCGAATCTGTAGGCGTTCCGTTTTCACAAAGAGGCCTTGGCATGGACGCCGATCAGATTCGCAAGTTGAAACCGGAGTTGATCCATTGCCTGGACGAGTGTGACGACTGTTTTTCGCGACGGGAGGCGCGAAAGCAATTCTCCACCTATGTCGAGGGCCAGTTGTCGGACCTGGGGCAGAGAAGCTGCGAGCCGATCACCCTGGCGGTGGGCGGACCGTGATCGTCTGGCGGAAGACCAAGCAGACCTGGGTCGTAACAAGAGCGATTGGCGCCCTGGCAATCAAGAAGCTGCTTGGGTCCCTTCCACCCGTGAAAACGGGCGGCAACGTGGCCGTATCAAGACCCCCGAAGCGACGCGGTCATCGAGCGTCCCAGAGGCAATGGCGTCCAGCTACAGGGTTTGGACCGTTTTGCCACCGGCACGTTCTGAAGAAATCTCGAGAGACTTCTTCCGCGCCACTACAGATAAGGTGTGGGGGCGACCACGGAACTGAGGTGGCGGGGCCGAGAATGAAGAGGGGAAAGGTTCGGACGATGCGGCTTCAAGAGAATCATCTGGCGGCTCAGAAACTGGCCTTGAGGGCACACAAGGCGCCGTTAGGATCAAGAGAAGAGGCTGAGGGCTGGTGGTCGAGACCGGCCGGATGAGATTCGAGGCCGTGGGGTTTTTCCGCGGCGCAGAGGCAGGGCCTTCGGCCACGCGGCCGAAGGTCGCCCGGTGGATGGAGCGAATCCACCGGTGTCACGGAACGGCAACATGCTTCGTGGACGGAGGATCTGGGGACCTCCTCTGCGCTCAGTGTATGCGCCGAGCGACTCGGCAGTAGCGACGCCGAGATGTGGCGGGGAGGCGTTCTCCCCGGTGTGCTTTGTGATCGGCCGGTGCGTGGTCTTCTGAGGAAGGGGAACGGTCATGAATAAGACTGGAACACTGCGAAGGGCGTCGGTGGCGCGGAAACGACTCGTCAGACAGTGCGTTCTAGCGTTCCTGTTTTGCCTCCTGATCGGTCTGACATGGGCGTCCACGCCCCAAGCGCCGGCGGCCGAAAGCCCGCCTAGCCCGGCACTGATCAAAGTGCCGTGTCCAAGCTGCCCCGGCGGCTACTACACTGTCCCGGGCTCTACAGTAACGGAAGTCCCGGTTTTCGCAGTCGTCGAGCAGCCGGCGGCGATCCGGCCAGCAACCGGTCGCCAGCCGTTGCGAAACCTCGTCAGGCACCTGCTGCACAGGCAGCAAGTCAGACCGAGTCCGAAACCGCGACCCGCCCCACCCGAGCCGCCAACCCCGGCGCCGCCGATGCCGCCGTCACCCACGCCGCTGCCCACGGCGGGGCTCACGGCGGTCGTGTTCGAGGATGTCAGCGCCCGGCAGCCGTGGCAGGCCGCTGTGGATAAGGCTGCGGACGATTCCCTGCGGGAAAAGGATGGGACGAGCCATTATAGGCGGTATGACCTGTCCGTGTTGGACAAGGACACCACGCCGCCGACCATCGAAGGCTACTGGAAAGCTGTGAAGGGCAAGCCGCTACCGCAACTGATCATCGAAAGCTCGGGGAAAGTGCTCTACTCCGGTTCCGAACCGCAGACGCCCGATGCGTTCTTCGCGCTCTGGAAGCAGTATAGCACGAACGCCGCCCCAGCAATGCCTCGGCCGATGCCTCACCCTGAGCCCCGGCCGATGCCATTTCCCGGACCGTTTGTGCATCCAGTGCCTCTGCCCGATCCGTTCCGGTGGTGGGGCCCGGACCCGTGGCATTGGCACTTGCCGCTGCCAGTCCCGATAGTGGTGCCAGTCCCGACTCCGCAGCCCGCTCCGGTTCCCGCGCCAACGCCGGTAATCCCAGCGGGGCTGGCTGCCGTAATAGTGAAGGCACCGGGGGCACCGACCCCGACTATCGGTGATTACTGTCAGGCGGTCTACGACACGACGAATTTGCCGCCGACGTACGCACAACTCGTGACCGGGGCCGATTTGCCCATCTTAGTCGTAATGCGAGCCAGCGGCGGCATTGTTTACGTCGGCGGCGTACCACCCACGCTCTCCGATTTCTGCGCCCTGCTCTGGCAGTATCAGCCGATGGTCGCTACCGGCCACCCGGAGACGCGAGCGGCGATCCGCATCCGCGTTCGCCTGCCTTTGCTCCGAATCATCCAGAAAGCGAGGAACCGATGAGCGATAAAATCATCTTGGCTGGCGGTGAAGCCCGCAGACTGACCCTCAAGCCGCGGAGCATGGAAATCGGCGATCCCCGCTGCTGCCACGGTGTCTGCGGGGTAGGCGACGGCCCGAAGATCATCCCGCGAAAAGAGTGGCCACACCAAGGCGTGGACCTATCCAATGAGGTGACGGAGATCCTGGACCAGGACGGTCTGAGCCTTTGCCATAGCTTCGCGGGCACCCAGGCCAACGAGATCGCCCACCGTCTCCAGGGATACAAGGGCGTGCCGCTGTCGGCCGGC
>Ga0181527_1003233_pt1 | contig 14695 bp, 12 predicted proteins | sample PEATcosm2014_Bin_30_FD_119762 | JGI IMG/M metagenome (GOLD analysis project Ga0181527, IMG submission 119762) | Peatland microbial communities from MTU Mesocosm Facility, Houghton, MI, USA - PEATcosm2014_Bin06_60_metaG | ecosystem: Environmental > Terrestrial > Soil > Wetlands > Peat | place...
GAGTAAAAGCTTATTGATCTCTATATCTTTCCTTAAAAAATATTTCCACAAATACAAGATTATTTATTCCCGTTCGTCCCTAGTAGCCCGCGAGGGCGTCTCGTGGGACATAAGGGACAAAAAGGCATTGCTTATAGAATTCCAATTCCATAGGCAAAAGATGTGGGTAACGGAACAAAGCGACTTGCGCGCTTCATTCCTCAACATTGCCTTCTTCAAAATATTTTACCCCTTCATTTTCATAGCCCCATGAAAGATCGATTCCTCGCTTGATACGTATTTTCAAACGATTAATACCCGTATCTGGCGTGTATTCAATAGACCCCATGATCATTTCTCCAGTCTCAGGATCTTTCAGGGTTACCTTTATTGAAAATAATTTTTTCATAACTCCTATTTTGAGCCGCACCATGCGATGCTCATCAGGCTGCATAGGATATTGCTGCTGCTCATAATGATCGCTAAAAAAGCGTACCATCACTTCATAATCAGTGTTATTATCGATAAAGATATTTGCAAAATCTGCGTCGTACGTATCGCCATGCATAGATGACATTAGAGAGAGCGCAATCCCAATCATTGCACCATTCTTCCCAAAAACTTCCATAGTCCCCCCTTTGGTATCGTTTTTTATCAGAATAGTACAAACAGGACGCTATAAGCAAGATTATTTGATCCTATTGGTCAATAATGCGCTCCGTGCACCAAATGGGCACTCAATGAAAGGCGAGAGGCATTTGCTACCCATCGCCTTTCATTGAGTGCTTATGCTAGAGCTTATGCGCGAAATATCTAAAGAAAGGTTCGGAGAGGAAAAAAATGCCCAAAGATGATTAACCCCGGGCAAAAATTAAGGCAGGAGTTTAATCCTGCCTTACTGCGTTCGATTACGCTAAATTTAGATCGCTTCGATACGAACGATAGTGTGTGGTTGACGATGTCCCTTTTTCACACGCACCTTTTTACGGCGTTTGAATTTAAAGACAATCACCTTTGGCCCACGCATATGCTTTACGATGGAAGCTTTGATTGAGGTTGCCACGTATGGACGACCAATTTCAACCTTGTTTTCACCTGTTTTTCTCAAGAGAACTTCTGTGAATTCTATTATGCTGCCGGCATCGCCTTCAAGCTTTTCGATTTCGATAGTCTTTCCAGGGATAGCTTGATATTGCTTACCACCTGTTTGGAAAATAGCATATTGGTCGAAAACTGGCAGTTCGTCGTTTCTTACTGCTGGAGACTGACCTCGTTTATGTTCTGACATAATTTTACCTTGAATCTGTTACGCGTACTTAAATACAACCCAATTAAATGTTTCCATAACCTCACCGATCCGAATGTCTCATGAACCGGGGCATTTTTGGGGAATTACAGCTATTATAGCACAGTTATATCCATTGGTCCAGAATAGCCTCGAGGAATAACTATTGGTATCTTGGCTGTTTCAATTATTATTATTGTTGTTATTATTACTGCTGTTTGATGATGAACCATAGAAATAGCTGCTAATTCTTTGCATAATCGTTGCTTTTGGAAATGCTGTTTTGATCGATGCTTTTTCTTCAGGACTATAGGTATCCATTATCTCTCCTGCCCATCTCGATTGCCATGGCGTAGGATGTCCATTGCGTTGAGCCCATGCAAGTAAATGCGCAAATAATGCTTGATCAATATTACGCATTGGAATAGGAGACCATATTTCTACTAATTCGGGATGAGCGTCCGATTTAACAATCAACTCTCCCTTTATATCCCCGCTCATTGATTGTATACTGCGCATATCGACCATTTCATTGAATGAGGTATCATTATGGCTCAACCATTCAGGGCCATAGATAAGCTTTCTATGATGATCAGACACGAAATCCCATCCTATTGCGAATGCGTCAAATTCGATTTTTATAAAGCCCGCTTCGAATTTTGCAGAGATGACATGAAGATCAGAGCGTTTTAGCCTATCATAATGATCAAATGTATATGTTATTGTACCAGTAGCAAGATCCCATATATTTGTACGACTATCTGATGTAGTTACTATTGTAGCTCCATCAGGTGAGAATGAGGCTGATTTAATCGCATCGTAATGTCCCTCATCTAAAGTCTTTAAACATTTGCCAGTCTTAACATCCCATATTTTGGCAGTACGGTCCCAAGATGCAGTTACCATCATGGTTCCATTCGGCGAGAATGCTGCTGATGTAGCACCCAATCTATGTACAAAGGTATGCAAACATTGGCCAGTCTTAACATCCCATAGTCTGACGCCGTCTTGAGATACAGTAACAACTTTTGTTCTATCCGGCGAGAATACTGATGATTCCACACGATATTTATGAACTAAAGACACTCCTGATGGAGCAAATATATTATGTGGAATTTCATCTTTGATACCTGAAGGTAGAGCATTAATCAATTGTATGTATTCGGCATTACCTGCTTGTAATAATTGCATTGAAGCATCAGAAATTAAAGTCGAAGGCAATATGGTGTTATAGAGATTTTCTAAAACGTCGCTCTGCAAAAAAGGTGCGGCTGATCGCATTTGAAGCGCACTCATAGGATCTTGCTCTTTAACTTCTTTTGCTTTTTTAACAACTAAAGCTTCCGCCTCTTTCTCAGACTTGCCTCGCTGTTTTGTATCCTCTATCAATTGCAGATACTTTAGTGACTGGGTTAAAGCGGCACGAGAAATAGGTAACGAAACTGGAGCATGGTCCTCCGACGTATCTTTTGCCAGATCAGCTAATGTTTTAAAATAATGAACGAGATGTCCAGGGATTGTTATCACTGTATCATCATTCGTTTTGATTGCAATTTGCTGCTGAACAGCCTGCTGTATTTCGGCTTCCGCAATCGTCGCGCTCTGTAGATTGTTTCTATTGTTGTTATTGTTACCCGGTTCTTGCATTGCCCGCATAGATGCAGTCGCCATGAGGGCGATTAAAACGATATAAGTACGTTTCATAGTACTTTCCTTTCATTTATTGATAATTATAGACCTCTACTACCTATATTACCAAATTGAAAATAAATTGCAAATGGTATATTATATATATAGACCCCCGCAAACCTGCAAATAGCCTAAATTTCCTTTTATACAAAACTTAACGCGCGGCATAAAGGGAAAAAAAGCCGGGCTGTTCTTCGGAGCTCCTATGAACCGGTAGTAGAAGCTATTTTCCTCGATAATGTTTTCCTACAAACAGATAAGTCTTGTACGAATGAAATGAAGCGCTCAACGGGTTAAAACCCGTTGTATCGCGCTGAAATTACGCCATAGCGAAAAACCCGCCTTCGCTGCCCTTCGTGAACGGGGCCCGGTCATGGTCCCCTCGACGTTTCACTCATCCCGAGAACTAAAGCACGCGGTTTTCAGCGACGGCGAATAAAAAAGGCAGGAGTTTAATCCTGCCTTACTGCGTTCGATTACGCTAAATTTAGATCGCTTCGATACGAACGATAGTGTGAGGTTGACGATGTCCCTTTTTCACACGCACCTTTTTAAAGTAGAGCTATAACTATATATTTTTTCATTATTTACCTTTAATGGGGGGTTAATCCAATATTCTATATACAACATACAGCGTATCAAATTTTCCAAACAGAACAAAAGCCCCATCAAAACAAGCTGCTATCGCCAATTTTAGACACTAAGCAGATTGCCCCATGGAATAACTATTAGCATTTTTGGCTGCTTTTTCCCATATTTTTTATCCCTTAAACCCCATCAACCGATGAATCCGGCTCTTCATCCAGAGTCTTGAGGTGCTCTTTGAGCATCGTATATTCATTGAAAAACTGCTGAGTAATCTCGATAATGCTGTCCGCTCTCTCCTGGCGTGTCATTCCTGCTGCATGTAAGCACTCAGAAATATGCTGTGCAAAATCATTATAGACCACCATAAGATACAGAACCTCTCTATCCATACGATCAGCAATATCGGGATTTTTTTCGCGATACAGCTCTTGCTTATGGCGCATAAATCCAATGATTTTTTCAAGCTGTTTTACCAGCAACGTTATGCTATCTCGTATTGAATATAAGGCTCTATCACTCGCCTCCTGCGCCAATTTTTTTTCTTCATCAATCGTCCGATTCAATTCCCCATACATTGCAAAACGTTTTGCTTTTGCAATAATACCTTGCGTAAAATCAGTCTCTGCACGAAATTCATACCAAAATGCATCAATAGCAAAGAATGATGTCATCATGTGTCCTGCCACGGGGATTGCAATAAATCTGCAGACCGTTTCGAGGCTCATGCTATGAATCGCATGCTTCATGAGACGGCTCCCCCAATTTAACCAACTGATGCCTTCCAGCGTATTAAGGCGCTGATTCAAGCTTTCAATAATTTTTTCTTGCTGAGCAAGTCGATCGTGATCACTGACCAATGTATTAGTAACCGCCGAAACCGTTGCAACCTCCGGAATTACCGGCGTAGGTAGCTGTGTAGATGCAGGCGCAGTCCATTTAGTATATCCATAATACGCTACTGCCGCCGCTAAAGCTGCATATGAGCCATACCATGCATACTGAATGCGCGTATATTTTTGGTCGTAATGCTTTTTCTCTTGTGCGATACGAACGACATCGAGCCGAGGTATTTCATACGATACATCCGCCAATGCACTCATTATCGCACTTCCCGCAGTTAGAATGACCATGAAGCGCCGTGTATATTTATTCACGTGTATTGTTCCTAAAAATGTAAGTTTTGTCGATAGACCATTTTTACTATTTCATTAATTATACAGATAGGATCGAAAGCGGCAAACCTTTTGCCATCGCTACATCGCCTTTCTGTGGAAAATATGATATTGTGAAAATGGTTTTATTCCCCAAACACAAAAGATTTCCATGGATATAGAAAAAAAAGAATCATCTCCCTTAATGCAACAATATGAGGCCATCAAGGCTGAATATTCTGACGCCCTCCTTTTCTTTCAGGTGGGGGATTTTTATGAACTTTTTTATGATGATGCAAAAACTGCGGCTACCTTCCTCGGCATTGCGCTCACTGCTCGCGGAAAAAATAAGGGCGAGCCGATTCCGCTTTGTGGCGTCCCCGTGCATACGCGCGATCATTACATTGCAAAATTGGTTAAAGGCGGATTTAAAGTCGCTATTTGTGATCAACTCGAAGAGCCTAAACCGGGCAGCGTCGTCAAGCGTGGCGTCACACAGCTGCTTACTCCCGGCACGCTCGTTGAAAGCACGCTGCTTAACGAGAAATCAGCCTCCTATTTATTTTCATTCGTACCCCTTGAAACATCATGGGGCTTGGTGTTTGGTGAACTCCTTACGGCACAGCTCTTTGCAACCGTATTGCCTGCCGACAGCGCCAAACAACTCGAAGCAGAACTTTCTCGCTTTTTCCCTGACGAAATTTTAATTCCGCAATCACCCGCAGCAAAACAGCTGCAACAAAATTTCAAACAACTCGGATACTTCACCACCATCATGCAAGCACCTGAAGATACGGATAGTATTCGTGCATTAATTAAACGAAAATTCCATAGAGACACGCATGATAAGATCAGTACCGATCAGGCACTCAAAGAAGCGCTTTACAACTTATTTGCTTATCTCAAGCGCACTCAGGCTTCATCCTTAGAACAATTCAGTTCTATTCAATTTTATGAACCGGACGATTTCTTACTTCTTGATGTCGCTACACAACGTAATTTAGAACTCGTTAAAAATAATCATGATGGCACCAGCGCACACACGCTCTTTTCCGTACTCGATATGGCAACCACCTCAATGGGTTCTCGCATGCTTAAAAAATGGCTCTTGCGTCCCCTTATCAAACGAGAAATGATCAACCATCGGCATGAGGTGATTGCAACATTTATTGCGCACATTACGCTCATGCAACAGATACAAAAAGGATTGCGGGGCATTGGCGACGTAGAACGCATTATTGGTCGCATTGCTTTAAATCGCGCACATCTTCATGATTATCACGCATTGCGCGAATCTCTTGAACAATTACCGCAACTGCGCGAACTTCTACATCCGCACAAACATGCACTCCTTTTTGCAAGTATATGCCAATATCTAGGAGACTTTACCGCACTGTGCGATTTGCTTGAGCGTGCGCTCCATACCGACACTCCTGAGGAGCAAGGCATCGCGAAGGGTGAGTGGATTATTAAAGACGGTTTTGATGCCAAACTTGATCGTATGCGATCGCTCGTACAAAACGCACATAAAAATATTCTTGATCTTGAAGCAAGAGAGCAAGCATCAACCGGCATAAACTCACTCAAAATTCGTTACACCAACGTACATGGTTACTACATTGAGATCACCAATACCCATTTAGACCGCGTGCCCGCACACTATAAGCGCCAACAAACATTGGTCGGACGCGAACGATACATTACTCCTGAACTGCAAAATTTACAACACGAACTCATCACCGCACGCAATGAAATTGATGCGGTTGAAAAAACATTATTTGAAGAAGTAAAAGCACAGGTTTTTGAACAGATAACACCATTGCGCAAAGCAGCTCATGCCCTTGCGCATCTTGATGTACTTTTAAGCCTTGCATCAATCGCTTATGAACGCGGTTATGTACGCCCCACCTGGAATGATGCGCGAACTATTACCATTTCACAAGGGCGCCATCCAGTCATTGAACATAATCTCGATGGGCGCTTTATCCCCAATGATACAATGCTTACTGACTCTGAATCATTATGGATCATTACCGGCCCCAATATGGGTGGTAAATCAACCTATTTACGCCAAGTGGCGCTGATTTCAATCATGGCCCAGATCGGCTCTTACGTACCCGCCAAGGCAGCATGCGTACCTATTCTTGATCGCATTTTTACGCGCATCGGAGCGGGAGATAATTTGGCCCAAGGAAAGAGCACCTTCCTCGTTGAAATGGAAGAAACCGCACTCATTTGTCAGCAAGCAACCGAATATAGTTTAGTGATTCTTGATGAAGTTGGACGCGGTACGAGCACTTTCGACGGACTTGCCATTGCGCAAGCAGTCGTTGAATACATTCATACACAAATCAAAGCGCGCTGCCTTTTTGCAACGCACTATCATGAACTCACCCATCTACAAGATTATCTCCCCGGGATTGCAAGTTATTATGCCGCAAGTAGCACCAGCAGAAATGGGATTGTACTCCTTCATCAAATCGTCAAAGGAGTTGCTGATGGCAGCTTTGGCGTTGAGGTTGCAAAACGGGCCGAATTACCTCGCGCCGTTATTCAACGAGCAGAGCACATTTTACAGACTTTAAAAGTCAGCGAAGATAATCAAAGCGCCGCACTTGCCCGCAGCATGCATGGGGCAGTCCGTGATCAAGAAACTGACGCTATCCTTGGAGAACAATTAACGGCTTTGCGTACGGAAAACAAGCAGCTGCTGCAAGCCTATAAAGAAGCCCAACGCACGGTGACGACACTGGAACAAATCTTGGATCCTTTCCGGGACATCAATTACGATAATCTTTCCCCTAAGCAGGCGTTTGATTTACTGTGGCGGCTGAAAGATATGCCGAATAACAATCAGTTTGAATAACAAGATTGATAATCACTCGATTCGTGACAATACGTCACACATTATTTTTTATTAACACCAATACATTACTGGTAAAATTCAGCTTCCTCTATATGTTGCTACTTCTGTAAATACGTATAGGATGATCGCCGTAATTACGTCTAAAAGGAGAACAGTAATGAAACTCAAAAAAGATTTCATCCGTCTCACAATTGATCTTGAGCCCGAGTTGCACAAAAAGCTTAAGTACACCTGTGTGATAGTTGATATGAGTATGCGAGATCTCGTAACCGAAGCAATAGAAAAAAAAGTTCAATCTCTTGGAAAAAAAATATCCAATGAATTGAACCAATAACATATTTTTAATCATATATTCGGAATAACAACATGTTACAAATTAAAAAGGGCATAGTTGCCCTGTCGATTCTTTTGTTGTCTAATCTTAGCCATGCAGTTAACACCAATCAGTTGGCTCTCATTCATGAAAATAATGAATTCAGAGTTAAAAATGGAACAGAATCACATCCCATTCAGCGTTGTTATATGGATAAAGAACTGCGTGGCATATCAACTGAACAACTGGCAAAATATGCTACAGCTGGTGCTTATTTAAAGCTGAACAAGATGGAAAATAGCGACGACTATACACTTCGTCTTGGCGGTCGCCTTAATGGCGGCGGACCAATAATGGGACTGGTCGCAAATTGGACTATAAAAGTCGGTGGCTATATTGGCGTCACTGCTTTATGCATAGTACATCCAGCACATTGGGTTGAAGCACCTCATATGTATAGCACTGTAAGTGCGGCTTCTGAAGCAGTCGGCGCTGTTGCTTCTATTACCCCTGGACCCTAACCAAAGGTAATATATGACTCTATTGGACGCATTTCGAATACAAGTAGTGACATTACTCATGATGATAACTATTCATCTCGCAATGTGCATGATAAGCAAAGAACGCAACCTCAATATGTTTGAAGGAGATACTACTAGCCTTGGTGTATTTATAGCGGTATGGCTCTTATTCGGTATGTTATTTCGCTACGAATTCCAACTCCCTATTACGGGAATATACGGCTATTTTATCTAATACATGCGCCCGGCACCGTACATTAGTTCGCGCCGGTGCCGGGCGCTGTAGCTCCAACTATTTAATCGAGAATTATTATGCAATATTGGTATGAAGTATATGCGCAAGGATTAATTCAGTATGCTTTGGCATATGCAATTAACACCATATTCAAAAAATTGGATCTCTGGCATAAACTGGGATTATCACGATGATACTGACACCACAAATACATGCCAATATCGGAATGACTCTCTTGTTTTTAACGTGGTATTTATTCTTGCAAGATCGGTTTATTGACGAATTCTATAATAAAGATAGTGATACAATATCATTATTAAAAAAAGGAACGGTCATATTTTCGATCTTGTGTATAATCAATGCTCTCTACTATTGGATAATAACCTATGGTGTAGCAGTATGAGAACATGGTTCTTTTATTGGTACTGGTATGAGATAGTCATAGGCGGTCTTTTAACCTGGTTAGCACTCTATTATATAAAATGGTATGTCCTAAATGGTGAAGATGAATTTGTGATTATTTCTCGATACTTGAGGAAAAAGAAATGACTATGTTTCAACATACTCTGCTTGGAGGACTTATCTTAACTATCTTATGGAATGTGTGGATATGGCGTTATTTTTACAGCTCTAAGAATCTCGTAGATATTGAAGATGAAGTTAATTACTGGCTTAATAAGTGGTAACTTCTTCATGAAAACAAGGGCAGGAAAATTCCCTGCCTTTTTATAACTCTTTAAATCACAACATCTTCTTGAGATATTTACCCGTATAACTTTCAGCAACTTTGGACACTTCTTTTGGCGTGCCGATTGCAACAATCGTACCACCGCCATCGCCCCCTTCAGGGCCAAGATTGGTCGAAAATACTTTCGATCATCAGGATGATCTGGACCTACCCCCAGAAGGTATTTTCCACCAAAGCCCCGCACCGCCTATAAAAACCCATCTTTTAGCTCAAATTTTAAAACTATAAAAAGAGCCAAAAGCAGCATTTTTATACCTGACTGCAAGATATTTATCAAATATAATTGATTTTCAACATCAACTTTCATTATGATGATACTTGATAATCAATAAATTCATAAAAAAACGGGGGAAATATGAAGATATTAAGACAATTAGCTATCCTGGCCCTGGTGCTGTGCAGCCAATCGATGCAGGGAATGGGCCGCTATGAGCGCGACCTACAGGAAGCAATCAGGCGCAGTCAAGAGGATGTACCTAGAAGGCAACAAGCCGTTCAGGAGTACGTCCCATCTCAAGAAGGAACTTTACGAACATATTCGCTCATTGTTAATATTGAAAATTTGCCAATAAAACAAGAGGTTCAAGGCCTTATCGCACAAGTAAAAAATGTGATAGTCGATGAGATTGATCGGATTGTAGATGCACCCTTTTATCATTTCAAAGACGAACAGGACAGAATTAACAGAACTAACACTATCAATGCGCAAAATTATAATCTAACGTCCCGCCTTCCAAGAGACTTGCATAATCTTCGACCAGCCAAAGCTAATAAAGCTGACCTAAATGATGCAGAAATTAATAACAAAAATCGAGAAATTGTTAATTTCAACAATACTTACATCATACCTTACAATCAAAATCCAAATAACAGAGAAAAACTACAATTGCTTAATCTTATAGCACCACAAAAACAGCAACGGATCATTTCGTTTCACGAACAGGACCCCAACAATATGCACATAACGTTGCTCACCATTGGCGATATGTATGATGGAGACCGTCAACGAACTGCAATAATCAACCAAGTAATAGCCGCGGTGCAAGCAGCGATCGACGAATGGTCTACATCACAGAGCTGCGGGCAACTGGATTTCCAAACAGGCAGGATAAAATGGCCTCCCTATGGTAGCCATCAAAAAATATGGATTCCACTTGCAATAGAGCCCCAAAATATGCAAGCAGGCGCATCATTAATATCACTTCTCAATATGATTAAAAATAATCTGCAAACAATACAAACTCAGAATGGTAATTGCTTTATGGATCCGGCAAAGTTACCAAAAACATTCGATCCCTATACGCAACAGGAACAAAATGACATAACAAGTGGCAATAAGCTTCATATCTCTTTAGGTCGTTTAACCCCACCCTATATAAAAAATGCACTTGCAGCAAACAAACCGAATCAATCAGCGCAACGCATTCAAAATATGATTGGCGGTTATGTGTGGGTAGATACGAATGGAAAAGCAATTTGGGTAGAGACTGGACGTTTTAATTTCATGCAAGAATTGAGCTATCAGCAACAACAAACAATTCTGAATATACTCGGCGTTCGGCAACTTGGTCCTAACATGTTTGGATCAGGTTTTGCCCTTTCAAATAATCGATTTACGATCAGGTCTATTGAATTGGATTCAAAATCAAGCGTAGAGGCGACCGACATTCAACGCCATAAAACATTCTTAATTCCACAATGCGCCAAAACAACAACCACACAAACAGGTTCTCGCCAAACTCAGGCAACAACATTGACGGAACAAATGGGACAAATGAATCTAGGAACACAAGATCCTATATCTCAGATTGAAGCCGCTGCGCGGAAAGATATAGCGGATTTAAAGGCCGGCAGGAACTCAAACCGGTCAGCTATATCTCAGCTGAATGCTGCAGAATTAGCCGGTAATGATTCTGAACTCAGTAAGAGGCTTAAAACAATGTTTACCGATCTTGATACCGCCTTCAGAGAAGAGGATCTTGCAACATATGAGTATGGTCTAAAAAAATGGCTTGAAAAATACCTATGGCTATAGATCGATAACAATGCTCAAAAACTAGCCAGATAACAACTATCAAATAGGGCCTCGAAGGTAGATATCTTCGAGGCCCTGTCTTTATTTACCATGTTTTCTTATTTCAACATCTTCTTGAGATACTTACCGGTATAACTTGCAGGAACTTTGGCTACCTCTTGCGGCGTACCGATTGCAACAATCGTACCTCCACCATCGCCCCCTTCAGGGCCAAGGTCAATCAGATGATCCACCGTCTTGAGGACATCGAGATTATGTTCGATAATCAGCATTGAATTGCCTTTATCGACCAAGCGATTAAGCACCATAAGTAACTTTTCGATATCGCTATTGTGAAGCCCCGTTGTCGGCTCATCAAGTACGTAAAGCGTTCGATTACCTCGCTTTGCAAGTTCATCTACGAGCTTTATACGTTGCGCTTCACCGCCCGATAAGGTGGTGGATGCTTGACCTAATTTGACGTAATCAAGGCCAACATCGCACAATAACTGCAAACGTTTTGAAATGGTGCTGTGTGCACTGAAAAATGCAAGCGCCTCATAAGCAGTCATTTCTAATACATCTGCAATCGATTTGCCTTTATAAAGAATGCTTAATGTTTCTCCATTATAGCGATTGCCATTGCATGATTTACATACCATCGTCACTTCAGGCAAGAAATGCATAGTAACTTTAATTTGACCATCACCATGACATTCAAAACATCGGCCATCAGGCACGTTAAAGCTGAATCGACCAACTTTGTACCCGCGTGCATTACTTTCAGGTAAACTTGCAAACAACTTACGAATCTCATCAAATATACCGAGATAAGTTGCAGGATTTGAGCGTGGTGTACGCCCGATTGGGCTTTGATCGATTACAACCATGCTTTCCAACATGTGCGCACCCTTTAAATCGCCAGAATCTGCTTCGGCACGCGAACGTTTATTGCCAAGCAATTCACGCTCGACGGCAGGAACCAATTCCTGCATCACGAGAGTACTTTTCCCTGATCCTGAAACGCCAGAAATTCCGACAAGTACGCCAAGTGGAAATCGTACGGTAAGATCTTTTAAATTATTTTTTGTTGCATGCTCAAGGGTTAACCAACTATCTGGTTTTCGCAGCGCTTTCGGCACTTTAATCGCCCGCCGCCCTGCTAAATAAGCACCCGTCAATGAGTCATGATTTTTTGCAACCTGCTTTGGCGTCCCAAATGCCGTAATTTGACCACCCAACACGCCCGCTGCAGGCCCCATATCAATGAGATAGTCTGCTTGCTCAATGGTATCCATATCATGTTCAACAACTACAACGGTATTGCCTTGATCGCGTAATTTTTTAAGCGTTTCGATCAAACGATCATTATCGCGTTGATGAAGACCAATACTCGGTTCATCAAGAATATACAGCACGCCACTTAATGCAGAACCAATTTGTGTTGCAAGCCGAATGCGTTGCCCTTCACCACCCGAAAGAGTACGTGCTGAACGATTCAATGAAAGATAGGAAAGACCAACGTCATATAAAAAATGTAAACGATTAGAGATCTCACGCACCATACCACCGCCAATTTCTTGCGCCGTATCATCAAGCCTCAAGGTATCGAAAAATGAGCACAAATCTTTTATCGAAAGCTCACATACATCAAAAATATTTTTACCGCCAATAGTCACTGCAAGCGCATACTTATTTAACCGCTTACCATGACACTGCGAACAGGTATGTTGCTTTGCATGATGGCCAAAATGATCCGGATATTTCTCTTTCCATGATTCAGAATCCCCTTCTTCCCACGGCCATTCGTGAATAATGCCAATCCCATGACAATGCTCACATGCACCAATTGGTGAGTTAAATGAGAAGAATCGCGGTTCGAGTTCCGGCATTGATTCCGCACAGCGCAAACACATGCGATGCGATGAGTACATATACTCCTGCTCACCAACGATAATTTTTACCATGCCACCACTGAGTTTAAATGCCGTTTCAATCGCTTCCTGTAAACGTGCACGATCATCATGATGCACATCAATCTGATCAATCATCACGTCGATGGTGTGTTTGTATGTTTTTTTAATGGTCAAAGCTTTGACTTCAGCTTCTGAACGGAATCTATGAAGCACGCCGTCAATGCGTAATCGATAAAAACCTTTGGTGAAGAGTTCGAGCAAGACACTGGTAAATTCACCCTTTTTTTCATGCGCTGCGGGAGCAGCAATGGTGATGCGACGATCGTTGAAATTTTCAAGGAGCATCGCGGTAATATTTTCAGGAGATTCCGCACGAATAGGCATACGACAATCAGGGCAATGAACTTGGCCGATACGGGCATAGAGCACCCGTAAATAATCATAAATTTCTGTAATGGTGCCCACGGTTGAACGCGGATTAGAGCCCACGGTACGCTGTTCAATCGCAATTGCAGGGCACAGCCCATCAATACGATCTACATCCGGTTTTTTGGCTACACCCAAGAATTGACGTGCATAGGAAGACAATGACTCCATATAACGCCGTTTACCCTCCGTAAAGAGGATATCGAGCGCGAGGGAACTTTTCCCCGAACCTGATGGCCCGGTAATAACAGTCAGCTCATCTTTGGGAATATCTACATTAATATTTTTCAGGTTATGCTCTTTGGCACCAATAACCCGTATCCAATTGTTTTTTTGAGCCATCACGACCCCCTTTAAATTGGTGATTTATGTCTGCGTATGCATGTAGGATATGAATCAATATGACTATATAAACCTATATTACCATATATTTGATTTAAGATAAAATCGCAAAATAGCTATAATCGTTGATTTTTGCAATAAATACCGTATACTTATCGCGTACCTTAAAATTGACATTGATATGGTGAATGTAGCTCAGTTGGTAGAGCATCAGGTTGTGGCTCTGAGGGTCGTGGGTTCGATCCCCACCATTCACCCCATTCTTCGCCGCTCTCAAGAGAGCTATGGCGTGATAGGCCCTTCGATAAACCCATGGGGACTATCGAAGAATTCAGTTGCAAAACAGCTGAAAAATAGATAAATTAGGTACATCTTGGTTGATTCGCTTTTCAGCAAATCATAAATCCAATTCAAATTCATTCAAATATTGAATTTCGTATGTCGGGGTGTAGCGCAATTGGTAGCGCACTCGCTTTGGGAGCGAGGGGTTGTCAGTTCGAGTCTGGCCACCCCGACCAGTCTACGTTCCCTACGGGAACTACGTCTGGCACGCCAGTCATTTTTAATGATTTATATTTTAATAGAAAAAGAGATGGAACGTAGACTGTCCGACGTAGCTGAA
>Ga0181527_1003238_pt1 | contig 14687 bp, 13 predicted proteins | sample PEATcosm2014_Bin_30_FD_119762 | JGI IMG/M metagenome (GOLD analysis project Ga0181527, IMG submission 119762) | Peatland microbial communities from MTU Mesocosm Facility, Houghton, MI, USA - PEATcosm2014_Bin06_60_metaG | ecosystem: Environmental > Terrestrial > Soil > Wetlands > Peat | place...
CCCGCGACGATCGCCGGCCTCAAGTCGGGCTACGTCAGCGCGACGCTCGACCAGCTCCTCTACCTCCAGGGCTTCGTCCCCGTGCTGCAATGCGTGATGACGGCCAAATACAAGATGCCGGGCCTGTCGCTCAACACCGGCGCCGGCACCGTCAACCCGCAGACGATCGGCGGTCTGGTCGATCTGATCGACAAGGGCATTCGCTGAGCGCGTCTGGCCTTTGTGAAATCATTTCGCCGGCGGGAAACCGCCGGCGTTTTTTGCCGCCTTAACCCGCGCGAGGCTCGACGGCGTCGGGATCGGCGTCGATGTCGCGCCGTTCACGCCGCCCTTGCCGCTTCCTCCATCGCCAGGCGCGCCATCAGCGGCGCGGCGGCGCCCATCTTGGCCGCGTGTTCGGGATTGGAGGCGTTGCGGTCGAGCGAGCGCTTGTAGACGCCCTGCACGATCGCGGCGATGCGGAAGAAGCTGAAGGCGATCAGGAACGGCCAGTCCGGGATTCCGGCGAGCCCGGCGCGCCGGCAATAGGCGGCGACGTACGCCGCCTCGTCGGGAAGGCCGAGCGCGGCGCGGTCGACGCCGGCAAGGCCGCGAAATTCGCCGGCGTTGGGCAGACGCCATTGCATGCACTGGTACGCGAGGTCGGCGAAGGGATGGCCGAGCGTCGACAGCTCCCAGTCGAGCACCGCCAGCAGCCGCGGCCGGTCGTGGGCGAAGATCATGTTGTCGATGCGCCAGTCGCCATGGACGAGGGCGACGCGGCCGTCGTCGGCGGGCGTATGGGCGCCGAGCCAGGCGATCAGCCGGTTCATGTCGGCGATTTCCGCGGTTTCGCTGGCGCGGTACTGCTCGCTCCAGCGCTGCACTTGGCGCGCGAAATAATTGCCGGGCTTGCCGAAGTCGGCAAGGCCCGCCGCGGCGAAGTCGATTCCATGCAGGCGCGCCAGCGCTTCGTTCATCGCGTCGTAGACGCCGGCGCGCTCCTCGCGCGTCGAACCCGGCATCGCCGGGTCCCAGAAGATGCGCCCGTCGACGTGGCTCATGAGGTAGAACGCCGAGCCGACGACGCCTTCGTCCTCGCACAGCGCCAGCGCGCGCGGCGCGGGAAAGCCCGAAGCCGCCAGCGCGGCGAGCGCGCGAAATTCACGCTCGACCATGTGCGCGGACTTGAGCAGCCTGCCCGGCGGCTTGCGCCGCAGCACATAGGCGCCGCCCGGGGTCGTGACGAGATAGGTCGGATTCGATTGGCCGGTGGCGAATTTGCGCGCTTGGCTCGGGCCGCGATAGCCCGCGACGCGCGCGCTCGCCCAGGCGTCGAGCGCGGACGTGTCTTCGGGGAACGCCGTCCCGCTCATCGCGCCCCGCTCTCGTTGACGTAGCGCTTCAGTTCGGCCTTGGCGACGACCCGCCGATGCACCGCGTCCGGCCCGTCGGCGAGGCGCAGCGTGCGCACGTTCGCCCACATGCGCGCGAGCGGAAAATCCTGGCTGACGCCGGCGCCGCCGTGCAGCTGCACCGCCTGATCGATCACTTCGAGCGCGACGCGCGGCGCGATCACCTTGATCTGCGAGATCAGCGGCGCCGCGGCGCGCGCCCCCTGCGTGTCCATCGTCCAGGCGGCCTTGAGGCACAAGAGGCGCGCCATTTCGATGCTCATGCGGCTTTCCGCGATGATGTCGCGGTTGGCGCCGAGCGCCGCCAGCTTCTGTCCGAACGCCTCGCGCGCGACGGCGCGCCGACACATCGCCTCCAGCGCGCGTTCGGCCTGGCCGATCGCGCGCATGCAATGGTGGATGCGCCCCGGTCCCAGGCGCCCCTGCGCGATCTCGAAGCCGCGCCCGCGCGCCAGCACGATCGCGTCCTTGGGAACGCGCACGTCGGTGAAACGAACATGCAAATGGCCGTGCGGCGCGTCGTCGGCGCCATAGATGGTCAGCGCGCGCACCTTTTCGACGCCCTTCGCGGCGGCCGGAACCAGCAGCATCGAATGGCGCGCGTGGCGCGGGGCTTGCGGGTCGGTCAGCGCCATCACGATATAGAGCGAGCAACGGGGATCGCCGGCGCCCGAGGACCACCATTTGTCGCCGTTGAGCGCCCACTCCTCGCCCTCGAGGCGCGCGGCAAGCGCGATATTGGTCGCGTCCGACGAGGCGACGCCGGGCTCCGTCATCAGATAGGCCGAGCGCGCGCGGCCCTCGAGCAAATCGGGCAGCCAGCGGCCCTTCTGCTCCGGCGAGCCGTAGCGCTCCAGCACCTCCATGTTGCCGGTGTCGGGGGCCGAGCAATTGAACGCCTCCGAAGCGAGCGGCGACCAGCCCATTTCTTCCGCGAGATAGGCGTATTCGACCGTCGTCAGGCCGAAACCCTTGTCGGAATCCGTGAGCCAAAAATTCCACAGGCCCTGCGCCCGGGCCTTTTGCTTCAGCGATTCGCGAATTTCGATCATGCGCGCCGTCGGCGTGAAGCGATCGCCCTCGCGCCCGACCTCGGCCTCGTACTCCTCTTCGAGCGGCATGATTTCGTAGCGCACCATCGCGCGGACCGCGGCGACGAGCGGGCGGACTTTGTCGGTGACGCCGAGATCCATGCCTTCCTCCCCCAACCGGATTTTCGGCGCGAGTTGACCCGCAAACGCGTTCCCGCGCAAGCGCGGAGCGCGGCGATCCTGAGGCGGCGAGGCTTGCTCATTGGCCCCCTAGCGCGCTTGCGGGCGTCGTGGGCGCCGCGAGCCTTGTCGGCGATCGGCTTGATCGCCGGATCGCCGCGCTTCGTTCACAATGACGGCCGCGATGGATCGATCTGGAGACCGGGCGCGCTCGTGCGCGGCTGCTCGGCGCGCGCCCTCCGCTTCGGCCGTTTCGCGGCGGCTGCGCCCGAGCGACGCCGCGCGGAGACTGGAGCAGGGTCCGTCCGGGAAAAGAGGAAATTCAGAGGTCGCTAAGCGCGCCGGCGACGCCGCCACGGTGGAAGCCGTCGTCGGCGCCAGCGACGATCCGGGGTCGAGCCGAGGAGCGGCGATCACATGCGCTGCGAGATGAAGCGCGTCGGCGGCGTCTGGAAGATCGACGATTTCCGAAATCTCGAGTCCTACGCGCGGCCGCAACCCTCGGTGAAGACGCTCTTCAACGATCCCATCCGCTACGCGCAGTGAGCGCGAGCGCAAGATCGCGCGCGTCCGCGGTCGCCGCCCGCGGCGCCGATCACGCCCCCGCGTCGATGCGCTCCAGCAGCGCGAGGTGCCCGAGCGCCGCGCAATTCTGCGGCGCGGGCGAAAACTCGACGCCGAGCAAGGCGCCCGCTTGCGCGTAGCGCGCGGCGAGCGCCGGCGAGCCGACGATGAGCGCGGAACGCGCGCCGCGCGCGCCGGCGAGGATTTCCGCGCCGATGAGGAGGCCGGAGAGGTATTCGGCGAGTTCGCCCGGCGCGACGCGATCGAACAAGCCGAGGGTGCGCGTCATGAAGACGGCGTGCAACAGCTCGCCGGGGCGCTCCAGCGCCGCGGCGGCGCGAACGCCGAGCGCGAAGCCGCCGGGCTCGCCCTCGACCCGCGTCTCGGCCATCAGGCGTCCGAGCACGGTGTGTTCTTTCAGCGCGGCGAAGACTTCGCCGGTCATGAAGGTCTCGAAGGAAAGGATGCGGCCCTTTTCGACGCGCGCCCATTTCGAATGCGTGCCGGGCAGCGCGAACAGACCGTCGGTCCGCCCGCTCGCGCTGAGAGCGCCGAGGATCTGCGTTTCCTCGCCGCGCATGACGTCGGGCGCGCCGCGCGTATCGACCGCGCTGAGGCCGGGCGCGAGCAGCACGCGGCCGAGCGGCGTAGGAATCGTCAGCGTCGCCGCGGCGATTTCGCTCACGCCGGCCGGGCAAGGGACGTAGGGCGCCTCGACCCAGCCCTGCCGCGCGCCGACCATGCCGGATAGGAAGATCGGCAGATCGGGGCGCCCCTTCTTCCAGGCGCCCACCATCGCGGCGAGGAACGCCTCGTGCTCGCCCGGCCCGAGGGCGAGGGCGCCTTTGTCCGCCGCGACTTCCTCAATCGAGGACCCGTCGGCGGCGGCGAGAGCGGCGCGAAACGAGCTCGTCCCCCAGTCGACGCTGACGAGGGCGGGAGGGCGAGACGGCAAGGTTTTCTCCGTTGCGGGGCGGTGCGCTCGGGTCAGCCGGGCGCCGCCATAGCACGTGCGCCCCTATTTTCGCCAGGCCGACGATTTCCGGCGGGCGCTCGCCGCAGGCCTCTCGATTCATGCCGAAATCGCCGCCGAACCCCGCAGGAGCCATCGACAAAGCGCGCCGTCGCATTGCCGCAGCGCCCGCGTCGACGCGAGTTCGCCGCCCCGCCTCGCTCCCGAGGGGACTTGCATTCGCAGGGAACTCGTATTAATCAATCGATTGATTGACTCGGGAGCCGGACTCGCCCTTGGCCATGTCGACAAAATCCTCCTCCGCCGCCGGCGAAACGCGCGGCGCGGCCACGCGCGCGGCGCTGGTTCGCGTCGGCCTCGACCTGTTCGGCGCGCGTGGCTTCGAGGCCGCCTCGACGCGCGCGATCGCCGCGGCGGCGGGCGCCAATGTCGCCGGCATCGCCTACCACTTCGGCGGCAAAGAGGGCCTGCGCCTGGCCTGCGCCGACCACGTCGCGGCGATGATCCGCGAGGCGCTGGCGGCGGCGATGCGCGGGGCCGCCGAGCCGGCGGCGCTGACCCCCCCGGCGGCGCGAGCGCGTCTGGCCGAGATCATCGAAGCGATGATCGGCTTCATCGTCGTCAGCCCCGACGCGCAGGCGATCGCGCGTTTCGTGCTGCGCGAGCAATTCGAGCCTTCGGCGGCCTTCGAACGATTCTACGCCGGCGCTTTCGCGCCGATGCACGAGCGAGTCTGCCGCATCTGGGCCGCGGCGACCGGCGCCGATGCGGACAGCGTCGAGACGCGGCTCGCCACGTTGGCGATGCTCGGCGAGGTCCTCTACTTCCGCCTCGCTCGACGCGTCGTGCTGCGCCGCATGGATTGGCCCGACATCGGCCCCGGCGAGGCCGAGGAAATTCGTCGGGTGGTGGTCGCCCATCTCGACGCCGTGATCGCCGCAGTCCGGAGAGCGCCCTCGTGATCCTCGAAGCGATCTGCTCGATCGGCCTCGTCGCGAGCTGGCTGCCCTTCTGCGCGTCGGCCAACGCCGCGGTGGTCGGCTACGTCGAAGGCGAATATGTCGAGATCGCGCCGATCGACGTTGCGCGCATCGTCTCGCTTTCGGTGCGGCGCGGCGACTGGGTCAAAGCCGGCGACCCGATCGGCGCCGTCGAGGCGACCGACGCGGAAATCGCCGTGCGCAACGCCGAAGGCCAACTCGCGCAGGCCAAGGCGGAGCTCGCCAATATTCTCTATGGCCGGCGGCCCGAGGAAATCGCCGCGATCGAGGCCTCGCTGAACGCGGCCAAGGTGCAGACGGAAGACGCCAAGCGCTCGCTCGACCGCAAGCGCGACCTCAACGCGCGAGGGTTTGCGCCGCAGGCCGACCTCGACGCGGCGCAGACCGCCTATGACGTGGCGGCGGCGCGGGTCAACGAACTGACCGCCAATCTCGCCGTCGCCAGGCTTCCGGCGCGCGCCGACGAAATCGCCGCCGCGCAGAGCCGCATCGCCCAGGCCGAGGCCAATCTCGACCAGACGCGATGGCGGCTCAGCCAGCGCAACCTCGTCGCGCCCTCGGCCGGGCAAATCTCCGACATCATCCGCCGGCCGGGCGAAGTGGCGGGGCCGAGCGCTCCTGTCGTCTCGATGCTGCCCAACGGCGCGATCAAGCTGACGATTTACGTGCCGCAGGCGGCGCTGTCCTCGCTCGCGCTCGGCCAGGCGCTCATCGTGCGCTGCGACGGCTGCGAGCCGGGCCTCACCGCGGCGATCAGCTATATCGCGCGCGAGCCGGAATTCACGCCGCCGGTGATCTATTCCCTGGAGAGCCGCCAGGCGCTGGTCTATCTCGTCGAGGCGCGCCCGGCGCACGACGTCGCCCTGCGCTTGCAGCCGGGCCAGATCGTCGACGTCGATCTGCCGCGGGCGCCGCCATGAACGTCATCGACGTTTCCGGCCTGACCAAGTCTTTCGACGGGCGCGTGGCGGTCGACAATATCGCGCTGCGCGTCGGCGCCGGCGAGATCGTCGGCTTTCTCGGCCCCAACGGTTCGGGCAAGACGACCACCATCCGCATGATCTGCGGGCTGCTGACGCCCGACGCGGGGCAGGGGACCGTGCTCGGCTTCGACGTGCGCCGCGACAGCGCGCGCATCAAGCGCGAAGTCGGTTACATGACGCAGAGATTCTCGCTCTACGAGGACCTCACGATCGAGGAGAACCTCTTTTTCGTCGCGCGGCTCTACAAGCTGTCGCCGCGCCGGCAAATCGTCGCGGCGACGCTCGAACGGCTCGGCCTGGCCTCGCGCCGAGGACAACAGGCCGGCGCGCTTTCCGGCGGCTGGAAACAGCGGCTCGCTTTGGCCGCCTGCATCATGCACCGGCCGCGGCTGCTGCTTCTCGACGAGCCGACCGCCGGCGTCGACCCGAAGGCGCGGCGCGAGTTCTGGGACGAGATTCATCGCCTCGCCGCCGGCGGCCTCACCGTGCTCGTCTCCACCCATTACATGGACGAAGCCGAGCGGTGCCATCGCATCAGCTACATTTCCTACGGCAAGATGCTCGCCACCGGGACCGTCGGGGAGGTGGTGCGCGAGTCCGGACTTTCGACCTTCATCGTCCGCGCGCCGCCGTCCGCCGAATTCCTCAAGCGTGTGGCGGCGCTCGACGGCGTCGAGCAGGTCGCGCCGTTCGGCGCCGCGCTGCACGTGGTGGGCGCGAATCGCGAGCGCATGGCGGCTTCGCTCGCGCCGCTCGCGAGCGAACCCGGCGTCAGCGTCGAGCCGGGCGCGACCAGCCTCGAGGACGTGTTCATTCATTTCATGGCCGTCAGCAATGGCGCGCAAGACTCCGCGAGGGCGGCGTGATCACCGTTTCGCCGCCGAGCCTCGGCGCGATGCTCGCCAAGGAGTTCATCCAGATGCGGCGCGACCGCGTCACCTTCGCGATGATGCTCCTCATTCCGATCCTGTTGCTCATCCTGTTCGGCTACGCCATCAACACCGACCCCAAGAAACTCGACACCGCGCTTCTTGCGACCGGCGAGGACCGCTATACGCGCGCCATCGTCTCCGCCATCGAGCTCAGCGGCTACTATCGCTACGTCGCGCGGCCGAGCACGCTGGCGGAGGCCGAAAGCCTGGTCGCCGCCGGCGAAGTGTCGTTCGTCGTGGTCATCCCCAGCGATTTCGGCGTCCGCGTCGATCGCGGCGACAGCCCGGAGTTGCTTGTCGTCGCCGACGCGACCGACCCGGCCGCGGCGAGCGGCGCCCTCGCCGCCCTCGATACGGTGGCGCGGCGGGCGTTGTTGCGCGCGCAAGGGCGCGAGGCGGAAGCCGCCGAAGCGCAAGCGGCCGATCTGACGATCACCGTGCACCGGCGCTACAATCCGGCGGGCGTCTCGCAGTACAACATCGTGCCCGGCCTGCTGGGCGTCATCCTGCAGATGACGATGGTGATGATGACGTCGATCGCGCTGACGCGCGAACTGGAGCGCGGCACGATGGAGAACCTGCTGGCGATGCCGGTCAACGCCGCCGAGATCATGCTCGGCAAAGTGCTGCCGTACTTCGTCGTCGGGGCCGTGCAGGTGACGGTGATCCTCACCGCGGCGCGGGGGTTGTTCCATGTGCCGTTCGTCGGCTCCGTGGCGTTGCTGCTGTCGGGAATTCTGATTTTCGTCTTCGCGCTGGTGCTGCTCGGCTACACGTTTTCGACTTTCGCGCGCACGCAGATGCAGGCGATGCAGCTGACGTTCTTCTTCTTCCTGCCGTCGCTGCTGCTCTCCGGGTTCATGTTCCCGTTTCACGGCATGCCTGGCTGGGCGCAGGATTTCGGCCAGACCTTCCCGCTGACGCACTTCCTGCGCGTCGTGCGCGCCGTCATGCTCAAGGGCGCGAACTTTCGCGACATCGGCTTCGAACTCGCCGTGCTCGCCTTGTTCGTCCCGATCTATGCGGCGCTCGCGCTGACGCGATTCCGACGCACGCTGGACTAGGGCCGGCGTCTTCTCGGCGCCCGGTCGAAGAAATTATGCAACAAAATCAACTATCGCCCTGGCGGGCCGGGAGGGAGGCGATGCATCGCGTTTGGAACCTATAGAAATCAATGACTTACCACGCAGAGCCGGCAGCGGGGTCCCTGCACGGCGCCTATTCACATCCGGCGGGAAACAGTATCCGGCGTAGCTGATTCTCGTCATACGCTTGGCTATCGGGCTGCCGAGAGCGCCGCAAGCTCGGAGCGCCGCGACAACGCCCGCCCGTCCATAATTGGTCGATTGGCCGAAGACGAAATTGCGCCACAGCCCAAGAGAAATCGCAGGCGGCTTGAGCCCGCTACGGCCGCAACATTGTGTGTCTCCGGAGAGGACCTTCGCTGGCCAACCGGCGCGACTTCTCGATAGCGCCGCGCTTGATATGTCTCAATGCCGATCGAGGCGAAGTCGTGTAGCCAAATAAACTTGGAAGCAGGCGGATGTTGCGGGCGCTAGATGGGCGCGACAGGCGGTGAGTCATGCGTCGTTCCGTGAATGGGGAGGATGTGCGCCGGGGTATTTCGCGTCGCTTGTTCTTGAGAGGAACAGGCGCGGCGGCGGCCGCGACGGCGGCGCTGGAAACGGCGCTTGCAAGCGTAGCGGAAGCCGCGAGGGACGTCGCCGCGCCTCAGGCCGTCGGCCCCGATGCGACGCCGGTCACGCTGCGGATCAATGGGGCGACGCGGACGCTCGCCGTCGAGCCGCGAGCCACGTTGGCTGACGTGTTGCGCGGCCCGCTCGGCTTAACCGGCACGAAGATCGGCTGCGATCGCGGCGCCTGCTCGGCCTGCACGGTGCTGCTCAATGGCGCGCCGGCCGCGTCGTGCTCGATCCTCGCCATCGACGTCGGCGACCGGGCGATCACCACCATCGAAGGCTTGGCCCGCGGCGGCGCGCTGCATCCGGTGCAGGCGGCCTTCATCGCGCACGATGCGCTGCAATGCGGCTTCTGCACGCCGGGCTTGGCGCTGAGTTGCGCCGCCCTCATCGAGCGCGTCCCGCATCCGACCGAAGCGGACATCAAGGCCGCGATCAGCGGCCACCTCTGCCGCTGCGGCGCATACCAACACGTGGTCGAGGCTGTTCTCGCCGCCGCCGAGGCAAGGAGGGGCTGATGGCTGCGCAGCCGCAAGACTCGCCAAAGCGCGAAACGCTGCCGTTCGGCATCGCCGGCGCGTCGTTGGCGCAAATCGAGCGCACGGTTCCCGCCGACGAGGCGCCGCCGCTCGCGCCCAATGCCGACCTTACTCAGATCGGCAAGCCCGCGCGGCGCTGGAACGGCGTGGAGAAAGTGACCGGCGCCGCGCGCTTCACGACCGATGTCGCGCTGTCCCGCCTGCTGCATGCGCGCCTGCTGCGCGCGCCGCTGCCGCATGCGCGCATCGGCGCCATCGACATCAGCGCGGCGCAGCGTCATCCGGACGTCCGCGCGGTGCACGTGATCCTTGGGCCGCACGGCGGCGGAACAGCGTCGGCCTCGGCGGACGGAGACGTCGAGGCGACGCGCCGCGTCGAAGAACCGGTCGTGCTCTACGCCGGCATGGCGGTGGCGGCGGTGGCCGCGGTCTCCCCGGAGGCGGCGGAGCAAGGCGTGCGGCTGATCAAGGTCGATTGGCGGCCGCTGCCCTTCGTCGTCGACATGGACGACGCGCGCGCGGCGGGGGCGCCGGTGGTGTTCGAGAAGCTCGACGTGCAGCCCGGTTTCGGCGCTAGCGGCCTGGTGACCGCCGGCCTGCCGCTTGTCGGCAATGTGCGCGGCCCCGCCACGGAGACGCGCGGCGACGCGACGGCGGGGTTCGCCGCGGCGGACGTGGTCGTCGAGGGCGAGTACCGAACCCAAGCGCAGTCCCATTGCTGCATGGAGCCGCACGGCGTCGTCGCCGACTGGCGGGCGGACGGGCTGACCGTCTACATTTCCACTCAGTACACCGCCGGCGTGCGCGAGGAATTGGCGCGCGCCTTCGGCCTGCCGCTCAATCGGGTGCGGGTCGTCGTCGACGCGATGGGCGGTGGGTTCGGGTCGAAGGCCACGCTCGGCTACTATGGTCTCGCCGCCGCGGCGCTTTCGCGCCAGGCCGGCGCGCCGGTGCGGTTGGTGCTGGACCGGCAGGAGGAGCAGGTCGATTCCGGCTACCGGCCGGCGACTTGGCAGCGCTTGCGCATCGGCGCGCGACGCGACGGCGCTCTCAGCGCGATTTCGCTGCTGTCCTACGGCAGCGCCGGCACGGCGCTCGGCGCCGGCGTCGGCAATGTCGCCTCGCGCTTGTACACATGCGCCAACTACGAAGACTCTCACTACGACGTCTTCATCAATTCCGGACCGGGCTGCGCCATGCGCGCGCCGGGCGCGGTGCCGGGCGCGTTCGCCCTGGAGCAGGCGATCGACGAATTGGCCGAGAAGCTCGGCATGGACCCGATCGCGCTGCGCGACCGGATCGACGCCAGCCCGGCGCGGCGCGAGGAACGGCGCCTCGGCGCCGAGCGCATCGGCTGGAGCCAGCGGCATGCGGCCGGCGCCGATAAGGGCCCAATCAAGACCGGTCTGGGCATGGCGCAGTCGCTGTGGGGCGCGAACGTGCAAATCAATTCCGCCTGCGAGGTGCGCGTGCTGCGCGACGGCTCGGTGGAGGTTCGCTCCAGCGTGCAGGACATCGGCACGGGGACCGGCACGGTCCTGGCGCAGGTGGTCGCCGAGGAACTCGGCCTGCGCCCGGAAGATGTGACGGTGCGCATCGGCGACACCGATTTTCCCGAAGGCCCCGGCTCGGGCGGCAGTCGCGCGACGGCGTCGATCACGCCGCCGGCGCGCAACGCCGCGCGCCAGGTTCGTCAGCATTTGTGCGCGATCGCCGCGCCGATCCTGGGCGTGGACGCCGACGACTTGGAGGCGCGCGGCGGCCGCATCGTCTCGCGCAGCGACCCCGCGCGCGCGATGGCGTTGCGCGACGCGGCGGCGAAGATGCGCACCGAGCAGTTCGTCGCGATAGCTTCGCGCGCCGACGACTACGCCGGCTTCCGTTCACGCATGGGGGACGGCGCCGCCGCGCAGAACGATATCGGCGGCGTCCACTTCGCCGCCGTCACCGTGGATGCCGAGACCGGGCTGGTGCGCGTCGAGCGGGTGGTCGCCGCGCATGATTGCGGCCGGCCGATCAACCCGAAGCAGATCGAAAGCCAGGTGCACGGCGGCGTGATGCAGGGCCTGGGTTACGCCCTGATGGAGGAGCGCATTCTGGATCGCCAGACCGGCCACGTCGTCAACGCCGATCTCGAGCGCTACAAGATGCCCGGCGTCCACGAGGCGCCGCGGATCGACGTGCTGCTGCTCGAGAACTATCAGGGATTCAGCGCCACCGACGCCTACGGCGTCGCCGAGCCGGCGACTATTCCCACTGCGCCGGCGATCGCCAACGCCATCTACAACGCGATCGGGGTGCGGCTGCGCGCGTTGCCGATGAACCGCGCCGCGATCCTGGCCGCCCTGGCGGGGAGGAGGACCTGATGGCGATGACCCGCTTCGAGTGGATGAGCGCCCGCACCGTCGCCGAAGCGGCCGCCGCGGCGTCGACGACGGTCGCCGAGGCGATGCTGGCGACGCACGGCGACGCCGCGAGTCCGGCCGACGTGCTGAAGGCGGGCGGCGTCGACCTCATCGATCTGATGAAGGAGGGCCTGCTGGCGCCGCGCCGGATCGTCAATATGCGCGGCGTTCCCGGCCTCGACGTCATCGCCGAGGACGGCGCCGGCGGCTTGCGGATCGGCGCCATGGCGACCCTCGAACAGGCGGCCGCGGACCCGCGAGTGCGGCAGCGCTATACGGCGCTGGCCGACGCGCTCGCCGGATCGGCCAGCCCGCAGATCCGCTCTGTCGCGACGTTGGGCGGCAATATCCTGCAACGTCCGCGCTGCTGGTATTTTCGCTCCGATGCGCAACGCTGCCTGCGCCGGGGCGGCGGCCGCTGCTTCGCCATCCATGGCGAGAACCAATACCACGCCGTTTTCGCCAACGAGGTCTGCGCCGTCGTGCATCCCTCGACCGCCGCGACCGCGCTGGTGGCGCTCGATGCGCGCATCGAACTCGTCAACGCCGAGGGCGAGACCCGCCAGCCGTCGCTCGCGGATTTCCTCGTCGCCCCGGAGATCGACGTGCAGCGCGAGAACGATCTGAAAGCCGGCGAGGCGGCGACCGCCGTGCTGTTGCCGCCTGTCGCCCCCGGCGCCGCCTCCGCGCACCTGCGCGAAGCCGACAAACTGTCGTTCGACTGGCCGATCGCCGACGTCGCGGCGGCGCTGGAGCGCGACGAGCAGGGGCGCTGCCGGCGCGCCGCCGTGGTGCTGGGCGCCGCGGCGGCGGTTCCGCACCGGGCGCGCGCCGCCGAGGATCTCCTGGCGGGCAAGGCGATCGACGAGACGATCGCGCGCGCGGCGGGGGAGGCCGCGCTGGAAGGCGCCACGCCGCTCGCCAAGAACCGCCACAAGTTGCCGATCTTCGCCGCATTGGTGCGCCGCGCCCTGCTGCGCGCCGCCGGCCAAGGATAAGGAGACGCCGCCATGCTGACTCGACGCGCCGTCAATCTCGGCATCCTGGCGACCGCCGGCCTCGCCGCGAGGGGGACCCAGGTCGCCGCCGCCGAACTGAAGACGATCGATCTGCCGCCGCCGTGGAAAGACGGCGGCAAGCCGCTGGCGCAGGCGATTTGGGCGCGGCGCTCCATTCGCGAGTACGCCGACAAGCCCGTGCCGATCGAGGTGCTGTCGAACCTGCTGTGGACGGCCTGCGGCGTCAATCGCCCGGCCAGCGCCGACCGCACCGTCCCGTCGTGGCGCCACGCCATCGAGAGCGAGATTTTTGTCGCCGCCGCCGACGGCGCGTGGAGCTATGACGCGAGGGCGCATCGGCTGACGCAGGTCATCGCCGACGACATTCGCGCCCAGACCGGCGTGCAAGACTACGTCGGCTCCGCGCCGCTCAACCTCGTTTATGTCGCCGACGGCGGCCGGCTGGGGGGCGCCTCGGCCGACGAGAAACGCCTGTGGGCGTTCACCGACACAGGGTTCATCGGCCAGAACGTCTACCTGTTCTGCGCCTCCGAGGGACTGGCGACAGTGTTTCGCGGCTCGCTCGACCGCGCTCGACTCGCGCAGACGCTGCAGCTGCCCGCCGCGAAATTCGTCACCTGCGCGCAGACGGTCGGATACCCCAAGGGCTGAGAGGGTCGGATACCCCAAGGGCTGAGAGTCTGACTCGAAACTCAAGCCGCGCGTGCGAGCCGCCGCATTAGGAGCATGACGGATGCGGCGTAAAGGAAGGCGGTTGCAGAGACGATGGTCCCCTCGAAATCTTTGGCGAGGCGACGGCTGCGGTTGATCCAGGCGAAGAATCGTTCGACCACCCAGCGGCGCGGGAGCAAGGCGAAACCGACCTGATCGGGCGGCTTGCGCACAATCTCGACGACGATACGCGTGGCGTTGGCGACCCTGTCCGCGGCATAGGCTGTGTCGGCCAAGACGCGTTCGACGAAAGGATACGAGCCGCGAGACGCCTGAAGCACGGGCGCGGCGCCGTCGCGGCGCTGCAGCGAGGCCGGATGCGTTTGCAGAACGAGCGCCCGGCCGTCCGTGTCGACCATGGCGTGACGTTGGCGGCCTTTGATCTTCTTGCCGGCGTCAAAGCCGCGCGGACCGCCGCTTTCCGTGGTTTGCGCCGATTGGCTGTCGATCACGGCGGCCGAAGGGCTGGCTTGGCGTCCGACAGGCTCGCGGTCGAGCGTCACGAGATGATGGTTCAAGCTCTCCCGCAAGCCGTCGTCGCGAAAGCGGACGAACCAGCGATAGGTCGTCCGATGCGGCGGAAAGCGCTCGGGCGGCAACCGCCGCGGGCGGCCGCTGCGCAGCACGTAGAAAATCGCATTCAGCATTTCGCGCATCGGCCAATGGCGATGGCGGCCGGTCTTGGCGGGAGGCGGCAAAAAAGGCGCGAGAACCCGCCATCCCGAGGAATCTATTCGCCGAATTCTTGCAACGAACCGCCGAACTGCGGCCGCCGCCGCTCACGTCAACGGCGTAAGGCGTTCGATTTGTCATGCGTTCCATCAAAAGATCGGGAGAGATGCGTCTTAATGACAGGAGAATTCGTAAGTTCGACGCGCCGCTCGCTTTCGGCGTGTCCCGGCGACTTTCTCGAGTGCTTTGGCGGCGGCCCAGGCTTGCCAGGGATGCCAAAACGGAGCAAATTTGCTTGAAGCCCGCGGCCATCTGGAGAATGTCCGGTGAGAGCGTGACGCAGTCCTTCGCTCCGCCCAGGCTCAAACGGGTCGCGACAGCGCGAGTTGGCGTGACCGCGCCCAGACGCCTCGTCGTCCTCGGCGCGACCGGCTCGATCGGACGTTCCTGCGCGCGGGTTGTGGCCGAGGCGCCGGGGCGTTTTGCGGTCGTCGCGGTGGCGGGCGGGCGCGACGGGGCGGCGCTCGCGCGTTCGGCGCTGGAGCTCGGCGCTTCGTTCGCCGCGCTCGCCGACCCCGCGGGC
>Ga0181527_1003239_pt1 | contig 14686 bp, 14 predicted proteins | sample PEATcosm2014_Bin_30_FD_119762 | JGI IMG/M metagenome (GOLD analysis project Ga0181527, IMG submission 119762) | Peatland microbial communities from MTU Mesocosm Facility, Houghton, MI, USA - PEATcosm2014_Bin06_60_metaG | ecosystem: Environmental > Terrestrial > Soil > Wetlands > Peat | place...
GGAATCAAGCATCATAAAGAGTGCATTAAACGGCTTAAACTTTTTATCTTCATTCAAGAAAGCTTGTTGATCTTCAACTTCAAGCTCGCGTGACATTTCTCGTGCAATATCACTCGTAACTTGACCCCAAACGCTCACAACCTTATCGTAGCGCTCACCATTGGTAATAACGCCATCCATGTAAAGTTGTTCAACCTTTTCAACCTCGGTTTCCGCTTTTGCAAGAAGTTCATTTTTATGCTGCGGAATAACCAGATTTTCAAGCGATAATGAAATACCACTTGTTGTTGCATATGAGAAGCCTAATTTTTTGATATTATCAAGAGATATTACTGTAGCTTCTTTGCCGAAAGTATAATAAATACGTTCAATCAATTTAGTAAGATCATTCTTCTTTAAGACCTTATTAATCCAACCGAATTCGCATCCTTTTGGCAACGCTTCATAAATAATCACGCGACCAACTGTTGTCTGAACAATAGTATTTTCTATCGCTAATTTTATATGCGCATGAAGAGAGACCTCACCACATTGGAATGCAGCGATAACTTCATCTATAGTTGAGAACACAATACCTTCGCCCTGAGCTCCTTGACGCACTTTAGTCATATAGTGCAATCCAAGAATCATATCCTGGCTTGGTACCGTAACAGGACGGCCATTTGATGGAGATAATATATTTTGAACTGAAAGAATCAATTTTCGTGATTCTTCTTGAGCTTTTTTATTCAATGGTAAGTGAACTGCCATTTGGTCACCGTCAAAGTCAGCATTATATGCAGAACAAACGAGTGGGTGAATCTTTATAGCTTTACCATCTACTAATATTGGATAGAACCCTTGAATACCAAGTCTGTGCAATGTTGGTGCACGGTTCAAAAGAACTGGTCTATTTTTTACCACATCTTCTAAAACGTCCCATACTTCTGGAGACTCTTCTTCAACCATACGTTTAGCAACGCGTAAGTTTGCAGCCATTTCACGTTCAAGCAAACCGGCATATACGTATGATTTGAATAATTCAAGTGCCATAATTTTTGGAATTCCGCATTGATCCATACGTAATTCAGGATCAACAACGATCACTGAACGACCTGAATAGTCAACCCGTCGACCAAGCAAGTTTTGACGGAATCGCCCCTGCTTACCACGAAGCATTTCGCTCAATGATTTCAGTGCACGACGATTGGTCCCGCGAACTGGCTGTCCTCTACGACCATTATCGATCAACGCATCAACCGATTCTTGCAGCATGCGTTTTTCATTTTTCACAATAACCGCTGGTGCTTCGATTTCAAGCAATCGTTGCAAGCGAATATTACGATTGAGTACGCGACGATATAATTCATTTAAATCAGAACTTGCAAAGCGACCACCTTCTAAAGGTACTAAAGGACGCAAATCCGGTGGTAACACTGGCAATACATCCAAAACCATCCATGCTGGATGAATCGAAGCTTGTAATAATCCAGAAAGCACCTTGATGCGACGCATGATTTTATGACGAATAGCGACAGACATAGTCTTACGATATTCACCTTCCAGCATCACGACTTCAGCCTTAAGATCCATTAAACCTAAGATTGCCTTTATAGCTTCTGCACCACTTTCTGCTTTGAATTCAAAATCGTCCATATGATTGTAGGTATAATTATCATATTCGCTGTTAGACAAAAGTGTCTTACGAACGTATGGAGACTTGCCTTGATCAATGACCATATAGGCATCAAAGTAAATTATTCGTTCCAGATCCTTAACTGGCATATCGAGAATGAGGCCTAAATAACTTGGAATGCCCTTGAGATACCAAATGTGACACACTGGCGCAACTAACTCAATATGCCCCATGCGCTCGCGACGCACGCGGGCTTGAATTACTTCAACACCGCATTTTTCACAGGTGACACCACGATGTTTCATTCGCTTGTATTTACCGCAATTACATTCCCAATCTTTAACGGGTCCGAATATGCGAGCACAAAACAAGCCGTCTCGTTCTGGCTTTAATGTGCGATAGTTAATGGTTTCAATTTTCTTTACTTCACCATACGAAAGTGATCGTATTTTTTCAGGTGACGCAATACCAATTTTCAGCGCATTAAATTTCGCTGCATTAACGTATTCTTTAAAACGATCTAATATATTATTGCTCACTGACCTTCTCCTTACCGCTCTTAAATAGATCTACTTGGAGACCTAAGCTTTGTAGTTCCTTAATCAATACGTTAAATGATTCTGGAACTCCTGGATCAGGAATATCCTCCCCACGGACAATCGCTTCGTAAACCTTATGTCGACCACTGACGTCATCTGATTTGTACGTTAACATTTCTTGCAATGTATACGCCGCACCATATGCTTCAAGTGCCCAAACTTCCATTTCACCAAGTCGCTGTCCACCCATCTGAGCTTTACCACCTAATGGTTGCTGTGTAACTAATGAATATGGCCCGACTGAACGTGCATGCAGTTTATCATCAACCATATGATTCAATTTCATCATATAAATCGTACCAACCGTCACAGGTTGATCAAAATAATTTCCGGTACGTCCGTCACGAAGTCTAAATGCCCCCGATGTGGATAACCCAAGATCTTGCAATAATGGCTTAATATCAGTATCAAAATCCGCACCATCAAATACTGGTGTCTTGAAGTACACACCACTTTTTGCTGTTTTGCGTGCAAGATCCATGATGCTTTCTTTGCCATACAATTTTTCAAAGGATGCTATGAGATCTTTGCCATAATAGTGTTTGAGGAACTCAAGAACTTCTTTGTACCCTTTGGTATCAAGAACTTCTTGTATTTGATCACCCAATTTTCTACCGACGAAGCCAAGTGCTGTTTCTAGAATTTGTCCTACGTTCATACGTGATGGAACACCTAATGGGTTCAATACAACATCAACGGGAGTACCATCTTCTAAACACGGCATGTCTTCACGCGGAACAATATTGGAAATAACACCCTTGTTACCATGGCGACCGGCAATTTTATCCCCGACCGAAATTCGACGCTTCATCGCGATGTATACTTTAACCATCTTGATAACGCCCGATGGTAACGGGTCGCCCTTTTTCAACTTATTAATGCGTTCTTCTTTGAGACCTTCAAGAATTCGCAACTGATTTTCATATGCATGCGCAATAAGCTTCAATTCATCATTGATTTTGGATTCTTTAGCTTTCAATTTCAACAATTGGCTGAAATCGAGAGTTGTTAATTTATCCTTATCGTATGATGATCCACTTAATGCTCCTTTTGGAGCTCCAACACCTGGCGCTTCATCATGCAATAAAGAAATGATTTTTTCACTGGTCATTGTCGACAAGAAAGCACAATGATCTAAATATTCTTGCTCAATAATCGCAGATTGTTTAGCAACCTCTTCCTTGTACCGCTTATCTTTTCGAATACCACTACGAGAGAAGATTTTGACGTCCACGATGGTGCCATCGACTCCAGGCGGTACTCTTAATGATGTATCACGAACTTCACGTGATTTTTCACCAAATATCGCACGGAGTAATTTTTCTTCTGGAGAATATTGAATATCACCTTTAAGTGTTACCTTACCTACCAAAATATCACCTGATTTTACCCGCGTACCAATGCGAACAATACCGTCCTCATCAAGTCCCGCCAATACCCCTTCACTTACGTTTGGAATATCCCGAGTAATTTCTTCTGGCCCGAGCTTAGTATCGCGAGAATCAACTACATATTCTTCGATATGCACTGATGTAAGCGCATCATCTGCAACTAAACGCTGGCTCAATACGATTGCGTCCTCAAAGTTGTACCCATGCCATGGCATAAAGGCTACAAGTAAGTTGCATCCAAGAGCCAATTCACCGTTTTCAATGGCTGAACCATTGGTAAGAATATCACCCGCTGCAACACGATCACCACGTTGTACAATAGGTGTATGATGAATCCACGTGCTGTAGCTTGATCGTTCAAATTTTCGCAAATAATACGTATCAATTGCCTGTGCTATCCAATCTTCAGTATTTTTAAATTGGTCTTCATCTGCACGAATAATAATTTTTTCAGATGATACATATTCAACAACACCATTACGACGTGCCGTTACAACACTACCGGATGCTTTCACCACTTCACTTTCCATCCCAGTTCCTATAATAGGAGCCTCTGGACGAATAAGAGGTACTGCTTGACGTTGCATGTTCGCACCCATAAGCGCACGGCTGGCATCATCATGTTCTAAGAATGGAATCAGTGCTGAAGAAACAGATACCAATTGTTTTGGTGATAGATCGATATAATCAACCGTATCACTTTCAACATAAATAAAGTTTCCTTCATGTCTGACTGAGATTTTATTGTCTTTTTGTTGATCGAAATTGCGAGCCATATCTGCTTGAGCGATATAATGACCTTCTTCTTCAAATGCATTCAAGAAGACTACATCGTCAGAGATCGCCCCTGCTGAAACAGGTCGATATGCCGTTTCAATAAATCCAAGGTCATTCACCATAGCGTATGTAGCAAGTGAAGAAATCAAACCGACAGTTTGACCTTCTGGTGTTTCGATTGGACAAATACGACCATAATGAGAGATATGAACGTCACGAATTTCGTAAGTAGCGCGATCCTTCAACACACCACCGGGCCCGAGGGCTGAAAGTCGTCGTTTATGTGCAATTTCAGATAATGGATTTGTTTGATCCATAAATTGAGATAGTTGACCCAGACCAAAGAATTCTCGCAATACTGCGCTCAACGGCTTTACATTGAGGAAGTCTTGAGGCATTAAAGCACCATGAGATTCTTGCATTCTGAAGCGTTCACGAATAATACGTTCAATACGTAAGAATCCGAGATACATTTGATTACTTAATAGTTCACCAACAAGACGCACTCGACGGTTGCCCAAATGGTCAATATCATCCAACTCACCCTCTCCTCGTTCACGCAAGTTCACGAGATAGCGGATAGTCTCAATAATATCTTCTTTGGTCAATACGAGATTATCTTCAGAAATTGAAATTCCAAGCTTTCTATTCATACGAATACGGCCTACGCGCGTTAAATCATAAAAACGTGTATTGAAAAACAAGTTTTCAAAGCGATCTTTGATTTCTTTCACGGTAGAGCTATCGCCTGGCCACAATTTGTTATGGAGCTCTTTTAAAGCATCTTCTTCTGAATGACAACGATCCTGAGTCAGGGTCATCGCAATGGTAGGTTGGAATACATACCCAGATGATTGCACTAACGATATTTCGATTGATTTAAATTTTTTAAAGAGTTCGTAGTGCTCTTCTGTAAAGACCTGTCCTTGTTCTACTAATATTTCTCCCGTATCAGGGTCGATAATATCTTTACCAAACACTCGGTTGAGCAAGGATGCTTTACGTAACAATAACTGCGTCACATCAGCTTTACGAAGCTTATCTACGACAGCTTTAGTGATACGTTTACCAATATAAGGCTTTTCTATGTCATCTGGCAGCATGCCTTTTTCAAGACGTTTGCCAATAAGACTATCATCGATTCTTTGAAAGAATGTACCTTTTTCGCCACATACTGTATCAAACTTATAGAACAACGAAATGATATCATTTCGGTTAACACCAAGAGCTTGAAGGAAAACAGTGACAGGAAGTTTCTTCTTTTTATCGATACGAACATATAAATAATCGTTACTATCAAATTCAAAATCAACCCACGATCCTCGCATTGGAATAATACGAGCAAGGTAATATGGACGACCTCTAAAGTCCTTCACTTTTTTACTTTGTGAAAAAACTACACCAGGAGATCGATGCAATTGACTTACAATAACACGATCTACACCGTTGATGAGAAAGGTTCCCAGATTACCTAGGCGATATTGACCATCTTTTTCATAGACGTCACCCATAACAGGTACATCTGCAAAAAAGATATTTTGTTCTTTGATGTCGTGAACAACTTTCTTGCCTTCTTCATCAATAGACCAACTAATAAGTTGAATCTTGATTTTTAATGGCATAGAAAAAGTTTGACCACTTGAACGGCATTCGTCCATGGTCATTGGCAATTTAAGACCAACACGCGATAAACAATTAGAACACGTTTTGTAGCGAGCAGTCTTTTCGAGCGGCGTACCTTCTAGGCGAGAACATCCATTTTTTTTCGTCGAGGCGCATGTCCATTGATAACGATTTTCAATTCCCGTTAACTTTCCACAGGTGCATGACCAATGACCCAATTCATAACTCACATACTCAAGAGACATTTTATCATTATAGTCAATAGGAAAGATATCACGTAATACCTTTTCTAAACCTATAAGACCACGCTCTTCTGGAAGGTAATCCAACTGTACAAAGTCATTAAATGACTTGGACTGAATTTCGATCAAATTGGGTACAGGAACTATATCCTTTATGCTACCAAAAGATCTACGTATGTTACTCTTGCTCATATGCAAGTTCGACATTAAGGTGCTCCTCGCTTATCCGAAAAAAACTATTTCTCACATGATTGTTTACGAGACTAACTCGCAAACACAATTCTATTGGAGCGTTCTGATACGCCGACTATCAATTATGAAAGCTCTACTTCAGCTCCAGCTTCTTCCATGATCTTCTTGATCTTCTTAGCATCATCTTTTGATGCAGATTCAACAAGAACACTTGGCGCTTCTTCAACTGCTTTTTTCGCTTGTGCGAGAGTCAATTCAGGAACCGCTTGACGAACAGCCTTTATAGCTTTGATTTTTTCATCGCCAGACTTCTTCAAAGTAACTTTGTACTCTGATTTTTCTTCTGCTGCCGCTGCTGCTGGAGCTGCTGCTGCTGCCGGAGCTGCTGCCGCTGAAGCCATAGCTGTTGCTGAAACATTGAATTTTGTTTCTAATGCTTTTACTAAATCAGCAAGTTCTAGAACAGTCATGTTACCAATTTGCTCTAACATTTCTTCGTGTAATTTAGATGCCATTGCATTCTCCATTAAGTTAAGGAAATACACTAATAATATTCGTTTTTACTAAACAATTCTCAAATTCTATTGTTGACTCTTTTGCTCTTCTACTTGTTTTAATGTCCACAAGAGACGAACAATAAGAAGATTCAAGACTGACGCCAAGTTACTGATCGGTGCATTTAATGTACCTGCAACTTGCGCAAGCAACACTTCTCGTGATGGAAGGGAAGCAATGCGAATAACGTCATTTTTTTGAAGCACCCGTTTATCAAGGCACCCTACAACCAACTCTAATGCTGTATGTTCTTTTGCAAAATCACTTAAGATTTTTGCAATATCAGGTGCTTCTTGAGTGGCAAATACTAAGCCGACTTGATTCTTGAAAAAGGGCGTTAAGTCCTGTTGTCCATCCATGCCTTCGACAGCCAATTTCATCAAGCGTGCTTTAGTAATTTTAAATGTACCGCCTTTTTGTCGGAGATCGCTACGGAGTCGCTCTAATTGGCGCACCGTTAAACCACGATACCCAACCAAGAATGCAGCTTCACTATGCGAAAATTCTTTTCGCAATTGCGATACAACTGACTCTTTTTGTTGTCGATTCATCCTATATGCCCTTTATACAAATCAAGACTGTAAGACTTCATCTGGGCTGATAGCTATACCAACACCCATAGTTGAAGAAATCGTCATTTTTCTTAAAAATTTACCCTTAGATGATGCTGGCTTTGCTGATGCGAGCGCTTTAGCAAACGCCACGAGATTGTCATACAACTTATCAACATCAAAGGATTTTTTTCCAAATGAGAAGTTAACGTAACCACTCTTGTCATTTTTGAAGAATGCACGACCCTTTTTAAGATCACTAACTACTGGAGCAACATCAAACGTAACTGTGCCAACTTTTTTATTTGGCAACAACCCACGTGGCCCGAGCAATTTAGCAAGCTTACCAACAGGTCCCATTAAATCCGGTGTCGCTACTGCAACATCGAATTCCATCCATCCATTTTCAATCTTTTCAACAAGGTCATCTGCGCCTACTTCGTCTGCCCCCGCAGCGCGAGCGGCCTCAGCATATTCGCCTTTTGCAAACACAATAACGCGAACTTTTTTGCCCTTGCCATGAGGTAATAACGTAGAACCACGAACGGCTTGTTCACCTTTCGTTGCATCAATTCCTAACCCTACACTCACATCGATTGATTCATCAAATTTTGCATATGCAAGCTCTTTAAGCTTCGCAAGCGCCTCTTTTACGGGCATGCTTGCACCAGGCTTAACGCCTGCAACTGCTTTTTGATATTTTTTTCCATGCTTTGCCATGATATTGCCCCTATTCGACTTTTATACCCATGCTACGAGCACTACCAGCTATAATCTTTTTAGCTTGCTCCATATCGAATGCGTTCAAATCAGAAAATTTTATTTTCACAATCTCTTCAACATCCGCCCATGAAATAGTGCCTACTTTATCAGTATTTGGTCTTGCTGAGCCCTTTGAAATATTAGCTCTCTTTTTGATGAGTTCAGTCGTAGGAGGTGTTTTAAGAACAAATGAAAAGGTTCGATCAGTATATATAGTGACTACCACCGGAACTGTTTCACCCTTACGAGTTGCTGTTTGTGCATTAAATTGCTTACAAAACTCCATCATGTTCACGCCATGCGGCCCAAGAGTTGAAGCCACTGGAGGAGCTGGAGTCGCAGAACCGCCGGGAATTTGCAGCTTAACATTTGCCTTTACTGCTTTTGCCATAATATTTACCTACTTTACAATTATCGCTTTACCTGATTAAAGCTCAATTCAACAGGAGTCATCCTGCCGAAAATACTAACCATAACGGTAAGCTTTTCATCTTCTTCATCTATCTTGTCAATGATACCGACAAAGCCTGCGAATGGCCCGTCAACAATATCAATTTCGCTGCCTTCGACGAAATCACTTTTCTTCGAGGCAACCACTACATCACCACGAATCTGAGAAAGAACTCTGTCCGCTTCTTTTTTACTGAGCGGAGCTGGATCCTTACCCCCCAAAAACTTTACGGCACGTGGATTCGAAAGAGCCAAGCGCATTGACTGCGGAGCAAGTTCCATTTCTACCAGAACATATCCTGGAAAAAGTTGCTCATCTTGCTGCTCTTCCCCCATATTTATCACTCCCTGCATGCGGGCTGTTGGCACGAGAACCTGTCCAAACAAATCTTGAGCACCTTCTTCCTGAATGCGACGCTCAAGGTCTGCCTTGACCGCTTCTTCATGACCTGCATACACCTGAACAACATACCAACGTTTCATGTAACATTACCCTATTTTGAATCTTATGAAAGACCATATGTCTTAACGACATATTGAACTAGATGCGAAAACCCTAAGTCGATCGCCTTTAGATACACCGCAAAGATGCATACAAGTATCAATACAATTATTGTTGAACCCACCCATTCATCAATTTTAGGCCATACAACCTTGCCGAGTTCCAACTTCACTTCATTCAAAAACTGAATAACATCTTTCATTCATGTTCCAATTAGTTATAGGGATGGACACTTTTGATCCCAAAGTCTGGCAGGCCAGGAGGGATTTGAACCCCCAACCCGCAGATTTGGAGTCTGCCGCTCTACCATTCGAGCTACTGGCCTTTTTTTAGTTTTTAACCTCTTTGTGCCACGTATACTTGCGCAATTTTGGGCAGTATTTACGTAGACGCAATGAACCTAAAGTTCTTCCTTTGGAAACAACTAAGGTATAATTTTTTTCTTTTGTTTCTTCACACATTAAGTGACTAACAACGCGGTTTTTTGCCATATGAGTTCACTCGTTAACTTTTATACGTATTTTATTTATTGATATTGCCTACACCAAAATGGAGCCCGCGACCGGACTTGAACCGGTGACCTCTCCCTTACCAAGGAAGTGCTCTACCGACTGAGCTACGTGGGCACTGCAATGTATCTTACAGTGATCTATTATAGAATAGTTAAAAAAAACGAAAAAAACAACTTAATTTTCTGCTTGAAACTACAATAAAACCCTGATTTGAAAACACATGGAGCTGGCGGCAGGATTTGAACCCGCGACCTACTGATTACAAATCAGTTGCTCTACCAACTGAGCTACGCCAGCATCCTCAACATTTTCTACTTTATTACCAGAGTCCACCGCTTCTTTTCGTTACGAATGGAGCGGGAAACGGGACTCGAACCCGCAACCTACAGCTTGGAAGGCTGCCGCTCTACCAATTGAGCTATTCCCGCGCACATGGTGGCGAGAGCAGGATTCGAACCTGCGAAGGCAGAACCAACGGATTTACAGTCCGTCCCCTTTGACCGCTCGGGAATCTCGCCAATTTCAAATATTGTTATAATCACGATTACCGTGAATATGATAGTGTTTTTCTCAGGAGATTTCAACTTAATTTTATAAAAAAAAGATGTTCAATCACCCATTTTCGTCAAATTTTCATGCGAATAGGCCCTGCTAATCAGCATAATCGACATTTTAAAATTATTTTTTATTTAATTGCTCAGCAAGTATTTCATGGACCTCATTCACACAACTTGAGCATCCAGTACCCACACCCAAAACATCATACAGTTCCTCAAAGGTCTGCGATCCACTTTTAATAGCCTCGCAAATATCTGAGTACATAACCCCCATACACGTGCAAACCAAATAATCTGGCCTTTGCAGCAATGGACTGCCTTCATCCTTCATAATCTACTCCTAAACTGTTTTCCAATGCATAGAACGCGCATTATCATCATAATCGAGGGTTATATGGCATACCTCATGCGTCAAAAGAGGCATAATAATCGCAGGCCACTCAATCAAGCACCAGCTCCCTGGCTGGTACAGATACTCATGAAATCCCTGCTCCATGAACTCATCAAGACTATTTAATCGATACAAATCAAAATGGTAGAGAATTTTACCTCCCTCCAGGGTATACCGATTCACATAGGTGAATGTTGGGCTCGTTACGGGCTCTTTAACCCCTAAATTTCTCAACAATGCTCGAATGAGGGTTGTTTTTCCTGCTCCAAGATCACCGGTAAATGTCACGATACGGCTCTCATCCATCTGTTTTTTAACGATTTCAACTGCATGATCCAGCTGATTCAGCGTATATTTCAACTGATTTGCCATAATTGCCCCCTATAATTTTTTCACTTTCTTCAGCAACTCACGCTCTTTTTTTGATACTTTTTGCGCTACTCTCTGCCGATTTGACGTTCTTGCATCTTCACTTTTTTGCGGGACTGTTTTACTTGCTTGCTCCATCAACGCATCCAGTTCGGGCATAACTTCATCGCTCAACTTTATAATGGGTGCATCAGATGGGGTATTTCCCGCAGCCCGTTCATTGGCGCTATAGACTAAAACCCGCACAAATTCATGCGCATCCAGCGACGGCACATCATATCGATCCGCCATACGATTCAATTCTCGATCAGAAGTCACGAGCATAAGATCCTTATTGCGGTGCGTTTTTACATACCGCTTGATGTAGTCATCTGCCGTCTCTCGCGCTCCTGAATAGATAACCTGAACCGCACGACCATACTTTTCATATGCGTCATCATGCGCTACCCCATCAAAAACTATGACGACTTTATTCCCACTATTGCGGGCATACGCTGCAACACCATGTATAAACCGTCTGCGCACTGCATCATCTATAAAATGAACGCCCTGTTGTTGCTTTAAAATATTATAACCATCGATTATTAGAATCATAATGCCTTAACAATTGAAAAAAGTCCTCGTTAGCGATACCATATGAAATATTAAGGTAGATATCCTACCATAATTTTACATAAGGCGCACATATGGCTCAATTGACTCAACTCAAACATCGCATCAAAGCGATCGAGACAATTAAGAAAATCACGCATGCTATGCGGCTCATTTCTATTTCAACGCATGCACGTCTTAAAAATAAAGAGGCTGCACTCCAGCTTTATACCAGCACGCTCAATACACTCTATCACACGATAAAAAAAGAGGTTCCTGCATGGCACCATCCGACACTTAACCCTGCACCTCATGAAGGCGAATCCCACCCACTTATTATCATTATTGGCTCAGAAAAAGGATTATGTGGTAGCTTCAATACGATGCTCTTTCAATTTCTACGCGCCACATTGCGAACCTATAAACAAAAACCCGATGTCATGATCGTTGGAAGAAAAACACTCGATTATATCGAGAACGTTACTATAGGACCTATCATTAAAACGTATACGCCCCTCAACATGAACACCTTGAGTAAAACAGCCGAAGATATAGTACACGATATTATGAATTTCCCCACACCTTATACGCACATCACCGTAGTAAGCAATAAATTTAGAAGCTTTTTTGTCCAACAGCCACACATTACCCGCCTCATTCCCTTCGATCCGGTAATGCCCCGGGAACATGTAATGGATACCGCAGACTACATCTGGGAGCAAAATCCCGAAGAATTGCTCACTATGATCACTCAGCAATGCGTTCAAGCAACGGTACACACACTTCTTTTCCATTCACTCCTTTCAGAACAAGCGGCTCGCTTTCTATCAATGGATAGCTCGACTCGCAGCGCAGAAGGCCTACTTGAACAAAATAAACTTCAATATAACAAACTCCGGCAGGCAAAAATCACCAAAGAACTTACCGAGCTTACGGGTGGATTCTAAGATCCAAGAAAGAGGTAATTATTTATGAAAAATTTATCCATGGCGACAATCACGATCTTACTGCTGTCCTTTAACGCACAAATGCAAGCTATGAATATAGTAGCGCGGTACAAACATGAGGCGCAAGATGCTGAAAGATACATAAAACATCTAACATGGAATCTTAACTACAAATCAACAATTGCCTCTCAAGCCTCTGAACATAACCAAGATCTAATCAATTTCACTAACGCCTTACGCAAGGCACGTGACTTACTTAATACCTTAATAAGTGTAAAACAAGAATTTGATCTCAAAATTGAAGAATCGGAGTGCCAGTTCTGTGATTTCCAAAATAAGGAAGAAAATCAACAAGAAGATGAAGAAGGAAATCCGCTTTTGATTGTAGTTTCCCAAAACACTAAAGAAACGTTCAATGCCCTCCTCCAAGCAAAATATGAAGCCAATCAGGCGTGGATGAGTCTTATTGACCTCCCCACGCCTCCTACACCTTCTGATGAATAACTATTTATGATTGTATTTCGCGCCATTTTTTATCAAGCGCTTCATCGAACTCTACCCGCGCCGGTTCGAATTCTTTGAGCGAAATGCGAGCACCTAAATGCGCAAGCTTGCGCTCAAGCATATCATAGCCCCGTTGCCAATGATGAATACCGGTCATATGCGTGGTGCCCTTAGCAACCAATCCCGCCAACACTAATGCGCAGGATGAACGAATGTCAGTCGCAATAATCGGCCCGCCATACAGCTCTTCAACACCCATTACCGTCGCCTTATTATGTTCCACCGTAATTTGTGCGCCCATCTTTTGCAACTCACGCACATGCAATAACCGATTTTCAAAAACCGTTTCTTCTATCAAACTCGTGCCATTTGCTATACATTGCGCCGCCATCATCGGCGCTTGTAAATCGGTAGGAAAACTTGGATATGGCCCTGTTTTGAATGAAACTGCGCGTGGATTTTTGGTTGCCTTTAACGTAACGCCAACACCATTTTCACCAACTATCACCGAATGCCCCATATCACGTAACTTTTTAATGACGATCTCCATGGTATATGCCGGCGCTTGCGGTAATGAAATAGTGCCGCCCGTTATTGCCGCCGCTAACAAAAGCGCTCCCGTTTCTAAACGATCGTAAATAATAGCATGATCAATGGGCTGCAACGCACTCACGCCGGTAATTTCTATTGTTGCTGGCGGCTGAATTTCAATCTGAGCACCCATTTTACGCAATACTGCAATGCAATCCATTACTTCCGGCTCTAAGGCTGCATTAATAATGCGCGTAACGCCCGGCGTTAACGTTGCTGCCATCATAATATTTTCCGTTGCGCCAACGCTCGGATAATCAAGAATAAGCGTTGTTGATTGCAATGTTGGTGCTACCGCATTGAGATAATCACCATGAGTCTCAACATGCACACCCATTTGTTCAAAGTTTCTAATATGATAATCAACAGGACGCGAACCAATAACGCATCCACCCGGCAATGCAATATCTGCTTTACCAAAGCGCGCCAATAATGGACCCATCACTAAAATAGATGCACGCATTTTGCGCATAACTTCAGCGCTAACTTTATATTTAGAAATCAAACTGGTATCAATTTCAAGACGATGTTCTTTGCGCACAAAGACAACTTGCGCACCAAGCTCTTCAAGCACTAAGATCATCTGCTCAACATCCGATGATGCAGGAACATTGCGCAACACAGATTTGCCGCGCGTTAAGATAAGCGATGCCATAATCACCAGCACCGCATTCTTTGCGCCAACTAATTCTACTTCCCCTGATAAATTCCATGATTGTTCAATGACAAGATGTGCATTTGACATACTGTTTCTCACTTACATTTTTTTAACATAAAAACATGCAAGGATCGTATCATAAACAAAGAATGTTGCCTACAAATATTAAGTGATTACGCAATAATTATAAATTAAACGTATTATTTTTATTTTTTCACGAAAAATATATACTATCCGATCATGTAAAGAACCATACCATTTACTGTAAGGGAAAAATATGAACATATCTCAAATATTTTTTATGTAC
>Ga0181527_1003244_pt1 | contig 14678 bp, 8 predicted proteins | sample PEATcosm2014_Bin_30_FD_119762 | JGI IMG/M metagenome (GOLD analysis project Ga0181527, IMG submission 119762) | Peatland microbial communities from MTU Mesocosm Facility, Houghton, MI, USA - PEATcosm2014_Bin06_60_metaG | ecosystem: Environmental > Terrestrial > Soil > Wetlands > Peat | place...
GAGGCCTGCCGCAACCAGGCATTCCGCGCCGCCGCCGGCGTGTACGGGCTGCAGTTTCACCTCGAAGTGACGCCCGCGATGATTGAGGACTGGTGCGATCGGGATGCCAACTGCGGCGATGTCGACGCGCGCCTGAACGCCGCGCGCGTGGCGGCCTTGTCGAGCCTCGTCTTCGGTCGCTGGTGCGACTTGTTGTAACATGAGGCCCATGGGCTTCTACCTGTGGGCCGCGCGCTACTCCGCCGGCGGGATTTCGACCCGCGGCGCAAAGTGCGCTCCCCCGCTCGCTCCGCCCAGTTCCTCGGCCAATTCGCATCGCTCGGCCACATGAACGCCCACCTTCAGAGGCGCCGGTCTGGGCGCACGCTCAGCCTGGCGTTTGTCGGTAGAATGAAGGAAGGGGGACTGTCGTGAACGTCGCCATCGATATTCCGGACGAAATCGGGCAGATGCTCGCCGCTCAGGCGGGCGGCGCGTCTCGTGCGGTGCTGGAAGCGGTCGCTGTTGAAGCGTACCGGTCGGGCGCGATCACTACCGCGCAAGTGCAGCAGATGCTCGGGCTGCGCTCACGGTGGGAGACGGAGGCCTTCCTCCGGCGCGCCGAGGCCTTCCACGATTACACGATGGAAGACCTGGAACGGGATATTGCCGCAATTCGCGACACCTCCCAGCAATGATCGCCGTCGCGGACACCTCGCCGATCTGCTATCTCATTCTGATCGGTGAGATCGACCTCCTGCCCAAGCTCTTCAGTCGAGTGCTGGTGCCTGAGGCCGTGCTTGCCGAGTTGCTTCACAAAGATGCTCCGCCGGCGGTCCGAACCTGGGCGTCCAACCCACCACCCTGGATGCTCGCCAGAGAGATTCCACCCTTGGCAACCGCGGGACTGGAGAGACTTCAGGCTGGTGAGCGAGCAGCCATCCTCCTGGCCGAGTCCACGATGGCCAACATTGTCCTGCTCGACGAGAAAGCAGTGCGACGTGTTGCCGCCACTCGCGGCCTGCGGGTCACTGGGATCCTGGGTGTTCTGGGCGAGGCTGCCGCTCGGGGGCTGCTTGAGCTGGCATCCGCAATCGACCGCCTCCGGATGACGAGCTTCAGAGCGTCCCCGGCGCTGCTGAAGACGACTCTCGACCGCTTCGCAACCCGGTAAGGCGACGCGACACCCCCAAGCCTTCACCAGTGAAGCCGCGGAGTAAAGCCGTAATCCTGCCTGCCTTGACCGAAGCGAAACTGGCGCTCGATTCCACCATGCGCGCCAATCGCGACGGAAAAGCCGAACTCGCACGCCGTCTGAACTGCCATCTCCCCCAGGTGGACCGCTTGCTCGACCTGCTCCACGCATCAACTCGAAGCCGCCTCCGTATGCTCGGCAAACGCCTGGCCGTCGAAGTCGGGGAACGGTTTCGTCGGAGGACCTCAGTTACCGATTTGCACTGCCTGCGACAATGGCAAGCTCCTGGACGAACCTCCCGCCCAGATCTTGTAGTCGCCGCCGGCCACCTCAAAGCCGTTCTTGCCCTCGTTAAAGACCGAAAGGTACAGCGGGTCGATCGTCATGTTGACCGTCTTGCTCGCACCCGCCGCCAGATCCAACTTCCGCCAGCCGATCAGCCTCTTGGGCGGCTCACCGGAGCTCGCCGGAAGCGTCGCGTACACCTCCGCGATTTCCTTGCCGGCGCGCTTGCCGGTATTCTTCACCATGAAAGACACGGTCAGGTTGTGGCCCGCCACGGTAGCGTTCAGTCCGGAATACGCGAAGGTGGTGTAGGACAACCCGTGGCCAAAGGCGAACAGCGGCTCCTTATTCTCGCCATCGAACCACTTGTAGCCGACTTCCAGCTTCTCGGTGTAAGGCACGTCGAACGGCGGCATCCCGCCTCTGCCGCCGCCACCGCCGCGGCCCGCGCCAGGCGGCGGCAGCAGGTTGATCCCCGGTACCTGCGGATGCGGCAGATCATTGTCGCTCTTGGCAAACGTCACCGGCAGTTTGGCCGACGGGTTCACGTCGCCGAACAAAATGTTGGCGATCGCCGGACCGCCGCCGATCCCCGGAAACCACGCTTCCAGGATGCCGCTCACCTGGCCGGCCCATGGCATCGTCACCGGGCCGCCGGTCTCGGCCACCACAATGGTGTGCGCATTGGCCGCGGCTACCGCGCTCACCAGTTCGTCCTGCTTGTCCGGCAGCGTAAGGGTTGCCGCATCCCGCCCTTCGCTCATCGGCTGGTTGACGAACACGATCGCCACCTGCGAAGCCTTGGCCAGTGCCGCCGCCGCGGCCGGGTCGGTACCGTCGTTGTACTCCACTTTGGCGCCCGGCGCCTTAGCCCGGATATACTTCAGCGGCGGCGAGGGGAAGTATTGCGAGCCGCCCCGTCCTCCACCGCCAAAGCCGCCAGCCGGGCCCGCCGGCTGGCCCTGCGCCGCCGGTGGCGCTGCCGCATTGCCGCCCGGCGGACTCACCTGCGCCGAGCCGCCACCCGATGGCACACCCACGTCGGCATGCGATCCGATCACTACGATCGACTTGACCGCCGCCGCGCTCAGCGGCAACTGGTTCCCGGCGTTCTTCAGCAAGACAATGCTCTCTTCGGCGATCCTCTGCGCATCATCCAGGCCCTGGAAGACGCCCACTACGCGGCGTGGATTGGGTGGATTGTCCCACACTCCCACCGCAAACAGGCTGCGCAGAATCCGATGCACCGCATCGTTCACGCGCGCCAGCGGGACATCGCCCTCCTCCACCGCCTTCTTCAGCGCGTCCCCAAAGAACCCGCTCCCCGGCTGCTCCTGGTCCAATCCGGCCATGATGGCCTTGGTGGTCGAGTGCGTCCCGCCCCAGTCCGACATCACCCAGCCCTTGAATCCGAAATCTTTCTTCAGGACCTGGTTCAGCAGATAATCGTTCTCGCAATCCCAGTCGCCGTTCACCTTGTTATATCCGCACATGAAACCCGCCGCGTCCGAAATGCGGTAGGCAATCTGGAACGCCAGCAGATCGCTCTCGCGCATCGAGCGATCGTCGAGGATCGCGTTGCCGATGTTGCGGCCGGTCTCCTGGTCGTTCAGCGCATAATGCTTCAGATCGCCCATGATCTGCTGCGACTGCACGCCCTTCATCACCGTCCCCACCGTGGTTCCGGCCAGAATCGGATCCTCGCCCGCGTATTCGAAATTGCGCCCGTTGCGCGGCTCGCGGGTGAGATCGACGCCGCCGCCGATCGACATGTTGTAGCCTTCGTCGCGCAGCTCCCTGCCGATTACCTGGCCGTACAATAACGCCAGGTCCGGGTTCCAACTGGCCGCGGCCCCTAACGTGGATGGCAGCAGCGTCGAGTACCGGCTCTCCGCCGCGCCACGCGTCACGCCCACCGCCGAATCCGCCATGTTGATATCCGGAATTCCCAGCCGCTCGATTCCCGGGACCCAACCGGCGCCGCCATTCGAGCGGCTCGTTGCCGGCGCCGCCGATGGCGCTCCTCGTCCGCCCTGGCTGCCGTGCAGAAGCTGGATCTTCTCATCCAGCGTCATTTGCCCGATCAGCAAATCCGCGCGCTGGTCCGGTGACAGGCTCTTGTCCGACCACGGACCCGTAACCGCCGGTGTTCCACCGCGACCGCCTTGCCCTTGCGCCGAGGCCGCGAGGCAAAGCGCCAATAGTCCGGCCGTGACGACTACCCCGGCCTTCGATGCGTGCAGCATATGAATACTCCTGTTCTCCCGCCAGTCGCGGCTCCGATGTACTTTCAGAGCCGCGACCGTTAGGGAGCGGTTAGCGGCGTCAGCGTCATGTCTTACGCGTCAAAAGTACAGGTGCATCGCCAGCGAGAGAATGCGTCCGCTTTGCGCCCCAGTGTACTTGCCGATGCTGAGGTTGGTGTTCGTCTGGGCGGCATTGAACGTAAAGCTCGAGTTCACGGAGCTGAACTGCGTGTGGTTGAACGTGTTGTACGTCTGAAGCTGCAGCCTCAACGAGCGCTTCTCGCCCCACAGAGGGATGCTCTTGGTCAGCGTGGCATCCCAGTTATTGAGTCCGGGGTTAGTCATAATGTTCACCCCGGCATCGCCAATCGTGCCCACCGCCGGTTCCGAGAAACACGCCGGATTAAAGAACAGGTTCGCGGGGACGTTAGTCTTGGGGTTGCAGCCCGACACCACATTGATGCGCGCGCCCTCCGACGAAGACCCGGTGATATCGAGCGAAGGCGACGTGGAGAAGCCGGGCGTGAACGGGCCGCCGTTGGAGAAGGTGGTCACGCCGGATAGCGTCCAGCGGTCCATGACGGCGGCCACCACCCGGTTGTTCAGGCGCTTACCCAGCTTCGGCAAATCGTAGGAGTAATTGATGGTCGCCACCTGCCGCCGGTCGATGCTCTGCGGCCCATAGTTGCGCGCATCGTTGTCGGGAACCAGCGGGTCGAAGCTGCCTACGCCCAGAAGGTGGGACCACGTGTATGCGGCTCCGAAGACCAACCCGTTCGAGAGGCGCCTCTGCAGCGAGGTCTGCAAGGCGTAGTAAGTGACGTGCCCGCCAAACCACTCCATGTTGATGTCGTTATACCCGGGATAGTTCACGCGCTCCAGCGCGGCAGGCACGATGCTCCCCGGCTTGGTGGGGTCCTGATTCTTCGCCAGGAAATCGGCGCCCAGTGGAATGGGATTGATGCTATAGCTCTTGGTGTAATTGTTGCCGATCAAATCGACCGCGTGATTCCCCACATAGGCCACATCCAACAGAATGCTGGAGGGCAGTTGACGCTGAATGCCGAAGCTGAAATTCTCCACCATGGGACCCATGGGCGTATTCCCGATCCACGTGCTGATGCTGGTGGGCCCGAACACTCCCGTGGCGGAGGCGATCTGGTTGATCGAGCCGTAGTACAGCACCGGCGTGTAGACCAGCGGCGGCTGGCCCGACATGCCGTACACCTGGTTCCCATCGGCCCGGTCGTAGTACACGCCGAAGCCGCCGCGAATGGCCGTCTTGCCGTCGCCGAACAGGTCGTACGCAAAGCCAAAGCGGAAAGCCGTCTTGACAGCGGCGGTTGTATAAGAATTTCCCGGAACCCCATTCAGGCCCAGCACCTGCATGCCCGAGGCCGGATTGCCGGATCCGGGCACGAACAGCCCGATTTCCGCCTGCGGAGCGGTCGCTTTGGTCAGGGGATCGACCGCCACCCGCACCCCGGACGAATTGAAGCCGGGTATGTAAATTCGAGGCATCGCCGCCGCCGAGTAAGTCGATGGGTTGAACGCCGCGAACGTGTGATTGGTATCGATCTGCGGCGTCTGATGGTAGAAGCGCACGCCCACGTCCACTGTCAACCGCTTCATCAACTGGATCTTGTCCTGCGCATACCATTCGGCGTTCCAGTAAGTGGTGTGGAAGACCGCGCGTCCGGTCGCTTCCGAGTATGTGTCGTAATCTCCCAGCAGGGCGTTGGCGAAACCGTCGCCCGTATTATTGGGATTCAGCGAATCCGTCGCAAAGCTGAAGCTGCCCAGATCGCCCGACCCCGATGGTTGCAGCTTATAGTTGTGCTCCGTATAGACGCCAAACTTGAAGATGTGCTTGCCCCATACCTTGCTCAGGTTGTCGGTAAAGGTCCAGATGCCGTTCGCGTTGTAATAACACGACGAGTTGGCTATCGAAAAGCTGATCGCGTTGGGCGGCGTGCTGCCGAAGCTGAAGGAAGGCAGATAGTTGTTGTAGCCGTTGCACGCGGCCGCCTGCCCCGAATGGCTGAATTGCTGCGGCGGGTTGCCAATCAAGGACCGGTCCACTTGCGTGGGGTCTGCCTCGGACCAGTCCCAGGTGTTCCAGCTATAGCCTACCGTGAAATCGTTCACCGTGGTGGGGGTGATCGTGTAAGTCAGCGTTCCGCTATAGCCGTGGCCGGGATTCGGGTGATCCTGGATTGCGGAATTCCAAGACACGCCCTGGTAAAGGTCCGTCATAAAGTCCGCGTCGTTGATCCATCGGAAGTACCCGCTTAACTTGGAGTTGATGATCGCATCGCCGCGGATCACGGTGTTCGTCCGGGGGTGGGCGCCGCTGCCCGCCGCCTGGAAGTTATCCTGGTTGTAGTAAGTGCTCCCCGGAACCGGGGCAAAGTTGGCCGCCGGGAAGAAGCTGAGCATCGCTTTGCCCGTCGGATCAAACCGGCTCGCCGGAATGGTATTTTGAGGGAATGGCGCTCCCGTGGTTGGGTCGTTGATCACGATCAGCGCGCCGTTGCCCTGCACGCTCTGCGAGAAGTTGCCCGCCCGTTCCAAAGCGGTCGGCGTGGTCTTGTACTGAGTCGAGAAATTCACCAGTTGCCGCGTGAACTCCTGCGAGCCGAAGAAAAAGTACTTGCTCTTGCTGGTATTGAAGTGCTTGGGGATATAGACCGGCCCGCCCAGGCTGTAGCCGGCGATATTGATGCGGTACGGCGTCCGGGGAAGACCACTCACGTTATTGAAAAAGGTGTTGGCGTCGAATTCTTCGTGGCGATGCGTCCACCAACCGCTGCCGTGAAACTCCTGCGTGCCGTTCTTGGTCACTACGGTGATGATGCCGCCCGAATTGCGGCCGAACTCGGCCTCGAAGTTCGTGGTCAGTACCCTCACCTCCTGCACGGCATCCATGTTCGGTTCGAAGTGAATCGTGTAGTTGGAGCCGGTGTCCATGTCGCTGACGCCATCCACCGTGAAATTGAAGGCATTGGCGTTCCCGTTGATGTATAGGCCCTGGTAGGCATTCGGCGAGGTCACGTCTCTGGTCTGGGCGCCCGAGTCGACCACCCCGGGGATCAGTTTCATATACCCGAACATGTCGCGCCCTTTGAGAGCGACATTAGAGAGTTGCTCACTATCGATCAGGTCGGCTTTTTCGCTGCTGGATACCTGTACCGGCGCCGCTTCCGCCGTCACCGTCACCGTTTCGGTGGCGTTGCCGACCTCCAATCGCAGACGGCCCGCGTCGCGTGTTTCGTTGCCGATGACGATGATATTGGTCTCCATCCGTTTCTTAAATCCGCCGGATTGTATGGTCAGGTCGTAGGTGCCCGGCGCTAGCTCGATGAACCGGAAACTCCCATCGGTGCCGGTAGTGTCCGTGCGCACCGCGCCGGTGTCCTGACTGCGCAACTGAACCGTGGCATTGGGAATCGTCCCGCCCGTGGGATCCATAACTGTTCCCACTAGCGAACTGGTGACAGTCTGTCCCCAGACGACGGCAGCGGCGACCATCAAGAAAAAGACAAGCAGCGTAGCTCTTCGCATCAACATGGATTAGCCCCTTTCGTTCCAGTGAACGTACACCCAACTCCGCGCACCGATCCTCTCGGACCGTTGTCGCGACCTACGGCAAGCTCTCAGTGACAAATACCCCGCGTGCTATTCTCTGCTAGTTTGCAGCGAGAATCAAGAGAAAAGATATTTAGGTCCGAAATATTCAGCGTCTGTCGATGTTTTCAACATTCTCAGCCTCCCGAATACTTGCCACGCGGCGGCCGATAGTTGTTACACTACGCGAGTCATGGACATTCGGCGCCCGTCGGCAGCGATAGTGCACGATGCAGTGTTCTTGGCGGCTTGCCTGGCCTATGTTTGGGTAGGTATCGACCCCCGGCTCATCTACCACTGCCAGCGGCCCATCTTCTACACCTCCCCGGGGTTCCTCGACGAGTTCCTGAGGTATCCCGGCGGACCGGCGGACTACCTGTACGCCCTGGTCGCGCAAGCCTACGCTTTCGCGGGGTGGGGAGCCATCGTTCTGACGGCCCAGATGGCGGCTGTGGCGGCCCTCACCGAGGTGTATTTCACGACGCTGGCCGGTCGCGCGCTGCCGCTGGTCCGCTATGTCCCGGCGCTCCTGCTGCTATCCGAAGTCAATCTTTATTACGACCGCACCCCGATGGCTCTGGCTTTGTTACTGGGGCTGGCTCTGGCAATCTTGTTTGTCCGGCTTTCCCGGCAGTGGAGTGACTGGGCGGCGCTGCTGGCGGCGTTCGCCGCGATGCTCCTGGCGGCCTACTACCTGGCCGGCATGGCTATCGTCTTCTTCGCGCCGGCGGCAGCCATGGTGCTCATCGCCCGCCGGCCGACCCGCCTTCCGGGGATCGCCTGTCTGCTGCTGGCGGTGGCGCTATTGGCTGCCGCCCCTGCCTCCGCGCGCGGCTGGTTCACGGACGCGGACCTGCGACGGGTCGTCGTGTGGTGGGGCCTGTATGGGTTTTACGCTCTGGGAACGGCCATGGTGCTGGGTGGGGCAGCCGGAACGGCCCGCAACCGGGGTCCCCGACCTGCCATTGCAAGTCCGCGCCCTCGCAAATGGCGGCTGGCAGCCGGGCTGGCGACCGCCCTCCCGCTGCTGGGCCTGGGCTTCGTGGCGGCTCTCTCCTACCATCTCAACGGCCACGACCGCAATCTTGCCGCGCTGGACTACCACTGTTCCCGCGAGGACTGGCCGGCGGTCATCGACGCCTCGCGGCGCCTCGAGTCCGGCGATTTCAATTCGCTGACCCGCTACCAGGTCAACCTGGCTTTGTATGAGATGAACCGGCTGGGCGACGACATGTTCCGCTTCCCCCAGGCCGGCTCCCTGCTCCCGGAATTGCGCACCGACCGGGTCCTGCCGCACATGCTCCGGATCACCGACCTGTGCCTGCGCCTGGGGCGGGTGGACGATGCCGAGCGCTTCGGCGGCGAGACCATGGTCCTGGGCAAGTACGACCCGCGGATCTACCGTTTGATGGCGGAGGTCAACCTGGTCAAGGGACAGACCGGCGTGGCCCGCAAGTTCCTCACAGCCCTCTCGTACGAGGTGGGCTCCGCCGCATGGGCCCGCCAGCGCCTGCGCGGCCTGGATCGGGATCCCCAACTCAACGGCGACGCCAATGTCCAACTGCTTCGCCGGCGGATGCTCCGTACCGACGACGTCTTGCCGGTCTGGCAGCGCGCCGGCAAGCCCGCCGGCGACATGGAGCGCCTGCTGCTGGACCAGTTGGACCAGGACCCCTCCAACCGCATGGCCTTCGAGTTCCTGATCGGCTCTTACCTGGTGGCGCGCGACGTGCCCGCCATCGTCGCCGCCATGCCGCGCATCAAGGACATTTCCGGCCCGGCGTACATCGGCCCCGACGGACGGCGCCGCACCCCGCGCCATTTCCAGGAGGCCATGGCGATGTATGCCGGCAGCACTGGCCAGCCCGTGAATATCGAGGGGCTCGATATTCAGCCGGAGACCATGGCCCGCATGGCCGTCTTCAAGCGGATCATGGACCAGAGCCCCACCAGGGAAGCGGCTCGCGAGGCCGCCTGGAGCAATTTCCGCGACAGCTACTTTTTCTATTTCGTGTTCGGCCCGGGGGACTACCGATGAGCCGTGGGAAGCGAACTCTGGTGTGGGCCCTGTTGCCCGCGGCGGCGGCGGCCGCCATCTGGGGCCTCCGGCCTGGCGCGGAAAGCCTCTCAGGGTGCACCGAAGCCCATCGGCAGGCCGCCACCTATCCCGACTACTCGGGCATCGTCATCCCGCCCAACGTGGCGCCTTTGAACCTGAAGGTTCGGGAAAGCGGCCGGAAGTTCTGTCTCCGGTTGGCGTGCCAGGCGGGCCCGCCGGTAGAGGTCGTCAGCGCCAACGCCAACATCGCGATCCCGCTCGCCCAATGGCGCCGCCTGCTCCAGGCCAACGCCGGCGGCGAGCTTCGCATGGACATCTACGTCGAGGGCGAGGGCGGCTGGACACACTTCGATACCGTGCGCAACCGCATCGCGGCCGAGGAGATCGATCCCTATGTCGTCTACCGCTACCTGCCGCCGGTCTACGACAAGTGGGGCCAGATGTCGCTGCGCCAGCGCGACCTGCGGAGCTTCGAGGAACGCGTCCTGTTCGACAACCAGCGCAGCCGCGACCCCGAGGGCAGAAGCATCGGCGGCGCCTGCATCAACTGCCACACCTTCCTCAACCATGGCACCGATCGGATGCTGCTGCACTTCCGGCCGGGATCGGGAAGCTCCCAGATTCCGGCCATGATCCTGGTGCGGCACGGGCGGGCCGAAAAGGTGGATACCCGCGTCGCCGGCAAGGGTCCGGCCGCCGCCTATATTGCCTGGCACCCATCGGGGAAACTCCTCGCGTTCTCGCGCAACAGCTTGGCCCAGATCTTCCACACCGCCGGCGTGGAGGTGCGTGACGTGGTGGACAGGGACTCCGACCTGGGCCTCTACGCGGTGGATACCGGCCAGGTCTACACGGTCCCCGAGATCAGCCGGCCCGACCGTCTGGAGACCTTCCCTACATGGTCGCCCGACGGACGCTACCTGTACTTCTGCTCGGCGCCGGCGTTGGCGGACAAGAGGAACCTCCTGTTGCAGTACGACAAGATACAGTACGACTTGGTGCGAATCGCCTACGACGCCGCTGCCGGCCGGTGGGGCCAGGTGGAAACCGTGGTGGCCGCCGCCCGGCTGGGCAAGAGCATCTCATTGCCGCAGATCTCGCCCGACGGGCGATTCCTGATGTTCTGCGGCCACGACTACGGCAGCTTTCCCATTTTTCAACCCAGCAGCGACTTGTACATGCTGGACTTGAGCCTGGTTGCGACACCAGGCGAGGCCGCCCCGCGAAGACTCGACGAGATCAACTCGCCGCGCAGCGATTCCTATCACACGTGGTCCAGCAATGGCCGCTGGGTTCTGTTCTCCTCCAAGCGGGAAGACGGCCTGTTCGCCCGGCTGTACATCGCCCACTTGGAAGCCGGAGGCCGTTTCGACAAGCCTTTCGTGTTGCCGCAGCGGGACCCCGAGTTCTACAGCCGGTGCCTGATGACTTACAACCGGCCCGAGCTGGTGGCGGAGCCGGTGACGGTGAGCGACGCCGAATTGGCGCGGGCCATCGATTCCGCCGCGGGATCCGCGCCAGCGGCGCCGGGCGAACCCTGGCAGCCGTTGAAGTAGACACAACCGCCGCCCAGTGGGGCAGATTGGCAATCTGCGGCCGAGTGGTACTCGGCCTTCTTCTCCCCCCTCCGCTCACTTCGCCGCGCGAGTCAGCTCCGCGGTGGCCCCCTGAATTGCCTCGCCGGCGTTCTCCAGCACTTTGCCGACGCGCACGATCTGTTGATCGGCGAGTTTCCACTGTTTTTGCTCGATGGCCTCGCGCACCGCCGGAAGCGTCTTCACGCCATAGCCGGTGTAAAGGCCCGGTGCATAAATCTGGTTCTTGAACCAGGGCCGATTGGGAAGGCCGTCGTCGAGCGTGAGGGCGCGCTCCACCGCGATCAGGCGGGCATTGGCCTCCCGCAAGGCCGCGCCGGCCAGCGCGGCGCCTCCGTTCTCCGCGGCCCGGGCCAGCGCCTGGTCGTAAAGCCCGGTGGCGCCCTCCAGCGCCGCCAGGCCGTTTTCCAGCGGCGCGAAGTTCAGGAATGGCGGAACCGCTTCCCTCGGCGGCGGCACGGTCTTCTCGCGCGGATCTTCCGTGGCCGCAAACAGTCCTTCGTCGATCTGCCGGTTGCGCTCCACCGTCTGCTCCCGCTTCTCCAGGGCGAGCCTGGAGATCTCTTCGATGTAGCGGCGGATGGTATCGGTGAAGTCGTCGAAATCGTAGGGCAGCAACTCGGCGTCCGCCAGGCGCATCACGGCCGTGCCTGCCGTCTGGGCGAGCGCGCGCCCGTAGGCGAAGTCTGTGTCCGAAAAATGCGTGTACCAGTAGAAATCGTCGTAGATGGAGTGGTAGATGCCGCCGCCGTCCTCTCCTCCGTAGCCCAGGTTCAGCGAGGCGATTCCCAGGTGGTCCAGGAAGACCGTATAATCCGAGCCTGAGCCCAGCGCTCCGATGCGCAGGTCCGCCCGCTGCCGCGGCTCCTGCCGGTCGGCCGCGGTCCCATTAGCCGCGGGGTTAGCTATGCGCCAGAGTTGCAGACGCTTCCAGACGGGCAGCTTGGTTTCGGGGTCTTCCACGTCTCGCGCCACGCCGTTGATGAACCTCTCCAGCGTGTGCGAGCCTTCCACTTGCAGGTAGCCGCGGCCGTTCGAGTCCGAGTTGATATAAACCGCGGCCTTGCGGCCCAGTTCCTCGGCGTGGTCCTCGGCCCATTCCGTCGAGCCCAGCAGTCCCTCTTCCTCGCCGTCCCAGACGCACAGGATAATGGTGCGTTTGGGCTTCCATCCCTGGCGCGCCAGCGCGGCCAGCCCGCGCGCCTCTTCCAGCAACGCGCTGGTCCCCGAAACCGGATCCTCCGCGCCATTGACCCAGGCATCGTGATGGTTGCCGCGGATGATCCACTGGTCCGGATAGGCGTCGCCCGGAATGCGCGCAATCACGTTGTAAATGGTCTTCGTATCCCAGTTGAACCTGGCCCGCAGATGCACCTTGGCGGGGCCGGGGCCGATGTGGTACGTGATGGGCAGCGCGCCGCGCCAGCGTTCGGGCGCCACCGGACCTTTGAGCGCTGCCAGCAGCGGCTGCGCGTCCCCATAGGAAATGGGCAGCACGGGAATCTTGGTCAGGGTGACGGCTTCGCTCAGTGGCAGGCGCTTGGCGTCCTTGGTGGCGCCGACGCCCGGCGTGAGCGGGTCGCCGGGATAAATCGGCATGTCCATCACGCTGCCGCGCTGCACGCCATCCGCCGGACGATAAGGTCCATTGGGGAACGTATCGCCCTGGTGGTAGCCGTCATCGCGCGGGTCCGAATAGATCAGGCAGCCGATGGCGCCATGCTCGCCCGCCACCTTGGGCTTGATGCCGCGCCACGATCCGCCGTAGCGCGCAATTACGATGGCCCCCTTCACTGAGATCCCCAGCCGCTCCAGCGCCTCGTAGTCTTCCGGCACGCCGTAGTTGACGTACACCAGCGGCGCCGTCACGTCGCCATCGATGGAATAGGCGTTGTAGCTGGGGAGTTGCTCGGCGTGCTGCGATGAGGTCGGGTCGCCCGCCACGGTCGGCTCTTCCAGCCTGGCGGTGAAGCGCGTAGGCTCGAGCAGCTCCACCGCGCGCTCTTTAGGGGTAGGGAAAAGCACATCGTAGGTTTCAATCCTGGCGTCCAGACCCCACTCCTTGAACCGGGAGAGAATCCATTCGGCGTTCTCCCGGTCGTAAGCCGACCCGACGTGGTGCGGTCTGGCGGTGAGGCGCTGCATGGATGCGCGCAGCACGGCCGGGTCCGGAATGGCGCGGAACTTGGCCTCCCAGTCGCGCTCGGCCCCGGCGGAATCCGCAGAGTACCCCCGTAGCGGAGCCGGTTCGGCCGTCCGTACCTGGGTTGCCAAGAGAGCTAGACCGATAATGCAGACTCCTAGTTTTTTCATACAATTACGAAATATTTACTAAACTATTACTTGAGCCTGTTCCAGCATTCCTTGGCGACCTTCTGCTACTGCCGGGATTCGACATTGTACCGCGTGCCGCGGACCAGCGGCGGTGCAGGCCATTCGGCTCCGAACTGCCACCCCCTGCGGGGCCGCTTTGTCACCCGGAGTAAAGAGGACGCGATTACAGGTCAGTTGATGGCCAGGGTCGGCTCCTCGCCCGGCTCGAATACGGCGGACTGGAGCGAATCGAGAGCATCCACGATGCGTTCCACCAGGTCGTCGGTTTGGGCCATGGCGGAGCGCGCCGATTGGATTGCGTCGGCCTGCGACTTCAGGCTTTGCTCGAATACCACGAAATCTTCGGCCACGCTGTCGTGCAGCGTCGCGATGTGCTTGCGCGTGGCATCCAGGCCTTCCTCCAGGCGGACCATGCGCTCGTCGTTGGCGCCCAGGTTCAGCCCCTCGATGCGCGCGGCGATGCGCGCTTCGGTGGCTTCCAGGATTCGCTCGGGAATCGAATCCTGCTGCTCGCAGGCGGCGGCAAGCCGGATATTCGTGGCCGCCAGTTGGTCGCGCAGTTCGGTGGCGGCAAGTTGAATCTCCGCCACGGTCTTCTCGCATGCCTGCAGGCGCGCAGCCACGCGGTCTTCGGTCTGCTGCATTTCGGAGCGCAGGCCGGTGTCGGCTGCTCGTCCGCGGCGGGCGGCAGCGGACACTTCGGCGCGCCGCGTCGAGACGGCGAGCAGCTTCATCTCCATCAAGACCTTGTGCATGCGCTGCCAGCGTGTGCCCGGGTCCTTGGCCAGACAATTGGCAATCACGCGGTCCATGGCGGGGCTGCCGCAAGATGGCGGCGTGGTGGTGCGGATGGCCACGGAGAGCGCGTCTTCGCCGTCGCCTTCGAAGGCGCGGCGGCCGCTGAACATCTCGTAGACGACGGCGCCGAAAGCGAACAAATCGCTGCGCGAGTCCGGGGGCTGGCCATCGAGCAATTCCGGTGCGGTGTAAGGCGTGATGATGCCCGAGGTGTGCGGGGCGGGCCCCAGTTCCAATCCCGAGCCGGTCAGCATGATCGAGTCGGGAGAGACGCCGCCGTGTACCTGTCCGGCTTCGTGGATCTTGCGGAGAGCTTCAGCCAGAATCAGGGAGTAGCGTTCCGCATCCGGCGCCGGAATCCTTCCTTGCGCCAGACGCTGCGCCAGGGTTTGTGTTTCGTTCATGAGTATTGTCGCGTTAGTAGTCATAGTCCTCGACCAATCCAGGTCTATACCCTGAGTTAATCAGGTCCGAGAGACGGCGCGCAAGACCCAGAAGGAATAGAAGTTCCAGTATAGTACCAACGATACCCGAAGGAAAAGGGGTCAGACGCATTTTGC
>Ga0181527_1003250_pt1 | contig 14659 bp, 13 predicted proteins | sample PEATcosm2014_Bin_30_FD_119762 | JGI IMG/M metagenome (GOLD analysis project Ga0181527, IMG submission 119762) | Peatland microbial communities from MTU Mesocosm Facility, Houghton, MI, USA - PEATcosm2014_Bin06_60_metaG | ecosystem: Environmental > Terrestrial > Soil > Wetlands > Peat | place...
AGTGGGCTCCGCCGTTGAGGCGGCTGGTAAGAGCAAGCAGGCGTGCCGGGCTTCTCTACGGCGCACGCGACCCTGCGCGGAGCTATCGGACCGACGCCGCGCGCGTTGCTGATCACGCTGTCGACACAAGACGCCCACCTACAGTGACCCTACATAGGAATGTCAGTGTTCTTGGAGCTACCGATCAGGTAGCTAGCTCCAATTAGTGGGGTTCTGAACTGCACTGGAACCGTCTTGAGCGTGTCGGGCGCTGCTGTTGAGGTTCGGAGCATTCGATAGCCGTCGAGGCACAGGGCGTCTTCATCTGTGGCCCAGGCTGAGCGATCTCCCCGCCTCTCAAGAGGCGACTCACCGGCTGCCACGGGCAGCGTGCGATACTCCGAATGGTGGATGAAGCTGCCCGTGACCCTTGGTGTCAGTGGATCGTCCGGCATCGCCACGGTGGGGACGATTCGTTCCGTCGTGAGTTGTTTGCCGCCTTCCTGGCCCCGGTTCGAGACCGCCTGCTCGATGCTGCGCATATCCAAGAAGGAGATGTCGTCCTGGACCTCGGGACAGGTGACGGGCTGATTGGTTTCGGTGCCCTCGAACGTGCGGGTCCGTCGGGAAGGGCTATCTTCAACGACCTCTCCGCTGATCTGCTCGGCCTGTGCCGGGACTACGCGGCTGAGGCAGGTTTGCGGGACCGATGCCGGTTTGTCCTCGGCTCTGCGGATGATCTTGCGGAAATCGACGAGGCGTCTGTCGATGTGGTCACGATCCGCTCGGTTCTGATCTACGTGAAGGAGAAGGCGGCGAGCCTTCGGGAGTGCTGCCGAGTCCTTCGACCTGGCGGGCGACTTGCACTTTTCGAGCCGATCAATCGGTTCATCGTCGCGGGCCATGGCCGGGCCTTCTGCGGTTACGACATCTCGCCCATTGCCCACATCGCTGCCAGGCTCGATGCGCTCTACGACCGCATCCAGGACCCGGTGAACGACCCCATGATCGACTTCGATGAGCGAGACCTTCTCAGGCTTGTGACGATGGCGGGCTTCGACGAAGTGCACCTGGAGCTGCGCGCTGACATCGAGCCGAGGATGGACCCCCAGCCCTGGGAGCGCTTCCTGGCCAGCTCCAGCAATCCACTGGTGCCGACAATCGGTGCGGCAATCTCGCAGACTCTGAGCGATGAGGAAGCAGCGGCCCTTGAGCGGCACCTTCGCCCGCTTGTCGAACGGGGAATCGGCGAGCATCGGATGGCAAGTGCGCTTGTCAGGGCGGTCAAGCATGGCGGGGACAAGGATGCGAGGTCAGCATCGAAGGCGGGAGGGTGACCATGGAGCCGTCGAATCGCCGGTAGCGCAAGCTGTCGGAAGACGTGGCCACCAAGCATGCGCAACCCGTTCAGTCCGCTGGCGACGTGATGCTCTAGTCGCGTCGATCCTGTCCGGTCACGCGTCGGATGAGTTTCCCGAAGAAGGTGGCCATGCCCAGGAGCGCTCTGTACGACGGGAGAGTCGAATAACCCTCCGGCGTGTGATTCACCCGTCGCCACCCTCTGACATTGGAGGACGTGCCCCGTGGCGACGGGGCTTTACGGGGACGGGTTCCTGTCGATCCCACGCGGACAGTATGCACGACGGCTTAGCGGCGCTGACGGTCACTGCGGTCGTCTGCGCACCCGGCATCATCCGGCGAACCGAGGGCCGTCCTGAGCCGGTCGTGCCCGCAATAAGCGATGAGCGCAAGGCCCCCGTGACCGTTGGAGCGTGCCCAGTCGTATCGCCGCGGAGGTTCTCGGCCGGCAGGCAAACCTCGTGGTCACTGCCAGGCAGTGGCCGGCCACGGCCCAGCAGCAGGCCCAGATGGCCGAAACAGTCGACCCGGGCGCGAAAGGCGTGAGTAGGCAGAAGGCGATCAAGAAGACTGCCAGGCAAACCATGTTCGTCGGCGAAGCCGGCCCGTCCTGGCTTCATCGGAGCGTGACGACAGTGAGACTGCACCGTGCTGGTGGTCCTGGCCCCGACCTCGTGGCTCAGCTCGGAAAGGTGGTCGCAGTGAAGGATTCTCGTCTGACCGGGAACTAACTCGGGCCCGAAGGACAATAGATACCTGTGACACAAGGTGTCGGCTCAGACGAGGCTGCCCTGAGGGCGTCGCTAGCCGACTCGGCACGCTTCGCGATGCTGTTCGAGCGCCACGTCGATGTGATTCATCGGTACCTGTCGTTTCGGGTCGGACCAGACCTTGCCGAGGACCTCACAGCCGAGACGTTCGCCCGGGCCTTTGCCGGAAGGCGTCGCTACCAGGTTGACCGTGGCTCGGTAAAGGCGTGGCTGTTCGGCATCGCCACGAACCTCGTCCGCGAGAACCACCGAGACGAGCAGAAGCGCATCAGGGCGCTTGCAATCTCGAACGAGGACCTTCGCTGCTGCACCGACGGGGTCGGGCAGGTTGCCGAGCGCCTACGACTCGCCGCTGCCCTGGCGTCCCTGAAGCCGGAGTGGCGAAGTGTCGTCCTCGTCATCGGAATCGGTGGCCTCAGCTACGAGGAAACTGCCGCTGCCCTACACATCCCCATCGGCACGGTCCGTTCGCGCTATTCGCGTGCCCGCAATCAACTCGCCGCCAGCTTGGCCGACACTGGCGAGCACAACGTCACAGGAGACCCAGTGCCATGACCGACACCCCGTTGGACCTATCCCCGCTCGTCGATTCGACCCCTGGGCTGACCCCTGAGGCCCGCGAGCGCCTCGCCGCGAGGCTCCAAACGCTCATCGAGTCCGAGCAGGTAGGCCACGTCGAGTCGCGTCGGACATGGCAGCCAGCGTCGTGGACCCATCGCGCCGTGGTCGTCGCCGTCGCCGCGGCCATCGTGGTCGTGTTCTTCGTCCCCCTGCCCCACGTCAGCCTGTTCCACAGTCTCGTAGCCCCGGCGAAGACGACCCCGGCGAGCACATCTACGGTTACCTCCGCGAAGGTCACCCCAACGGCGGTGACCGGTGCCGACGGTGACCTGTGGCTGCTCGGCACCTACCCATGTGCCACCGGGACCTGCCCTGTGCTCCTGCGAAGCTCAGATGGCGGCGAGGCCTTCGTCAGGGTCGGTACGCCTCCCCCCTCTGCTGACACACTCGCCTTCGCTAATCGCGAGGACGGTTACGCGTACTTTGAAGGCGCCACGACCGTGAAGTCGGTGCTCTACTGGACCGGGGACGGCGGCAGGAGTTGGCGCCTTGAACCCGCCGCGTTCCAGGAATCGCAGAGCCTGTCTATCGTCACGACGGAGGGTCGTGCCTACGTGCTCGCCGACGAGGGCTGCGTTGAGAACGGTGGCTGCAAGACGCTCGACCTTGGGTCGTCAACGGTGACGAGCGATAGGTGGACCATAAGGCGTGTTCCGATAGATGCCGCCGAATATAGCGTTGGCTTGGCAGCCTTTGGTGCCAAGGTGTGGCTCATCGTCGTCTCTGACGGGGGGAGCAGCGCCAAGGTACTTGTTTCCGACGATGGCGGCGCGACCTTCACAAACCTGCCGAGCACCGGAATGGGGGGCCTCGCCTGCCGTGCTAGGGCTACTTCAGCCACGACGCTCTGGGGCTTTTGCGCTACCGGCAATGTGGGCGGCGTAGTTCGCTCAACTGACGGCGGCCGGAACTTCTCGACCGTCTCCGGGTGGATGCGAGGGCACCGACCTGCTGCCAATGGTGGCCTGATTCTTCCCCTGTCGAACACCGAGGCTGTGTTCCAGCCGGGAGTTGCGGGGATGTGGTTGACCCGAGATGGTGGTGCGCACTTCAGTGCTGTTCGCTTCAGTTCCTTGTGGCTGTCCGACAGCTATGGCTTCGACATAACCTTTGCCAGCACGACTGCGTGGCTCGTCCTGGGAGTCGACGAGGGGCCTGGCGGGAGCAACCTGATGTGGCGCACCAGCAACGGTGGTCGCACCTGGCAGTCGGTGAGACCCCCAACCGTTCCCACGCCACTCCCAGCCGTCCCTCTCAGCCACGCCGAACGGGTGGGTGCCGGTTGTGGACCGCGATGCGCAGATATCGGTCCCGGCGACGTCGTGGGTCTTCTATCCGCGAGGTGACTGGTGTCGCGACGCCACGACATTCGGCTCGGTGTACCTCGGAAATGAGGAGCCGCCGGCGTGTGCGCAAACCGTGACCAATACCCTTATCGTTCGGCCTATTGTCCATGCCGACCTTGCCCTCGAAACCCCTCCGGCCCATTACGTGAACGGGCTGCTCGTCTGGGACCTGGTAGGTCACCCAACGGCGACCAGCGGCACTTACATGGTGCCGGAACTCGGAGTCGTCGTTTCGGCCAGCGGGCCTTTGACAAGCCGCCTTCTGGCGACCGTCGCTTATTCACCCCGGACCACGGTTCTCGCATCGGGGCCAGTACCGGTAGTGCCATCGTCATGGCGGTCGGTGAGCTTTGCCGGGTTGCGGTTCTCGACTCCTAGGTCGTGGCCGGTCTACCACACACGGGTGACTCCTGGACTCGGGAACGTTTGCCAGAATCCTGGAGTGGCGTTGGTCGGCATCACGTCAGTACTGCTGAGCAATGATGCGTGGCACTGGCTGCTTCCCCCCTGCGGATACCGGAAGCCCGTCTACCAAGTACCGGAAAGCGGCGTCCAGGTTGACTCCGGACTGCGTACGGAGCCTCAGCTCGCCCTGTCGTTCCCGAAGCACTGCCTTGACCTGCACGGTCTGACTGCCTGTCCGGCGACCTCGCCCGCGTACTCGATCCTCGTCCTCAAGGTCACAGTCCCAGGGCGCTCGAAGCCGGTGTACGTGTCCATCGGGCTGGCCGGTAACGGTATGGTTGCCAGGACGATCATGTACTCACTGCGAGCAGCGTAAGCGCGCCGCGCGGGGCCGGTAAGAAGCGAGAGACACCCGAGGGGCTCTCAGCGCTGGTGACCTTGTCGAATCGACTGTCTTTACTCCCGCCCTTGTGCGCGGACCTTTCATGCTCTAGAACGACTTCCGGACGGCCACTGCTCGACTCCGTCGGGCGACGACGCGGGCGAGGACCCGAGGGACCTTGCCGAAGGGAGAGCCATGACCAGATCCGCGAGCTCGTCGGCACTTGGGAGGCGACCGAGGCGGTCGTCACTGGGCTGGCGCCTTATCGGCGTGATCAGCGTGGCGGCGCTCGTGGCCGCGCTGTCGCCGGGGTTCGGCAACGCGAGCCCGCGCTCACCGCGCTTCGCGCTCACCGCGCTCGAGCGCCCGGTCGGCACGCCGGCCAGGGTCCCGTTCGGCGCGCAGCTGCTCGGTCCCGCCGTCGGCTCGGCGCCCCTGCGGATCGACGTCGCCTTGCGGCCGCGTGACCCCGCAGCGCTCTCGCGCTTCGCACTCGCCGTGTCGACGCCGGGTAACCCGCTCTACCACCACTTCCTTGCCCGTGGCCGCTTCGCCTCCGTGTTCGGCCCGACAGCCGCGACCGTCCGCGCGGTGCTGTCCGAGCTGCACCGTGACGGCCTTCGGACCGGCACCATCAGCTCGAACAACCTGTTGATCCCGGTCTTCACGACGGTCGCGGGGGCCGAGCACGCCTTCCAGGTCTCGCTCGTGCGGTACCGGCTGCCCTCGGGCCGGATCGCCACAGCCAACTCGGACGCGCCGACGCTTCCGGCACCGGTGGCGGGCGCGGTTCAAGCGGTCATCGGGCTCGACGACCTCAACCTTCCTCAACCCGGGGCGACGCCGTCGGGGACTGCCCACGCGGACACCCACTCCTCGGCACAGGTGCCGACCCGTTCGGCGCGGTCCCTGCGTCCGTCGGTCTCCGGGCCGGCACCGTGTGCCGCGGCCGTGTCGGCCGGTGGGAAGTTCGGGAGCTGGACCGAGAACCAGCTCGCCAAGGCCTATTCGCTTCCCACGCTCTACTGGCGCGGAGACCTCGGTGCGGGCGTGACGATCGGGCTCTTCGAGCTCACCACGTACTCGGCGACCGACATCGCCGGCTTCCAGAGCTGCTACCACACGACGACCCCGATCACGAACATCGCGGTGAACGGGGGCGCGACGAGCAACGCCGGGGCGGGTGAGGCCGAGCTCGACATCGAGGTCGTGCTCGGTCTCGCGCCGAAAGCGCACCTGCTGGTCTACGAGACGGGCAACAGCGGGACCGGCTCGATGGACGAGTATGACGCGATCGTGACCGCGGACAAGGCCCAGGTGGTCTCCTCGAGCTGGGGGCAGTGCGAGGCATTCCTCGGGTCTTCGGAAGCCGCAGCGCAGAACACGATCTTCGAACAGGCCGCCACCCAGGGCCAGTCGATCATCAGCATTCCAGGAGACGAGGGTTCAGAGGGCTGCCTGCCGAACGACTTCGGCACGCTCAGCCTGTCGATCGGCAAGGGCGCCGCGCCGGACGGGGTCGCGATCGACCCGACGGACCACACCGTGTACGTCGCGAACTTCTTGGCCGGGACCGTCTCTGTCGTGAACGAGCTCACTCTGTCGGTGGTCACGACCGTCGAGGTCGGCACCGGCACCGGACCGTTCGGCGTCGCCGTCGACCCGACCACACACGAGGTCTTCGTGACGGCCGCCGACGCGGACGCACTCGGCGTCATCTACGGCGCGACCTGCAACGCCGTCAACGACTCCAAGTGCGCCGGGACCGCCGTCTCGATGGGAGCGGACTCGTTCCCCGAAGGGGTGGCCGTCGATCCCACCACGAAGACCGTCTACGTGGCCGACTCGGTGTTCGGCGAGATCGTCGTCCTCTCCGAGTCGAGTTTGAAGGTCGTCGCCGTGGCGGCGCCGGGGAGCACCCTCCCCGACGGCGTCGCCGTCGACGTGGCGACCAACTTCGTGTACTACGCAGCTAGCGGGGACGCTGCCCTCGGCGTCTTCGCGGGCAGCACGTGCGACGCCAGCGATATCACCGGCTGCTCCGCGGCCGCGGTAGGCGTCACTGTGGGTTCTGACCCGACCAACGTCGCCGTCGACGCGGCGCTGAACCGCATCTACGTCTCGAACACCGACAGTGACACGGTCTCGGTCGTAAGCGGGACCTCGGGAACGGTCCTCGCGACCGTCAACCTGCAGTCGGTCATCGACGGGCCACAAGGCCTTGCGATCTCCCCTTCGGGCACCTCGTTGCTCGTCGCGTGCGATGTCGCGAACGGCAGCGGTCGTCCGACCGGCGTCGCCGTCGTATCGCTGTCGACCGACACGGTCACCTCGCTGCTCTCGGCCGGAAGCGATCCAGTGGCCGTGGCGAGCGATCCGGCGATCGGCTTTGCGGCGGTGGCCGACCAGAACGACGGCGCCCTCGTCGAGATACCCCTGCTTCTCGATCCGTGGGACCCGGGCACCCAGCCGTTCGTGACGGGCGTGGGAGGGACCGATCTCACTGCCATCGGCCCAGCACCGGAGGAGTCGGTTTGGGACGAACACCTCAACGCACAGGCCGAGCTCCCCGAAGGCGCCGGCGGCGGCGGGATCTCGTTGTTCTGGAAGCTCCCGAGCTACCAAGCGGCCCCGGGCGTGAAGAACGCCGACAGCTCCGGTGCCCCGTGTGGGAACACGAGCGGGCTGTGCCGCGAGGTTCCCGACGTCTCGGCCTCTGCCGACCCCGCCCACGGTTACGTCGTTTTCGAGCAGGGCAGCTGGACGGCGATCGGCGGGACCAGTGCCGCGGCACCGTTGTGGGCGGCCATCGTGGGGCTGCTGGACGTCCAGCAGGGGACGTTGTACAAGCTCGGCTTCGTGAACCCGGCGCTCTACAAGCTCGTCTCGGAGGGAAAGCCGATTGTGAACGACGTGACCGTCGGCAACAACGACTACACGGCGACCAACGGCGGGCTCTATCCCGCGACCAAGGGGTACGACATGGCGACGGGATTGGGCACACCGATCGGGACGGGCCTGTCTTTTTACCTCGGTTACGAGCCTCGTCCGGCCGTGAGTTCGCTCGCACCCGACAAGGGCTCGGAGGCCGGCGGCACCTCGGTGAAGATCACCGGCACCGGGATGCTCTGGGTGACCGCGGTCAAGTTCGGCACCACGATGGCCGCCAAGTTCGCCATCGTCTCGCCGACCGAGGTGTTCGCCCTATCACCGGCTGGGACGGGCACGGTCACCGTGACCGTCACGACCCCCGGAGGCACGAGCACGGCCTCGACCGGGTCGAAGTTCACCTACTGACTTCGGTTCGCGATCACCGGGACCCGGGAAGCCGGACCCTGTGCCAGCTCGCGCAGTTGACGAGGAGCGTGAGCGCAAGTTGGAGAGGTTGGGCGCGGCAGAGCCTGGTGGTCAGCCCAGCGGGGCCCTCGAACAAGTGTCCCTCGAGCGTGACCAACTCAGGCCTCGCGCACAGTGTCCGCGAGGAGCTGGTTGCCAAGCACAGGGGGCTCGCGACGGGGAAGCACGTATGTGATCCACCGTTAGATGGACACGAGAACCAGCCTTCCAGCTGTGGCGGTGAACCGGCAGGAGGGCCAAGCTGGCGTCATGGGGAACGACCTTGTTATCGAAGCCAAGGGTCTGCGAAAGTCCTACGGCGCAGTTGCGGCCGTGGACGGCCTCGACCTGGATATGGCCCGGGGCGAGGTCCTGTCTCTCCTCGGGCCAAACGGAGCCGGCAAGACAACGACCGTAGAGATCCTCGAGGGCTATCGTCGCCGTGACACGGGAGAGGTACGCGTGCTCGGGGAGGACCCGCAGCGTGCTGGCACCGAATGGAGGGCTCGCCGTGGGATCGTCCTTCAGAACAACGAGGACGTCGCCGACCTGTCGGTGAGCGAATGCGTACGTCACTTCGCCCGCTTCTACCCCTCGCCTGCTGACCCGGCAGACGTGATCGAACGGGTAGGCCTGTCGGCCAAGCGAGACGCACGGATCAGGACGCTCTCTGGTGGACAGCGCCGGCGCCTCGATGTGGCGCTCGGCATAATCGGCGGTCCCGAATTGGTGTTCTTGGACGAGCCAACCACCGGCTTTGACCCCGAGGCGCGGAGAGCGTTCTGGGACTTGGTACGGGACCTCGCCAAGGAGGGCACGAGCGTGCTGCTCACCACCCATTATCTGGAAGAGGCGGAGGCGCTGGCGGACCGTGTGGCTGTCATCAACCGCGGCCGGCTCGTCGAGACAGGGCCGCCCGGCGAGCTCGGCGGGCGCCAACACGCCCCGGCGCAAGTCTCTTGGCTGGTCCAAGGCGAGTGGCAGCACGTCAAGACGCCTCAGCCCACGGCGCTCGTCCGCCAGCTCGAGGAGACATTTGGCGGTGAGGTGCCGGGGCTGACGGTGACGCGTCCGAGCCTGGAGGACATCTACCTGGAGCTCATTGGCACCGCCGCCGGAGGGTCCGGAGAGGAGCAACAGGCATGAGCGCCACGACGACCGCTGGGAATGGCGCGGAGAACCTGAACCCAGGTCGGGGTGCTCCCGCAGGGGCGTCACGGCACTTTCGCTCCCGAGGGCGCTCGTTCCTGGTGGCAAGCCTTGCCCGGGGCCAGGTGGAGATACTCCAGTTCTTCCGCAGCAGGGACGCCGTGGTCTTCAGCCTTGCCCTCCCTGTCGTGCTCCTCGGTTTGCTCGCCTCGATCTTCTCAGGCAAGGTCCCGGGGACTGGTGTCAGTTACAGCCAGGTGTACACCACGGGGCTGCTCGCGGGCGGCCTGGCGTCGACGAGCTTTTTGAACCTTGGCATCACCATCACGGGCGAGCGTGAGAACGGGACCCTCAAGCGCCTGGCAGGTACCCCAATGCCGCGCGCCGCCTACTTCTTGGGCAAGGTGATGGTCGTGCTTGTCGCTTCCTTCTTGGAGGTGGCGGTACTGATGCTGGTCGGACACTTCGCCTACAAGGTCGCGTTCCCGGACTCGCTCAGCCGGTGGTGGACATTCCTCTGGGTTACCCTCCTCGGAGGCACGGCCATGACGTTGGTCGGAGTAGCAGCAAGCAGCCTGCCCCGCACTGCCCGTTCGGCCGGAGCCGTGCTCAACCTGCCCTTCTTGGTGCTCGAGTTCATCTCCGGTGTGTTCGTGCCCTTCACCTCGCTCTCCCGTGGCCTTTACAACTTCGCTGGCCTTTTCCCCCTGCGATGGATCGCAGAGGGCTACCGCTCAGCGCTCCTGCCGTCCTACTTCCAGAAAGTCGAGCCCGGACATTCATGGAACCATGGGGAGATGGCCCTGGTGCTCGCGATTTGGTGCGTGTTGGGCCTAGTGGTTTCTGCAAGGACTTTCAGGTGGACAGCTCAGAGCGAGCGATAGCAGAGCCTTCCAAGGCCGGCGCGTCCGGACAAGAGGCTGTGCCGGCAAGAGGGCACGCCGGCAGTGAGCACGCCTGGGAGCGCTTCCGGCCTTGGTGGCATGCAGGGTTTGCCGCCACAGTTGCGGTCACAGCAACCTGGAGCGCCGTCGAGCTCCAGCACGACCTGCCTCGCTTGCTCACGATGATAGGGCTACTGGGTTGTTTCGCTCTCTGGTACGCGCTCACGCCCGGGAAGTTCGAGACCGCCCCTGAGGGCAACTGCAAGTTCCCCTCCAAGCACCGTGGCGGCCTCATCTACCTGGCCGGGGCGTTTTCGTTGTTCGCGGCAGCCACCCTGGTCTACCCCGGAGCTGGCTTCTTGCTCTTCGTCCTCATCCCTCATTGCTTCATGATGCTGAGACCCCGTCCGGCATTCGTGGCCGTCATCGGACTGACAGCAGTCAACGTTGGCGCGCAACTCGCCTACAGTCGCTTCGACGCTGCGACGGTGGCCAGCCTGAGTCTTTTCGGGGTTCTCACGCTGCTTCTCGCCCTGCTGCTCGGTGGCTACATAAACAAGATCATCGAACAGAGCTACCTGCGCGCCGCCCTCATCGAGGAGCTCGGGCGCACGCGAGCGGAGCTGGCCGAGATGAGCAGGGAGGCGGGTGCATTAGCCGAGCGGGAGCGTCTGGCCCAGGAGATCCACGACGCTCTGGCGCAGGGCTTCACAAGCGTGGTCATGCTCGTCCAAGCCGCTCAGGCTGCCCTTGAGCGAGAGGACTTGCCGGCTGTTCGCCGCCAGCTCGCGATCGTCGAGCTGGCGGCACGCGATGGTCTCGCGGAGGCTCGTTCGCTCATCGGCGCCCTAGTACCTCCGGCACTTCAGGGGGCTTCGCTCACCGACGCTGTAAGTCGGGCGTGCGACGACCTCGGCGCGCGCTTCGGCTTCACCGCGCACCTCGAGGTGGAGGGCGACGCCGTCGCCCTCTCCCACAACGCCGAAATCGTCCTGTTGCGTGCGGTCCAAGAGGCTCTGGCCAACGTCGGCAAGCACGCCAGGGCCAGCTCTGCCGGCGTGGTCTTGGCGTTTGACGAGAATGTCGCCACTCTTGTCATCACCGACGACGGCATCGGCTTCGACCCCGAGCGGGCAGTCGGCTTCGGACTCGGCCAGCTGCGATCGCGTGCGACCCAGGTCGGCGGCCAAGCGGAGATCAGTTCGCATGCTGGAGGCGGCACGACCGTACGAGTCACGATCCCCCTCGTGGCTTTGCCAAGGCCGTCGGTCCCTTCAGATCAGGGTCGCGCCGAACCTCGAGCGGTCCAGGGATCGACTTCATCAGCCCAGGCGGTGGGCGTGCGGTGACGCTCAGGCTGCTCTTGGTGGACGATCACCCTGTTGTGCGGGCAGGCCTTCGGGGCATGCTGGCGGGAGAGCCGGACCTGGAGGTGGTGGGCGAAGCCGCCGACGGCGAAGAAGCCGTGCGGATCTCTGCCGAACTCAAGCCCGACGTCGTGCTCATGGATCTGCGCATGCCGGGCATCGATGGGGCGGAGGCCACACGTCGCATCGCCGCGCTCGACCCCGCGCCCGCTGTTTTGGTCTTGACTACCTACGACACCGACCACGACATCCTTCGGGCAGTGGAAGCGGGTGCCACGGGTTACCTATTGAAGGACACCCCCAGAGCGGACCTTGTGCAAGCGCTGCGTGCGGCGGCTAGAGGAGCCACGGTGTTGGCACCCCTCGTGGCTGCCAAGCTGCTCGGCCGGTCGAGGGCGCCTGCGAATCGCGAGCTCACGCCCAGAGAACTAGAGGTGTTGGCCCTTGTCGCGGACGGCAAGACTAACAGCGAGGTCGGGCAAGCTCTTTTCATCGGCGAGGCCACCGTCAAGACCCATCTGCTCCACGCCTTCGCGAAGCTCGACGTGGATGACCGGACGGCAGCGGTGACGACAGCGATCGCCCGCGGCCTACTGCCTCCCCCTGGCGGGCGGAGCCGGGCGTCGCATCAGTGAGCCCCCTCGCCGTGAACGACGCCGTGGTCTCCGAGTCGCTTCGGGCCGGCCGTTCGTGTCACCGTTTGCGACGCTGCGGACCCGGCTCGTTGGCGAGGGAGGCGAGGAGTTTGCGCAAGAGCTGGTTCAGCTGCTGCTTGTCGCCGGCACTGAGACGATCAAGCAGCTGGCGTTCGCGCTTTGCCTGGACGTTGACATAGTTGTCAAGGGTTTCTCGACCCCTGGGAGTCATCTCGACGAACTTACCGCGTCGGTCAGTGGGGTCAGCGAGACGCACGACGAGTCCTGCTGCCTCGAGCTTGTCTAGCTGGTTGGTCATCGTGCCCGTTGACACAAGCAGGCTTTTCGCAAGATCACCCTGACTACGGGCACCACGGGTCAATCGAAGAAGGATCTTGAGTTCGCCCTGGGCGAGGCCGACCTGGTCGCGCGTGTCCACCGCGGCCCGTTCGAGATGGCGTTGCGCCCGCTCGACCCTGCAGACGATCCCTTCCACGTCCGGGTCTATCTCGGACCACGCCTGCGTCGCCCATCGCACATGTTCGTCGGTGTCGTCGTCGCAGGTTTCGAGGCTTCTCGCCGTAGGAGAACGAGTCCGGCCGGTCGCTTGAGCGTTCATCTCTTGCAGCATACCTGGTCAATCGCTTGAATGGCAGTAGCTTGACACCAAGCTCGAATTCAAGTAACTTGTTGTCAAGCGATCTGGACTCCTGGGGGGGTGTTTGTGAAATGTTCTCGATGTCACTAACAGACCTGTTGAGGGCGCACCAACGTGACATGAACCGAAGGGTAGAGAGTCGATCCGTCGTGCGCGATGCTCGGCTCGTCGGTCCGACGAGCCGACTCACAAGCTGGCTTGAACGCGCGCACCGCCCCTCTCGCCTACCGGAGGTATCTGTCACTGAGTACGTCGAACCGGCGGGGAGCGCGGTCGTACTGATTCCTCCGATCCGCCGCGTCTTGTCGACTGAGACAACCTTTGGCGCGACTGTTGATGACCAATGCGCTGGCTGCTGTGCGGACGCCGGCTAGAGGCGCCGGTCGGAAGACTCAAGCAGGATGGGCAACCTGAGAGGAGCGGACTTGTGTTCTTCGAACGACCGCCCGGCTGGGCCCGCTGCCTCGCGGGCTCGCGTCCCACAGCGGTTCCTCGACGATGGACCGTCTGGGCCCAAACAAGTACCTGGAGGTGTCATAGTGGCGCGCAAGATCATCGCATCCAAGCGCGTGAGGCAGCTCCGAGTAACGCCACGGCGCCAGGTCGTTGTAGGCCATGGTGGGGTCCTTGCAGACCAGGCGCTCCATCAGGGGAACGTCATTGTTGAGCAGGAACACGATCGGCTTGAAGCTCAGGCGCCCGAACGGGCCGATCTCCTGAGCGCTCAGCTGATAGGCCCCGTCCCCCGTCACCAGCACGACCCGCCTGTCAGGGGCAGTTACGGCGGCGCCGAAGGCAGCTGGCGCCGCCCAGCCGATCGAGCCCCTCAGTGTCTGGTCGGTGAGCATGGTCGCGCTCGGCGCTCGCGACGGCCGGACCCATCCGAACAGCTCCTCGCGAAGGCGCCACAGTTCTTGTTCGGCCGCTTCGAGCTCAGCCTGTGCCTTCGCAGTCGCCATCGCGTCGTGAACCGGTACAGGCCCCGTGGGCCGCAGCTCTCGGCCGATGAACGGCTCGTAGGCCGAGACAGCGGCGCGGAGACGGCGATCGGCGTCGTCGAGCTTCTGCCGTTCACCCCCAGTCAACTGGTCCTCCGCTCGAGACGGCAACGAACTCACGCGGCATGACTTCGCCCAGGTGGTCGTCGCTCCATCAGTCCATTGGGTACGCCGATGGACGGCGAGACCATTGGACAGGTGGATGTCAGCCGCTTCGGCTTCGAGCTTGACGAGAAGGAACACCTGCAGATCTACTGATCTGTCGCGCCGCACGGGTCGGTCGACTGCCGAGGTTCGTGGTGGTAGCACGAGCCTGCGGGGGAACTACCATCCTTGTCTCCGACCGATGGTCGACTAACGCTTGCAGAAGGACGGAGAAGACTCAGCGCCATTTCTGCAGCGGAACATGGGGGGGATGTGAGGGCTAACGCCACGAGGGTGGTGTGGTACCGCTCGCGGACCACGTTCACGCGCCGGCTGGGCACCTATCTGGGGTTGGTGGTGCTGATCGGGTTGATCGGCGGTATCGCCATGGGGTCGATCGCGGCGGCCCGGCGGACGCAATCGTCTTATCCGGCCTTTCTCGCTGGCACGAACGCGTCGGACCTGACGATGTCGACCTATGGCATCACCAACGCCGCTGCGAGCAACTATTCGCCAACGCTGACGCGCAAGATCGCTCATCTTCCTGAGGTCAAGCTGGTCGAAAGTTGGGTCGGGGCGGAGGTCGCTCCGCTGGAGCGGGACGGGGCCCCGAACTTGACTGCCCC
>Ga0181527_1003252_pt1 | contig 14656 bp, 15 predicted proteins | sample PEATcosm2014_Bin_30_FD_119762 | JGI IMG/M metagenome (GOLD analysis project Ga0181527, IMG submission 119762) | Peatland microbial communities from MTU Mesocosm Facility, Houghton, MI, USA - PEATcosm2014_Bin06_60_metaG | ecosystem: Environmental > Terrestrial > Soil > Wetlands > Peat | place...
ACCGGACCAGTAAGTAATCCCGATGATTACAAGTTTTAGCAGCGTTGAGTATCTCATCGACCTGTTCTTTCTCAAGATAATCGGGTATTTTCGTCACAGTGAACAAAAGAAGTGTTTTGTTTATTCGCGAAGCTCGTGGTAGGCCCGATCGTCTCTATTCCTGATTAATTATACAAAACAGCAAAAATGGCAGCCAGCATGATATCATACTGGTCGGTGTCACAGAATCATAAACTAGTTTGATATATTTGCTAAGTCACGTAGACAGTGAAAAATACTGTGAGTCATAAATCATCAAAAAAATAGTTTATTTCAATAAAAAATGCGAAAAATGCGAGATAATAACAAACGTATAATTCTTAAAATCTAGCTGGATTTTATGATAGTCGCTAAAACAGGAGATATCAAAATTAATTTTAGGTTTCAGCATTGTGTAGCATCAAAAAATCAGTAGGTGTTAATCGCAGTTTTTTGCTTCTCAACTCTCACTTTTATAAAAATAGACAGCCGCTAAAAATCTATCTTCTGATAAACCTCTCGAATGTCGTCATCTTTGAATTGCAGATAGATTTGCGTCATATTGAGGGTGCTGTGGCCCAAAAGCAGTTGAACACGCCTTAGATCCATTCCCGACCGGACAAGGTGAATGGCAAAACTATGACGAAGCGTGTGGGGGTGCACGTTTACCCCGATCATTTTCCCGTATTTTTTGACTATGTTGCCGATCTGCCTACGTTTAAGGTCAAAAACCGGCTGTTCCTCCCCGATATTGCGTGAAGAAACATAGTCGGAGAGCATTTGCAAGGTCTTCTCGTCAAGTAACACCCTGCGTTGTTTCCCCCCTTTGCCTTTGGTGATGTTCACGACCTGATTAGTCCACTCAATGTCGTGGGGACGAATGTTCGTAAGCTCACTCACGCGGACTCCCGTTCGCCAGAGCACTTGCATCAGCAAATAGTCTCGGTGATTGGCAATATTAGCTGCGTCGAGCATCGAGTTGACCTGGTCTCGATCCAAGTAATCGGTGATATTCTTCACATTGCCCAAAAGGTATATTTTGGGTAATAAATCTTGCGATTTTGCTGCTCTTTGCGGTCTAATGCCAACGTTTTATACAAAGAGGCAAATTCTTTCAATTTCTAGAGCACTTTCAGTTATAATTCAGCGTTTTTTATAAAATTGATATCAATATTAATAATTATTTTAAGTTATGTTGCACTTGTTAAATCTCCATCAAAAGAGGCAGATTTTATCAGTTTTTGCTTTTGATGCAAGAACTACACAGGCAAAATTCCGCTGTTTGCATTTTTTCAACGAGCGATGGAGAATTAAGACAAAAAGTGAGAGTTGAGATCTATAGAGAACATCCTTAAGTGCAGCAGCCGAATGACCGGGTGGGCGTGAGATGGCTTTGAGCTTTGGATGCTTATCTTATGCGTGCAGATCGGTTGCATAATTTGCAGGACGTGCTAAACGCGAATAACGGTTACGATTCACGTGCAATTAGTTGTTGCAGCAACGTAAAGACTTTTAATCATTCCGTAGGAATTATTAAGCAAACAGATGTCTTGCGCATCCGCATCGCTTTTTTTGCGGCCGCGTTAAGCAACACAAAAACGGAGCAACGCAAAACATCGCGTCACTTAGATAATCGATCTGAAATTATTAGTTTGAATGAAAAAATCTAAGGATGTTATTGTCGAAGTGCCTACAGCTACAGTTCGTGTGATAGCTAATGTCCCCACGATCTCGCATCGGGGGGGTTTGCCTTTTTTGCATATTGAGGCCGCTATGTCTCTGGCTAATCAGTGTACGGAATTAGGAAAAAAGTATGATGTAAATGCGTCATTAGAGCCAACAAATTTCCAAAAAAATACCTATAAGGCGTGCGTCTTAGGCACACTTTTCACAACCGTCGCGTTTCTTGAAGCTGCAATAAACGAAGTTTTTTTGGACGCTGTAGAAAGTATCCCTGCAACCGACAGAAAGGAGCGTGATGCAAGAATATCGGTGAAGGATGCTGACATCAATTGCTATGGCGTCGTCGAATCGCTTAGTTCTGAAACCGTTAAGCGAATGGCGCAGATATGGCTTCGGCAACGAAAGATTAAGTCTTGCACCTATTTCTCTCATTTTGCGGGATTCCTTGACCGACAAAAACAAGACGGCTACAGTAATGTCGAGCGTTGGTCTATCTTGGATAAGTACCAAGCCGCACTTTTTCTCAATAAGAAAAGTCCATTCGGGAAGGGTCTGAAGCGACAAGCTGCTTATACACTGATTGGTTTACGTAATTATTTAACTCACCCCAAACCCGAAACGGTAATATTGGCTGGGCCTGAAGGAACGCGTTTAGGGCCTGAAAAAGAAGAATCCGCAGACTTGGAACAAAGAGTCACAGACTTGATAGAATCAGATGCATTAAGGCCGGCTGCAGGTTATGCTCACGAGAAGCTCTTTTTGGCTTCGCCTTTCCCGTCAAATTGTTTAAGTTCTGGACTTGCTAGGATGGGGATTAAGTCTGCTCTTGAATTTAACAATGCTTTTAGTAGTTGGATGGGTACGAAAAACATGACATCAAAATATCCTCAGCTTCAGCAACAAATGTCGATCCTCGCCGATACTCACGCGGCAGTCGGATGATTGGATATGCGTGTGACGGCTTTGAACTCTTAACGCTGATTTTGTGCGTGCAGATCGGTTGCATAAGAGTTGAGCCACGCAACTGCAGCATAAGGTTTGCGAATTGACTGCGTAAGGGTCAGCTCACATCAAATTGTAACAAAGCCTAAGTATATCGCAGACTGTTTTCAAATGTGGTCTAATGTCTCAAGCGCGCACAGCTGTCCCCAGAACATTACGACAGTATAGACAGTGGTTAGCAGATAAGCTCTTACCTGCCTTCTATGATGATAAACAAGCAGAATTTGAAGATCCACTTGAAAGAGCGGAAGATGAATACGAGGACATAACGAGTCAGATAAGAAACAGCTTCGAACACTCTGAATTCTGGCAACAATTTTCTGCTAATTACGATCACTACAATTCTGAGTATGCAAGTAAAAACGATTATGGCTTATTTTTGTTTCCAACCCCACCTAAGTTACTTGTCAAGTCTTTTGACTCTTTAATCAATAAGACATTCAGAAAGAATGTGCTCGAAAACCCAAATCGGCCTTTGGAGCCAGAGGAAGGCTGGTATCTGCCTAATAATTGGTATGAAAAAATAAATGACATAATAAGGACTCGAATCATCGTCAAGTATTTGGACGGCGTGGAGTTGATGACTTCCGCAATCGCATCAATTGCAGCTGGATGCAGTCTTTCGTGTGAATCCCCTTCGTTTGAGGGGAAGCTAACTGGCTACTATGCAGTTCATTTCATCATCCCTTACGAGTCGGAAATATCAAAGGTTCCATACGATACTGAGCGGAAGAAGAGTCTTGTGGAGATACAAATCATGACGCAGCTACATGAAAGTATCGAAAGGTTGCTCCACAAATACTATGAGGAAAAAAGAGTTTCCGCAGGCGTTGAAACGCAAGAGTGGTATTGGAACTACGCAAGTGACCAGTTTGCAGCTAACTATTTGGGACACATACTCCATTACGCCGATGGCATGGTGATGAATATCCGAGAAAGGCAAAAAAGGCACGGGTATGATTACGGAGCACTTTAACACATATTTGGAAGATATTAAGGCACCGACCCCCGTAACGGATCGCGTGGAAGATTATTATAACGCATATAACAAGTTTTTGAAGCTAAGCGAAGCGGATGATGAAATCAAAGACGTATTTGTTACAGACGTCGTTAAAGAGGATGGAAGAGTCTTTGAAAACTTGTGGTTTTTTTGCGACAAGTTCTGCTTGGAAGCGAAACATTTTCTGAAGGAAAACAGGGAAAGGATGGATATGACGCGGCTGAAGGGCGCGGTCGTGTATTGGGAAATCGCTAAAGAGAATTTTGATTTTGCAGAAACATCTGCGGAGTCTCGGTTTTGCTTGTTCGTGAAGTTTCAAGATAGAATAAACGGCATGTTTAAGGCTAGCGGCAAAAATTGCTTTTATCTATACGAGGTTTTCAACACACATATCAAACCTAATATCCGCATTTAGTCATTGACCATCGCGTTCACTTAGAGAAATATGCCCAATCTGCCTAGGCCCCGAACAACTTTTGACAAGCGGAGTTGTGGTAGCAGATAGCTTGGCAGATCTTGGACTTTCCAATCAAGTGCACGTGACCCCCCCTTCATGCCGAATGCGTTTAGAATCGAATCGCTCTCAATCTGCTTGAGCGCTTGCGCGACAATCAGACAGTCTGAGGCTTATGACTTTCGATAAAAGCCCCTATTGCCTCGCTTGAGTTCTTGTCAACCCAGCTTAGCATCTGTGTCAAAAGTCCCTTGACAAAAAATAGTAGCAAGTCACGATTGATAGGCGTCCCTGCCGGGTATCTTTGTAACGTCGAGTACTCTGCTTCTTCAATTGCGCTATCTAAGCTACGATAGAAGCGCTCTTCTGAATTTCCTGCGACATAGCTGAGATAGATAGGATAAAGCAGCGCCTCGATTTCGTACAAGAAACCGATATCAAATCCCCTAGCGAAATCAATCAAAGTTGATCCGTGCTCAAGAAATCCATTTCTGTAAAGAGACAGCAAGTTGTCTGACCAAATATTAAATGAGCGCTCAAGATACTCCTTCAACGACAGGGCAGTCTCTCCATACCCCTTTATTGTATAGATTAAATCAATTAACTGCGCGATGTGCGTAATTGCCACGTCTTCTGGTGCAGCGTACTCACGCGTTAACTCAAACAGCTGGTCACGTGAAAGATCGATGGTAGTTTTTCCACGGCTCTGCGTGCCATTTACTACATCAAGAGAATAAGAAAAATCGACGTTGCCCCCACAGTAGTGGTCGTTTAGCAGTACGACGTACTTGAATGCATTATACAGTTCAACATGTGCGTAGAGCAACTTGTCTTTGTAACCGCCTTTGAGTGAGATCTTATGGAAGACCTTATCGTCCTCTTGTGGCCGATGCGTCTTATTTACAGCGTCTGGGTAATAAAACCACACGCGTTTGCCTCCCACGCCATTTTTGATATAACGAATGGAAGGCCCGATGAAGAGAGGATCCCCGCCAATTGACACGTAGTAGTTGGCAGCTATCTTACATACCGAGCGGAATTCTTTTTCAGTTCCGAGAATGAGTGGTGGAAGCTCTAAGCGCCTTATCCTGCGCTCATTCACGCGATTCAATTTTATTTCTGGATGCTTTTTTCTAAGCTCATTGATTACTCTTTGCACTCCCTCCCTCGTTCCAGCCGTTACCGAAAAAGACCTAGATCCGTTTGTACAAGCCTTTTCGACACTAGTTAGCACCTTCGCGTGCTTAGCCCCAGGCTCAAAAACTGCGGTGATATTCGTGTTGGGCAGTCTTCCTCTTACATTGGGCGGACTTCTTCTTCGTCGCGGATCGAGTCGATTAGTAAAGAACCTCAAATGAGTGCATAGTTCTTCGTCTATCGCTGTAAGTTCGTTATTGCAGTTGCGACAAATCAAGGTTTTAGGCTTTAACCTACCCCCTATACAACTTGGTGGTATATGCTCTCTGGATTTGGTTGAGTCTTTGATTACCGAGTTGCAAACGTAGCACTTCATAATCTGTCTTAAATGGTGTTCAGACGATAACACGCTATTTGTGTCGTATTTGCTATATTTTAGTATGAGCAACTGTCGCCGCAACATTTCAACTTTGTGCCTTTCACCATCTTCAACTAAGCCAAAAATGCGGTAGCTCAATTGACGCCGCGGATTGAAAGTTCGCCGCCACAGATGGAGCTAATAAGAGCGCTAATTCGAGCATCTCCAGAATTTAGCCGATCATAGCAACCTAAAATTGTCTTTAAGGTGTAGTGATTATCGCTCAAATCCTTCACTTTGTTGGCGACCATTGAACGCAAAAAGTCTCGTCGGAGCTTTTTGCCCTGCTGTTGCTGTTTTACCACAGTAAGATAGTTGTGGATGAGTTGAGGGATTTCCGATAAGTCTTGAGGTTCATCGGCAGCATCAGAAGAAGTTCCAGTGTTATCGATTTCGGAGGTGCTTCGTTCAACTTCGGATCGCGTTTCCGAAATAGAATGAAGGGCATTTTGGACCTCTGTTTCAGGTTGGGAGGGCGCTGTGGGCCTATTCCACTTGGCGGTTGGGTCAGTTTCGGAACTTCGGACGAGTGCGGGGGTGGGAGATCCAGGGGGGGTCTTGTATTCCTCCGAAGTACCGAAAGTAGTGTTAGTGTTATGTATAATATGACCGTTAACCCCCTCTAACCTGGAATCTAACCCCTCCTCGCCCTCCTGGCTGTTTCGGAAGTCATCTCCGAAACAGCCCGAAACAGCCCGAAGTTGATTGGTGTTCTCCTCAGCATCATCCCAATACACAATTGACTCATAGCTGCTCACTATCGACCAGTCTTCTGGCAATGCATAATGATTTCGCCCCCGCGGGCAACCATCAGGCTTGGCCTCAAACCGCGAATAAAATTTTAGCTCAGGTATCTTCTCTAGCATCCCTCTATTCCCTGAATCCCGGTCGCCATGCAAAAGCTCAGACACGCGGGTACGGCCTAATCCTGTTTCGTCCATAATGGTTGGCACGTCGCACGGACTGTTCTCCCTTATCACTGCAGCCACCTCACGCTCCCTATCATTGAGCTTTGTTACTTGCTGAACGGCTACGGTCTTGAACAGCCCGAGGGCATTATTGAAGTCCTGCTTCGTGGCTATGAGCGCTCCATTTTCGTCGGTTTCACGTGCCACATAGTTCAGGATACAGTACGCCCTCATGAAGTCCAAGAAGATGGGGAGGTTGCGTCTGTTCCTCACATCAGTGAACCTAATATTGTCTATGAACGGTATCTTGACTCCGAAATCTACGCGGTTGAGGTGCAAGAACGCCTCTCTCAGCAGTTCGACTTCATCGTCCACATAGAAATCCGAAAGCCCCGACTCCGCAAGCCGCCGCTGGTGCTGCTCGACCCGTTTGTCCTGGTCGGGTGACTCATCAACGTTCATCTCGACCTGCCGATTAAGGAGCTGAATGGTCGATTTGGTGCTCACGCTTGTGAGCCAGAAGGCAACACGCGGTGGCAACGAGAGCGTTACGGGGTTGCGCTTCCCGTCAAGCGTGATACGTTGAGTTGGTGAATCCCAGTTGGTCATTGCCGCACGCACGGTCTCTTCGACCTCAGGAGCCAGGTTCACGTCATCACTAAATATCACCATTTTAGGCCGCAACGTTTTATCGTAGAAAAGGGCTTTTGAGCTGAACGACGCACTCCGGTAGACCGTTGGATGCATCAAGTGGAGCACGGTCTTCGTGCTGTGCGTCTTTCCCATTCCGCTCTCTCCGCTCAGCTTCGGCTGTAAGCCGGTCGTGTTTATAACGGACATGCTAGCTACTGACAGCATTAGCAGTTCAGTCACTGGTTCATCGCCGACGTGAAACTTCTGCACGTTCCGTCTGAACAGTTCAATGAGCCTGTTGTCTTGGAAGAGGCTTTGAACCTCTGTGCTGCACTCTTCATTCGGTAATGGCTCAACGGCGCGTCGTGGTGTTCCCACAGGATACGTGCAGCAGCTCTCCGCAATCGTTCTTAACTCGGAATCGCTGAGAGGAACCTCACAGTCCTTGCTGTTGATCTCTTTGAGGATTACATAAATGTCATTCCTCTGAAGCCTATTTACTTCCCGATAGTGACAACCAATTCGGAAAAGCGTATCGTTGCGCTCCCCTTCAGGTATTGGATTCGTGTGATGGGGGGCATTCCTGGTAACTTGGTTCTCAGGATTGCTTGCGGCTCTCACGCAGGTGCCATCACCAGCAGCGATTGCGTGCTGCTTTCCCTGCAATGACACGATATACTGCAAAGCGGCTTCAGACAGCTTCGTTAACTTGATTCCATCGCTTAGTGTGCGATCATCACAAAACTCATAGCGTGTTCCGTTGGGATGAATTGATCCAGGGCCGACGACGTAGCCACCTGAGCCCTTAATGTCTACCTTATCAGTCAGACGCTTTGTGCTATTTCTGATGTCAAACCTATCGCAGGCGCAGTAGAGCTGGTATCCTCTGCCTGTTTTAACCAGTGTGCCAAGTTCAAACGAACCTAGCTTAGCTTCAACCCGCTGGAGCTCCTCGTCGATGTTGTCGGACTCGTCAAGGTCAAAGTCCAGAACAAACCATCCGTTTCCAGTGAGGATGCCATAGTTATGGTCAGGGTAGCTCCTGGCCCAACCCTGGATGAAATTCTCATCGTTGGTGGCTCTCTGTTGCCAGCCACCGAAGAGCGGTATCTTGTCCCGCCCCTGTAGTGGAAAGACCTTGTACCCATGTCTCGCCATGAACAGGGCACAGTTCCAGTTGGGGGCGGCCGGATTCTCGGAAGCCGTCTGGTCAAAAAAGCGTTCATAGCCTTCATTCTGTAGATAAAAATTCACTGGTGATCTCCTGAAATCACCAGGAATAAAAGATGACTTCGTTCTGCCCACATCAGGTCGCTTTCACAGTCCAGCTTTTTGACAAATATTAGTGCTGGCCGTTTGAAAACGCCCGTCGGGCTTCCAAAAGTAATATGTTTGCATTGCTATATAATTGCATCGCAGACTTCGCAAAACCGCTTAGCTTCCTTATTTTGTGCAAAAAAGAGTTTAGGCAGCCGGTTTGCGGGCACAAATTTTGAGCTAACTACCTACGAAATCAAAAAAGAAGTAGCACGGCGAGCCTAGAGATGCTCAGCCTTGAATGGAATATGTTAAATCTGGGCCCCTCTGAGAGGATTCATTCTTCACGCGGAAGATGAAAATAAAATTCGTTCGTACCGACGACAACATTCGTAATATATATCGTCTAGTGATATATCGACATACTTAAGAGCGATTTAGATTAAAGCAGCTCCTGAAGGGCTTATATGCTGCGCGTTAAGTTCGACTACAATCTCGCGCCGAAGGACTGGAATTGTAAGGAAAACAACAGACCCGACGTGGTTTTTATGGAGCTGTGCTGCTTGGGACAGGCTAACGTTGACGGACTGTGCCGTAAAAAATGGTGAATGTAACGGTCAAAAAAGTCGAGGAATTGCTAGGAGAACTCCCAAAAGACGTTCGGGAAGAGCCCTACTATCGAAAAGAGTTTTTGAAGCTATATGGCGGGCTTGTTGAAGAACGTGGCGAGGAGTGGGTCAAAGAAACAGAGTTAAGTTGCTAACTCAATGGGAATATGTCATGACATTAGTCTAGGGGGGCCTAAAAAAAGAAAAAACAGACAAAGCGATTTTATGATTCAAAGAAAAAAAGAAACTAATGTGAATGGGGTCTTTAAATCAATGGGGCCCCGGTAGGCCATTCTTTGTCGCGCTTTTGTTTCGTTTTTACATAAGCGGGAACGCCGTCGCAAATCTTAAACAGACCGCTCCAAGACAGCATAACGCGTTTCGTTTGCCCTCTCCTCACTCCTAGCTAATTATTTCTTTTTCGCTTTTGAGGCTTTAGAAGGCTCGGTTTCAGAAGTGACAAAAGAAGTCATGATTGACGGCATGAAAAGTGTCGTGCAGAATAGGAATCGTTAAGCCAACCTTTGCTTCTTGAATAAATGGTTTTGGTGGTCTTGGTATAGATATGATTATGGAAGTGTGAGCGATGTTAGCGGACTTAAGATGATAAAAAAGCCTTGGCAAAAAGTAGGACGCTAAAAGATGGGTGACGCAATAAACGACGCGCTAGAAAAAATACCAAACAGAGCCATTTACATATTTTTGTTGTCAGCCGCAATAATCTGCATAATCTTCGCAGCAAGGTATTGGGATGTTTTCCCAGGGGTATCAGGGATATTTCTCCTCTTTGTTTTGATTATTATATTAGTATTATATAATGTCTTTAGAGAGGCGGGAGCTAATGGAGATACACATGGTGATAACTTAACTCAAAACGAGATGCGTTATAAAGTAACACTTGGCGATGATGAAATGACCCAAAAGCAGATGCGTGAGCACAATAAGGAGTTAGAAGCGTTTAAAAAGAAAGTTGATGAACACAATAAGGAGGTACTGGCGCTTAAAGAGGAAGTTGATGACATATGCTTGGGATTGGAGGACGTAGCTGGCGTCTTTGCGGATTTGGGCGACGCCCAAGGTTTACGGCTCCTACGCGATGCATTAGTAGATGTGTTAAACGGCGCTATTGATGCGGCAGACAAACGCCGCGCTGAGTTAAGGAAGTAAACGGGAAAAGGGGGGACGCGTTCCTATAACCTATTCGTATCTCCTAGCTAATTAGTTCTTTTTTCAATTCCCTTTGATTTACGGCGCCCGTTCCACTGGCGACGCTCCAACTTACGATTTACTGCATGAAAAGTGCCGTTTGAAAACTGCCCCCTCAACCGGCGTCTCGCCTCTTCTCAAAATGTGAAGATATAAGCTGGCTTAAATTTCAATTATCGAAATCTTAGAACTCGACATCGCTCTAGTATCGCATATAAATATCGTAGACATGCTCAAGCAGCGGATGCTTGTAGTGCTTGGAACACGCCCTAAACAGCGAATAGAACAACTATAACCACTCATTTGGTTCGGAGTTATCTCCGAATCTCGTCGAATTTGGCGAGCATAAAGGGTATTGCACCTCCCACCTAGATACTGACATAAGACAGTAATATACTACTAAGTGATACATCGACAGCTACTTGTCTTAGAGCCTTTGACGCCCTATTATCGACACGTTGAGTACAGCCTTTTGAAAGCTGGCGCCCCACTTCGTGGGCCTAAAAGCCACAAGAGAAGCACTGTCCACAAAAGCGGCCCGCGTGCAAGCAATGCGAAGGAGCGAAGCGACTGGGTAATACCAGGTTCGGCTCGCCTGGCTGGTAGCAGCAACAAAATACATTCTTCGTGCGCTGCAAAGATTTAAAGTGATGGACAACCAATTAGTGCTCAAACTGAATGGGGATTTTGATTAGAGTCTTAAAAAAAGAAGCGTTGGAAGTGGTTGAATGAACGATGTTAAACAATTTAATGAAATTCTTGATGACGTCAGAGGACATAAAATGCCTAGGCATCCCGTTGAACAGCTGTTCAATTTGACATTTAAGCACGAGCGACAAATCCTTGCGCCGGATAAAGCAGGCGGGTCTCTGGAGAAGTGGGAAAGTAAAAAAGATTTGAAAGGAGCACTAGACGAGTTCCCTGATGTTCTGCCAGATGAAGCAACACACGCTTTGTATTGTAGTGCTGATGAAGACGTAAAGTCGGGCGACAAAATCACGCTCGAAGGAAAGAACGGCCGCACAGACGCGACTTTACGAGTCTTAGACGTTATAAATCCAATGATGCAAAATAAATACTTGATATTGTATGTGAAACATCTTGGTCGTCGTCCTTGAGTGCGCTCAAGAGTCACCACGGCCTTTGGTCACTCCCTCGCTCGCTGCGCTCGGTTTTGCTTTCTGACTGGCTTTGTTGTCTGCAAAGGAAAAAAGACGCGCAAATAGTTTTGAGTCCCTTTTTTAAGCGCTATTGGAAAAAAGAAAGGCTAGGCGCTACGTATGTGGCGGCCTGCTTTTGCCGATTATATAGAGAAACTCCATGCGGTTGAACTTCCGCTTGTTTCGTCTCATGGACTTAAGATCCAAGAAGGTTATATATAAAAAAATGGAAAAGGAAGACCGTGTTAATATTTACCATAGTTAATATAAATATAATCGCTAACATTTCTTTTGAGCCGGCCTGCTGGATAGCACAACGTGTTCCTTTTCCAAATTCCGTAGCTCCGAGCTAGTTTATTTCCTTTTTCAAGTCCAGCCATGAATAGGTTACTTTCCCTTCAAAAGACGATTTATGACCCCTACTTTATTCCAGTCGATGTCTCCAAGCATAAACTGCGCTAGCGCGCTGTGAAGTTTGTCTTTAAGCAGTGGGTCATCAGCTCTGTGAATAGCGTCAACGAATTGGGCTATCTTTTTGCTGCCTTCATCAAGCGGGCTGTCAGTCCAGAATGAAACAGGAGTGTAGGACTTATCGAAGTAGGCATTTCCCGCTTTGTCAAACCACGCGCCCCTAGCGTTGTCGTAAGCCCAACGAAGCATCAGCGAATCAGCGCGAAATGTCGCCCATTGCCACATAAGCCTTAGTTCCTCGGCAGTGAAAACGAGAGTCACTTGACCGACCAGTCTTAGATAGAAGTCATCAAAACACTTACACGGTAAAAGGTCAGCTCTGCCTGAAAGCGAGATGCCAAACCCTAGGGAGCAACCTTTCGGACATTCTGTCCAGTAATAAGACGCGGGTTCGCCAAGTCTGCCATAATGATATGCGCTATCATAGCGGCCCGGCTTGCCGAAAAGTTCGTTTCGCTCTGCAAGTTCGCCTCGCAATTTTTCATTGCAGAGCAAAGCGGGGCTCTCGTAAATGCCCTCAGCTGCCCACGGATTTGGCATCTCGCCATAAAGCAGAAACACTTCTTTCCCAGTGTCTTCACCAAGCAGGATTCCTTTTTCAAGTGCTCCCTCATCTGGATAACTGCCTTTGACCTCAATAATGTAGTCCTGCTGTGGGAGGTAAAAATCGGGAAGATAAGTTGGGCCGTTCCCAAACCCGTCTGGTTCATAAATGTACGTGATGCCCAAAGACTCGAAAAATACTGCCCACTTGGCCTCCAATCGGCTCTTGTAAGTGATTCCGTGAAATTTTGTCTCCCTAACGTTGGAATACATGTTCGTCAATTTGTTGAATTATCATATCTCATGACTTTCTTGTATTTAGTAATGATATCAGCGACCTCACTGCTTCGTACGACCGGCAGGGCTGGAACGGCTGGTACAGAGCGGGCCCTATACCAACTGGCCAGTTGGGAATCCTATCAATACCTACTAGACCGCGTGCTCGATGGCTGGCTACCCGACAGTGCACGTCAGCAGTTGCGACGAATAATCAAGAGGATACAAGTGCATATGCATCAGCGTCGAGAATACCGCTACGCGTATGAACAGTCGAGCGCAAAATTCTTTAGGTGTTGTGTCTCATTGTCTCTTTCAAATCGGAGCCTTTATCGTGTCTCCTGACACGTTCTTCGGCGAAGCTAATGGAGAAAAATACGCTTCGAACTGAGAAATTAGACTCTACCAATAGCCATAAAAGTTCTAGGTCGCTGACTACTTCGATAGTGTATGTCGCGTTCTTAATTGCGATTGTTGGTATCGTAACTGCCGTTGTCGGTGTTTTTTCACCTGTCTTTGTTTCCGTTATTCCCGCTTTTGCATTAGTGTTCGCAACTGCAGTTTTGGTTGCAGTTACTAACAATTATGTTGCGGCAACAGACGAACTAGTCGTCGAACAAAAGAAAATGCTGTCAACGCAGAACAAGCAACTCAATGCGACAGGCCAACTAGTATCGGCGGAAGAGAACCAAGCACAAGCAATAAACAGTGAAGTCGAAGCGCTGACAAACGCAATTCTGCTAGTAGATATGCAGGTCATCCAACGGCCAACGCAGCGCCCAGAGGTCGTAGTCCCAGTCGCGCTCGAAGTGTTTATTCAAAACGTTGGCCCTGGAGAAGCGTTCGACATAAATTTCACAAAAATTGAGGATTTTGTCTTTCTAGTGAATACAACACAGAAGAAGCACGGAGACGGTTCTACCCTCAGCGCCCGGCATTTCAATGAGTTAAAAATTATGACTGACGGAGTGGAGCGCTTGGCTCCGCAGCAGAAAAAGAGGCTTGCGAGGATAGTTTTGGGAGACAATGTAGGGGGTGCGAGGGAGCAACTGAGCTTCCCGCGCTCGTTATCTCTAACATACAAGCAACATTCAAGCACGGATGAAATTCGCGATTCATTTACGCTCGATTTTCCTTATTACTTTGAACTGGTCGATTTGCTTGACTACGAGGCAAATGTTGCTATTTACTTGCGTTAGCTGACAAAAATTGAATAATATTCCGAAGCCTCGGTCAAATGGTAGACCAGCGGGGGCGTGTAACGTTATTTTTCAAATTGAGAATTTGACACCTCTCCAATACGCCATATAAACGTCATAAACCGAATCAGGCAGCGGATGCTTGTAAAAACTCCAATCGACTCCTGAAAACGACAGGCGTGCGTATGTAGCTCTTGTTTGACTGGTCCCGCTACAGCAAGTTACCCATTAGTTCACAGAATTTTTTGAGATCTGGGGAAAAAATGTCTTAGTAATTTACAGATCGGACATTGCTGCTTTTCGATCAACAGGCCTTCTCCTGCCATTCTTTTTTCGACGTTGTTGAATTACCCACAGGAAGGGCATTCATTGATCGAAAGAGTAATCATTCAGAGTCTGTGTAAAGCCAAACGACAGGCAACCTGGTTATTTGCCTCAAGAAATTTTCAGATCGGGTTCTATATTTGTACAAAACGAGAATTTCGCCACGAAGCTGTCGGTCATCGACCATAATTGGTTAGAATACCAGAATTGGTAGAACACCTCCAATTTAAAAGGAGCTTACGCGTACGCCGGTTCGCCACATAAACCGGACCAGTAAGTAATCCCGATGATTACAAGTTTTAGCAGCGTTGAGTATCTCATCGACCTGTTCTTTCTCAAGATAATCGGGTATTTTCGTC
>Ga0181527_1003253_pt1 | contig 14655 bp, 12 predicted proteins | sample PEATcosm2014_Bin_30_FD_119762 | JGI IMG/M metagenome (GOLD analysis project Ga0181527, IMG submission 119762) | Peatland microbial communities from MTU Mesocosm Facility, Houghton, MI, USA - PEATcosm2014_Bin06_60_metaG | ecosystem: Environmental > Terrestrial > Soil > Wetlands > Peat | place...
GACCCGCTGGCGGTGGCCGACGGGCTGGGCCGCCCCGTGGCCATCCTGAGGATGGGAGGGCGGCTGCCGGACGCGGGCCCGGACCCCGGCTTCTTCTTCGGCTCGCCGCCGTGGGTGGCCTATCCGCCGCGGCCGGTTGCGGCCGCGCCGGCCAAGGCGGTCCCCGCAAACCCGCCCGCAGCCGCCCCCGCCCAGCCGCTGCCGGTCCCGCCGGGCGTCCCGGAGAAACCGCAGCCATGACCGGAAGGCGGCGGGAAAAAGCCGACGATCGCTGGCCCCGCGCATGGCGGCTGGCAGTCATCGCCTTGGGCGTGTTGATCCTGTGCTCCTGCCGCGGGCCAGCCCTGCCGGGGCCCGGGATGGCGGGAAGTCCCGCCGGCGGCGCGACGCTTCCGTCGACGGGCACCGGCGGCCCGGCCGCTGGTCTCGCCGGGCCGACTCCCGAGGAGCCAGTACCGGCGCGGCTCCCCGGCATGGAATTGGGCGTCCCGGTGCCCTACGCGCCGACCGGGCCGTGGCAGCCACCGGGTATTGCCGGCCCCTGGCCCCCCGACGAGTACGTTTGCGACGGCGGCAACGCCGGACCGCCCATCCGCGTCGGCCGCCAATACGACGTCCACGGCCTGTCCGCCGAAGACGCCATCGCCCATTACGATACGCTACAGGGCCAGACGCTCGTCGAGCCGAGCAACCGCGTCTGCATCTACAGCCCGCGGTTCGGCGCGGTCCGCCAGGTCGTGGGCGTCCAGATCGACCAACAGCGGGACCGGGCGGCGGACGTGCATCTCCCCAGCCGGCCGGCCGCCCCGACGATCACCCAACAGCTCGGATTGAGCGGCCAGAAGGTGCAGCCAGTGGCCGGGCTGGGGACACACCCCGCCGAGGCCCTGCAGATGCGCCAGGGCAACGGTGCGCTGTCGAGCCAGATCGGTCCGCGCACTTTCGACAACACCTACCGCGCCTACGAGGACGTCGCGGTCATCCGGCAGGGCATCTTCGTCGAGTCGGAGGCGCCGTTCCTGGCCAAGGGCGTTCAGGCCGCCGTCGCCTGGAGCCACGACCAGGCGGTGCAAATCCTGTTGGACCGCCGCGCCGCCAACGTCGAGTCGAGCACGCGGAAGCTCCAGGAAACCTACACGGTCGGCTCGACGCCGGCCCCGCGACTGCGACTGGTAAAGGTCGCCTCGACGCCGTTCGCCGAACCCGGCGACGAGGTCGCCTTCACGCTCCGCTTCGACAACGTCGGGAACCAGCCGATCGGCAACGTGACGATCCTGGACAGTCTGAGCGGCCGCCTGGAGTACATTGCCGGCAGCGCCCAATGCAGCCGCAAGGCCAAGTTCTCGGTGCAACCCAACGAGGACGACTCGGTGGTGGTCCGCTGCGGTCTGACCGATCCGCTGCCGCCCGGCGCCGGCGGCGTGCTGCGCTTCTCCTGCCGCGTGCGGTAGCCGATGCCGACAAGATCGGCGTGGCCGTGGGCCGCGGCAGCGGGACATCCAGGGGCAGAACCCGGCGCCGCCGGCTTTGCACCCAGAGCCGGGGGGCCACGCAGGGCGGAGGGTGTCACCTCCCTGGGCGCAGTTAGCGAAAGAATACCCGGCCTGATTTGCGTCCCTTGCCACGCCCTTCGTTCCGCAGGGCGTGCCACCCAAGGCTCACGGCCTACTGCCCAGTGATTCTTGGCGGCGGCCCGGCGGGAGGCTAGAATTTCAGAGATGGGCACGACGAATTGGATTAGGCCTCTGCTGGGGGCCATTGGTCCGCACGCCGTTTATCGGCGCGTGCCGCTGGCAGACGAGCGGAACGCCCTGGGGCCTTGGCGGCGCGCGGTCGAGCAGCTCGCCAAGCCCCAGGACGAGAGGGATGTGTGGGGCGAGTTGATCTACGGCAGCGGTGAGGAGGAGGAAGGCGCGGCACTGGGAACCGCGCAGATCGCTCCCGCCCGCGCTCTCCTGCAGCGCAACGCCGAAACCTTGCAATGGCTCGACGAGGGCGTCGAGCGGGGATCGTTGCAGTTCCCCGTGTTCCACGATCTGGAACAGGTGGCGGCCGACTCGCAGTTCGCCTGCAAGCTGGGCGAGGTCGCCCGGCTCCCTTACATCCACTCCAAGCTTTTGGCGGCCGACGGGGATTTGGCTGCTGCCGCCGCGGCGACGCTGCGCGTGCTGCGGATCGGCCAGATGATTTGCCGCGGCGACGGGCAGATGCTGCATTACCTGATCGGCCTGTGGATCCGCAGCGCGGCGCTGAGGGGCATGGGCCGGCTGGCCGCCCGGGACGATCTGCCCCGGCCGGCCCTGCAGAGTTTCCTCCAGGCCCTGCAGGAGGGCCTGCACGCGCGCGACGGGCTGGCCCAATCGCTGCGCGTGGATTTCTGCACGCTCTCGCTGCCGCGGCTGGCGCGGACCGTGGACGACCAGGACCTCGAGGCGGTCGTGCAGCAGGTGCTGGCCGTGTATTACGCCCCGCGGCAGCCGCCGGTGGTCCCCGACCCGGCCCGCGCGGCGGCCTTGGGCGGCGAGTGGCTCGATTGGCAGCGGCGGCAGATCCTGAGCATCCTCGAGGGGCACCCAAACCCCTTCGACAAGCTCGCCACCGCCCGCCTCATGGGCGGGATGCTAGCCCAGACCCTCGGCGAGATCCGCCACGTCGAGCGGACGGGCGGGTTGCACCTGGTGGACAAGCTCCACCGCTTGCGGCGGCATTACCGCCGCCGCTGGCTCCGCCGCAAGACGAGGTTCTGGCCCGCCCCGCTCGCCCCCGGCTTCCCCTACGAATGGGGCTCCGGCAGCAACCTGGAGCTCGCCCCGGGCGAATTGGCCGCCAGCATCTCGATCGCCCGCCAACTCCTGACCGAAAGCACACTGGCCACCGCCCGCGAGAAGCTCCGCCGCGTCGCCAACCCGATCGGGCTGGTCCTGGCCGAGCACCTCTTGGCCTTCGACTACAGTTCGTTCATGTTCCAGCACCGGGCGATGGCCAACCAGATCCGCCGGCTGCTGGCCAACCGGCTTGCATGAGGGTGAAGTCATGTGCGAGAAGTGGCTTGCCGCGCGGACCCGCGCGTTCGACGCCTCCGGCATCCGCAAGGTCTTCGACTTGGGGGCCAAGCTCCGCGACCCGATCAACCTCTCGATCGGGCAACCCGACTTCGACGCCCCCGAAGCGGTCCGCCGGGCAGCCATCGAGGCCATCCAGAGCCGCAAGAACGGCTACGCCCTCTCGCAAGGCATGCCCGTGCTGCGCGACCGCCTGCAGGCCGAAATCGACCGCCAATATGGCCACGCCGACCGGGAGGTCTTCGTCACCTCCGGCACCAGCGGCGGCATTATGCTGGCGATGCTCGTGCTGCTGGACCCGGGCGATGAGGCGATCGTTTTCGATCCCTACTTCGTGATGTACGACGCCTTGGCCGCGGTGGCCGGCGCCCGGCCCGTCTACGTCGACACCTATCCCGACTTCCGCATCGACCCGGATCGCTTACGGGCCGCGATCACGCCGCGGACGAAGATGATCGTCTTGAACAGCCCCACCAACCCGACCGGCGCGGTAGCCACGGAGGCGGAGGTGCGCATGGTCGCCGAGCTGGCCGCGGAGCGGGACGTGCTGCTGTTGAGCGATGAGATCTACAGCCGCTTTTGCTACGACCGGCCTTTCGTCTCGCCGGCCCGCTTCAACCCGCGGACGCTGGTGGTCGACGGGTTCAGCAAGACCTACGGGGTGCCGGGCTGGCGGCTGGGGTTTGCGCACGGGCCGGCGGCGGTGATTCGCGAGATGATCAAGCTGCAGCAGTACAGCTTCGTCTGCGCGCCGCACCCCCTGCAATGGGCCGGGGCCGCCGCACTGGACGTGGACCCCGCGCCGCACATCGCCGCCTATCGCCGCAAGCGGGACCGGATCGTCGCCGGCCTCCGCGAGCACTACGAGCTGGTGGTGCCCGGCGGGGCCTTCTACCTCTTCCCCCGGCTGCCCTGGGGCAGCGGCATGGAGTTCGTCGCCCGCGCGATCCAGCAGTACCAACTGTTGGTGATCCCCGGCAGCGTTTTCAGCCGCCGCGACAGCCACTTCCGCATCTCCTACGCGGCCAGCGACGCGGTGATCGAGCGGGGCATCGAGGCCCTGGTGAAACTCAGGTCGCTTTGAAGGCGGGGCCGAATTGGCAGGGCCACGGGCCGTTCTGCAATTTCTTGTAAGCAGCTCGCCCGCTGTGCGTCTATGTTATCATAGACCCGGCGCTGATGAACCATCTCACGCCGGCCCGAGGCGGCACGATCCGGTCGCAGGCGGCCACCCCCCATGCGGAGAGTCATGACGTGGAACGGCCCGACCGCACGCCCACCGGGCACCGAGACGCCTTCGAGCAGTTCGTGGCGGATCAGTACGCGTCGGTTCGGCGGCTGGTTTTTCGTCTGCTAGGGTGGCGCGACGGCGGCGAAGACGTGGTCCAAGAGGTTTTCCTGGCGGCGTGGGCCGGTTGGCGGCGTTTGCGCCGCGAGACGAGTGCGGAGTTCTGGCTCAAGCGGATCGCCGTGAACAAGTGCCGCAGCCGGCTGCGACGCGAGGCGGTGCGCGCCCGTTGGCTTCGTTGGCTCCAGCGGGCCCCGCCGGAGGAACCCAAGTCGTCCGACGAGGACTGCCTGGCGGGCGAAGAACGGGCCGAGCGCGTCCGCCACGCAATCAACGCCCTGGAATCCCGTTACCGCGAAGCGACCGTGCTTTTCTACCTGGAAGAAATGACTGTGGAACAGATCGCCCAACTGACCAACACCCGGCGAAACACCGTGGAGGTTCACCTGCACCGTGCGCGGCGGCAGTTGGCCGAGCACCTGGCGGATCTGGCTGATCACTCGAGAGTGGATTTCCATGCAAGATGACTTGCTAAAAAACCTCATCCGCGAGGCCGACGCCCGGCCTCAGACCGTGGGTGGAAACCCGGCGGAGCTTGCGGCCCGCGTCCGGGCGTCTCACCGCCGGCGCCGGCTCCGCAGGCTGGCCGCCACCGCTGCGGTTTTCGTCCTGGCAGTTTGTCTGTTATGGCGTATCGTGCCCCGGGGGCTGGTCCCTCCGGGGCCGCAACCCTCGCCTGAAGTCGCGGTCACGGCTGGAATGGACCCCGCACAGTCCCAGCAGACGCTGCATGCGGCGGCGGAGCAGATCGACCGCGAGGAGCGGATTGTCCGGCGATTGCTCCTCGCCGAACGGGCGCGCCGATTGGCCGACGAGGTCCGGGAAATCAGGGGACGAATAAGGGCGCCGGCCTCGCGCGACGAGCTGGTCGGTCCGGTGGCGGCCGGCTATCTGGTCAGCGGAGACCATAAGCGGGCAGCCGGGTTGCCGGCAGCATCCGCGCGCGACGATTATGCCCGCGTGGTCGAGTTATTCCCCGACACTGTATGGGCCGACCAGGCCAAGGCGCGGCTGGCGTCACTCAAACCTTGAACACCAAGCACAAGGAGATCTTTCATGTTGCGTGCAAGAACGCGGTTCGCGGATTCCGTACGGCGCCTCGTTTGCCTGGGATGCCGATTCCCACAAGTCGTGTTGCTCGCCTCTTTCGCCGCAATGGCCGGCATCGCGGGATACGTCCTTGCGGCCGATCCTGCGCCGGCGGGTGCGACGAAGGCTGCCCCGCCCGCCTCGAAGGATGAATTGCGGGCGCAAAGGATCGAGAAATGGCGCAACGAGATGGACAGGATGGAGCAACAGATAGCCAAGATCGAGGCGGAGCGACAGCGGTACATCCTGCGACAAAAGGACATTCGAGATGAGATCATCAAGACGTGCGGCCTGAGCCCCGAAAACGTGCTGCCGCTCTTGCTCGCCTCGGAGAAGGAGCGGTTCGCCTTGGAGAGTCAAGTGATGCTGAAATCGATGCGGCGAGACGGTATTGAGAGGATGATCGGAGGAGCGACCAACGCGACGGAAAGGCGAACCGGGTCGGACGTCGTTCTGCGGCATCTGGAGAAGATCGTCGCCGTGCGGAAAGCCGCCTTGGATCGAGCCCAGTCGCTGCAGAAGAAGAATGCGATCCCGGAATCCGACGTGCAGCAGGCGGAGGCCGATCTGGCCGAAGCGCAGATTCGCGCCGAGCTGCGCAGAGAGGAGCTTGCAAAATCACCGGCCGATGCCGAGACGGGTCGTTTGGCCCAGCAGGTACACGAACTCCGCCTCGACGTGGCACAGGATGAGTTGCAGGCGAGGATTCTCGATGAGAAGCTGGCCGCGTTGAAGAAGGCCCGCGACATGCTCGACAGGTATAACGAGATCACCGAATTGAAAATGCCGGCGTTCAGCCGGCAATTTCAGGAACTGCAGATCCGCCTCATGCAAGGGCAGATCGACGAGCCCTGACGGCCTCCGCAGCGGCCAGTTGATGTGCCGCCAAGCTCTCGTATCCCGAGAATCGCCGCTTCTCCTTCGGCCGCAGAGGGTGACAACCGTCCGTCTCGGGCCCTGCACGCCGTCCCAACGTCGTTTCCAGGCGGTCGTTCCCGGCAGACAGAGTGAAATTCCGGGATAGCTCCAGGAATAGTTGCCGCATTTTCTCTTTGGCCAACGTCTATTACTATTAGATGGCCGCCTGGGGCCAACCGTGGGCCCCGGCGTCGAGGTGCGAATGCAATCCGATGCGGAACTGGTGGAAGTGGTGCTGGGCGGAGACCGCGCATCGTTCGCGGTCCTCGTGCAACGCTACGAGCGCGCGGTCCTGGGGGCGGCCTTGGCCGTGTTGCGCGACTTCCACGCGGCCGAGGACACGGCCCAGGAGACCTTCGTGGCGGCCTATCGGAAGCTGGGCAGCCTGCGGGACGGCTCGCAGTTCGCCGCGTGGATCTTGCGGATCGCCCGCCACCGCGCCATCGAGGCCCTCCGCAAACGACCGAAGATGCGAAGCGACTCGGCGCCGCTGGAGCAGCTCGCCGCGGATGGCCGCTGCCAGGCCGACGACGGGATGGGCGAGTTGCTCCGGGCAATCGACCGTCTTCCCGAGCGTCAACGCCGCGTGGTCCTGCAGCGCTACTGCGACGGCCTCAGCGTGCAGGAAATCGCCCGGGCGGCCGGTTCGCCTATCGGTACGATAACCAAGGATCTTTCGCGGGCATACGCCCGGCTGCGCCAATCTCTCCGGAAGGTACACGAATGAATGCCGACAACGCACTGGAACAAGAATTACAGCGGTTTGGCGCCGTGGTCTTCTCGATGCGCTCGATCGTGGATGACGTGATGGTCCGCGTCATGGCACAGCCGCTCACGGTCCGCCGGCGGCGCCGCGTCCACAAGCTGCTGGCGGCGTCCGTCGCCGGCTTGGCTGCCTGTTTGGCGGTGGGGATCACGACATGGATTCTCACGCACCGTGGGAAACCGGCCGGCAGACCGTTGGTAGCTTCAACCAGCGGAGTGCCACGCGAGACGCTGCCAGACGGCGCGGCAAAGGCAGAGCTCGAAACGTCCAAACTGCTGGTGGTAAGTCCAGAGCGGGTTAGGAGGACTCCAAACCCAGGAAGCCGTCGTCTGGAGTCGGCGTCGGCACGACCCTTACCACAATGGATGGCTGCGACAAAACCTTCGGCCATCGTCCGCGGCAAAATGCTCGCGCTCAAGGACGGCCAATTGGATATTGAGGTAGCCCGGGTGATCTATGGTCGCGTTGACGGCAAGGTCGTGCATGTCCGCGCCCGGGATACCGAAGAAGACGCTCGTAACTGGCTTTGCCAACTGGCGCAAGAGTCTAAGAAGGAGGTTCGCGAACCGAGCGCCGAGGAAGTTCGCGCCGAGCTAGTGCGGCGGCTAAACTTCGCGGTTGGCCGCGAGGTTATCGTCTTTCTGAAAGAGTGGCCTCAGGGCGGAGGTACCACGGTCTGGTCGTATACACGAATGGCAGTCGACACCTCGCCCTCGCCGAAGCATTTTTTGGACAACGAAGAGAAGGAGATTATGGAGGTCATCAAGACCCGCGCGCACCTGAGGCCCGTCGATACGACTCCAGATTCAAGTGGCAGACAATTGGCCATGTCGGAAAAGGTCAAGGTAGAGTCGGAAAGGGTCAACCTGATGCCGGTGCAGGAGGCTTCGGCCATTGTGCGCGTCAAGATGCTCACGCTCAAGGACGGCCAATTGGATATTGAGGTAACCCGGGTCATCTATGGTCGCGTTGACGGCAAGATCCTGCACGTCCGCACCAAGGATACCGAAGAAGACGTTCGTAACGCGTTTCGTCAACGGGCGCGAGAGTCTAAGAAGGAGGTTCGCGAACCGAGCGCCGAGGAAGTTCGCGCCGAGCTAGTGCGGCAGATAAACTTCGCGGTTGGTCGCGAGGCTATCGTCTTTCTGACGGGCGAGCCTCAGGGCACGAATCCCGCGGTCTGGGCGTATGCGGGAATGGAATTCGACGTCCCACCGGAGCATCCGTTGGATAACGTCGAGAAGGAGCTTGTGACAATCATCAATAACCGCGCGCGCCCGAGTAGAATCGGTACGACTCCACTCTTAGGATTCGACCAGTGCTTGATCAACATAATGCCGGTGCAGGAGTCTTCGGCCATCGTGCGCGTCAAAGAGCTGGCACTTAAGGGCGACGTATTGGAATACGAGGTAATCCGGGTGATCTATGGTCGCGTTGACGGCAAGATCCTGCACGTCCGCGCCGGGAAGGACGATCAATACGTTCGTAACGCGCTTCGTCACCGGGCGCGAGAGGCTAAGAAGGAGGTTCGCGAACCGAGCGCCGAGGAAGTTCGCGCCGAGATGGTGCGGGAGAACTACTTCAAGGCTGGTCGTGAGTCTATTATCTTTTTGAGGGGCGGCCCTCAGGGCACAAATCCCCCGGTCTGGCCGGCTTGCGGAGGGGTTTACGACACGCCGTTTTATCCGTTCGACAAGTACGAGAGGGACGTTGTGGACGTCATCAAAACCGGCGCGCACCTGAGGCCCGTGGGCATACCCGGCAGACCGGGAGCGTGTGAACTGCTGCCGTGTATCAGGTATTCGGAAAGGGTGGTACGGGCTCGGCTGGTGAAGGTCGGCGAAACGTCGGCCCAGTGGCAGGTGAGCGGACTGCTGTACGTCGCCCCGCCGCCCGAGCCCTGCCCCTACAGCGCGCCCGAGGTGCTGTACCGCGCCCCGCCACCCGGACAGCGGCCCGGCGCCGCGCCCGCCGAAAAACATCCGGCCGAAGCCGTGCAGCCGGAGAAACCCGCGACGATCTCCGTTGACCTAGCCACCTGGCGAGCACGCGCGGAGACCATCGTTCGTTACCGCGTGGCCCAGCAGCCTGGGACCGCGGTCAAGGAGGAGGATATCCAAGTCGAGTACACTCGCCTCCTGAAGGACGAATTGACGCCGGGGCGCGAGGCGATTCTCTTCATCAGGCCCCGAGAGAAGCCGGGCGACGGGGCGGTCTACCTACTCGTCGGAATCGCATACGGTGATCCCGACAAGGCAAACAGCCTGGACCAACACGAAAAGACGATTCGCGAAGCCATCGCGAAGCTCGCCAAGGGCGACGATAACAACGGACTTGACGATCTGTGAGCCTTAGAAACGTATTGGATAAAAGGAGCACCAAGCCATGAAAAACTACCGTATTCTCACCATCCTCGCCGCCGCGCTGTTCCTCGCGGTGTTGCCGGCGCACCGCGCCTGCGGCGAACACGGGCTCTACAGGGGTACCACTGACTCTGACTACGGCCCAGGGTCGTCTATCTCCAGTGATAAAGGCCTATGGCCCGCGACATGGCCCAGGGAGTTGGAAGCGTTCCGTACTCGGGCCCGAACCTTCCACCCGTTGACGCAGATCCAGGAGGCCGTTCACGAAATCCGGTTCACCAACCGTGCGGATTTTGAACGCGTGTGGCCGGTACTGCTGAAACTCAAGGCGCCCGGCGCGCCGTTGACGCTCTATCTCACCGACAGCCCGCCGCCCGGCCGTATGGGTGTTTGGTTTACCAAAGGCGTGCCTGTCGTGCGCATCTACGCGCCGGACCAATCCTGTGTGTGGACTAGTGGAGTAATCCCCACTGAACCGGAGGAACAGCTTCTCAAGGAAGGGACAAGGCTGCTCAAATCTGGCCCGCCGTGGCCGGCCGAGATCGTCGGGACCAGCGGCGCCTTGCCCGAGTGGGTTCGAGCCATAAGGGGAGCAGACGGCAAGTTGCGATGGACCGCCGCCGACTTCGCGGCAGACATGAAGGAATTGAAGGACTGCGCGGTGCCACACCCTCTCGCCGTGGATGGTTGCGTGCATCGCGCGCGCATCGATCTCGATCTGGTCGCAGACGGGAAGGTGATCGACCTCGCCAAGCTCCACCTCCCGCCGGAAACCGTCACTCACGACGAGCGGATTAAGATTCCGAAACCATCGGCGGGGCACGTCAAACCAATGCGGGAACAGGAATCGGTCAACCTGATGCCGGTGCAGGAGGCTTCGGCCATCGTGCGCGTCAAAATGCTCGCGCTCAAGGACGACGTATTGGAATACGAGGTAATCCGGGTGATCTATGGTCACGCTGACGGCAAGGTCCTGCACGTCCGCTCCCATATGAACGATCAAGACGTTCGTAACTGGCTTCGTCAAGGGGCGCGAGAGTCTAAGAAGGAGGTTCGCGAACCGAGCGCCGAGGAAGTTCGCGCCGAGGCAGTGCGGCAGAACTACTTCAAGGTTGGTCGCGAGGTTATCGTCTTTCTGATGGGCGGGCCTCAGGGCACAAATCCCGCGGTCTGGCTGTCTTTGGCAGGTTGCTACGACTCCCCGCACTTTCCGTTGGACAACTTCGAGAAGGCCATTGTGGACGTCATCAAGACCGGCACGCACCTGAGGCCCGATATCACGCCCCCCAGAGAGGGAATGTGTCGACTGCTGCCGTGTATCCGATCGTCAGAAAGGGTGGTGCGGGCTCGGCTGGTGAAGGTCGGCGAAACATCGGCCCAGTGGCAGGTGAGCGGACTGCTGTACGTCGCCCCGCCGCCCAGACAACGGCCCGGCAGCGCGCCCGCCGGAAACGGTCCGGCCGAAGCCGTGCAGCCGGAGAAACCCGCGACGATCTCCGTTGAGCTGGCCACCTGGCGAGCGCGGGCGGAGACCATCGTTCGTTATCGCGTGGCCCAGCAGCCTGGGACCGCGGTCAAGGAGGAGGATATCCAAGTCGAGTTCACCCGCCTCCTGAAAGACGAATTGACGCCGGAGCGCGGGGCGATTCTCTTCATCAGGCCCCGGGAGAAGCCGGGCGACGGGGCGGTCTACATGCTCCTCGGAATCGCATACGGTGACCCCGACAAGGCAAACAGCCTGGACCAACACGAAAAGGCGATTCGCAAAGTCATTGCGAAGATCGCCAAGGGCGAGTACGACACCGGAATTGTGGATGAGTGACGCTTCGTGGTGTGATGGCTGCCGCGGCGTCGGGCCGATTCCTGCTGACGTAGCGCCGCGCGAAAAAGGCCGGGGAAGGATCCTAGCGGCGGCTGCGGAGCACGCATAGATGGCCGGACAGCGGATCGTGCCCGACCCGGCTCCGCTCCAACGCGGCGGACGAGTCAACGCTCTTCCGCACGTCGGTCGGGGGGAACGCGGGTGCCGAAGGCGAATTCTTGCCATGGCATCTATCATTGCTCGCTATCCTTCCAGAAGTTATCCTTCTAGCGTGGGGGGCCGGATTCTTCACCATCGTGTGAACCGTTTCCTTCCCGGCAACGACCTAAGCATATCTGATGGGCGAACATGAGCGCGTCAACGACGAATTGCTGGTGCTCCGGTGTCAGGAGGGCGATGCCGAGGCGTTCGAGGCATTGATCGGCCGCTGGCAACGGCGATTGTGGCGGCACGCGTGGCGGTTGACGGGCGATGAGAGCGCCGCCTGGGATGCGCTCCAGGAAGCATGGCTCGGCATCAGCCGCGGGATCAAGCGACTGGCCGAGGCGGCCGCCTTTCCGGCCTGGGCGTACCGGATCGTCAGCAACAAGTGCCGGGACTCGATCCGCCGCGAACGGCGGCGGCGCGAGGCCGCGGAGGCGTATTCCGAGCGGATCGGGCGCGAGGAGCAGGAAGCGGCGGCGGCCCAGCAGCGACACGGCACGTTGATGGAGGCCCTGGAACAATTGTCCGGCCCGGATCGGGCGGTCTTGTCGCTGCGGTACGAAGAGCAATTCGACACGGCGGAGATTGCCCGCATTCTGGGCATTCCCGAAGGGACGGTCAAGTCCCGGCTCTTTTACGCCAGACAACGACTACGCAAATACCTGGAGCAAAACGATGACTGAAGATGCAAACGAACTGAAGAAAGCATTGGCCGAAAACGGGAACGTCGACGCCGCCGAGGCAGATCGCGATGCCGTCGAGGCGAATTCCTACTTCGACGCGCAGCTCAGGCGGGGCGCTCGAATCACATGGCTCTGCTTAATGATCGTCGTTGCAGTGCTTGAAGTCGCCTTCGCCGGTTTTGTCTTGACCTTCAGCACAAAGGCGATCGTCGGCTTCGCCGTCCTGCTGGTAATCACCATTGTCCTGATCGTGAGGTTCGGGATCTGGCATGACATCACCAGTACCAAGATCAGCCTGCTCAGAGAGATCAAACTCCTGCGGCTAGAGCGCCTGGGGCTGCCGACCGATCAGGCTCTCGCACCGGCTCGGAAAGCCACTCCAGCCAGCACTTCCCTTTGGCGCGTTCTCTCGCTACGGGAGAACATGGCATGGTTGCTGGCGCTGGTACTGGTCGCCGCAGTCAGCAACTACGTCACAGTCCGGCTTATGGCCTGGGGCACGACGGTGACAGACGAGTCCCAGGTGACGTTGTTGCCCGATGGCTCCGGCTCAACGCTGCACAGAGTTTCCTATCGTTACCAAGGATTCTTCCCGTTGACCTCCGCTTCCCTTTTGAGCGGCGACGCCTCCTACACCATCAGCCAATGGCTCGACGGTCAAGGGAGAGACTTGCCCATCAGCGTTTCACCCACGGACGGCGAGCGGCGATTCACGGTCCAATTCGCCGAGCCGATAATGCCCGGCGATCAGGTCAACTATACGACAACCGCAAAGAGCGCGAACATGGCGACGAAGCAAGGCGAGACCTGGACCTATCATGGGGGCCAGAAATGGGGAGGAAAGGGGGAGAAATTCTTCTTGGAGACGATACGGCTGCCGCAGGGGGCTGAAATCGTTTCCGTCGAGCCCAAGCCGGCCCAGCAGCTCGTTCAAGACGGGCTGCCGACGGTGCGATTCCAAGCCGTCGTCGACCAAGATCATCAGCTTGCGTATACCATTCAGTACCGCTTGCCCAAAGAAACGGGCACGCACAAGGCACCGAAGTGACAGGCTCGTGGTGGCGGCATGGGACAATTCTTTGGCCTCCCGTGTAACGCCGGGCGATTTCGGTTGTGTATAAAGGTAGAACACGACCATGACGCTCACCCCTTCCACCCGTGCCAGTCTGTTGTTCCGCCTCTGCGATGCTGAAGATCACGAGGCGTGGGTTGAGTTCGTAACTCTTTACGAACCCGTCATTTACCGCCTGCTGCGGCGCCAAGGGCTACAGGACGCGGACGCCCGCGATGTCATGCAGGAGCTGCTCCTGGCGGTCAGCCGGAGCATCGACCGCTGGGACCCGGCCAAGGATCGCGGCTCATTCCGCGGCTGGCTGCGGCGGGTGGCCCGGAATTTGGTCATCAATTGGTTGAAGGAACGGGGGCGGCGCGTGCCGGCCGGAGGCGGCGGCGGTCTGCAAGCCATGCTCGACGTGCTGCCCACCGCCGACGAGCCGGACACGGTCGAGTTCGACTGTGAGTTGCGCCGTGCCTTGTTTCATCGAGCGGGCGAGCGGGTGCAGGGCGAAGTCCACCCGGCCACCTGGCAGGCGTTTTGGGAGACCGCCGTGGTGGGCGCGTCCCCGGCAGACGCCGCGGCAAAGTTGGGGATGGCGGTCGGGGCGGTGCGAGTGGCCAAATGCCGCGTGCTGGCTCGGCTGCGAGCTGCCGTGGCTGAATTGGAGAAAGCAACATGACCGATCCATGCTCGGCCGCACTGTTGGAATCGGCGTTGGCGGGCAACTTGCCCGCCGAGCACGAGGAAGCGTTGCACCGTCACTTGGAAGAGTGCGAGGCCTGCACCACCGCGCTGGAGCAAATGGCCGGTGGCGCAGCCTGGTGCTCCGAGGCAGCGGCCCTGCTTTCCGGGGACGAGCTGGACGAGGCCGTGTCCGGGTATTCGCGTGCGGGTGGCGAGGAATGCTCCAACGTCGATTTCACCGTCGAACACCTGGAGCCGTCCGAGGAGCCCGGCGTGCTCGGCCGGATGGGCGGCTACGACGTGTTGGAGATCATCGGGCGAGGCGGCATGGGGGTCGTGCTGAAGGCATTCGACCGCGAGCTGAAGCGCTGCGTGGCGATCAAGGTACTCTCGCCGCACCTGGCACAAAGCTCGCTGGCCAAGAAACGCTTCGCCCGCGAGGCCCAAGCGGCCGCGGCCGTCGTCCACCCCAACGTACTGGCGATTCACCAGGTGCAGTCCGCCGGGCATTTGCCGTTCCTGGTCATGCCGCTGGTGGCCGGGGAGTCGCTGGCCCAGCGGCTCACGGCCCAAGGCCGCTTGGAACTCAAGGAAACTCTCCGCATCGGCATGCAGGCCGCGGCCGGGCTGGCGGCGGCCCACGAGCAGGGGCTGGTGCA
>Ga0181527_1003258_pt1 | contig 14636 bp, 5 predicted proteins | sample PEATcosm2014_Bin_30_FD_119762 | JGI IMG/M metagenome (GOLD analysis project Ga0181527, IMG submission 119762) | Peatland microbial communities from MTU Mesocosm Facility, Houghton, MI, USA - PEATcosm2014_Bin06_60_metaG | ecosystem: Environmental > Terrestrial > Soil > Wetlands > Peat | place...
CGCCGTATTGAGTCGTGCCATAGAAATTGCCGTCGCTGCCCTGCACCAGAGCGGCATCGGGATTTGCTCCATCCAGCGCCACCACGCCACTCGCATTAGTGACCGTGCCGAAAGCATAAAGGGTCGTCAGCACTCCATTCGGGCTGATTTTGAAGACGGTGCCAGAGTTGTTCGTGCCGCCGTATTGAGTCGTGCCGTAGAAATAGCCGTCGCCGCCCTGCACCAGGCCGTTGGGACCAGAGCCATCATTGCCGGTGAAGGAATACAAACTAGTTAACGCCCCATTGGGATTGATTTTGAACACGGTGCCATTGCCGTTGGTGCCGCCGCCGGAAGTCGTGCCATAGAAGTAGCCGTCGCTGCCTTGCACCAACCCGGCAACGGGATTTGCCCCATCATTGCCGCCGGTGAAGGAATACAAACTGCTCAGCGCCCCTTTGGGGCTGATTCGGAACACGGTGCCAGCGCCGTTCGTGCCTCCGTTGTCAGTCGTGCCATAGAAATGGCCGTCGCTGCCCTGCGCCAGCCCGGCAACGGGATACGCGCCATCCAGCGGGTCGCCACTCGCACTAGTGACCGTGCCGAAAGCATAAAGGGTCGTCAGCACTCCATTCGGGCTGATTTTGAAGACGGTGCCAACGTTGTTCGTGCCTCCGTTGTCAGTCGTGCCGTAGAAATAGCCGTCGCTGCCCTGCACCAGCGCGGCCCAGGGATTCTCCCCATTGGGGAAAACTTGGAATGAATGAAGGCTGGTTAGGACCGCTCCGGCCTGCGCTCCCCAAACTGGCAGCGCAAGCGCCGCTGCCCAGAGCAACCGCGTCAGCAAGGCCAACATCGGCGTCCTGCCGGACACCGGCTCGGTCATTGCGAAGGTTCTGCTTGCGTTATCGAGTGTCGTGAGTCCCATTTTCATATTTCAGCGTGTTTTCCTGGAATGTGACCGCAGTCATCCCTCCTTCGGGTGATGTGAGCAATTCAATCACCCAACTCGCCCAACCCCTAAATGGGCTGTTCATGTCACCCTACGGGTTTTCTGCACGCGGGTCGTTGGCTGATGAGGGGAGTCAGCGGCTCGTGGTAGAAAGGCAGTATCAACCCAGCGGCGAATAAATGCAAGCCTAATTTTCACCCGATCCGCCGAAACCAATTCGTCCTTTGGCCAGGCAAAGATTTGCCAAACTTGGTCCCCGCCACACCGATTGTCTCCGCAGCCGTCGCGGTGCAAGTCTAACTCGTGTTGGCTTCGACGCGCAGGTTATCTGGCCATCTCTAAACCTCAGAACCTGTACAAAACCTCACCAATTGGTGAGACACATGCGGACCTGCTGGCGGTGAGAGTTCTGCACAAAATGAGGGTATTCCGGGTCGTAAGGTCTCTGGTGCGTAGGCGAAGGCCACGGAAAAACACCTGCCCTGTCGTCGTCTCGGTCGCCCCCCCTGTCAGCCCACACATGGAAGGATTGCAGAGTCTAACCACGCGAAGAATGGGCTGGCCAAGGGGGGATGGTTAGCTTATGTTGTGAGGACTGTGAGCCAAAGCTATCATGCAGGCACCTGAAGCATCGTCTGGCAGCGGGAAGCAGGAAATCCTCCGGCAGGCGTTGAAGCGGAAAAAACCGCAAGAACGAGCCGTGTTTCTGGATGGCGCATGTGCTGGTGATGCGGCCCTACGCGTGGAGATGGACGCCTGGCTGGTGGCCGCGCTGGATGCGGAGACTGGCAACGCCCCTCCGGGAGAAGGCATCACCGAAATCACGCCCACGCTCCTGGATGAAATACCCGTGACCGAAGGACCGGGGACAGTCATAGGGCGCTACAAGCTGTTGGAGCAAATCGGGGAGGGCGGCTTTGGGGTGGTGTATATGGCCGAGCAACGGGAACCGGTGAAGCGCCGGGTGGCCCTGAAGATTATTAAGCTGGGGATGGATACCAAGCAGGTCGTTGCCCGGTTTGAGGCGGAGCGGCAGTCTCTTGCCTTGATGGACCATCCGAACATCGCCAAGGTGTTCGACGCAGGGGCAACGGAGACCGGGCGGCCCTACTTTGTGATGGAACTGGTGCGGGGTGTCCGGATCACCGATTACTGCGACCGGAACAATCTCCCGACGGGCGAACGGCTGGACCTGTTCCTCAAGGTCTGCCAGGCGATCCAGCACGCGCATCAGAAGGGGATCATTCACCGGGACATCAAGCCCTCGAACATCCTGGTGACGCTGCACGATGGGGTGCCGGTGCCCAAGGTCATTGATTTCGGGATCGCCAAGGCTACCGCGGGCCAGACTTTGACCGACAAGACTCTCTTCACCGCCTTCGAACAGTTCATCGGCACGCCGGCCTATATGAGTCCGGAGCAGGCCGAGATGAGCGGGCTGGACATTGATACGCGGAGCGACATTTACAGTTTGGGGGTGTTGCTCTACGAACTGCTGGCGGGCAGCACTCCCTTTGATGCGAAGGAGCTGATGGCCTCGGGCATCGAGGCGATGCGCAAGACGATTCGGGAAAAGGAACCGGTGCGGCCGAGCACACGATTGGCGACGCTCAAGGGTGAGGAGCTGACGACGACGGCCAAACGCCGGTCTTCGGATGCCCCGAAACTGATCCATTTGCTCAAGGGCGACCTGGACTGGATCGTGATGAAGTGCCTGGAGAAGGATCGCACGCGCCGATACGAAACGGCTAACGGCCTCGCGGCCGATCTCAAGCGACACCTGAAGAACGAGCCGGTGGTCGCCCGGCCTCCGAGCACGGCATACAGGCTCCAGAAGGCGTGGCGACGAAATAAACTGGCGTTTACCGCGGCGGCGGTGATGGCGGTGTCATTGGTTGTGGGAATCGGCGTCAGCACTTGGCAGGCAATTGTGGCCAGCAGGGCCAGGAATGCCGAACAGCAGGAGCGTCTGAGAGCGGAAAGGCGCGAAGCCGAAGCCCGCCAAAACCTCTACGCGGCACACATGAACCTGGCTCTGCAAGCCGTTGAGGAACAGAACATCGGTTTTGCGTTGAGTTTGCTCGACCTTCACCGCCCCCAGCCGGGGCAACCGGACCTGCGCGGCTGGGAGTGGCGCTATCTTTGGAAGCTCTGCCGCAGCGACGAATTACTGAGGCTTGGTTCCCATTCCAATACGGTGTTGAAGGCCGTTTTCTCACCCAAGGGAGATGTTTTGGCCACCTGCGGTGAGGACCATACCGTCAAGTTGTGGGATATGGCCACCCATCGAGAAACTGCCGTGCTGCCGCACGAGGCTTCGGTGGTAGCGGCGGCGTTTTCTGCCGACGGGAACAGACTGGCGACGGCTTGCATGGATGGGAACCTGCGTCTATTTGACGTTGCGACGCGGCGCGAGCTCAGGCGGGTTGCGGTTGGAGACATACCAGGGTGGCCAGGACACTGCGCGTTTTCTCCTGGCGGCGAGATGTTCGCATTCGGAGAAGACACCACTGTGTCTCTTTGGGACGTGGTTCGGGGAAGCCGAGTGAGTGTCATCGAGGCCGGATGGCCGCCAGGGAGCATGGCCTTTTCCCCAAACGGCAAAATACTCGCCGTTGGATTCGCCAACCAAAATAGAGATACTGGTGTCCGTTTATGGAAAGATATTGGTGTCCGTTTATGGGACCTTAGTCGGCCTGAACGGCCTGAATTGATTCTCCTCTTGACGGACAAAACTGGGGTCGGTTCGCTGGCCTTCTCTTTCGACGGCAAGACCTTGGCCGGGAATTGCGAACCTGGGATTAAGCTTTGGGACCTTGCCACAGGGCGGGTAATCCAGACTCTCGCCGGCCATTCATCCTGGATCTCCGCCATTGCCTTCTTCTCCGACGGCAAGCTGTTGGCCTCCGCGAGCGCCGATCACACCGCCATTCTTTGGGATCTTGCCACCGGCCAGGGCACTACGCTGCACGGGCATTTACACGAAGTCTGGGCCCTTGCAATGGCTCCCGATGGGCGCACGGTGGCGACCGGCACAAAAAAAGACGGGATTGTCGCGCTCTGGAGCACGACCCCCAAGCCGCAAGAACTGACCTCGCAAACCTTGCGTAAGAAGCTCCTACTGGGGGGCGACGCCAGCCGGCTTTCTCCAGATGGGACGAGATTCCTGGCGGTGTACGCCGACCGAACGGTGGGACTGTGGGACACCGCTGACCTCAAGGAAACAAGTTTTCCACTGGATATAGCAGATCAGACCCATCTGGCTCTCTCCCCGCTAGGCAAGTGGGTCGCCCTTGGGGAGCGGGATGGCGCGGTCCGTCTGGTCGAGACCTCGACGGGGCGCGAGATAGCCAACTTCGGACTACGAGGCGCGGGCGTTGCGGCTCTCGCCTTCTCTATGGATGGGAGCAAGCTCGCTGTGGCAACTGCCGATCACAAATTCCGAGTTTGGGAAATTGCCAGGAAACGAGTGCTAAGTGAAATGGCGAGCCACTGGGGGCTGCCCGATTTTCCTATTGGACCCGCCTTTTCCGCCGACGGTGTGGCGCTTTGCGCAGGCTACGGAGACAGCACTGCGGAGATCTTTGACACCGCCACGGGCAGGCGGTTGGGATTTCTGGAGGGGGCCAAAGGACCGATGTACGGCGGCGTGGTTTTACTGCCCGACGGGAGGACCGTCGCGACTGCCGACGGTGCCCAGGACGTGAAGCTGTGGGACCTCAAAACGCAGAAAGAACTGGTGACCTTGGGCGGGGAGCGCTCGTTCTATACTGCCCTCGCCTTGTCGCCCGACGGGCGGCGATTGGCTGCTGGCGGCTCGCCAGTCCGATTGTGGGACCCGGCTACGCACCAGCAGGTTGCCCTTTTGAAACCACCCCGCGGCACTCCGACGGGGCTGGCTTTTTCTCCAGACGGCAACATGCTCGTGTGGGTGAGTGGACAGACCCTTCAAACGTGGCGCGCCCCCTCATGGGCGGAGATCGAGGCAGCGGAGAAAAGGACGGAAGGGAAAACGCAGTAACGGCGAGCAATCTGACCCTGGTTCATCCCCATCGCCCAGAGCGAGAGCAAACGGGGCCTCGATCCACTCCGTTTTTATAGAGCCCATTGGATTTGCCCTGTCCTGGCGTCTTTTGCATCGTCGCAAGAAAAGTTGCATTTTCGTTCACTTTTTCCTTGTACTCAACTATCATTTCTGCTAAGCTTATCTTATACAAAGGCACCCACACCCGCTGAGCCACGATCCAGCAGCCCTGCGCATTGTTGACGCAGACAAGCCCAGCAGAATCTGGTTCAAGGTGCAGGCGCCACATCACAAGGAGCAGATTATGCTTTTATCCGTAGGGCCACGAGACAACGATGCTGGATCGATTTCCCCCCCAATCGTGGCGCGCGGGTAGAACCAAAGGCTCGCAGGAGGAGTGGCGCCCTTCTGCGAGCCCATCCCTCAGACGCAACGGCCAAACGGTCTGGACTATTCAACCACCGAGATGTCTTGAGCTGGTAATCGAACCTGCCAATGCTGAGCCAGAGGAAGACAATCTGCCGCGTCCACCGGCTTGTTTGGTGGGCTGAGGCAGGGATATTCAAGGGGCGGTTCGGGGTTTCCCCTGGACCGCCTCCTTTTCATGTCCGGGTGCTAGCCTAGGAACGGCCACAAAACGCGCAAAAGCCCCACAAAACCTCGCGCTTGACGCCATCCTCCCCTTCTGCAATGATGTTGGCATGTTCAGCGAGACCCAAAACCAATTCTCCCTGACCCGCGCAGCGTTCAGTACGTGTGGGCGCGCAAGAAACCATATTCCTATGGGTCGCGGCATGGCATAAGTAGTTCATCTGGTTGTTGTCCGTCCAAACCACTTCCTCGTTTGGGCCTGGTGGGCCTGGCGTGGCAGGGCAAGGGGGGAATGAAAGGCGTCGAGAACCTCAAAATAAAGGCATGTTATGAGAATGCTCAGCGTCATATTCGCCGCGGGGATGGCGGCGCTTGGATGCCCCGAAGTCGGCTCGAGCCAGGGGGCATTTGTCCTCGATAACTCGCAGCTCGATTATGGAGTCGCTATCGACGTGGCGGGGAACTATTACAGCGGGTCTTATGGCATGGAGGTCTGGATGCACAATGGGGTTAGTTCGGCGCTCGTTGAGGCGATCAACAGCACCCCAGCCGGCCTGGCAGCTTACAACATGCTGGCGGCGGATGGTTTTCTCCTCGAGACGACGTACGTTAACGATGTCATGTTCGAGGGGAGTTTCTCGCCAAGCGTCTGCAACATGCCGGATGTTTCTCCTGCCGGCAGCACGGTCACGCTGGCATTGGTTGTCTGGAATTCGCCGGCCCCGAGCTTGATGGCTGCGTTGAATATGGCAACTCCGGAACTCCGCGTGGGCATGGTCTGTTTCACCCAGCCAACCACCAATTATGATGCCGTGCCTCTGCCTCAACCGCCTCCGTTGGCTTTGGATTCTGACGTGTGCATGATCCCGTTCGGCCTCCCTCCTCAAGTGTTTCGTTCCCCAGTGAACGCGACGGCTCTAGCGGGGGAAACGGTCCAGTTCTGCGCGATGGTCTCTGCACCACTTGGCGGCTGTGGGTGCCAGTGGCAATTTGACGGCCTGGACGTGCCAGGCGCCGGAGGTTTTGTGATCGCGACCAACGTGCAACACTTCGGAGGCTCCTCGCTGGCGCTGACAAATGTGCAACCGGCGCAAGCGGGAAGCTATTCCTTGGTCGTCTGGAATCAATACGGCTATGCGACCAGTTCCGTCGCGCTGCTGACGCTGATGCCGCCGTTCCCGGCCCTGAGCATCACACCGTCAGGCCACGGGTTCTATCTGTCCTGGCCCTCCTGGGCCTCGGATTTTTGGCTTGAGACAAGGGTGAATGACCCAACCGTAAATGCCACCTGGGCGGGCATGTCCGCAACGCCGACGGTCACCAACTCCGAACTCGCCGTGTACCTTTATCCGGACTCAAGCAACGCGCTTTTTCGGCTGACCAAGTAGCGCTTGGCGTCAATTCACTTCAACTTCTGCATCAAAATGCCAGGGTGCTGTGCCGTCGCGATTTGGTGGAGGCAGTGCGGGAAGTGTGCTATGTCTTGTTAGTGGAAGACCGTGTTTTATCGCCCCGAACCCATTTCGGAGACGCCAGTCCATACCTCTTTTCCTTCCCAGGGGGGCAGTGCAGCATGTTTTGTATGTCCGTAGAATCAAGAATTATAGGGGTAGTATGGGGAGGAGTGGATTGGCTCCATTGCCCAGCCAAACATCGGAAACTTGCCTCCCTGCCACCACCACCCCCAATTTGGTTTCCACGGACCAGATTTGCCGAACTTGCCTCCCTGCCCCTACCGAATCACGATTCAGGCTTTATGGACCAATCAGCCACCCAGATGCCCTGAGCTTGGTTGAAGAAGGCTTCGCGCCGTCTCAATTTCCAACGCCCACGCGATAGAAGTACGGGCCTGTGTTCCTGGCGGTGGTGTCAGTGTAACTCGTCGCGCTGGCCTGGCCCACGATGTTGCTTTGGATGGTGGAGAATGCCGGTTGCGCCGCCAGATTCGTGCTGCTTTGGAGATAATACGTTCTCGTGTTGACGCTTTCCCAGGTCACAACCAAACCTGGGGGATTATTGCTTGGAGCGGGAGCCAGCATTTTAAGCACCGACAGCGCATTTGTTGGATTGAGCCCGGCAATCCAATCCTGCCAGTTGTTCATGCCGTTGCCATCCGTGTCCGAGTAATCCGCCGAGCCGTCGGTAGGCAGGCCATATTGCTGGAGCCAGGCGATGAACTCGCTCATGCCTGGGCCTTGGAACTCGTAAGCGCCCATGTCCACCGTGCCGCCGACGATGCGCGGGCGGCCATCCAGGTCGGTGCTGCCGACGACATAGGCGTTGTCGCCCGCGTTGATGCAGGGGGAGTTGGTTTGCAGGCGCAGATTGCCGCCGGCGTAATCCACGAACAGCGGGTCGGCACTGATGTTGCCGACACCGCCGGTGGGCATGGGCGTGGTGCAACAGTAACTAAGCATGCTGTAGGCCGAGTCGAAATTGGCGCCCGTTGGCGCACTATTGTAGAAGACGATGCTGTTGGTCATTAATTCGTCGTAAGCCCCGCCGCCGGAATTGGTCGCCGAGTTACCGCTCAGCGTGCAGTTGTTCAGCGTGCCGCCGTCACCGTAAATACCGCCGCCGTACTGGGCTGTATTGCCGGCCAGAAGGCAGTTGTTCAGCGTGCCACTGACAACCCCTCCCCCGTACTGGGCCGAATTGCTGATCACCGTGCAGTTGTTCATCGTCAGCGGGCCAAGGGTAGCCCCCCCGCCGTACCGGGCTGAATTCCCGGTAAACGTGCAGTTGCTCAGCGTGCAACCGAAAGCCCCGCCGCCGCTCTCAATGGCCGAATTACCGGTCAGCGTGCAGTTGTTCATCGTGGCAACTTCAGCGCCACCCCCGCCGTAGATCGCGCACGAGTTGCTAATCAATGTACAATGGTCGAGCGTGCCCGAGTAGGCGCCGCCGCCCCAGCCGGCGGAGGAGTTGGCTGTCAGCGTGCAGCCATTGAGGATGCAACCGTAGGCTCCGCCTCCGTGTCCGAATGAGGGATAAATCCCGTGATTGCCGGTTAACGTGCAGTTGTTGAGTATGGAGTAGTAAGCTCCGCCGGCGTACAGAGCCGAATTGCCAGTCAGCGTGCAGTTCGTCAGCGTGCCTTGGTAAGCCCCGCCACCCCAAGATGCCGAATTTCCTATCAATACACAGTTTGATACCACCGTCGTGTTGCTCGATGCACACCACACGCCCCCGCCGCTGTCCTGAGGGTAAGTGCTGTTGCCTATCGTGGCGCCATTGGTCAGCGTAAAGCCCGTCAGCACCGCGCCGTCGGTCAGATAGACGCACCGGATCGCCGACGTGTTTGTCGTTGCTGGACGGCCTTGAATAACCGTCACACCCGGCCCGTTGACGCTCTGCACCGTGATCGGGTTGGTCACCAGCACACGGTTGGTCAAAAAGTAGCCGGGCGTCAGTCTGCCACCGGTTTGATAAACGCCATTGCTCACCAGGATCAAGTCGCCGGCGAGGGCGGCATCCACTGCGTCCTGGATGTTCGCCGCGGCGCTGGCCCAAGTAGTGTAGGGCGGCGTCGGGTTAGGACTGCCGAGCGCCACGTAGAGCGTGGCGGCGGAGAGGTTGGAAACTGCCAGCAGCAGGGTGCAAACCGTTAGAGGGATTGGATTGTTCATTTTGTCCTCACTCCGAGGGGTTGAAGCTCAGCGCCAGGAAAACGCCGGGCATGGATTGGGGAAGCCGGGTGGATAGACGCCCCACGCCGTTCACCTTGCCCTAACCGGGTTGGAAACTGGCAATGCATGTCCGTTTACTCGGTGTTTTTTGCACAGAAGTCGTTGGGCGGAAGAAACCACTCAGCGGCTCGTGGTAGAGAACAGCGTCAACCCAACGGCGAGGAAACGCAAGACAATTTCACAGCCAGTCCACCCACGGGAACCATTTGACCCTTCCAGCGGACAAGACTTGGCAAACTCGGATCCCCGCCCCAACGATTTTCCCGGCGGCCGTCGTGGCGCAACTCCAACTCGCGCCGGCTTCTGCGTGCAGGTTGTGTGGCCCTCTCCGAACCTCAGAGCCTCGACAAAGCCTCAACAATTGGTGATCCCAATCCGGACCTGCTGCCGGTGAGCGTTCTGCACAAAAACAGGGTATTCCAGGTCGTTAGGTTTTCGGTACTACGTTGGAAAATGGCCACGGGAGAACACCTACCCTGTCGTCGTCTCGGTCACTCCGCGTGTCCGCCAGCAATTGAAGTGATTGCAGAGTCGCCCCAGGCGAAGAATGGGCTGGTCAAGTCGAGAGCGTTAGTTTATGTTGTCAGCACCTTGAGCCAAAGCAACGATGCAGGCACCTGAACCATCGCCCGGCAACCGGAAGTGGGAGATCCTCCGGCAGGCGTTGAAGCGGACAACACCGTTGGAACGCGCCGCATTTCTGGATGGCGCATGTGCCGGTGATGCAGCCTTGCGCGTGCAGATAGACGCTTTGCTGGCCATTTATGAGGAAGCCGAGAGAGACCCCGCGCTGAATGCGGAGGCTGCCAAGGTGCCTCGAGGTGCAGGCGCCACCGAAATCACGCCCACGCTCCTGGATCAAATACCCCTGACAGAGGGGCCAGGCACCGTCATTGCGCGCTACAAGCTGCTGGAGCAAATCGGCGAGGGCGGTTTTGGGGTGGTGTATGTGGCCGAGCAGCAGGAACCGGTTCACCGCGAGGTAGCTTTGAAGGTCATCAAGCTGGGGATGGACACCCGGCAGGTCGTGGCCAGATTTGAGGCGGAGAGACAAGCCCTGGCGTTGATGGACCATCCCAACATTGCCAAGGTGTTCGACGCAGGAGCCACCGATAGCGGGCGACCTTATTTCGTGATGGAGCTGGTCAAAGGGATGCCGATCACTAAGTACTGCGACCAGGAGAAGCTCAGCACGATTGACCGGTTGAATTTGTTCATCGCCGTTTGCCAGGCCATTCAGCACGCGCATCAGAAGGGCATCATCCATCGGGACATCAAGCCATCCAACATCATGGTGACCGTCCAGGAAGGCAAGCCGGCGCCGAAGGTGATCGACTTTGGGATCGCCAAGGCGACTCAGCAGAAGCTCACGGAGAAGACTCTCCATACGCAATTGGAGCAATTTATAGGGACACCGGCCTACATGAGTCCTGAGCAAGCCGAGATGAGCGGCCTGGACATCGACACACGCAGCGACATCTACTCGTTGGGCGTGCTGCTCTACGAACTGCTCACAGGCACGACCCCGTTCGACGCGAATGAACTGCTGAAGTCGGGCTTGGATGGGATGCGGAAAATCATCCGGGAAAATGAACCGCCGCGGCCCTCGACGAAGTTGAGCACGATGCTCGAAGCCGAACGGACGACCACTGCGAAGCACCGCGCTTTGGAAGCGCCCAAACTCATCAGCCTGTTGCGAGGGGATCTGGACTGGATCGTGATGAAGTGCCTGGAGAAGGACCGCACCCGCCGGTATGAGACGGTGAACGGGCTGGCGAGGGATATCGAGCGGCACTTGGACAACGAACCGGTTGTCGCCCGGCCCCCGAGCGCAACATACAGACTCCAGAAGGCGTGGCGGCGCAATAAACTCGTCTTCACGGCGGCGACGGTGGTGGTGGCGGCGTTGGTTGTGGGAATCGGGGTCAGCAGTTGGCAGGCGATTGAGGCCAGCAGGGCGAGGAATGCCGAAAGGCAGCAGAAACTCGCCGCTCAAACAGAGCGCGACAAAGCCCGAGTGGCGCAAAAGGTAGCCGAGAAAGCGCAGCAAGCCGAGAACCAACAGCGCGAGCGGGCGGAAAAGCGCGAAGCCGAAGCCAGCCACCTCCTCTACGTGGCCAACATGAATCTGGCGCAGCAAGCCTGGGAGCAGAACAACGTGGGGCGAGTGCGGCAGTTGCTCGACGACACCGCAACATCCCCGGAACGCGGATTCGAATGGTATTACTGGCAGCGGCAGACCCACCTCGAAATCAAAGCTCTCAGAGGGCACCTCGGTGAGGTCAGTTCTGTGGCCTTTTCCCCGGATGGCCGGCGGATTGTGACTGGCAGCTATGATGGCACGGCTAAGGTGTGGGAAGCGGACAGCGGCAAGGAACTGCTCACGCTCAAAGGGCACATGGGTGCGGTCAGGTCCGTTGCTTTTTCCCCGGACGGCCAGCGGATTGTCACTGCCAGCGAGGATGAGACGGCCAAGCTGTGGGAGGCAGCCAAGGGCCACGACCCGCTCACGCTCAAGGGGCACACCAGTTGGCTCACCGCGGTGGCGTTCTCCGCGGACGGCTACCGGATTGTCACCGGCAGTGGGGATAAAACGGCCAAGGTGTGGGAGGCAGCCAGTGGCCGCGAACTGCTCACGCTCAGGGGGCACAACGGCTGGATTGAATCCGTGGCCTTCTCCCCGGACGGCCAGCGGATCGTCACCGGCAGTTATGACGAGACGGCCAAAGTGTGGGAGGCGCGCAGCGGCCGGCCGTTGCTCGCGCTCAAGGGGCACAGCGCTGGGATTTGGTCTGTGGCCTTTTCTCCGGACGGCCAGCGCGTTGTCACCGGCAGTGGGGATCAGACGGCTAAGGTGTGGGAAGCGGAGAGCGGCACGGACCTGCTGACGCTCAAGGGGCACACCAGTGCGATCACCTCGGTGGCCTTCTCCGCGGACGGCTACCGGATTGTCACCGGCGGTGGGGATCAGACGGCCAAGGTCTGGGAGGTGGTCAGCGGCCTGGAACTGTTCACGCTCAAGGGGCACAATGGTCCGCTCAGGTCCGTGGCCTTTTCCCCGGACGGCCAGCGGATCCTGACTGGGAGTCTTGATCAAACGGCCAAGGTATGGGATGCCGCCGACGATCGGCAACTGCTCCGGCTCAAGGGGCACAGCGATGCGGTTACGTCTGTGGCCTTTTCCCCGGACGGCCAGCGGATTGCAACTGGCAGTGACGATGGGACGGTCAAGGTCTGGGAGGCAGGCAACGACCGGGAACTGCTCCCGCTCAAGGGGCACACCGGTCCAGTTAAGTCCGTGGCCTTTTCCCCGGACGGCCGGCGGGTTGTCACCGGCAGTTGGGATCAGACGGCCAAGGTCTGGGAGGCTGCCAGCGGCCTGGAACTGTTCACGCTCAAGGGGCACAACGGTCCGCTCAGGTCCGTGGCCTTTTCCCCGGACGGCCAGCGGATCCTGACTGGGAGCAACGATCAGACGGCCAAAGTGTGGGACGCGGCCAGCGGCAAGCAACTGCTCACGCTCAAAGGGCATAGCGAAGCGATTTCCTCTGTGGCTTTTTCCCCAGACGGCCAGCGGATTGTCACTGGCAGTGACGATCAGACGGCCAGGGTGTGGGAGGCGAGCGGCGGACGGGAACGGTTTCCTCCGCTGAAGGGGCACAGCGCTGGGATTTGGTCTGTGGCCTTCTCCCCCGACGGCCAGCGGATTCTGACTGGGAGTTTTGATCAAACGGCCAAGGTGTGGGATGCCGGCAGCGGGCGCGAACTGTTCACGTTCAAGGGGCACAGCGGTATCATTTATGCCGTGGCCTTTTCCCCGGTCGGACAGCGCATTGCCACTGGCAGTGACGATGAGACGGCCAAGGTCTGGGACGCCGGCAGCGGCAAGGAACTGCTCACGCTCAAGGGGCACGGCGGTGCGGTCAGGTCTGTGGCCTTTTCCCCGGATGGCCGGCGGCTCGCCACCGGGAGCGCGGATCACACCGCCAAGGTGTGGGAGGCGGCTACACCCCAACAGGTCGCCGCGTGGCAGGAGGAAGAACGGGCGGCGGAGCAGCATCTGACAGCACTGCAGCAACAGCGGACGGCTGAACAGGAGCGGCAACGGACCGCTCGCGCCCGCGACGAGGGCGCCATCAAGCGGTGGCTCATCCTGGCGCCGATCCCGTTGGCCACCAATCAAAGCGGGGCGCAGGGACTGGCTTTGGAGCAGCTCGAGGGCGAAGGCCGGCTCCAGCCCAAGGCGGGAGAAACGAGGTCCCTCGGGAACCGCCAGTTGAAGTGGCAGGAGGTAGCCTTGGAGGATTACGTGATCGACTTCAACGCCATCCTGGGACGCATGACCGAATGGAGCGTCGCCTACGCGGTTTGCTACATCCGGTCGGGAGCCGAGCAGCGCGGGCTACAGATGCTCGCAGGCAGCGACGATGGGGCGAAGGTATATCTGAATGGCAAAGAGCTCCACAACGCGCCCGGTCCGCGCAAGTTTGCTGCGGACCAGGATACGGTGCCGGACATCGCTCTGAAGGCCGGGCTGAACGTGCTGGTGTTCAAGGTCGTAAATGAGACTGGCGGCTGGCTGGGGTGTCTTCGCTTCACCGACGCCCAGGGCAAGCCGGTCAAGGGGATCAAGGTGACGCTGAACCCGGAAGCCAAAGACTAAAAGGACGCAGGCTCATCGGAGGAACCAACTCCTTCGCCTACGAAACCGGCTGACAAACGGGAAGCTTTCCTCCCCCGCGACATCGAGGCTACCCTGAGCGAAAACCAGGAGGTCGAAGCGGTGAACAAGAGCAATCTGACGGCAGTTCATCCCCCTCCACCAGAGCGCCTACAAACGGTGCCTCAGCTCACTCCGTTTTTATAGAGCCCATAGGATTTGCCCTGTCCAGACCTCTCTTGGTCTCCCCAAAAGAAAGTTGCATTTTCGATCACTTTTTTCTTGTACGCAACTATCATTTCTGCTAAACTAATTGCATAAATGAGTTAGGCACCCGAACACGTAAGAAACCGTCTCGCCGCCTGCCCCGATGATCCAGAATGGCGCATATTTGATCTCCAGGGCGTTCCTCCGGCCTTGACCGCCTCAGAGTACCGGCAAGAGGTCAAGGCGCTTCCTGGGCCAAATGGTGATCAGGAAATGGCAAATGTATAACAAGGGCTTATCTGTAGGTTCCACAAGTCTGCCAGGCCCGATTATGTTTCTTGAGTTCGCGATTCGCCGGGTGTATGCATTTGGGTCGGAATGGTTAATGGACAACTCGCGTCAAAGAACAGCGTCGGCTTAATGGCGGACCCCGATCAAATGAAGCCGAACGTCTCCGATTACGAAGCCGTTATGGGACCAAACCGTCTCCTCCTCCTTGTTTTGCTGCTGGCTCCATGGAGACTCCTTCACGGC
>Ga0181527_1003261_pt1 | contig 14632 bp, 8 predicted proteins | sample PEATcosm2014_Bin_30_FD_119762 | JGI IMG/M metagenome (GOLD analysis project Ga0181527, IMG submission 119762) | Peatland microbial communities from MTU Mesocosm Facility, Houghton, MI, USA - PEATcosm2014_Bin06_60_metaG | ecosystem: Environmental > Terrestrial > Soil > Wetlands > Peat | place...
CGGGTAACCGTCCACGGAGGTGGTCGCCAGGCTGAGGTAGCCCAGCCCGCTGGCCTGATTGCTCGCGAAATCCATCAGGTCGTAGGTCCCCGGGCCGAAACCGGCAAGCGGCGTGATGTTGATTGTGCCACCGCCGGGGTTGACGACCACTTTGCCGGCCGCGATGAGAATGCGGTCGGCGGTGGCGCCGACCTCCAAGTCGAGCATGGACAGGCTGCCGCCACCGCCGCCGCCCAGCGTCAACACGGTATCTGTCGAGATTGCATCGGAGAGCGTCAGGGTGCCGGCCGCGCCGTCAACCAGGCTGATCGTGCCCCACGTGCTGGGCCCGCTCCCGCCGGCCACCGTGACGCTGCCGCCGATCGAACCCGTGCCGCCCAACAACGCCCCACCGCCCACGGTAACGGCCGTATTGCCCAGCGAGCCGTTGACGACGAGTTTTCCGGCATTGATCCTGGTGAGGCCAGTGTAGGTATTGGTGCCGGCGAGCACTTGCGTGCCGCTGCCGCTCATGACCAGGCTGATCGTGCCCAGGGTGCCGCCGCCCTGGATCATGCCGCTGAAGGTCGTCGAACCGCCGCTCGGGCTCAGGGTCAGGACGGATGCGGTGCTGCCGCTGTTGATGATGCTGCCGCCACTGCCCGCCGCATAGTCGGACAGCGAACTGACCTGCTGGCTGCCGCCGCCGAGGTCCAGCGTTGCGCCCGCGGCGATCGACAAGGGCGTGGCAGCGGGCAGGATCCCCCCGCGGTTGAGTGTGTTGTTGACGATCTCGAAGCCGGCCAAGGTGCCGGCCGCTCTGATTCCCTGGACAGACAGCGTTTGGCTGCTGCCGGTCAACCCGCTTGCCACCGCGTAGTTGCCTGCCGGATAGCTTGCCGAATTGGTGTTGGTGACTTGGGTGTAGGTCGCGGCATTGGTCGGACTATAGTAGTAGGTTTTCCCGCCAATGGCGACCGCATCATCGTTTCCCTGGGTACTGTCAACCAAATACGCATAAACACTGTAGTTACTGTAAGGTATGCCGCTGAGGGTCACGGTTACGGTGCTGCCGGGGAGGCCCGCGATGAAACCGTTGAGAAGCTGATTGCTGCTCCCCGAGGCCCAAGCAGAGGCTACGTTAGCGGTCGTAAGTTGGGCCGTGGTGCTCGCTCCGGAGTTGTCGGTCAGCGGCGTGCTGTTGAAGTTCTCGCCGCGCAGGTTGATCCAGTTATTCATGGCCACCACGCCCGCCGAACCGGTGACGGAACTTCCGGTGCCCACGAAATGGATGCCGATGCTGGGGCCAAAGGTCGGTGGTTGCAGTTTCAGCACGCCGCCGTTAATGACGGTGGGGCCCTTGTAGCCCTGCGATGCAGTCAGCGTCAGGACACCGGCGCCCTGCTTGGTCAGCCCGCCGGCGCCGCTCAAAACACCGCCGTAGGTGGTGCCCTGGCCATTTTGGCCGACGCTGAGCATGACGGGCTCCGAGGCGGCGGTCGCCAGGGCAATGTTGACACCGCCTTTCAGACCGCCAAGGCTCGGACTGGTGACGCCGGCGGCGAAACTCAGAGCACCGCCGCTAGTCACGTTGACGGTGCTGTTTTGCAGCGACAGGGGATTGGCCAGGGTGAGCGTGCCGCCGCTGATGGTCGTATTGCCGCTGTAGGTGTTGGCGCCCGCGAGCATCAGGCGGCCGCTGCCGGAGAGGGTGATGCCCATGGGGCCGTTGGAGCCGTCGGCGATCGCGCCACCGAGGGTCAGTGATGCGTTGTTGCTAATGGTGAGGTTGTCGTTCAACACGATCGGCACATTGACGGCGTGCGTGCCGTTGGGCACCACGATCGTCGCGCCGCTGCCCGAATTATTCAAGGTCAGCGTGTTGGTTCCCGTGCCGGTCAAGGTGTAGCCGGCGCCGGCCGCGGCAGAGTCGCCCAACAGCAGCGTGCCGAGCGTCTGCGGGGCGTCCACGGTGATCGTCAGCGCGGTCGCGGTCGGCGCATTGATCAACGCCCCTGCGCCGATAGCGTCAGGCACTCCTCCGATCCAGTTGCCCGCATTGCTCCAACTGCCGCTCACGGCCGCAGCCCAGGTGGGAACAGTCGCGGTCACCATGCTCAAAGTCGTAGTGCTCAAATACATCCGATAAATGGATTCCTGTACGACCGACAGAGTTGCTGACTGCCCGTCAAGACTCGATAGAATGAATGGACTACTGATGTTGAAGTCGAAAGGGACGACGTTGGTGTATGGGGTTGGGGTCACGTCGAAGGTACTGCCGAACTCGACTCCGTTCAGAAGCAGATCGAACTGGGCAGTACTACCGACATATTGGCTGGTGGAACCGAAAACTCCCGAAAAACTCGCTGAGAGCACACTTTGTCCAGCGGGAACTACGAAAGAATCGGTCGCCACGACGACGGGGGGAAGTGGAAATCCGCTGGTGTGGGAATTTCCGTTAACCTCTGGAAAACTCACCGCCAGTGTTGCGGCGTGAGTAATCGCCTGCCCCAGCCCGCTGAATAACAATTCAAAGGCCACCAAGCCGAAAACTACCGGGTTGCGCACATTTCACCTCCCTTGATGGTTGGCGGAAAAAAGCGAAGGGCGGGCAGGAGGCTAATTATTGGAAACCCTAAACTGCTCCACCATCGACCCCAGCCGCGAATGAGGTTCCCACTCCAGTTGCCTGCGTTGGACCAGTCCCCGACTGATGTTGACCAGTACACCCGCCCCTGAGCCTGAAACGAGCCCACCAGCACCACGGCCACAAAGCTCGCCAGCGCGGCGGCCGAGGAACCGGCCGCGCCGGCAGCACTGATCGCTGCCGTTCCGCCGTTGGCGATGTAGGCGCTCGCATTGGAATTTGGCAGGCCGCTGGTCCAGTTCGAGGCCAGCGACCAGTCACCCGACTAGACGTTCCAAGAGGTTTGCGCCCGAGCCGCCGGCGGAGACAGTAGCAGAATCGCGGCAACGCAGCCGCACAGCAGAATGCCCTTGTTCGACACGACTCACCTCTCGACGCTGAATTCCACGAAGCCCGTTGGCCAACGCGGTGCGCAAGCACACCCGCAACGCGGACCGAAAACTGGGAACAACGCAACGGCAGAAAGCCACGATCACACGGGCAGAGGCCCGGTCATCGGGAAACCGTCGCGGTCATAAGATGGCACCCGGCGGAAGGTCGCCATGGGCTGTCGCTTACACGCCGGATGCGCCGCTGCCTCGGTCTTGGGTACGCCCTGATTGAAGGCGCAGACACCGATGCCTGCTTACCCGCTAACTTACTTCGGGGAACCAGGCCAGTCAAGACACCCGATCTAGGGGGATAGACATAGGTGCCCGGGAAGCAAGCAGGGTATCGGGATGAGGGACGGCCACCCAGAACCCGTCAAAACCAGCCCGTCGCGAGGCAGGCCAAAGGGCTCACCGAGGCCCGGAACCCCGTGGCCGTGCAGGACCCCACCGGGCACGTGGTCAAGGGGTCGTCGGTGTTGCCGGTCGTGGTGTCGTCCGTCTGGATGAAGGCATGGGCCTGCGATTCAGTCCCGATGAGGCTGTTTCTGCCCGTTCTGACGGAGCGGAATCTCGACGGGGCGGCTCAGTGCGGAGCAGACCCAGCGGACCGGAACCGTCAGAGCCTGCTGGTCCCAGGCGGCCCGCCGTTGCCCGGTCAAAATCGGCAACATGCCCGGCAAGGCCCCCAACATTGCGTCTGGCGGGCTCTTACGTGCGAGGCTCCGCTTGGCCACCCACGGGCCAAACCCCCGTAGGCGCTTTCTTGGCGCTTCTTGCCGAGCCTCTGGGAGTCGGAGCTTACCGTCGCCTGCCCCAACCTGACGGTGAACGGTCCCTCGCCTCAGCGCCCCATCCAGTCGAGCAACCACTTCCATGTTAAATCTGAGGATCTCCGCTCCGGTGGCAGCGAAATGGCTTTGCCCGGCTTGATTGCGACCGGCTTGCCGCGAAACTGCCGAGCGATGGATTGAAACGTGCGGCCCTGTTCCTTACTCCCCCATGACCGTCACCACCACAGTGCGTTTTCGCGGCCGGACGTCGCACTCCAGGTGGAAGGAGAATTGTTCCTGGTGGATCATGGCGGCTATCCCTCCTTCAAGGTGCATGTCGATCAGTCCGCAGTCTTGATCGGCTGATGCCAAGGGCTCCAGGGAGACTCCTGACCGACATCGCTTTGTTGCATGACGCGGACGTAGTAGAGCCGGGATGCGGGCAGGCGGTCGTGTCCGGCCAGCGGCCCGAGGAATTGCCCAGTCTCCGGCCCTACAGTCACGCGCTGCGGTGCGGCAAGCACGTTGGACTTCCACACCACGGTCTTACCCGTGTCGTCGGTGGCGATCTCGGCTTTCCATCCCTGCTGCTTGCCTGGGCCACGGTACGGCGTCTTGATGAGAACGGGGTTGCGCGGGCAGACCACCGGCCCGATCGGCTTGGTCGAGATAACGAAGTTGTCGATCCAGCGGGACTGGGTCACCGGCGAGCCCTTGTTCCAGTAAGTCTCCAGAAAGACGGCGTTGATGCCATGCCGGTCGTAGCTTCCGCGCCAGTCGAGATTTCTGCGCTCTGCCTGCAGGCGGCCGTCGATCCAAAGCTGATTCAGGCCGTCTTTCTTGCCGGGCGTGTTCAGCTTGGCTCGGGATTCGACGCAGACCCAGCGGCCCACCTCTTCCGGGCTGTACAACTTGAAGGCGGACACGGGCTGGTTGCCAAGCCAGTGCAGGTTGGCGAAGTCGTTGTACTTCGTGGTCACGACCCGATCGCCGCGCACACCACTGGCCGGATCGAGAGTCAGGGCCTCACCACTGCTCCAAACGTGGGCGATCATCGCCTGCGCCCAGTTCGGCGACGCGATGCTGGTGGCACGGGATAGCTTGTCTGGCCCACCGCCCATCCAGCCACATTGGTGCTTCACGTAAAGCCGCCAGTAGATGTCGTCGAAGTGCTTGCCCCTCTGGACGACTTTGCCGGTCGGGCTATCGCCGAAGAAGACCTTGCGGTTGCCTCGGCCTTGCTGCCCCTGCTCGTAGAGACCGAGCATGGACCGGCCCTGCCCACCGAAGGCTTCCTTGGCATCCAATTCCCCTTGTGATTCGGTATACGGTTTCACCGGGCCATCGAAGTCGTCGTACCAGAGGACTGCCGGGTCGGATTCTTGGGGCTGCGGCCGAGACATAACAACGCTGTCGATGCGCGGCGTTCCCGGCAGGGTTGCCGCCGTCACCATCGCGGCCAAACACCATACGCAGCCAAAGACACCTGCCAGCGCCATGAGCACTATCCTCCCCAATGTCGTCAGGTCTCATTGTACCGTGCGGCCAGTCAGGGGTGATTGCTGTCAGGCCTTTGCCCAGCTATTTGGCCATTTCCAGCATGCCCAACCGCCAGGGGATCTTGCCGTAAGGGTTGCCACGATACTCGGGATCGCTGGCGCCCTGGAACAGAAACCGGAGATCGGCCGGGTCAACCTCCATTGTCTCATCCACGCCGGTACGGAGCAACTCCCCATGGCTGATGTTGGTCGTCCACTCCTTGCCTTGTACCACGTTGGAAAAGGCAGCAAACGGCTTGCTGCAACTGTCGGCAAGACCGCGCCAGGGTCCTTCGAGTCGATCCGCCACGTAGGCTTTGTAGTAACGCCGGGCATCGGCCTGGGCTTCGACGATAGTCAGGTACTTGTCCATGCCCTTGAGCCGGTAAGTGTGCGATGCCTCGAAGATGTCGGCCTGAAGGGCCACCGCTGGCGGCGACCAACCATTGGGGAAATCGGCCAGCTTCGTTTCGCACCGCCACATCCGCCCGTCATTGGATGTGTAGAACAGGCGGGCCTTGACCTGGTCGCAGATCACCCAGAAATCAATCCACTTCCGCTTCTCTGATCCTTCCGGGAACAACCAGCGTGGCTTGGGCCAGGACTTCGGATCGCCGAGTGTTGTGGTGGTGGAGCACGCCGGGCCGAAGGGCGGCTTGTGGTTCTGGTCGGCGATCTGGTAGATCAGATACCACCGCTTCTGCGGCCGGAAATAGAAAACCTGTGGGGCACAGTAATACTGATCGTGAAGATTCAGCCGGTGCCGAGGGGCCTGATCTGCTTCCTTCCAATCCGTGAAGTTCAGGTACTCAATGTCTACCTTGCCCGACGCCAGCCGCACGGTGGCGAACAAGTGCCAGCGGTCCCCATCGCGGATGATCGTCGGGTCTTTGATGGAGATGGCCGGATCGGCAGCCTTGCTGCTTGGTGTCACCAGCGGGGCTGACGCCTGCCAGGAGAACCGGCCGTCCTCAAACGCCTTCCAGGCTCCCTGTCCTGCGGCAGCGGCGGATACCCGGGCCACCAACCCCAAGAGGACCGCCGCGGCTGCCAGCCACCCGATTCGTGTCCCTGGCAGCGATTTCATAGGTGACCTCCCTGGAGTCCTGCCCAAATTGCCTCTTATTGTACCCGCAGAGCTTGCCTCCTGCACAGCACCAGCAGGATGCCCTAAAATGTCTCCATGAACGAACCCGCTGAGCCTGCCCAGCCGTCACTGCTCTGTGCCCGCTGCGGTGCCGAACTGACGCCGGGGAAGGGCAACTTCTACTTGGTGCGGATCGAGGCCCTCGCCGGTCCCACGCCGCCGAGCTTCTCGGAAGAGGACCTGAAGCGGGATCCCCGGGCGGAAATCGAGCGGCTGATCAATCGGACGAAGGAATTGTCCGAGCAAGAGTTGCTCGACCAGGTTTATCGGCGGCTCGTGCTCTATCTGTGTGCTCCATGCTACCGGCGGTGGATCGAGGAACCGGTGAAATGAGGCCCCCGATCATCAACCTGTTGCTGACCGGCCTGCCCGGCTGCGGCAAGACGACCGTGGTCCGCCGCGTGGTCGAGCTTCCAGGAAGCCGGCGGCTGGCAGGGTTCTCTGGCCACTGCCCGTGAACTGGTGCGAATGATCAGCCTCGATGGCGCAAAGGGTTGGCGGGTGATCACAGGTGACTTTCAATATGCGCGGTGATATCCTACTGTTGGCGGAGGGGGTTGGCCGTAAAGTTCCACGAGTACACGACTTTGTGGGCGGGGACCGACTGGACGTGTCTGACATCGTTGTAAGCCACGATCGGGAGGCATATCGGGGCCAGAGGTGTGCGGAACTCGCGCGTGTTGCGCCGGCTGGCCATTGATCGAATAAGATGGTGTCGATCGACGACGACCGTTTTGAGAAGGGGCCGTGGAGATGAGAACAACCGTTTGGATCTTCGTTGTGATACTCTCCGCCTGGGAGAACGGCATCGGGTTGAGCGCGGAGCTACGGAAGCCCGACTTGAGCAAGGCAACCATTTCTGGGGCCAATTTGCTTTCGCCATCCGATCGCATCTGCCTATTGCAGGGAACCGAGGTGAACCCGAGCGGCTCTGCGGGGACGACGACCAATTCCTGGGGGTACGTTACATTCCCGAGTGCATCGCAGGATCTCGAAATCAAGGGAAGGTTCAATATCCTGCAGTCGGGGAAGCCATACTCTTTCTGGTACGGCTCTTATTTCCCCATGCAGTACCACTACGTTGTCGACCAGCCCGGCTACGACATTGGAATCGTGCTGAGACGACAGAACAGCAGGACGTTCTACCGCATCCAGTTCAGCACGAAATGGAACGAGATTGCCCTGTGGAAGGAAGGTGAACCCGGGACGGACCCGGCTGCGCCGCCGATGCCGACCGGCTTTTTCGCGGCGGTAAAGAAGGATGCGGGAATCACGACAGGCAAGGATTACGCCTTTACAGTGAAAATCGCGGGCAGCAGGTTGCAACTGCAGATCAACGGCAAGCCCATGCTGACCTACGAGGATAAGGTCCTGCCGCTGGCCGGCGGCTGCTGGGGGTTCGGCGTCACCGATGGAGCGCAGGTCCGGTTGAGCGCACTGGAGTCCGACAAGGCCGGCGAGCCCATCGTGATGCCTGCGAAGAAGCGTCCCGATTTCAGGGTGCAGGATTGGCACGGGGAAACGGTGGTTTTCGACGGCGACGAGCCGGTCGTGCGGGTGGTCCCGGCCAACAGCGTCTGGTGTCAGGATGTGAAGTTCAAGCCGGGCTACCGGGCCCAGGTCTCGTGGCCCTTCGTGCTGACCCACGGGGACCGCAACAGCAAGCTCCAAGGCGTTCGTTTGGTCGGAGATGCGGTCGAGCTTCGCGTGGCCGACCAGGCGACCGCCGATGCCGAAGGCGCCACGCTGATGGTCCTGCGATACGATCCTGCCAAAGACAGTTACGTGTACGATTTCGACAAGACGCTCGTCATCCGAAGAGACAACGCGTGGGGAGTCAAGAAGATCGGCAAGCACCAGGGTATTTTCTACTACGACCTCTTCACCTACAACTCCATGCGCACCAACGAGGATGCGCTGAAGGTCTCGCACGACGATCTGTACACGGCTTCGTCTCCGTACAGGATGGCGCTGGTCAAAGGAGCGGACGGAACACCCTGCCGCTGGCCGATCCAGCATTTCTACGGGCCATTTCTCAAGGCGTCGGAAGACGAGTTTACCTTCGGAGACCTGGCCAAAGACGGCTATTTCATTCTCTACCCGGAAAAGGTGGTCTGCCCGGCCATGGAAATCGTCTCGCTGGGCGAAGACTACGAGCCGCTGCTGAACCATTGCGTGAGCTACTGGGACATGCACTGGGGGTTCACGCCGCTCAGCAGCGGCCAAGCTGGCCAGCGTTTCAGGGCTGGCGATAGCTATCGCATGAAATTCAAGATGTTGGGGTATTCTCGCGCGGCGGTGGACAAGCTGGCGGCGCAAGCGAAGTTGCTCCCTGTCCTTGATCCGCAAATCGAACGCCCTTACTACGTGTCGGGCGTAAATGATTTCTCCAAAGGCGGGAACGTGGAGGAGACAGCCGGCCGACTGGTCTGGATGGGAAACGGGAAATGGGACAAGACCGTAGGCCGCAACGATACGTTCTCGATGAGAATGGCCGACAGCGCGACCATCAGCACCTATATCGGTTACAACAGCGCGTCGGCAGCAGCGAAGAACGCGGAGATGACCGCGTGGGTGAGGACGGAGCAGGGGTGGAAAGGCCCCGGCGTGCGCCTCGGGATCGAAGGCAGGGGGGTCTTTGGAAATCAGGACAGGCAGTGGAGCGACTACACGCTCCCAAAACCGGGAGAATGGCAGAAAGTCACCTATGCGATTCCGTTCCCAACGGCCAGCCTGGTGTGTATCTGGATCGAGACCAGTGGAACAGGCACCCTCTGGGTTGACGATGTCGAATTCAAGAAGACAGAACCGTAAGCCGGTGGCAGGAGGAAAACATGTTGCGGCGAACGACGACCGGCATGGGCTTCTGGTTGATGGGCCTTGGGGTCCTGCTCGCTCCGGCGGGGCGTGCGGCCGGGGACCAGCCGATCCCTCTGGTGAAAGACGGCTTGCCCCAATGCGTCGTCGTTCTCGGCAGCGGCGCAAGTGTCGTCGAGCGGCACGCGGCGGAGGAGTTGCGGACCTATCTCAAGAAAGTCTCCGGGGCAGATGTCCCTCAGGTTGAAACCCTCGGCAAGGGCGTGACGGGTGTCCCGATCGTCCTCGGCACGCCGGAAAACACTCCTGCCGTAGGGACCGCGGAATTGCTCCCGGCGATCCAAAGACTCTCCAACGAGGGATTCATCATCAGGGCCCGTGCGAAGGGGCTGTTCATTGCAGCCAGCAAACCGATGGGGGTGCTCTATGGCGTTTACACGTTTCTCGAGGATAACCTGGGTATACGCTGGTTCTTCCCCGGAGAAAAGGGAGAATACTGTCCGAGGATGTCGAGCATCGAAGTCGGGCCGATCGACACGACTGAGAATCCCGCGTTCACGATCCGCAGCACGAACCACACCTGCGCCAATTTCAACGGGAAGTTCACCGACACCTGGGACTGGATGGTGCGCAACAAGATGCAGATCCGCTACGCGCCTTGCTGGAAGACCAACCGCAAGGAGCTACAAGAGCGGGGAGCAACGTTCACCGGAGGGGGCCACACGCTCAACGCGCTGGTGCCGCCGGAGAAATACTTCCAGGATCACCCGGAATACTATCCTCTCATCAAGGGGAAACGGGAATTCTACGATTGGCGCAAGGGAGGCGATGTCCGGCAGCTCTGCACGTCTAACCCCGCGGTCATCGATCTGTGCGCCAAGGGAATCATCTGCAAGCTTCGCGATGCGCCGCCGGCTGATTCGGAGTATTACAGCCCCTGTGATCTGTTTGCGCTGGGCAACAACGACGGCAACGGCTGGTGCGAATGCGACCGCTGCCGGGCGCTCGATGATCCGCAGGAGCAGAAACAGGGCCTTGTGACCAGCCGCTTCTACAAGTTCATCAACGCCGTCACGGAAAAGGTGCTGAAGGAATGCCCGGACAAGCGGATGATCGGCTGGGGATACCAGCAGTTCCAGGTTCCTCCGCAGGGCGTGAAACCCGACCCCCGGCTGTTGATCATGGTGGCCATGCACGGCAGGTGCTACCAGCACTCCTATGACGACCCGGCGTGCCAGGCGAATGTCGACAAGGCGAATTTGCTGAAAGGATGGGTGGCGCTGGGCAACGACACTTTCGTCCATGAGTATTTCTCCTGTCAGCCGGCATGCCTTCCCCTGGAGGACATTGCCGCCCGGGACATCAAGTACCTGTGGCGCCTCGGCGTCAAGGCGTGGAGAGCGGAGATCCCACCGCCGGACGGTTCCTTCGGACCGTTCTGGAATCGCTGGGAGATTAAGGAGAGCTGGATCGCCGAGTTCCCCACTTATTACCTGATCGCCAAGCTCCTTTGGGACCCTTCCCTCGATCCGGGGAAACTGAAGGAGGATATGTACAGGAAGTACTACGGGCCCGCGGCGAGAGCGATGAAGAGCTACCGCGACTTGCTGGCAAGAACCTGGGAGACGGCTCCCGGGCATTTCATCTATGGCACGACATCTCCCTATGTCGGCAAGTGCCTGGTCCAGCCAGGTCGCGAGCAGGAACTACTGAAGTACCTGTCCGATGCCGAACGGGCCGCGGCAGCGGATGCTGTTTGTCGGGATCGGGTTGGCAGGGAGAAACGCTATTTCAACGCGACATGGCATCAGGCGCTGAGAGACTGGGGAAAGATGACGAGCCTGGAGGCAACGCATGTGAAGAAGCGGGATGGACCCATCGTGATCGACGGCACCTTGCAGGAGGCAGATTGGGAAACCGCGCCCTCCACGACGACCTTCATCAACCCCGACACCGGGAAACCGGCAACCACGCAGACGTTCGTGAAACTCCTCTACGACCAGGACTACCTGTACGTGGGCGTGGTCGCGCTCGAGCCGTCTCCGCAAAAAATGACGGTCCACAGCACGAAGCGTGATGAGCCGGTATGGAAGGATGACGACCTGGAACTGTTCATCGATCCGGCAGGCACGGTGACAACCTACTACCACTTTGCCGTCAATCCCAAAGGGGCGGTCTACGATGCCAAGTGCCTGCCGGGCTCTTTCGACGCGAGCTGGAATGCCGACTGTGAAGTCGCGTGCAAGACCCTGGCGGACCGTTGGGTCCTGGAGATGAAAATCAAGGCGTCCTCACTGAACGCTAGGATCTGTGAGGGGGGAATCTGGAAGTTGAACGTCGCCCGGAGCCGCCGGCCCGACGGCGGAGAAGGAAGCAGTTGGGCCCCCGACGGGGCGTCTCACCAGCCGGCCAGTTTCCGGCCCATCGTCTTCGGGAGCCAACCGCCCCTGGTGCAGAACGGCGGGTTTGAGCAGGCAACGGAGGTGAAGACGCTGGGGAAATGGACCTCCGGAAACAGTCCCCCGCTTCTCCCGACCGGCTGGAAGCCCCACGAGGCCTACGTCGGGACCCTAACCATGGTGACCGGCGACGTTCATTCGGGAAAACAGGCGTGCAAAGTGGAAAAGGGCTGGATTACCAGCTACTTCGCCGCCAACACCGGTGATACGCTCCACATTGATTTCTGGGCGAAGGGCGAAGGCGTCGAGCTGCTGCTGTTTCAGTACGGCAAGAATGCGGAAGGTGGTCGCCAGTTTGTGGGGACGGTCGGCATCGGGAAAACGCCGCTCACTTCCGAGTGGAAACGGTACAGCCTTGACTTTACGCTTCAGAAGGAGAAGGTTTCCTTTGTGGGATTGACATTTGCCGCCGGGAATGTCTTTATCCTCGACGATGTTTCGGTGACGAAATAGACCGCCGCACGTGGATGCGTGGAACGTGGCTGTTGCAGTTGGAGTCGCAGTTTCTACCAACCGTGCCCGATGAGAAGGACGAGGGTTTGAAGGGAGAATTGCTTATGGGGAGACAAGGTGCTCGTTTCGTGGATATGCGGGCGTTGGGGCTCCTGCTTGCTGTTGGCAGCCTGGCATTGGCCGGCGAGAAGGCTCCTACGCAGCGTTGGGAGGCGGGGAACACGGCCGAAGCAGCCGGAGTCAAGGTGACGTTTTCCAAGCCGGTCGTGGATCGCCGTAGCCGCTACGGAGACTGGGAGGGGGACACGATTGTCGGTGCCAATCGCCGTGGTGGGGCTGCCACGCTGGTCGAGTTGCGATTCAGACATGACAGCGGGCCAACGCGAAAAGACTCGCCTTCAGGCGGTTGCCTGATCCAACAAACCACGCTACGATGAACGATGACCTGGACGGAGGATAGGGCTCCGGTGGGAACCGGCCCGAGCGCGGACCCAGGGGTTGTGAGCGAGGATTGGGCGGTGGTTCCTGGCGACCATCTGGAAGACGCTCTTCATCAATGAGGAGAATAAACCATGTCTACTCGACAAACAACGTTCTGGGTTGGTTGGGTGTGGCTGGCGAGTCTCTTTCTAATCGGCAAACCGGTGTGGGGAGAAGAGGCCCTTCAAAACGAAAACACGATGGAAGGCAGGAAGACAGGATTGGTCAAGAACGGGGGATTTGAGGAGGTTGGCCGGTCAGGAACGAATGTCAGTTGTCCGCCATGGAGCTTCTGGCAGGGGACCGGCAGAGCGACCGGAGAATTCGTTACGCACGACGTACATTCAGGCAAGGTTGCGTGCAAGTTGAAGAAGGGGATGCGGGCCGTGCAGGAGTTCAAGGTCAAGCCGGGTGAGGATCTCCTGCACATCGCGTTCTGGGCGAAAGGAGATAAAGACGGTCGCTGGATGAATAATGCGTGTGGTTCGTTGCAGTTGACCGTGTCTCAGTATCGTAAAGGGCAGTGTGTAAATACAAGCCGGATGGTCGAGGGGAGTGCGGGCATGGGCATTGGTGATGGTGTAGCCGTCGGGGCGGAGTGGAAGCAACATTTCTGCAGGGCTGCGGTTGCCAGCGAGTGTGACCGGATTGAACTGGCGTTTACTCCCACTGATTGGAGCCGTAATATTTGGCTGGACGATGTTTCGGCGACGCTGGGCGGTTCTATAATGAATATCAGTTGTCCGCCTTGGACTTTTGGATACGGAAGCATAAGCGGTGATGGGGAAGTGGAGGAGCTTAAGAATGCGAATGATATGCACTTTGGTAAGCAAGCATGCAAGCTGAAGGGGGATGTCTGGGCGGCGCAGGAGGTCAAGGCCAAGGCAGGGGATGTTCTGCGTATAGCGTTCTGGGCCAAGGGAGACAAAGACGTTCAGGCACGGAACAATATGTATGGTGCAGTGAAGGTGACCCTGTTTCAGTACCGCGAAGGCAAGTGTGTGAATACACGAGAATCTGCCGAAGTGGGTCTTCCGCGTGATAAATGGAAACAATGTGCGGCCTGGCTTCCTCCGGTTCCTGCCCGTGAGTTTGACCGGCTTGAGGTAAGGTTTGCCCCCAGTGACTGGAGCGGTGCGGTTTGGCTGGACGATGTCTCCGTGAGCGTAGCCGGGTCTCTGCCGTTAGATATAAAAGGCCGTGTGAATGTCAAGGTAGGCAAGCGGATCGTGGTCCGCAAGCTTGCGGCCACCAGCGGGGATCAGCCCTATAATTGGTTCCCATTTATCCAGCGGATGCCAAACAGGACTCTCGTCGCCTGGTGCCAGATAACTGCGGATGCATACTTTCCTTTCGGGACCGAAAACTGCCACCGCATGATGTCAACCGACAACGGGAAAACCTGGAAGGACATTAGCGGTGAGGGCACCGCGAACTTTTGTAAGATCACGCTACATGACGGCACGTTTCTCGAAATCGTCGGCTGGGTGAACGGCCTCATTCACAAAGGCGATGGATGGGTAATGCACGTCAAGCGGTCGCGGGATAACGGGATGACATACACGATTCAGAAAGATGTCCCTGTGGCCATCGAGCATGTGCGTCAAGACGGCGTTCCGCAAGGCCAAGGGAGGGCAACCTTCAATACAGGTCTGGTGGAGATGGACAACGGAGATCTACTTGCCGCAATCTACGTGGATTTCGAGGGGCTTCCCAAATGCAGTTCAGTCCTTGTGAAATCCACGGACAAGGGAAATAGCTGGCAATACTTCTCGACCATTGCCTACGATCCGGATGCCCCGGGTTTCGGCTTTCTTGAGCCGGCACTGATCCGCACGGGCCCCAATAATCTCTTGGCGATGATGCGAACGTCGGACACTGGGCCTGGCGAGTCCATGTACCAGGCCCGGTCAAGGGACGGGGGGAAAACATGGAGCAAGCCGACCATCGTGGCCGACCATGGCGTTATGC
>Ga0181527_1003265_pt1 | contig 14610 bp, 14 predicted proteins | sample PEATcosm2014_Bin_30_FD_119762 | JGI IMG/M metagenome (GOLD analysis project Ga0181527, IMG submission 119762) | Peatland microbial communities from MTU Mesocosm Facility, Houghton, MI, USA - PEATcosm2014_Bin06_60_metaG | ecosystem: Environmental > Terrestrial > Soil > Wetlands > Peat | place...
TGATGACATGAAACGCCATCAACTCGCCGCCATGAATGTCATGGACAACGACCGGAACGTTGACGCGTATATGTCAAACGTGGGCGGATTTCTCTCGTCGAACCAGGGAGTGCTTTTCATTCGTCTTGTCCCGAGGTCCAAGCGCGCGCTGGACGCAGACAAGGTGATCCAGGAGCTGCGGCCAAAGCTTGCCCAAATCCCCGGGTTGAGGGTGTTTCTGCAAAATCCTCCGGCCATTTCTTTCGGGGCAACCATTTCCCAAAGTCAATACCAGTTCACGCTTCAGGCGGCCGAAACCGACAGGCTGTATCGCGTTGCGCAACAAATGACCGAGCGCATGCAAAGGCTCAAAGGGCTCCAGGATGTGGCCAGCGACCTGTTGATCCGCAATCCCCAAGTCAACATCGAAATTGACAGGGACAAGGCCGCAAGCCTGGGAATTACGGCGGGCAAGATCGAATCCGCGCTCGCAGACGCATACTCCTCAGGACAGATTTCCACTATTTATGCGCCCAATAACGAATACTGGGTTATCTTGGAACTTTTGCCGCAATACCAGCTCGATCCCGCCAGCCTTTCTTCCCTGTACATTCATTCGTCAAGCGGCCAGCTTGTGCCGCTCAGTACCTTGGCGCGCATCACGCAGAACCTCGGCCCAGCCACGGTGAATCATCTTGGGCAATTGCCCTCGGTAACGATTTCATTCAATTTGGCGCCGGGCACGGCAATCGGCACAGCGGTAAACGAGGTCCAGAGCCTGGGCCGCGAGGTGATTCCGGCAGGCATATCCACAAGTTTCCAGGGCACCGCCCAGGCGTTTCAGTCTTCCCTTTCCGGGCTCGGGCTTCTCCTCCTCATCGCCATATTTGTGATTTACCTCGTGCTGGGAATCCTTTACGAGAGCTTCATCCACCCAATCACGATTCTCTCCGCTCTGCCGTTTGCCGGGTTCGGTGCTCTTATCACCTTGATGATCTTCAGGGTGGATTTGAGCATTTACGCGTTCGTGGGAATCATCATGCTTATCGGTCTTGTCAAGAAGAACGGGATCATGATGATTGATTTTGCACAGCATGCCCAACACCAGGGTGGAAAATCTCCTCGCGAGGCCATTTTCAGCGCATGCCTGATCCGGTTCAGGCCGATCATTATGACAACCATGTCGGCGCTGGCAGGAACCACGCCCATTGCCATCGGCCTGGGTGCGGGCTCCGAATCGAGGCGGCCGCTCGGCCTTGCCGTGGTGGGCGGGCTCTTGTTCTCCCAGTTTTTGACCCTGTTCGTAACCCCCGTGTTTTACCTGTACCTGGACCGGTTCCAAGGAGGAATCATGCACATCTTCCGGCATAAAAAAGGGTGATGACGCGGCAGGACTAACTCGATTTTGAAGCCAAGCCAGTTCACGAGGCCATGCACCCTCCCGCCGTAATTGCCCCGCTGTTCCAACCCGACAAAGAATTTGAGACATTTTTTCGTCAATACCGCCCATTTTTTCTCCGTAATAATTATTGAAACGGCAGTGAGGAGGTGATAAGTATGTCAGAACTCATGCGGTACGATTGGCCTGAAACGTCCGTAGGGACATTTTTCGAGGACCTTTTTGCGGACAGCTTTTTCAACAGGTTGGATCGCGATTTCAGCAGCACGACGTGGCCTCGTGTGGACATTATCGAGAGGCCGGATTCTTACATGCTGAAAGCCGACCTGCCGGGGTTGGAAAAGGACGACATTACGATTAACGTCGACAACAGGACGCTTACCATAAGCGGGGAGAAAGGGGAAACCAAAAGGGAATCCAAAAAAGGCAACTATTGTCATCTGGAAAGGAGTTTTGGCAGTTTTTGCAGGTCGTTTACTCTTCCTTCGCATGTTGACGAAAAGAAAGTTGAGGCGCATTACAAGAACGGCGTTTTGGAACTTATCCTGAAGAAGACCGGGGATGCAGTTTCGAAAGCGATTGCGGTGAAGGTTGACTAATGATGTTCGGGTGGAGTTGGGCGATGAAGGAGTTTGCAGAGCGCGAAGGGAGCAATACTTGCAGAAGCTGAAATCCTTGCTCTGCAAGTATTGCCAATAAAAGTCATTCGTAAAAATGGGAATTTATTTTCGTATTTGAGAATCCCAAACATTCATTCTCCGGTCGATTCAACAATCTAAACTTTCCTTTCCATTAAAATTCTGGCACAATCTTAGCTTCGATTAACATTTCCGCCTAATCAAATGTGCCATTAAAGAAAACTCGAAGCATATTTCCTTGAGGGGGCTCAAATGAAAAAAGGATTGGCGACCTTATTGTTGTTTGTTATCTCACTGTCGGCGCACGGCAAAATAATCACCAAGGAATACCCCTACAAACTTGACACAACGACATTCAAAGGGTTCCTCGCCTTTGATGACGCTATAACGGGAAAGCGGCCCGGAGTGCTCGTGGTGCACGAATGGTGGGGACTCAACGATTTTGCCAGGGAGCAGGCAAAGAAGGTGGCGGCACTCGGATATATTGCATTGGCCGTTGACATGTACGGATACGGCAAGAACACCACCGACCCCAAGGAAGCAGCCTCGCTTGCAGGCGCCCTGCGGGGCACGCCGACGATGCGCGCACGCATAGCGGCCGGGCTTAACGCCCTTACCGGCATCGAACACGTGGACCCATCCCGCATTGCCGCAATCGGCTTCTGCTTTGGCGGAACCGCGGTATTGGGCCTTGCCTATGGCGGATCAGACGTGAGGGGAGTTGTTACGTTTCACGGCGGACTGTTCTCTCCCAAAAAAGAGGACCTCGCCGGAATCAAAGCCAAGTTCCTTTTCCTTCACGGCTCCGAAGACCCTACGGTCTCTCCCGACACGATCCGCCACATGGAGGAGGAGCTCACAAAGGCCGGCGCAGATTGGCAGACCGTATTCTTTTCGAATACCGTCCACAGCTTTACAAACCCTTCCGCGGGCAGCGACAAGAGCAGGGGCGTGGCTTATAATCCGCTTTCGGCGCAACGTGCGTGGAAGGACATGGAACTATTTCTAAAAGAGCTTTTTTCGCCCATGCAGGAAGCGGCTCGGCCAAATGTCAAGTAGTGGTGGTTGTCGCCCGACCGCGCGAACACGCGGTACCGGGCGACGGTACCGTACAACATACTGGAGGAAACAATGAAGGCAATCGTCATTTCTCAAACCGGCGACCCTGCCGTGCTTCAATTGACAGAATCGGATAAGGTTCCCTCTCCAGGGCCAGGCCAGGTCCTGGTGAAAATCCATGCCGCAGGCGTTAATTTTGTCGACGTGTACCATCGCCGAGGACGTTATCCTCAGTCCTTGCCCTTTATCCCCGGCCTGGAAGCCTCGGGAGTGGTTAAACAACTCGGGGATAATGCGGGCGCCTGGAAAATTGGAGACAGGGTCTGTTACACCGGCCACCTCGGCAGCTACAGCGAATACACCGCCATAGACGCCTTCAAGCTGATTGCCTTGCCCAAGGAATTCTCGTTTGAACAGGGAGCGGCGTTTCCCTTGCAGGGAATGACCGCCAACTATCTTGTCAACGATTTCCTAAAGCCAAAAGCGGGCGACACGGTTGTGGTGCACGCTGCTGCAGGCGGCGTCGGACTCCTGTGCGTGCAATGGGCAAAACACCTGGGCGCCACGGTGATCGCAACCGTGTCCACCGCCGAAAAAGCAACGGCGAGCAGGGAAGCCGGGGCCGACCATGTCATCCAGTATACCAGCCAGGACTTTGCCGCGGAAACCAAACGGATTACCGGCAGCATGGGTGCGCAGCTCATTATTGACGGAGTGGGAAAGACCACATTTCCTGGCGATCTTGAGGCCGCCGCAATCGGCGGTCACATTGTGATCTTCGGTTCGTCGAGCGGGCCCGCGGACCCCATTGTGCCAAATAGCTTGATGGCAAAGTCACTCACTGTTTCGGGCGGAACGCTGGCGAACTATACACGCACCGGCAAGGACCTCAAACGCCGGTCGCGCGAAGTGATTCGCGGCATTCAAGACGGCTGGCTCAAGCTGCGCGTCGGCAACGTTTTTCCACTTGCAGAGGCCGCGCATGCGCATGAAATGCTTGAGGGAAGGCAGACGATCGGCAAAGTAATACTAACAGTTGCGGAGTGATGCACATCGAGAGATGACCTTTCGAATAGCGCCAGGGGTCACCCGGCTCAGCAATACAGATGCGTTTTCTTCTGAATGTACTTTCCAAACAGCAGATTGCTTTGCTTCGCTCGCAATGAAGCGGCGATTTCTTGGTTCCGCGAGGCCTTTTGGCCCGTCCACTTCATTCATTCTCAGCGCGCCAACCACATTCCCGGGGTCAAAATCTATTTTTCATCATGAATCGCATTGTAAGGAGGATGAATACGATGAAGGAACTGGTCCGGTGCAAATCATGCGGTTATATCATGGACAAGGGGAAACTGCGCGGTACATGCCCTGCCTGCGGCGTGCCCGACAAACTGTTCGAGCCCTACTCGGAAAAGATCGCCCCGCGGCGGAAACTGATCCTCTCCCTGGACATCCACCCAGCGCTCGTGCATTTTCCGCAGGCATTTACCGTAACCGTGCTGGCGCTTTCTCTTCTTGCAATGGCGGCGCAGGGACAGGTCCGGCGGCAGATCGTCTGCGCCGATTTGGTCCTGGGAATCGCGCTCCCGTTTACCGTCCTGCTTGCTTTTTGCGCCGGCCTCGTGGACGGCAAGGTCCGTTTCCGCCGCGTCACCACGCCGCTGTTGGTAAAAAAAATGGCCGTGGGCTCGCTGTTTTTTTTACTGTCGTGCGGCATTTTCGCGGCCTTCCTTGGATTACCGGTTGACGCGTTGTCAACCCTCGCAAGCGTTGCGGGGTTGAGCGTTGCCGCGCTTGGGTGCGCCACGTATCTCGCAATCGCCGGAATCAGCCTTCTCAACTCAAAGTTTCCCGGATAGGGAACATCCGGCGTGCATGCCCGTTTTTTGAGCGCGTTCTGCGAAGATCTTTCAACGAGGGTTCAGCAACGCGCTCCCGATTATCAGAAAGAAAACAAGCCCTTGGTAAGCGTAGAGCGACCCGAATAGGGAGGTGAAGCTCGCGGTTTGGCTCACCCGCGCCGACTTACAATAAAAGAGAAGCTGGAACAGGACGCTGCCGGCGATGAGCGCCGCAGGTGCCATGCGCCCGTAAACGATGCGAACCGCGAGAAGTGCAAGCGCGGCGCCCACAGTCGCCGTCATGCATACAAGAACGAGAATTCTGACGCCCTTCTCATTTGTCGCCGACACCATGCCCGGAAAGCCCGCGCTTTCGTATTCCCTTCCGTATTTTACCAGCAGCAACTGGACATGCAGAACCTGCCACAGGAACATGAACAGGGAAATAACCAGGCATCGGCCGATGAAGGGGCCGCCGGCCGCGGTGTAGCCGATCAGGGGCGGGAGCGCGCCCGTGCACGCGCCGATGAACACGGAAAACCGTGTCTTCCGCTTGAGCGGCGTATACACGAAGTTATACCAGAACAGCGTAAGAGCGCCGAGGAATGCCGCAACGGGCGTTGCGCCGAAATATAAGAGGATCGCGCCGGCAGGTCCGAGCAATAGCGCAATGCCGATGGCATGCCGCCCTCCGAGTTGTAGTATCGGTAAAGGTCTGTTCTTCGTGCGGTCCATCAATGCGTCGAATTCTCGCTCCTGATACTGGTTGAGCGCCGATGCCGCGCATGCCAGAAGAAACACGCCCGCACATGCGGCCCACGCGCCAGGGGTAACTGCATGCCGGAAGCACACGAACCCCGTCAACGCGGAAAATGCCACGGTGAGTGAAAGGTAGACGCGCACGAGCGAGGGAATGGTTCTCCATGCCATGCCGTGCTCTTCGGCGGTCACTTGAGGCCCTTGAGATAGTCGATGATCCGGCTGATCTCGGCTTCGGAAACCACGTCCTTGGACGGCGGCATGGTGTTCGGGAACCCCGACACGATATCGGCGCCCGGATCGACAATTGACTTATAGATGTAGGCGCTGTCCGCAACAACGGTCCGCTGTACGCCCGCGGTCGACACAACTACTTTTGAGCCGAAGAGTCCTTTGAAGGTTGGCCCCACCATGGGGTTTCCTTCAAGAGAATGGCAGGAAATGCACCCGCGCTCAAAAAGAAGGCGCTCCCCGGCGGGCATGGTCATGGTACTCGCGCCGGTAAACTGAAGCTCCTTTCCCTGGCGCCATGCCTCGAACTGATCGGGCGGCACCACGATGAGCTTGGCGATCATGGCCGAGTGCTTGCGTCCGCAGTACTGCGAGCAGAGGATGTAATAGCTCCCCATGGTTGTGGCATTGAACCACGCGAACGTCTTGAGCCCCGGAACCGCGTCCTGCTGGATGCGGAATGCCGGGACGTAGAACCCGTGGATCACGTCGTCAGAAATGAGCTCGCACCGGACGTTTCTTCCCAGCGGAACAATGAGGTCCGGGCTTTTCCTGCCATCGTCGTATTCGAAAAGCCACGACCACTGGCGCGCGTGCACCTTTACAATAAGGGAACCGGCGGGCGACGAGCGGAGGAATCGAAAACCCGTGAGCCCGTACATGAACATCGTGGCAACCAGGAGTGTGGGAACAATAACCCAAATGGCTTCGATAAGCGGGCTTTCGGGCAGCTCGCTGGGCACCGGGTTGCGACCCTTGCGATAGCGCACCAGGAAAAGAACCATGAAGAAAACTATGAGGAACAGCAAAAGCACGGAAAGCGCAAGGATGTAAATGAGCGCGCCGTCAACAACTCCGGTCGATGTTGCCATGCTGTTTTTCCCCATTACCTCGTTATGACGTCGGAAAACGTGAGACCGATAAAAATTGCAAGGGTGGCGATCGCAATCGGCATCAAGAGTTTAATGATGAGTCTCCGCTCGTACCTAAGGTGCATAAAAAAGAATAATACGAGCGTTGACTTTATCGCCGCGATACCCAGGCACACGATGATGGCTATCTTCTGGAAATTGAAACCGGCCACGGCTACGGTCGTTGCAGTGAGCAGGATGAGCGCTCCCCACACCAGCACGTAGGAACGCATTCCGGGCCCCTGGGGCCCTGCGTTCGGCATTTCCCGCGTTGCGTGTGCGTCCACCGCCGTCCCCTAGGTAATGAGATAAAAAAGCGGAAAGAGAAATATCCAGATCATGTCCACCAGGTGCCAGTACAAACCGGAATTCACCAGGTAGATCGGGTTCCCCGGCGTTATGGTCCCGCGAAGCACGCGTACGAGCATTACTGACAGGACGCCGATGCCCACGAGCACATGAATCCCGTGCAGCCCCGTCATCATGTAGTACAGCCCGAAGAACAGGTTCTCCCCTTTGGGAAGCGACAGTAGCACGGGTGCATTCGGGTACAGGCCGTGATGGAACTTGGCGGTCCATTCGAAGGCCTTTACTATAAGGAAACCGAATGCGCAAGCAATGGTGGCGGCGACAAACCAGGCGGACTGTTTTGGCCTGCCTCTTTCGAGAGCCGCGATGCCAAGCGCGACCGTCAGGCTGCACGTTATGAGGATAACGGTATTGAGCGTGCCCAGGACCCGGTTGAGCTCCAGGGAACCCGCGTGAAAATCAACCGGATTCTTGAGCCGGTACATGGAATACAGGAGAAACAAGCCGCCGAACAGGATTATCTCGGTGGAAATGAACAGCCATATACCAACCCTGCCGCCCGCATGCGCGTCTTCGCGGTCGTTCATACGCCAGTCTCTTTTTTGTCAAATTCGTACGGCCCGCGTGTTATCACGGGAATTTCTTCGAAATCCTCGTGACCGGGCGGCGACGGCAGGGTCCACTCGAGCGTGGCGCCGCCCCACGGGTTGGCCTCCGCTTTGGCGCCTGCAACAAGGCCGCGCGCGAGATTGATTGCCACAAGCACGAGGCCCGCAACCATAATGAAGGACCCGATGCTCGCGACCTGGTGGAGGGTCGTAAACTGCGGAAGGTAGTCACAGTAGCGCCGCGGCATTCCCTCCCAGCCCAAAATGAACATCGGGAAGTAAAAAATATTGAACCCAACAAATACGATGAGCCAGGCAACAACCGACGTCGGCTTGTTGTACATCTTTCCCGTCATTTTCGGGAACCAGTAATGGATTGCCGCTGCCAGCCCGAACCCCATGCCGCCAAAAATGACATAGTGGAAATGTCCGACCACAAAATAGGTGTTGTGGAGCTGAACGTTCGGCGACAGTGCGCCAAGGAAAAGCCCGGTGAGCCCGCCGATGGAAAACAGGAAGATAAAGGACAGCGCGTACAGGAACGGCGGCTCAACCTGGATCGATCCCTTGTACATGGTGGCAAGCCAGTTGAACACCTTGATGGCGCTCGGCACGGCGACAAGAAAAGTAAGGAACGAAAAAATGATGCCTGCCGTGTCGCTCTGGCCGCTCACGTACATGTGGTGGCCCCATACCAGCGATCCCACGCTCGCAATGGCAAGGCTCGAGAACGCGATCATTTTGTACCCGTAAATGTTCTTCCGGGAAAACACGGGGAAGATGTCGGAGATCACCCCCATCGCCGGAAGTATCATGATGTAAACCGCCGGGTGCGAATAGATCCAGAACAGGTGCTGGTAAAGCAGCGGGTCGCCGCCTTTTGACGGATCGAAAACGCCGATGCCGAACAGTCGTTCCATGACCACGAGAAGCATGGTAATGCCGATAATCGGGGTGGCAAGAATCTGCACCCATGCAGTGGCATAAAATCCCCACACCGAGAGCGGCATTTTGAAAAATCCCATGCCCGGCGCTCTGAGCTGGTGCACCGTAGTGACAATATTGATTCCGGTGAGGATCGACGACATGCCGAGGATGAAAACGGCAAATACCGCGAGCGGAACATTGACCGTTGTTTTGAGGCTAAAGGGTACGTAAAACGTCCAGCCCGTGTCAACCGCTCCACCGCCGAAAAAAACAGAAACCATGGCAAGCACCGCGCCAAAGACAAACAGGTACCACGTGAACAGATTGAGCCTCGGGAAAATCATGTCTCGGCCGCCGATGAGGATCGGCAGGAAGAAGTTTCCGAAGATAGTGGGCACGGCGGGAATTACGACAAGGAAGACCATGATGATCCCGTGCAGGGTGAACGCCGCGTTGTACTGCTGCGGGGTGAGGATCGCGTGGCCGGGCAGCATGTTGATGCGCATGATTACGCCGATGACCACCGCTGTTGAAAAAAACGTGGCGATGCACACCATATACAAAAGGCCGATGCGCTTATGATCGGTGGCCAGAAGCCAGCTTAAGGCGCCCGGGTATTTCCCTTTGTGCAAGAAGTACGGAACGTATTCGCCCGTGTGTGTTACCTGTTCAGGCATCAGCGCTTGTTTCTCACTTTACGTTTCATCCCGGAAACAACGAGGTAGATGATGAAAATCGCAAGAAGGGAAAAGATAACCGTGGCGCTCACCTGCAGAATATTGAACACAAACCGGTGGCTCTTGGGGTCATAACTGAAACAGGAGCGAAGCACCCGCGCGATGGTCGGCTGCACTGTCCCTGTTGAGGCCTCCATGAGCGACATAGTAATATCCATGGGCAGGTAATCGGTGCCCAAGATATAGCGCACTACTTTGCCCTGAGGCGAAAGAACAATAACGCCGAGAGGATGGTCGAATTCATCTCCCTTTTTGACATATCGGAATCCGACGGCGCCGGCCAGTCGTTTGATACTTTGCGCGGAACCGGTGAGAAAATGCCACCTCTCTGCAGAGTACGGTTTCTGGATCGCCTCGAACGCTATGACCCTTGCCTTCATTGCATCGGCCGGCGTTTCGTTCTCATCAATGCTAACGGTGATGACGTTCGGCGCGGTTTCGGGTTTGTCGGCGAACGGCCTCAGCGCTCCCGCAATGGAGGTAAGGAGGATGCTGCAGGCATCAGGACATTTGTAATAGAGAAGGGAAAGTATCGTCGGCCCTTTCACCACATCGCCGAGCCGGACCGATTGTCCGGTCTGGGTGACAAAGGGGAGATCGAGCGGGACCATTGCACCCGGCTTTTCGTCCATGCCCATTACGCCGGACGCCGCCGTGTCGGCCGGAGCGGACAAAAGGGCGATGGAGTCCGGATGGGCTGCCGGGGAAACCGCAGTTTTGTGACCGTGCCCGCCGTGGGCAAACAGCGGAAGAAGGATTGCGGCTGCCGCAACAATCATCGCACAGGCGCCCCATTGACTAATGCCATTTCCGCAGCTTGTCACCATGATGCTTGGCCTTGACATATAAACACCCTGCCGGTTCTTATCGCGCCCCGGCGGTATCCGGCGCTTGTTGATTCCGGTTGCCGCCGGGTTTCGCGGTATCGGACAGCGCGCCGGGAGGGGAACCGCCCAACGCTGGCCGACCCTGTATGACGGCGGAAGAATTCGGCGCCTTGATTTGCAATCCGCGTCCGTAGACAATGCCCGAACCAAAATAGCCCAATCCTATCATGGCTACAAAAGCCGTACCGTAAAGAACGGTCAAAGATACTGCGTGGAGCCTGATTTCCGAACCAAGGATGATCCCCGCGCCGAGCACAACAAGCGCGACGAAGGCAAGCGCCATTTTGATAATGATGGGCACGAACAGCGTGGCGTGGTAAAAATGAATCCAGTCTATGATGCCAAGCATGATCGTGGGAAACGCGAAAATGAATGCGAGGATCGAGGCGTGCCTCGCCGTTACTATCAGGTTCTTCCGTTTAAAAATGACGGCGACGAGGAAGAAGATCAGCGCGCCGACGACAAGCCCGATCGGCATGTGAGTCATCGGCGAATGGAGGGGCTCCTTGAAACCGATTTTTGCCAGCAGCGCATAAAGGTCATCGATCATCGGTATTCTCCGGAGTATTCACGGACAGATTCCTACTCTGAAAATATATTCCGGGATAAAAACAGGTTTTTATCATTGTGAGGTTACTTAGAACGATGGCTGCATTTCTTTTTCCGCCCGCGACCTGCCTGCCGCGCCGCCGACCGCCGACCATAGGAAAGCAAATAGTGTTCCCGCCATTAACCGGCACATTTCCTTTTTCGGCTCTCAATGCCGATCACCCTGTTTGCCCAGACAATGGCGATTATTCCGGCAAGGATATTTGCGGCAGACAACCCAGTGTAGACTCCCGCCATCTGTGCCAGGCCCGCGCCTGCGAATGCAAACGGGGTCCACAATCCAAACGCCAGGATAAGCTCCAGAACCAGAGCGCTAAGGGGTCTGTTGAGCACATTAAGCGCGGTCCACATAATTTGGTGCACGCCCCTGAGTCCAAGGCTCGCAGACACGATCCACAGGTACAAACGGGCCGATTCAACAACCGCGGCATTGGCGGTAAACAACCCGGCCAGCACAGGGCCGAAGACCAAAAACGTCACGAGCAGTACCGCACCCCAGGCAAGAGAAAATTTCTTTGCAAGGGCAAGAGCGGTTCCGATCCTGTCAATTCTCCCCGCGCCGAAGTTCTGCCCCACAAAGGGGCTCACGCCCGTTGACAGTGCGATAATGAGGGTGAACCCGAGCGCTTCGATGCGCGTGGCCACGCCGAAGCCGGCAACGGCCTCGGCACCGAACATGCTCACGATCCTCGTGAGCACTCCCGTGGCGACCGGAATGACTGCGTTGGACACCGCCACGGTGAGCCCGGTTGCGAGAATCGTTTTCCACGATTGCAGCAGCGGTCCCGGACCCGGCCATAGCCGCGCGAGGAGCCTTTCCTTAAAGTGAAGAATCCACAGAGACGCCGCAAGCATGAGTGCGCGGCTTATCACGGAGGCGACGGCCGCGCCGGAGATTCCCATTCCGGCAACCGGGCCGAACCCGAAAATAAAAAGAGGGTCCAGGAGAGCGTTTATTCCCATGCCGCCAATCATCACCGCACTTGGGGTAAGGGTATCGCCCGTCGCCCGCATCACGTTGTTGCCGATCATGGGAACAACGTAGAATATCATTCCCGGATACCAGACCACCATGTACCGTTTGATAAACGGCATTGTCGCATCTGTCGCCCCGAGCATGCGGAACAGCGGCTCCAGGGACGCCATCCCGGCCGCCGTCAGCACCACCACGCATAAAACCGAAAGTGTGAGCGCGTCCGTTGCATAACGCCGGATACGCGACCGGTCTCCCTCGCCGATGCTGCGAGAAATTGCAGCCATTGCGCCCACGCCGAGGCCCAGGGTGAAGGTCGCAATGACCATTGCTACCGGGAAGGTGAGCGTGAGCGCTGCAAGAGGCAATGTTCCCAATTGTCCAACAAAGTACGTGTCGATCAAATTGAACGACATCATGGACAAAATGCCTAAGAGCATGGGCGCAGAAAGGCGGACAAGGGTTGACGCGATTGGGCCCGAAATCAATTTTGGAGAAGATGATCGAGCATTCATGATTGGCTGGGGGACGGATAATTGGAGGCTGCCACAAACGCCGTACAGAAAGACATCATTCCAAGAGGTTCTTTTCCATGAGCCAACGCTCCGCATCCATTGCGGCCATGCATCCGCTTCCCGACGCAGTGACCGCCTGGCGGTATCTCTTGTCAACAACGTCGCCGGCGGCAAATACGCCTTCAACAGACGTGGCCGTTGATCCAGGTTTGTTCAAAATATGCCCGGAATCATCGAGATCGAGTTGATCAGAAAGGAATGCGGTGTTGGGCAACTCCCCTATGGCTTCAAAAGCACCGTGCACTTCCAATTCGCTCAACCTTCCCGTTATTTGGTCTTTCAACCGAAGTCCCGAAAGAACATCGTTGCCGAGAAATTCTACGACCGCCTGATTCCAAAGGACCTCGATCTTGGCGGTATTTACAACGCGATGCTGCAATATTCTGCTGGCACGAAGCCTGTCGTTACGATGTACCAGATAGATCTTTGATCCGAACTGGGTCAAGTGGAGCGCGCTTTCGGCAGCAGTGTCTCCCCCTCCGATTACGGCTAATGGCTTGTTCCTGAAAATCGGCAGGGCTCCATCGCACACAGCGCAGGCCGAAATTCCCAATCCCCAATATTTTTCTTCCGATTCAAGAGGCAAACGCCTGGACATGGCGCCGGATGCAACAATAATCGCCTGTGTCTCAAAATATCCGCCGTTCAAACAGGTTACGGAAAAAGGACGCTCGTGCAGGTTTGTTCCTTTGACATCATCCGAAATGAAACGCACGTCATACGCGTTTATCTGCTCGCGCATCAACTGGATGAGCCCCGGTCCGTCCACTGCGTTCGGCGTAGCGGGAAAATTTTCCACCTTGCCGGCGCTCATCAGTTGACCTCCCGCAATGCCCCCCGTTTGTGCGCCTTCAAGTATCAACGGTTTGATGTTCGCACGTGCGGCATAAAGCGCGGCAGTCAATCCAGCTGGTCCTGATCCTATGATAGTAAGTTTTTCTGGCGTAGCCAAAGGAAGCCACCTTTACACCGCAAGAATTTGTACGACCCGTGGAAGAGCGCATTACGACATCGGCGGGTCTTTTTACTCAGCCTCGGCCGGCGTAACCTCGATCGCCACCTTCTCGGTAAAATGCCTGAGCACCACCAGCGAGCACTTCTTCCCCGCAATATCGATGACCAAATGTTTCTGTAAATCGTCGATCCCGGTTATCAGTCTGCCGTTGAATTCGACCACCATGTCACCTTCCAGGACCCCTGCCTTTTCGGCGGGGCTATCTTTTATGACGCTGGTCACGAAAACGCCGTTGTCAAGATCGAGCCCGTAATATCGCGCAACGCGCCGATGCAACGGTGCGGTCTGGCCGGCTATTCCGAGATAGCTGCGCCGCACCTTCCCCTCTTTCAAAAGCTCCACTACCACGAGCTTTGCCGTATTGATGCCCACGGCAAAACATATCCCCTGCGCCGGAAGTATGATTGCCGTGTTGACACCCACGACCTCGCCCCGGGCGTTGACAAGCGGGCCCCCCGAATTCCCCGGATTGAGCGCCGCATCGGTCTGGATGATATTATCCATGAGGCGTCCCGACTGCGAGCGAAGCGATCTCCCGAGCGCGCTGACGACGCCGGCGGTCACCGTGCACTGAAACCCGAAGGGGTTTCCAATGGCAACCACAAGCTCCCCCACGCGAAGCCGCTGCGAATCGCCGAACTGGACGATGCTCACATCGGGCGCGTCGATCCGGATGACGGCCATGTCGGTGGCGGGATCGTCGCCGATCATGCTTGCACGGTACTTTCTCCCGTCCAGCAATGCCACTTCAATATGACCCGCGTTGTGGATCACATGGCTGTTGGTGAGGATCAAGCCGTCCGGCGTGAAAATCATGCCCGATCCGCTGCCCCCTTCGCGGTCGATGCCGGGGCCGCCCTTGGGGTCGCCGCCGGCGTTATGCACGTCGATCTTCACCACGGACGGCATGACCCTTTCCGAGGCGTCAATCACTACCTGGGAATATGCGTCGAGAGCAACAGTACCGCTTTTTTCTTCCACACAGAGTCTCCTTACCCCAAAACCTCATCGGACATCGCCTATTTTCGCAAGTTTCCTATAGAGGGACGAGAGTGAGAGGCCGAGCACTTCGCTGGCCTTGTACTTGTCGCCTTTGCAGTGTTCGAGCACCTTCAGGATGTGCACTTTTTCCATCTCGTCAAGACTCACGAGCGAA
>Ga0181527_1003267_pt1 | contig 14598 bp, 12 predicted proteins | sample PEATcosm2014_Bin_30_FD_119762 | JGI IMG/M metagenome (GOLD analysis project Ga0181527, IMG submission 119762) | Peatland microbial communities from MTU Mesocosm Facility, Houghton, MI, USA - PEATcosm2014_Bin06_60_metaG | ecosystem: Environmental > Terrestrial > Soil > Wetlands > Peat | place...
CATAAATAACCCTTTCCTCCTTTTCGACGTTACTGTAATTTCTGCTGTAATGTACACGCTATTAAGCATCCATATCCCGGAATGGCCTGATCATCGGCAAGCGGCTTGCATTCCGTAGCCTTCGGATCAAATGAAGGCTTAAATGCATGATGCCTGCTCAAAAGTATGCTCGTGGGAGATACGGCATTCACCCCATTCGCTATTGTCTGCACATGAGGAATAAACTGTTTGATAATGCCATGCGTGCGCCCATCGAGTAGATCACGCTCTTGCCCTGCATTGCTCTGGGTCAGACCATATGCCATTGCAAGATGTGTACTCTGATGATCCTTAAAATGCTCAATAACCGCTTGTGAAACTGTATTTAATGCATATGCAGTGAGCTGACTATTCACACCTTTGCCACGATGATCGGGATGGGTGAAATCAGCACCGTTATAGATATACGTTACTGGAGATGAAAGGAGTTGCGTTATGGCATCTGAAGATACATCCTGCATTGTCATATCAGCTCTTGATGCTGCTCCACATACTACTGGTTGCGTTCCTGAACACCGCAATTCGCTACTGAGTATATCGTTGAGTTCTTCTGCATCAGTTACGCAAAATAATTTTTTGTAACCAATGATTTTCTGATCATACACCGCTACAAAAAGCCTTCCTGCATCTACCGCACTCTGCACATAACCGGCGCGAAATCGTTCAGGCACAATAACGATTTTATCGCTCTCTTTACAGGCATGTGTATTCATCAAATCAACAATAGATTTGACATCTTCGTGCGTCGCTCGCTTGCATTCCATCCCAACAATGGGAAATGAATACGAGAGTATTATTATGGTACTATAGATAAGTACATTGATTGTTTTCATAATGATTGTCCTCATTTGGTTCGCTTTTTTTAACGCGAACGCGACATAAATAGAATTATAACGTTGGTTAGATTGACTTGAATAAGCCACTAAAAAATATGCGGGCTTACGCCCAACGATTAAACCAATGAGGACTCAACCGACACAGAGCTGTGCGGTTTAAAGAATCAGAAATGTGAAAAATGAGATTGGGAAGATTATTGGCTAAGCCAAACACACCCCGGAAGGCATGCTGGTCGGACAATATTAATACTGAAAACAGATATGTTTTGCATGGTATTTCCCTTAAGATTGCCCTCTCACCTATTGAGAGGATGTAATCATGATACCAGACACAAAATCTAAATTCAACCCCCCGCTCCTAGAGCGGACTTATCAGAGTAGAATTGGACTTTTTTCTGCCGCTTCTTTTGGTGAAAGCAACGATCCACATCACTTATTCATTAAATTGGGCCTCTTGCGTTGATGTCGTAGCAGCCTTTCGAGTTTCTATTTTTTTCCTTACCCTCGGCAACCAGGTTTCCCACATTGGCCTCATGCCTTTGATTCCCTTATAGTATCCAGCAGCTTCTTCTTGCGCTTTCATTACATTTTTTGCAAACAGCTTCTCTTCTTCAGTTAATTTGCTTTCATCCCCGAGTTGAATGATGCGGCCATTATCGGCAAGAAATCGAGAGAAAAGCGCTGCGTGTTCTAAGGGATCTCGAGTAATGAGTAATACGCCGGTGGGATCCTCAATAGAAAAGACACCTGCTACTCTTATTTTTCCTTTTGGCTTTGCTGCTATGGCAGCTTTGGAGCGCACATGAAAATATTCACCTGATGCAAAAAGAGCTGTTATTGATGCGAGCGAGGGAATGAAAAATAATTGCGAGATTTGGTTTTGAATATAATTTTGTTTGTTGATAAGTAATGTGTAACCGACTGCGCTTAAATGAGCTGTGCGCGCATACACCCCCGTTCCTGCTAAATAACTATAAGCACATGCACCTTCGTCAGCCACTATTCCGGCAAAAAGAGAATTGCCAAACGATATTGAATAGGGTTTAATTTCTCCCTTTTTGTATACTAATTCGAACGGTTCTTCATTGGGATAGACCTTGAAAGTGCTGCCAGCAACCAATCGCTCTTGATCATCCAGTTTTATGGTAATTATAGATGATCCGCGCGTGATGAACACCTCATTGAGATGGCGAGCGCCATACTCTGAGTCGATGAAATGAGCGATGATTTTGACGGATTCAGATCGTTGTATTCCTCGAGATAGGCGTGTCAGACTAATTCTTTGAAATGCCGCTTTTGAAATTTTCTGAATGAAAGACGTCGTCAATGCTGCCACTTTTGTTTCGAGCATCTTCGAAAGATCCAATGAATCTTTGCTCTCGCGCAGTTCGGGATATAGCGTTAATAAATGTAGCGTGAGCTTTTGATTAATGTAGTCATGAGCGCTGTTTATATGGCCCATAAAAAATTTATTGCTCTCTTTATAGGTGTCACAGATTTTTTGGTTTACTGTATCAGGGTTATCACTAGAACTTATGATTTCGGTCAGATTGATGTCTCCACTGTATGCCCGAGTGCGGTATTTTTTTACTGCAGCCGTAAGAGTATTAAGAGGATTGTTTTTTTCTTCATCAAAAATAATAAGGATAAAAAGCTCATAGAGTGTTGTCGGAAAGAATACAACGCGATAGGTATCATTACCCGTTTCTTGCTGTATCTTTTGTTCGATCCAAATTTCCTCTGCATTCGGCTTATTGGGAGTAAAAAGATCACCCGTTTCGGCCAGTATTTTCTTTCGATCCTTGAGGGGAGCTAATGCAAATGCGGCACTGGTTGGCCACTGATATTTGAGGAGTATCTCTTCTATTTTTACTTTATTTTCGTTATCTGAATCATCGAGAGGCGCAAAGCCTTCCTCAGTTTGCTTCATAACGAGCAACTCGGCTTGAATTGGCTGATAAAACGTGAGGATACCCACAGTCAGGGTGATTACGAACAGATGGGTTATCATTTTCATCATTTTCTCCATTTTTGGCTACAAGGGCACCAGGCATTCACAGAGTGGTTACCCACAAACCTCAATATTCTATTTGAATTTTAGCAGAGTTGAGGTAGTACATGCAAGAGATTGGCTTAAATGAACCGATTGATGGAGAATATCTCATCTATCGCGGCACAAAAACACCCAATCAAGGATTTGATTCCTCAATTGGGCATATAATACAAAAGCGAACCCCTCGATACGACCTTCGGTCTACTCAGGACTTTAGTCCTGCAAACCGATTACGTATAGCGAAGAATTCGCTTTTAATTTTTGTATCTACTGAGAGATAGTTTATTTGCTGCGTTCAGCTGCTGCTACGCGTTTTGCGATCATGCTGATCTTGCGTGCAACGGTGTTTTGGTGCAAGACGTTCTTGTTCTTCGCACGTGCCAATTTTGCTTCTGCTTCACGCAAGAGCGTCTTGGTTGTCGTCGCATCTTCACCACGTTCAATTGCCGCGAACACTTTATTCATAGCTGTTTTGATGGCTGTTTTACGAGCTAGATTCTTATGATGGCGACCCACCATTTGTTTCGCGCGTTTTTTTGATGATTTTAAATTTGCCATGGGCTATTCAGACTCCTAATGGGTTACAGAACTTTTTGAACTTTTCTGGCTTTAACACACTTTGTGCATACACAAGAATTGATTACCTTAACTTTAGGCGCACCAACAATAGTGAAACGCATCTTATGCACATTTGGGTAGACCCAGCGCTTAACTCTATTTTTTGCGTGACTCACTAGATTGGCCACCTGTGGACGTTTTCCACACACATAGCATATTCGTGCCATTGTTCATATATCCTTTTCAACAAATCGACTATTTTTTCGTGACTGCATAGTCCTTCGACTATATTGTATAGTAGTTTATTGTACTATAAATCGTATTTTTTTCAAATTCTTCAACCTTTATCCTTAGACTGAGATCTAAACTTGCCTCATGATCAATGGGTTGAGGGGGGTAATAATTGGATCAATTTCTCATGCATTGGCCGATTGGCAGCTACAAAAGAAACATAAGAAGGGGTTATCTCCTGCCCCCTAAAGTCAGTTGCCCGACCCCCGGCTTCTTCAATAAGCACTATTCCCGCAGCCACATCCCACCATTTAAGGCCCTCAGATATAGCTCCATTCAAGCGCCCTGCAGCAACATATGCCAAATCTAAGGCCGCCGCCCCAAAACATCGAAATGAGTAGGTTTCGGGCAAAATACGCTGGGCAGCTCCCAATAAATCGACGAACTGCTTCTTTTTTTCGTAGGGAAACCCTACGGCGATCATGCTCCATTCCTGATTCTTTGATGCGATATCCTCTAGCTTTTGGCCATTCAGATAGGTGCCCGCGCCTTTTTGGGCATAGAAAAATTCATTCATGACCGGCTGATAAATAACCCCAATAATCGGTTTATCATGGTATGTTAAGGCAACTGAGATACAAAAGTAGGGAATCTGGTGGGCAAAGTTACTCGTTCCATCCAGGGGGTCAATGACCCAACAGTACTCTCCCGATCCCACTTTTCCTGATTCTTCTGCCTGGAATGAGGCCTGAGGTAACAGTAATCCCAGCTGCTCGATCAGATATTTTTCGCTCGCAATGTCAGCTTCAGTTACAAACCCATCTTGATCTTTGGCATTGAGGGAGAGCGGTTGATGAAAGTAAGAGAGCAGAATGCGCCCAGCTTCCTTGACGATTCTCTCGAGTTCCTCTGATTTAACCGCTTTTGGCATCATGCGCTATCCTCTTTTTTACTCACTAAAGGTCAACTCTGCTCGCGGCGTAATGCCAAGGAGTTCATACACTTCGCTCGCATATAATGTTTCTTTCTCGAGGAGTTTTTCCGCAAGAAGCACTAACTTATCTTTATTATCGGCAAGCAATTGCTTAGCATCTGCATGAGACTTAAAGAGTATTGTATGTACTGCTTCATCAATTTTTTCCGCTGTTTTTGAAGAATAAGAAAAATCTTGAGAATCCTGCCCGTAAACCACTGGCCCGAGCGTTTCACTCATGCCATAATAGCAGACCATGCTGCGCGCAATTGCGGTTGCATTCTGGAAATCGCTCATAGCACCCGTTGTTTGTTGGTTGAAGATCAGCTCTTCTGCTGCTCGACCGCCATGGGCCGCCATAAGCATCGCCATTAATTCTTCTTTCGTACGGCCATGTTTTTCGCGCTCCGGCAAGAAATGGGTAACGCCGAGCGTTTTACCTCGCGGTATAATCGTAATTTTATGAAGCGGATCCGTATCATTCGGCATCAGGAGGCGCACCAATGCGTGTCCTGCTTCGTGATAGGCAGTAACTTTACGCTCTTCTGGCGTTAAAATGATCGTTTTTTGTTCTTTGCCAAGCATGATTTTATCACGCGCTTCTTCAAAATCTGATATCAGCACGGAATTTTGATCTTTTTTTGAAGCATGAATTGCTGCTTCGTTAATGAGATTAGCAAGATCGGCGCCGGTAAACCCTGGTGTTCCGCGTGCAATTTTTTCCATGTTGACTTCAGGATCAATTTTCACGGTTTTAGCATGGAGTTCCAAAATCTTAAGACGGCTATTTAAATCTGGATACGGCACTTCTACGCGACGATCGAAACGTCCAGGACGCAAGAGTGCTTTATCAAGCACATCTGGTCTATTGGTTGCCGCCATCACAATAACTGCACCTTCTTCAGTTTGGAAACCATCCATTTCAGTCAAAAGCTGATTTAATGTTTGCTCGCGCTCATCATGTCCGCCGCCAAGGCCACGACCTCGTTCGCGCCCAACCGCATCAATTTCATCGATAAAGATGATACTCGGTGAATGCTTTCGCGCTTGCGCAAAAAGATCACGCACTCGAGATGCCCCAACGCCCACAAACACTTCGATAAAATCTGAACCACTGATGCTAAAGAATGGGCAATTTGCCTCTCCTGCAACTGCTTTAGCCAAAAGCGTTTTACCGTTTCCTGGTTCACCAACCAGCAAAACACCACGCGTAATTTTGGCACCAAGTCGTTTGAATTTTTCGGGATTTTTCAAGAAATCTACAACGTCTTTTAATTCTTCTTTGGCTTCAGTAGCCCCTGCGACCGAATTAAAATTGATTTTCATTTCTGATGGCATGTACATGCGAGCCTTGCTCTTACCCATGGAGAATATGTTTGGGCCGCCGCCGCTGCCATTACCACCACCGCCACGCACTTGTTTGATGAAATACCATGCCGCAGATAATACTATTGTTACGAATATGATGAATAAAAAGAAATACCATGCTGATGTCTGATTCGCCATATTAGTGACGACAACATCAGTATTGGTATTGCGTAAATTTTTCCATAGTTCTGGATCGTTACCCACCGTTGTATGGAATTGAGTGCCATCTTTCAACTCGCCAAGAACCTCTTGACCTGCAATTTGAACACTTTTTACGTCTCCCCGTTCAAGGGCGTTTACAAACGTCGGCAAATAAGAAAAGGTTTTTGTTTTTTCAGCATAATCCGTTAAAAGGGAAAGCACGAAAAACGCTGCCAGAAATACTAATGCGCCGATAAAAATATTTTTTGAATTGAATTTTCTCATATACTACCTGAAATAAATAAAGATTATAGCTATTTTCGTACTTAATTACTTTATAATAATGGAGGTGTGAACCTATTTTTTCTTGATTACTCTATTGATATACCTATCGATAATGAAACTCTAATTGCTAGAAGTATAATAAAAACACCCTATTTTGTCGAATTATAATCATGTATCATCAAGCTTTCCTGCCTATCGCAAGGAAGAGCTGGGGCACATTTCTATCCGAATGCGTTATGAATAATGCTTCATTTAGAAAGCACGGGGAATTGATCATATCTATCAGACCAGTTTGGATAACTGCAATTGCTATTTTCATCGGTAATATACCGCTGTTCTTTAGTCAACATATTCAAGTGCACCACGCGCCCTTTGCCCTTATGCTCAACAACATACATCACATAGTTGCCACAGGGTGACCATGATGCCTCTTCTTTATTGCCTGAATCAGACGTAATTTGAATATCCTTTCCGGTCGCTTCATCGTAGCAAAAGAGCTGAACCACTCCCTGTGCAAATTTTGAATAGACTACCTTTTTATTGGCACTTGAATAACAAGGAGCCATCGCTGAACCATGCCCGCTGATAGGAGTAATTTTTTGCGTATCAAAATCATATCGATAAATGCGTGGCTTGCCTGTTTCATAATCTGAACAAAAATACATATGCGAGCCATCTGCTGAAAGCGTTGGCGAAACGTGATTTCCCTCGGTACCGAGCACTCGCTTGAGTTGATGTTTTTCAAACGAATAAAGATGACAATTACCATCCGCACGCGATGCACAATATATTGCTCGTTTTCCATCACCTGAAAAAGTCGGCAGCATATTAATACCATCAAAACTGGAAGCTACCCGACGCTTGCCCTTCATATCAACTGACATTAAGCGCACATTTTTATTGGTATATTCGGAGTAGAAAAGTAATGGCTTTTTAGGATCTCTATTCCAACGCAAACCCATATTAATTGTTGGTGTTTTTACTAAGAGCTGCGGATCACTGCCATCATAGTCTGCAATATAAACGTAGCGACAAAACGCTTTTTTATGCGGAAGCTGCACTGCCTTGCAATACGCAATTTTTGTACTAAAAAACCCGACATTGCCGGTCAACTCCGGCCAAAGAATATCTGCAAGCCCATGCGCCCACCCACGCAGCGTCGTACCTTTTTTTGGATGCGTAAGACCTTTTACCATCTGCCCGAGAGCAGTATCATACAGACGCCAATGAATAACATCGCCATCTTTTTTTTCTATGATGAGCGTCAAGGGATATCCCTCTTTTGCAACGCTCATAAAAAACGATCTTTTAGGAACATTTTCCAGAATAGTTTCTGATACCATAAATTGACCGCTATACATCAAATCTTTTTTGAGTATTTCGATCAGGGTAGTCAAATCAGGATCCTGACCAATGCCGATCAGTTTTAATCCTACCCGTGTGTATTGAGTGGTTCCCACATGAACGCGAAGTGGCTCATCATTTTCCTGCTCTGCGCGTAAGGGAATAATAGTGAGTGCAAAAATACTAAATAGATAGAAGCATATTTTTTTCATGTTGATGTCGATTACTGGTTTCATAAAAACCTCCTAATGATTACTGATCTAATTCGAATTCGGGCTACGAGAATCATATTTTATATGTTATTCCTATTTTCCGTTCGTCCTTCAACTTCGCTTCCTACGCTCCGCGCAGGATCGCTTCGATCTGGACGAGCGGGATATAAAAATTTCTGCGTGGATTCCAATTTTCTTTGTTTTATTAATCAAGCCCGCGTTAATTGTATGATTGCACCGCGCTTAATATATTTTGTTATTGCTTAAAATAAACCACGACTTCTTTGCCCCATGCGCCGCGTGGAAACTCCATCTGGGAAACGGCCTGCCGTGCGCGTACGTCGTACATTAAGATTCCTGATTGTTCAACAATAGTAATGTCACGTACCGTACCATCATGATTAACATGCACCACAATCTGACATCCGACGTCAGCTGCAATACCGGGCGGCGCTTGCCAACATCGTTCTGCTTCTTGCTGTATTTGCCGTTGAACTTCCAATGCTGCATATTCATGTTGACCGACATACACAACATTATCATCAACTACTTGCTGTTCCTGCACCGCAATTGCTTCTTGCAAGGCGATTTTTTGTTGAGGAATTGATTCTTCTTTAATCACTTCTTTTTTTGGTTCTTCTTTTTTCACTTCTTGTTTTTTTAGTTCAGGCTTTGCCATTTTTACCGGTTCTGGTTCTTTCGGCTTTGGCGCTTCCTTTTTGGGTTTAACTTCGGGCTTTGGCTTTATTTTTGGTGTTTCTTTTTTTACTTTTGGTTGCGCTTTCGGCTGCACTTTTGGCTTTACAAGTCCAGTTGCAGGCGGCGGTGATTTTTTTTCAGGCGTTTTCACTGCAGGCTGTACTGCCGCTTTTTTCCCTGATCCAACGATCGGGACCGTTTTATTCACCACTTTACTCAATGGAACGCGCACGATAGTAACGTCCGCATCTAAAAGCACGGCAATGACGTCTCGTGAAAGATTCGTTGCATCATCATGATAAAAAACGAATAGAAAGAGCAATAGACATGCATGCCCTATTGAAGAGAGCGCAAGTAAACGTCGAATAAGAATATGATTAGGCTGCTCGCCGTTGCGTTGCCAAGGCCACATGACGAATTCCCCCTACACTTTTTAGACTGTCAACAAGCTCTATAACAAAGCCATAGTCAACATTTTTTGCCCCATAAATATGCACAACACGATCCTGTTGATTGCCAATTGATTTCTTGAGTTGCGCAATCAATTGATCCAATCCTTTAATGGTCTCACCATTAAATTGTAATTCTTTGTTTTCACTAATTTGTACCACCAACTCCTGATTTGGAGAGGTGTCTTCTTGCGCTTGCCCCTTTGGCAACGTAACGCGAATAGAATTTCTCATCATCGGCGTTGCTACCATAAAAATAATAAGCAAGGTAAGCGCTGTATCGATGAGTGGGGTTAATGAAACGTCATTCATTGCCGTAAGGCGGCGACGTCTGCCTCTGCTTGATCTCATCATAACTCCTATCGCACTAGAAGATGTTGCACTATACGTCCAAATTGATCTGCAAGCCGAATCAATGAATGCTCAAGCCCGCGCACTTGCGATGCGAGATAGTTAAACATCATCATCGCGGGAATTGCAACAAGAAGACCAAAAAGCGTCGTAATTAATGCTTCTGCAATACCGGGCGCAACGGTTACGATATCGGCCGAGCCGCGTTGGCTAATACTAATAAATGAATGGATCAATCCCCATACCGTCCCGAAAAGACCAAGGAGGGGAGAAATTGCAGCGCTCGTTGAGAGCACTGAAAGATAAGATTCTTCATTACCAATCATATCATCGAGAATACGATCCATATTATTGGAAACAAGATCCCATTGAGACGTTGTCAGCATTTTTTCATTGCTCGATGCAAGCAATGATTTTATGTAGATAACATTATGCGCAAGAAAGGTGCTCGGCAAATCGGTATTCATCGTTGACGATAATGCCATCACACTTTCAATATTATTGAATTCGCGCATTTTTTGAGCAATACGATTGAGCTGTCTTCGTTTAATGCGCAATATCAAAAATTTATACAAGAAAACTGTCCAACATATGATAGAAAGCGCTAATAATACGAGTAATACGATCCACGTCATTACGTCTGATTCACGAACCAAATGCCATATTGAGTTACCCATAATACCTGATGCCATATAAAATCCTTTTTAAAATACGATACATTATAGAATGCGTATAGCTTAGCAAATACGCAAAACTTTTAAATATAAATTATCGTATCATATGGATAACTCAATTCAGATTTTCATAAACCCTAGTATTGTTGCCTCACTACCTTAAGACGGTTACTCAGTTGTATTTCCATAGCACACATTTTTTCCCGCATCGCTTTATACTCTTTTTCATTCTCAAAGCCATACTTCTTGCATTCCGCAGGCTTAATTGTCTTCACATCGTTAAGAATGTTTATCCATTGAATTTGTATTGTAAAATATTTTCCGTGCTCTAATATCTTATCTATGTGGTTATCCATTGCAGTAAGCACTTTAGTTACAAGATTTTTTGTGAGAGCAGGATCTATTTGCAACATCGTATTGACAAAAGATAATGCATATAAAAGATTTTCATCTTTTTCCCATAGCTCTTTTATCTTAGAGTATTGATTATATGCAGCCTTACCTTCATCAGGATTCAATGCATGTAATTTTTTTACATATGATGCTAAATTTGCATAATTACTTGCCTGAAGTTCTTTTTTATAACAATTCACTAATGTACGCGCTTCTATTACAACTTTTTTCAGATACGCAGCATCATTCTCAAGATTGACTTTTGCTACTCTTGCCGTTTGCTGATTATTTGAATTGCTCTCATTATGTGCATTGTTTGATGATTCACCTTCATCATAAAGAATAGACTGCATCAAACCGTTCATCAATTTTTCCAGAATCAAACGTGCATCTTTTTCAGTAACAAAACCATAGTGCTCATAAGTATTCTCCTTCATAGCCTTCTCAAGCAATTGCGTAATACCTTCCGCCTCTTTTGTTATTTTCTGACATTCAACCGCACGAGCGCTTTGATTTGGAAGCGCTGCTATTGCTTCATACGTTTGCACTATACGTTCTGCGCGCTCTTTGATACTTTTCGCTGAACAGCTTGTTCCATTAACTATTATATTCAGAGGCTGTGCAACCTGCAGCATCTTCCGAGCATTTGATAATTCTTCCGAATTATTCATTGCCTCGCAAATCTGAATATATAACGGCAAATGGTCATATGATCTAAGACTCTTCAAGGATGCATGATACCCTTTAACATCCTCATAAAAAGTCTCGCGATCAGCAGGCGCCGTCTTTTTATCCAAAATCAAACGGCAACCGCCACGGAACATCACCTTGTATGCACCTAATCGTTGCTCTTGTGTTGCTTGTGAATTATTGATCACCTTGCAAGCCATCGTCGTAGCAAGTGTCATATTTTCCTGTATATTAATGCCACATGGTAAAACCTCCTCTGTCGCCATGAGCGTCATCATGCGATGCTCCGCAACAGGATCTCCTTTTCCAGCAGCCTTATTCCACCAATACACAGCCTTTTTCCCTGCTGCGTCACTTGTTTTCCAATTAAATTTATTGTGCTCAGACAATAATGCCATGCAACGCATTACAATAATATCTTGATTTTCATCGTCTGTTATTAACGGTGAATTGTTTACTAATTCAAACAACGCATCAACTTGTTTGGTATCAAAATATCGTAATGAAAGACTATATACCGTCGCAATCAACAAATTTCTTTCATCATTATGCAACATTTTTCCGGCAATATTATATCTTGAAAGTATCTTTTTCAGTGATTGTTCGGTGAGATCATTCACATTGAACATCGGACCGCTCACAATTCCTTGCTTAAGCATAGCCTCTAGATCTTTGCTCATCATGCTATTGAGCAATGCCACCGCTGCATGACTATGCGCAGAAGGATCTTCACTCGCAACATATGCAACACACGTTTCAAATGCTTTCATAGCCTTGTTGTTCTTCTTATAATAATCTATTAGAATCGGCGCAACGGACATATTCCCTTGATTGAATTGAGATAACGATGCTAAAAATATACCTCCTCTAGCAGCTTCTACTGCACCCGCATATTCTAATAATGATACTATCGTAGAGGCTTTGGCATCTTGTTTTATAAGACCCTGCATTTCATCCGAAAAATATTTATAAATTCCGTCAGGCTTAAACCCACCCAATAACCATTCAGTTAAATACGCTTGATATTGCTTCTTAAATGCTTGATATTCTTGCTGATTATTTTGACTTAATTTATACTGCGTGAATAAATCCATGATTACATATTCAGGCTGATTAGCACACCTATCACGTCCTTTATCCAATAGGCTCTTTGCATCTGCATAGTTTCCTTTTTCTAATGCATTCAAAGCAAGAACCATTGCCCCCGTATACTCTCCTTGACCTGCCGCTTTACGCAACCACTCAAGCGCCTCTTGGTTATCTGCCCAAATACCATCCCTAATGCCGTTACATAATCCAGCCTTGATTACATACAAATCACCAATATCTTTTTTGAAGATATCATCAGTATCTAATTTTTCGCTTTCCACTCTTTTGATTAATGCATCTACACGAGCCTCAAGAGAAGTCCAACTTTCCTTATTAAGTTTCATCAGATCTGAAGCAAGAGTCGCAAACTGTGCCAAGAAATAATTTCCGGCCTTCCCAAGATAATGTGAAGCTTTTTTGGTATATTCATCTGCTTTTTCTGTATTCCCTAGCTCTTGCTCTAAAATAGCTCTATTTTTCAGCCAACAGTACATATTATAACATGCTTGATCGTATCCAAGATCAGCAGATTCCTGTAGAAGCTTCTCTCTTTCATTACTATTCTTGGTCTCTTTATCAGCCAATGCATAGAGCGCTCGCATGAGATAATCACTGATCTCAACGCCCGCGTTTTTTGCATCACGGAAACATTTGATAGCACTGCGTAAATGCTTTACATCGTTTTTTTTCTGATACTCAGTACAACATTTTATACCGAGAATACTATTTGCTACGTTATTACCCTGCGTTAAATCTTTTCTAAGCAATGCAAGCTCTGCCTCATCAAATGACTGAACGTGATCCTCAATTGCACTCCATTTCTTTTCTTGAGCCAATGCATAAACCGTATCGATTCTTTGCTCTGCAGCACTTGGATGCTTTTCACGCAAATATTGACGCGCCGCTACAGATCCTTCATCTGCCAATACTTGAATGCGCTCTAAACAATACTTCTTGAATACTTCGTCTGCTACATTTACAGCTTTTTTATAATACTCAAGTGGTTTTTCCTGCGATGCTTTAACATCTAAGCAACCCCAACCTTGCCGCGCGCACGTTGCAAGTAAATATGCCGCCTGAGGATTAATAGCAGTTTCATCGACGCCGCCAGCATCTTTTAGCAATGCATTATACACCCTATCAAGCGACAATATAGCCTTCATGTCATTATAGAGTAATGTTGTTTTCTCTTCTATGAACGGCTTTACAATTGCATTCAATAATCTTTGCTTTTGGCCGACGTCTTTCTTTGTCACATACTCTAATACTGACTTATTCCATTCAGCCTGAGCCTTTTTACCTTCACCAACCTTTGCAAATTGTGATTGTGCCGCTTGAAAATTATTATCATCCATGTAGAGCACGCCTAATTGATATGCATGCACATCATTACCGCAATCAGATGCTGATTGTAACGACTCACGGGCATTTTTTCTATCATTCGTACGCAATGCATACATACCACGCGCCACATATATTTTACCTTTTTCCTCATCAGTCAATTGAATACGCTTCATACGTAAGTCATCTTTGAATAATGTATCGGCATACGCCGCAATTTCTGCATTTTTCACATCATTTACCGCAAGTCCGCGCACGATATATTCCATGCAAGCCCCTGCATGATCTTGATCAACCGCCTGCTTGAGCATATCCCATCCTCTTGGAATACGAGATTTTTGATTTTCACTATTATCAAGATAATAAACAGCTAATTCGCATTGAGCATATTTATTTCCTTCGGTTACTTCCTTGAGCAAGTGTTGAACATATTGACTCTTATTGCTCTCGCGCATCTGACGCAATTTCTCAACTTTATTTTTGCTGTCTTCATCTTTTTTACGAAGATCATCCACGGTGACGATAGGCGTCGATGGCGATGCAACATCCACTGATACAGACGCAAGTGCAGGACTATTTGATGATGTTACGTCAACAACTTTTACAGAGCTTATAATAACTGGCGACTGATTATTGTTGTTACTCGCATCGCTGCTTGATAATAACCACTGATCAGTCATCGAAGCTTTATCTACATTCGCGATACTAGAATGATCGATTGATTGACTACCACTCTCTGTCGACTCATCATCTGAATCTTCATCATCCGAATCCGGCAACAAAATGTTATCTTTTTTTCGTCGAGGACTCAGATCATTCTTAATTATTTGCTCAGCAATCTCTTTATTGGATTTCGCTTTTTCATATCCACC
>Ga0181527_1003268_pt1 | contig 14596 bp, 20 predicted proteins | sample PEATcosm2014_Bin_30_FD_119762 | JGI IMG/M metagenome (GOLD analysis project Ga0181527, IMG submission 119762) | Peatland microbial communities from MTU Mesocosm Facility, Houghton, MI, USA - PEATcosm2014_Bin06_60_metaG | ecosystem: Environmental > Terrestrial > Soil > Wetlands > Peat | place...
CGATCCTCCCGGCTGCCGCCTGCACCGCCCGCATGGGCAAGGGCCGCCGCAACGTCGGCAGCGTTGGCGGCGCGCGCGAGTGCCGACGGGGGCGAGCCCCGCCTTTCGCCACAAGCCCTTGCCAACGCCGCGTTTCGCCACGGCACTACCTCACTTCGCCCCGCCGGCAGCCATTTCTGTAAAAGGCCGCGGGGCCGGAGTCCACCCAACCCCGCGGCCGAACCCGCCACGTCGCCGGCCACGGCATGGAGGACCGCGCCAGTGACGCCCGGCGGGGCAGGGGCGATTCACACGGCCGCGAATTGCTCGCCCCTTCGCCGTGTCTCCGTTGTGGCACCTTGTAAGACCGCCCGCAACTGTTCGGTCAACTGACGGATCTCGCGTTGTGTACCGCCGTGCAGCTCAGCCAGAGAGGTACCATCGTCCCGGACGGCTTCCAGGCGACAAATCGCTGCGGCCGGGCCAGTTGCGTGGCGCACCAGCTCCGCGGCCTGCATTCTCACGACCTGGTCTGGGCAATCGAGCCAGGGACCGAAACCAAGAACGCGGAGTCCGGCAAGCACTTCCGCTTGGGCGCGCCCCAGGGCCTCCGCCGCCTGCTGGTGGGCTTGCTGCCGGTCGTGCTGAAGAGCAGCCACGATCAACAGCCGTTCCTGTAGCAAGGTAATCTGCTGCTTCGCATTCGCGTGCCGCTGGCGCCGGAGCTTGCTGCCGGTCGCTTCGGTTTCGTCCGGGTCGGCGGTCATCGGGTCGAGGCTCGCCAGCTCCGCGGCCTGTCGCTCGACGGCGAGCTGCTCAGCCTCAAGCGCGGCCACGGCGTTGTTATGGGCCAGCACACGATCGCGCGTGGTGGCGCCGGCAAAATCGAATTCCTGAAGAGGAAACATCGTCGGGATCTCCTGGTCGATGGTGGACAGTGAAGGCCCCGGCCTGCCGACCATCGCGCGGCGGGTCGGGGCACACTGCCGTAGGTCAAGCGCCAGTGCCGATGGCCAGCCGCCGCCGAAACTCGATTCGCTCGCTGTCCGTTGCGGGCCGTCGGCCAGCCTCCGGGCCGTGCCGCCGGCGGAAGTCGATTCGATCTTCCACCAGGGCGTCAAGAAAGTCGCTGCGCTGGTCTTCGGCGCCAAGCACCACGCCGCGCTCCGGGCCGTCGCCGCGGAACACGTGGCCCCGCGTTGGCAACATCTCGTCACGCAACACGCCGTTGCCCGTCGGCACGGCGATCTGCTGCTGCAAAGACTGGCTGAACCGTTCGGCCAGCTCGGGGCCGCTGCCCGGCGCCAAGTGTCGGCGCGTCCAATCGTCCCGCGATTCGCGGAGGGGCACCCCCAGGGGACCGACGCCGAGCTTCGCGTTGAGCGCGGCCAGCCGGGCCGCGGAATCTTCCTCTTGCAGCACGCCCCCGCCAGCCCCCCGGCCGAAAAGACCGCCGGCAGGCGAATCGCGGAGGATGCCCGAGGTTTCCTCTTCAGCCTCTACCAGGGCCTCCTTTTGATCGGCGCCGCGCTTCAGGGCGGCCTGGTATCGCCGAATGATGCCGAGTGCCATAGTCGAATCTCCCTAAATGGGGTGTACGTTACTGCCGCCGGACGCCCGGCGGGCTCATTTTCGTGTGCCGCCTGGTAATGGTCCCGGTAACGCTCTGCCCGAAACGGCCGCCGCTGCCAGGGCCGGGCGGGCTTGCCCGGCGGACTTCATATCCGATGCCGGCGGGGCGGGCTCGATTCGGGTGCATCGGAACCCGCATACCCGGAGGGCATACTTCAAGACCTTCCGCAGCCGGATCACCACGGGCGCGCCGTCGGGAGCGGGCAGGGATTGTAGGACCAGGGCGAACCGCTCGGGTGTGGTAGCAGGGTGGGGGCGTGCCGGGGCGGGTGCTACCTGGTCTCTATATAGACCAGAGGTAGCACCGCCCGCTACCACTGCTCCCGTAGCACCGGGTAGCACCGGTAGCACCGGTAGCACCGTCCTACTTTCCTGTTGGTCGGAACCCGTCATACCGCACCCCATGCTTGACGATTTCGCACCGCTCGGCGCGCCCTTCTTGGACCAGGGCGAAGACCGCCCGCCCGAAGGTGTCGGCCTTCATTCCCGCCGCCTTGGACAATGCCCGTTCCGTGTCGCCGGCCGGGGTCGCCCGGAGTATCCGCAACAGCCGCTCCCGGTGTTCGCCTTCCCGCTGCTCTTGCTCCGCGGCCTTCCGCTGGTCCCGGTCCCGCTTGGTTTGCTCCCGGGCATCGGCCGCCGGGCTTACCGCAATGTCCCACGTGCGCCCGGAGAACGTGTCGGGGTCTAACTGGCCTTCCTCGATGGTCACACCCCATAGGCTCCCATGCCCGGCAGAACCGCCCACACGCATCCACAACAGGTGTTTGCCATCGTCGCCGTAGGGAATCCGCCGTTGCAAGAGAATCCATTGTCGGCACCACTCAGCAACGCCGCTCTGGCTCAATTCCTCGAGCCCGGCCGGGTTCTCTTCGTCGGGTTGGCCGGTCTTGTGGAAGTGGTGCAGGATAACCACCGTGCATCCGGTGTCCTGCCCCAGCTTGGTAAGCCCTTGAAGCAACGGCCCCATCGCAAAGATGTTGCTGGCGCCGCTGACCGTCTCCGGTGACAAGAGCGCGAGATACAATGGGTCCACGACGGCAACCTTCAGCCCCTCCGCGCGAATCACTTCCGCCAGCGCGTCGAGGTGATCGAGCCGGGACAGCCGCGGCAGCTCGAAAGACCAGAGGACATCGACGGCGGCCAGTTCAACGCCCTTGGCCGCGGCAATGCGCTGGGCAGTCTCGCGGATCGTGGCCGCTCCGCTCTCGCCGGACCAGAAACCGGCCGCCACCCGATGCGAGTCAAAGCGCCCAAGGAAGGGTGTACCGCTGCCGAGAGAAATAGCCAGGTCAACGGCAACGCTCGTTTTCAGCGTTTTGCTACGGCCGCCCACAATCATCGGTTGCCCCTCGACCATGACGTTGCGGACCAAGAAGGTGGGCTTCAGGTCGAGGGCTAGCAACTCGCCGCCGCTCAGCAGCCGGGTGAAGGCGGGCGGCTCGCTGTGCTTGGCGTCGCCGTCGGCTCGCTGGTCCTCCGCATCGGCCGCGGCCACAATGGCGGGGTCGAGGTGCGCCAGCTCCTCCGGCGCCACGTCGAATTACAACGCGGCGCGCTGCAGCAACTGCTCCCGCTGGAAACCGCTGTTGGCGTCGATCGTGTCCCGGTACTCGTCCTGCCCGCGGTTGACCACCACAAGCCGCTGGGACTTGCCGTTGCCAGACTGAGGGCCGCAATGCACCTCGATCATGCCCTAACCCTCCGTGCCCGCTCGATCGCTGCTGGGACCTTGGGCAGCCCCTTGGCGAGCGCGACCAGCTCGCGGACCAGTTCCAACCGCCAGCGCCACTCCGCTTCGCTCTCGACCGTCCGCCGCCGGCAAACGTCCTGCCCGCACAAGTTGACGGGCATGTAGAGGGCCCGAAGTTTCCGCGGCAGCGTCAGATCAAGATACTGGTCGGCCCGCCGTTCGGCCTCTTGGGTTTGGACGGTCAGCCGGTGGGCGAAGGTGACGGCCAGCCCCTCGCCGTAGACGTCGACCGCGCCGTCGCCGTCGAGAATGACGAGCACGGGCACCCGCGGCCCTCGTTTCGTCCGGCGGGAAGTAACAGGGCGGGTAACACCCGGGCGCCGGACCCCTGGTTTCCGCGGGGATCTCCGCGCCATCGCTGCGGATTGGGAATCCTGGTCAGGCACCGGCGGGCCCTCCCTGACCGTTGCCGTTGCTCGCCGCGGGGGCCGCGGCCTGTTGCTCCCCCAGCCGCTTGAACCAGTCGAGGGCATCGGACCCCATGACATACTTGTTGCGGCCGAAAAGGATGGTTTTCAGCCCTTGCCGCTGGGCATCGGCCAAGGCGCGATCGGCAAGGTTCAACCGCCGGCCGAACTCCCGGAGGGGGAGGACTTCCCCGGCAGAAACGGAACCAAGGGGCCGCGGGGCGGGGTCGAAGGGGCGCTTCATTGTCCGCCCCTTTGGCCCGTGGCCGGCTTGCTGGTGGGGGCCGCCCGGCTGGATTCGTCGCCGGCATCGGGCCGCACAGATTCAAGCAGCCGGTCCCGCTGCCGGCGGACTTGCTCCGCGGCCGATAGCAGCCGGTCAACCGCGAGGTGATAATCCAACTGCTCTTGCACGGAAGGGGTTGGGTGTGGCATTGCGGGGCCTCCGCAGGAACGGCCGCCGCGTAAGCGGAAACGTAAGCAGCGTAAGCAGGCCCAAAGGAAAAGGCGGTCTTCCGCGGGGAAAACCGCCTTGGAAAATTTCGGGCCGCGTAAGGGCCGCGTAATCTACAGCCCCTCCCGCCTTTTCTTCCGGGTTTTCCAGAACTCCGTTTGCCGGATGGCCTCGGGAGTCACGCCCAACAGTTCCCCCCACTGGGTCGAATTGTACCCGTCGAATCGCCGGTCAAGATTGACCAGGGCGACCAGCCGGTCGTTTGCCGGCTTGGCCTGGTCCCGTGCGATACTCAGAACCTTGACGCCCGTGCCGTCCCCGACAAGATGGAGTAGCCGCCCTACCGTTTCGTCGGCCACCTTCGCTGGGGACTCCGCGCCTGATGCGGCCGGCGGGGCGGGCTCGGGGCTGGCGGGGACCATGGCCGCCGCCGGTGCCATCGCGGCGAGAAGTGCCGCCCACTTTTCCAACTTGACGGCGGCCGATTGCGGGTTGGCGTAGAGCCCGGGATTCTCGACCGTTGCCGCAAGGCCCGGGTCGATCGCCACCAGTTGCCGGACCAGCTCGGGGCGGACGCTCTGGTAATCGTGCCGCCCCGTCGCTGCCCCGATCTTTTCAGCGCGCCAGGCCGCCGCTACCTGTCGAGAACACCACGCGGCCAGAGAAGAGTAACCGTCGCCCATAGTCCAATCCTTTCTCCGGGCCGGCTCGGGCGGGCGCCAGGGCGATTGGATTTCCCCGTCACCGCGCCCGGGCCGCTTGGCCGCTGTACGGGCGGCCTTCCCGGTTCGCTCATTCTACACTGTTACCCGAAGTGTTACCGCCTCCCCGGTTCGCGGACGGTGGAAAGCGCTACGCGGAAACTTCGCGGGGTACGCTTGCCCGCTGGTTTCCAGGGTTCGCGGAAAGTTTGCATAGTGTACGCGCGTATCTCATGGATTTTAAATCCTGTGCGTCTACCGATTCCGCCACTCGGCCTGTTACTCTGGCGTTACTCCGCCGGCTGCACGGCGGCGGCCACAATGCGGTTGATCGCGTTGAGAAATGCCTTGGCGCTGGCCTCGACGCTGTCGGTCGAGACGCCGCGGCCGCGGTACTGCCGCCCCTCGTGCTCGACCTGCACCATCACTTCGCCCTGGGCGTCCTTGCCGACCGTGACGCTGTGAACCATGAAGTCCTTGCAGACGACGGAGATCCCGGTGAGTTTCTCGATGGCCAGGAAGACGGCGTCGATGGGGCCGTCGCCGCGGGCCTCCGCGGCGGTGAACTCCTCGCTGCCGCGGCGGAGCCGGAGCGTCACCCGCGGGGTCTTGCCGGTGCCGGAGGCGACCTCGTAGGCCGCCAGCGACCAGAGTTCCGGCACGGCGCGGATCTGCTGCTCCACCAGCGCGGCCAGGTCGGCGTCGTAGATCTCCTTCTTCTTGTCGGCCAGGACCTTGAACTGCTCGAAGACGGCCTGGAGCTGCTCGGGGGCGAGACGATAGCCGAGGCCCTGGATGCGGTTGGCCAGGGCGGCCCGGCCGCTGTGCTTGCCCAGCACCAGCTCGGTCATGGCGAAGCCCACGTCTTCGGGCCGCATGATCTCGTAGGTCGTCCGCTCCTTGAGCATGCCGTCCTGGTGGATGCCGGCCTCGTGGGCGAAGGCATTCTGCCCGACGATCGCCTTGTTCCGCTGCACGGGGATGCCGGTGACGTTGGCTACCAGGCGGCTGGTGGGCACGAGGCGTCGGGTTTGGATGCGGGTGTCGGCGTGGTAGTGGTCGCCGCGGGTCCGCAGGGCCATGACGACTTCCTCCAGCGAGCAGTTGCCGGCCCGCTCGCCCAGCCCGTTGATCGTACACTCGATCTGGCCGGCGCCGGCCTCGACGGCGGCCAGGCTGTTGGCTACGGCCAGGCCGAGGTCGTTGTGGCAGTGGACGCTAATGACGGCCTGGTCGATGTTCGGCACGCGGTTGCGGAGCGTGCGGATGACGGCAGCCATCTGCTCGGGGGTGGCATAGCCCACGGTATCGGGGATGTTGACGGTGCGGGCGCCGGCGCGGATGGCCGCCTCGACCACGCGGCAGAGGAAGTCGGCCTCGGTGCGGCTGGCGTCCTCGGGCGAGAACTCGACGTTGGGGCAGTAGGCCACGGCCCGTTGCACCCCCGCCACGGCGTGCTGCAGGATCGATTCCTTGTCCATCTTGAGCTTGAACTCGCGATGGATGGCGCTGGTGGCCAGGAAGACGTGAATCCGCGGCTGTTCGGCGTGGCGGACCGCCTCCCAGGCCCGGTCGATGTCGCCCTCCAGGCAGCGGGCCAGGCCGCAGATCACCGCGCCGCGGATCGACTGGGCGATCTGCCGCACCGCCTCGAAGTCGCCGGGCGAGGCGATCGGAAAGCCGGCCTCGATCACGTCGACGCCCAGGCCGACCAGGGCCCGGGCAATCTCCATCTTCTCGGCCAGGTTCATGCTAGCACCCGGCGACTGTTCGCCGTCACGGAGCGTGGTGTCGAAGATCGTAATGTGCCGCGTGCCCTCGCGGGGCGTGGTGCCTGGGTCGGAAATGTGCCGCGGAGCGGACGGGGGAGTCTGGTTCATGTTCGGAATAACCCTTTCGGGGTTAGGGGTGTGTGGAAGCGAAACAACGGGCTTTGGACTGCCGACCCTTGGTCGGCCCGCGCAAGAACAACCATGCCCTGGATGGGCCGATCCGCCTGGCACCTGCCCTGTTTGGGTGGGTCAAAACCGGTTGTAACACGTGACACCTCTTGCCCGACAAAAAAACCCCAAGGCCTTGCCGGCCTTGGGGTTCGATCGTTCCTAACAAGCGGGTGGCCGCGCGCGAACCTTAGGGCCGAGGGCTGGCAAGCGCCAGCCCTAATAACGGCAACAGGCTCAAAAGCGTAGTCATCCCGTACCTCAACCAACGTTTTCGGCACAACGGCCGAAACAGCTTGACTCAAATCTACCCCCGGGCCGGCATCGCGTCAAGGGGTGAACAACTGGAGTTCACCCAGTGTTGACTCGGACAGGAAGGGCTGCCCAGCAAGGATTTGCGGCGATTCACGGGTTGTTGCGACCTTCGGTGCTCGGCTCCCATTTGTGCCCAAAATCGGCCCCTTGCCAGCACTGCTAGCGTTGCGAAGAGAACATCGGGACCACCAGAGGTGACCGTTTCGCTTGGAGTTACGGCTAATCCAACACTGGGCGAACTCCCGGTGAACAATCGCCGCAGGGGCGAAACCTGGGCTACGGAATTGCCTTCCGCCCGCCGCCTTCCACTATTCTTTATATTTTTCTCGATCTGGGGTTGACTCGCCCCGCCGGGGTGCGATAGAGTAGGATTCGCGTGACTAGCCCTTTTTGGGCACGGCCGCGCCGCACGGCAGTCCAGACGACTGGCCGAGACGCGGCCTTTTCGGGCGACCGTGAGGAGTAGATCGGTCGAACCGACCCCTCTTTTCTCGTCGCGGCTTGCTCGGCCGGGTGTGCGGTGGGGTAGTGCACCTCCCAAGGCCCTCACCCGATGATCGCCATGTCGCAGATGAGCGAGTTGGAACAGCGGGCGCGGGCCGCCCTGGCGACGAGCCCCTTTTATGAACTCCGCGACCTGCGGGTGGAAACGAACGGCCAGACACTGACCATCTCCGGAACCGTTAGCAGCTTCTATCACAAACAATTAGCCCAGGAAGTCGTTCGCTCGGTTTGTCAAGGCACAGCGGTGAGCAACGCCATCCGCGTCGAGCAGGAGGCTGAGTTGCAGGAATAGGACGGACTCGATGGTCCGGCAGGGAGGAGAATAGTCCATGGACCACTCGCTATATCACGGCCGGGCCGTCTCGCCCGAACTGATCGCCATTCTGCCGGCAACCTTGGCCGAAGCGGAGGAGTTGGCGGCCTCGATCGAGCAGGCCGTACAGCGCGAGACGGGCGGCGCGGTGCGGAACCTGTCGGTGGAGATCCGCCGCGAGGAGATCCTGCTGCGGGGATCCTGCCCCAGCTACTACTGCAAGCAGTTGGCCCAAACCGCGGCGATGGCCGTGCCCGCCGACAAACAACTCTCTAATTGCATCGAAGTGGAGTGAGCGGGGCGCTCACTGCTTTCCGCCCACCGCGTAGAGGTGCTTGTTGGTGGCTACGTAGAGCACGCCGTTGGCCGCGGTGGGCGTGGTGTAAATGCCGTCGCACATGGCGATGCGGCTGAGCACTTTCAGCTCCTTGCCGGCGGCCAGCACCCAGAGGGCTTTCTTGCCGCCGCTGCCCAGGTAGATCTTGCCGTCGGCGGCCAGGGGGGAGCCCCAGATGGGTCCGCCCGCCTCGTGGACCCAGTAGCAGCGGCCCGTCTCGGCGTCGAGGCAGTGCAGCCTGCCGGCGAAGTCGGCCGCGTAGACCAGCCCGTCGGCCACGGCGACCGTCGAGACGCTGGCGCCGATCTTGTCGTAGGACCAGACCAGCCCGCCGCGGGTGACGTCGCCGGTGCGGGTGGCGTCTACGCACTCCAGCACGCCCAGCTTCATGCCGTGGAAGGGTTCCTGGGTGAAAGTGACGTAGACGCGGTTCTTGTAGAACACCGGCATGGCGGTCACCTGGTAGGAGCTGGAGTCGTGCTGGTGGTCGGGGGGCGGCGGGGGCTGGGTCTGGGCCAGCGGATGCCCGTGGAACCGCCACAACGGGGCCAGCCGCGCGAGCGACCCGGCCGGCGGAGCCCCGAGCGGCTCGAAACCGTACAAGACGCCGTTGCCGCCCCCGTAGCACAGCAGCTCGCGGCCGGCGACTTGGGCCATCGCCGGCGAACTCCACTGCCCATGCGTGATGTCCGGCCCGATCTCGAAGCCGTCCCGCGCCAGCAGCTTGCCGGTCTGCTTGTCCAGCACCACCAGCGACGGCGCCTCGGGATGCGGCACGTGGTGGTGGGTCCACTCGACACCCTGCGACGTGGAGACGTAAAGCTGTTGGCCATGGATCAGCACGGAGCCGTTGGCGGCGTTGTGGGGAGTCACGCCCAACTCGGCCGGCATGTCCAGCAGCCAGAGGATGTCGGCGTCTTGCCCGGCGGGCTCGATCGGCTTTTGGTCCTCGTCGGCCATGAGGCGGGCTTGGCCGGTGAAGGGGCCGCGCTGGCCGCCGGCCATGCCGCGGACGTCCAGGCACAGCACCTCGCCCCGATTACTGACCAGGTACGCCCGGTCGCCTTCCACCGCGGGAGTCGAGGTGATGCCGATGGTGTACCAGTCGGCCCACTTGATCCGCGTGAGCTTGGGCAGGCACAACTGCCAGAGGAAGCGGCCCGACCGCTCGTCGAAACACATCAACACGCCGCGGTCGCCCGGGAGGCGGGCGTCGCGAGGCGCGGCGTTGTTGGTGCCCACGAAGACCCGCCCGCCGGCCACCACGGGCGTGCCGTAGCTCTCGCTGCCCAGCCGGGCCACCCAGCGCACGCCGCTCTCGGGCGGCAGCTCGATCTGGCCGTCGCGGTTTCGCGTGCCGGCATCGAAGCGCACGGGCAGGTTCTTCTCCGCGGAGACCATGTTCCGCGACCAGGCTTCGCCCCACTGCGGCCGATCCGCGGCGAGTACCGCCGGGCAGCAGACGCCCGCGACAAGAAAGACCGACAAGGCGGCAGCGCTCGGGTCGAGACGGAATCGTTGCAACATGGCGTGAACTGCGAAATCTTGCAAACTGCTGCCGGTTTGGTTGCGGTTGGCTGGGCCGGCGGGTACCGGCGGGCAAGCCCGCCCGCTAAACAACGCCGTTCGGCGCGGGTCTCCGACCCCGCCGAGTTCGGACCGTCAGGTCTCCCGGGCGGTGCAGGAGACCTACGGTCGCAAGGAGGGGCGTGGTCGGAGACCGCGCCCCAACGCTGCCCCTGTTCTGTACGTTTAGAACTTGAACGCCTTGCCGAGTTTGCGGCGGAGGGGAACGAATTGGCCGGCGTGCATCAGCAAGTGCCCGCCCAAGAGCATCAGCGCCGAGCCGACCGTTGGCGCGAACTGCCGCATGGGCTCCGGTCCGGGTTGGTCGAGCGTAGCGTCGGGCGTGGCGTCCACGGCCGCGTGCGAGGCGGTCTCCATCTGCCCGAGCAGGCCCAGGTACTCGGCCTTCGAGGCGAAGCGGGCGCGGTCGTCCGACGTCGCGGTCTCGCGGCTGTGCGCGGCCTCGAAGCCGGCGGGCAACGCGGGGGCCGCCTGGCCCAGGTTCGCGAGCACTCGCCGCGTGCCGGCAATCAAGTGCCCGAGCTGCCAGGCGGCATGATTGCTCCCCGGCACCACGCGGACCAGCAAATCGGCCTCGCCGAGGTCCTCGACATACTCTCGGATGAGGTGGTTGCCGAACTCGATCAATCGGTGCATCACGTCTTTTGCTTGCATGGTTGGGACTCCAGGATTGAGAGGGAGGACAGCAGACCGCGTCGCAGCGCCCCTGCAGGATTATAGCAGGGGTCGGGGACCGCGTGGCAGGGGGCCGCGGCGAGTTCGGGCTAAGGCACGCCCCGGTATGCCGGCAAGGATTTCCCCTATTGCTCGCATACAGGCCGCTCCTTTAATAAAAGTGAGTGTGGTGGATTTCTCCCGCCGCGAGACCTGAATTGGCCGGCAGAGGTTGCCGGTATCGCGCCGGGCGATCTTGTTGGGGAGACTCAGACCATGAAAACGCTAGGGATGTTGCTGATCGGACTGGCAGTGCTGGGCATGGGAGCCTCGGCCGTGCAGGCGCAGTGCTGCGGCGGCGTGGCCTACACTACCTCCTACGTTGCGCCAAGCTACTCCAGCGGTGGCTGTGGCGTGGGCGGCTGCTCGAGCTGTGGCACCTGCGGTTACAGCTCGTGCTCCACGTGCGGCTACAGCCCGTACTACACCTCCTACTACACGCCTTACTACTACGCCGCTTATAGCCCTTACTATGCCGGTTACGGCTGGGGGCGGCGGGCCTACTACGCGGGCTACGGTGGTTGGGGCGGCGGCTGCTGCGGCTGGTAGCCGAGGTCGGGCAGATCCAGCGGCAACGCCGTTTGCCCTGTCAATCTTGTCTTGACGGGCTGGGTGCCATGACCCCATGCGCAGCAGCGTGGCATGGCACCCGGCACTCTAAAGTTCACAGAGCGCCGGAAACGCTACGTTCAGGACTGCTTGAACTTTTTGAGCTGGGCGCGGAGATAATCGCCGCTCTTGGTCTCCGTGCCGTCCGGGAAGCGGATCAGGTACGGCTTGCCGCTGGTGGACGAAACGCTGGCCGCCTTCTCGATGAAATCTTCCGCGGTTTGGATGTCGGCCTTGTTCGCCTCCCACTTGCGGCGGAGGAACTTGCCCGCTGTCTTGGCATCGTAGGCGGTACCGTTGCGGACGAACTTTGCATCCATGCCCTCGACGTGCTTGATCAGGGCCTCGATTTTCTGCGTTTCGGTCATCGGCGCTCCCCGGGCCTGTACGGGAACAAGGGCCACCGACAGCAACAGGGCCGGACCGAGCGCGGCTGCAAAAAAACTTCTCATAAGTGTCTCCTTTTCAGGCTGCTTTGTGTGAGCAGCGACTTGCCGAGCTCCGCTGCCCGCCACCACTATAGGTGCCGCGATTCCGCCGTCAAGTGCCAGCGGAGCAAGTGTATTTTCGCGCGATTTTCGCACGGCTTGCTCGTGCTTGGTGGCACAGCCGCAAACCATCCTGGAGATGCCCTGTTTCCTAGGGCGCCCAGGTGCTCACAAAGACAATCTGCGATTGGCTTTACAGCGGGCACGCACGGTGGTATGATCTGTTGGAGGGACAAAATACGACCGTTTCGCTGAGGGCAACGCCATGCTACAGACGCTGTGGGCCGTGGTTCACCACGGCAAGATCGAGCTAGCGGAGCGCGCGAATCTGCCCGAAGGGGCCAAGGTGCTCGTGACGCTCCTGCCTGCGGAGGAAGATCAATTCTGGCTCGAGATCAGTCAGAAGTCGCTCTCCACAGTGTGGGACAACACGGAGGATGATGCCTATGCCGAGCTTCTCAAAGGATGAGGTCATTCTCGTCCGATACCCCTTCTCCGACCTGACTGCCGCCAAAGTTCGGCCAGCCGTCGTCCGTTAACCGCCGCTCAGAACAAAGTCCAGCAGAGGCTTGAGCGCGGTCCATGTGTCCACAAATAGGTCGATGACCTCCCGCGATCGTACTGCCGGGCAGTCGTACCCGAAACGGACCTCGACGCCGAACTCGATGTTGGAGCGCTTGTGTATCAGCAAGTTGTAGATTGCGTCGATCCACTCGGGCTGGCGACGAACACCCGCCCTGGGACATCCGCGCAGGGCTCGCACGTCAACCTCAAGCCAGCCATCGGTGATTCCATGCGATCTCTGGCTCGGGAAGTGTCGCTGATGCACGCAAAGAACTCGTTTCGCCGCCCAACAAGCTCTTAGCTTCTTGGCGCGGCGTAGTTCGGCGTCCAGCGTGAGTACGAGCGAACGGAATGCTTGGACCCCGCCTGCCTTCAGCTTGGTCCGGAATCCCCCCTTCACGCCATTCGGAACCGTGATAGCTGCGTTAGCGACCTCGGTGTTCATCCCCAGGCTCAGATGCGGAAATGCCGTGAATTGCGTCGCGTTTCTCGCCTTTGCCAATGGTAGAAAATCCCATACCGCATCTGACCCGCGGCCGGTGATGGCGGGACGGCCTTCACCGCTCGGATCAACGCCGAGAGCCTGAAGCTCTTTACGTTGCAGGAATTCGCCGCGCAGCAATTGGAGCAGCCGTTTTCCTTCGCGATGGGTGTACGGACTGTCCCTGTCAAAGCGGAGCCCGTCGAACATAGTCAGCGTTCCTTGTTTCAGGTACCCGTCCGCAATCATCTGGGATTCGAGAACTTCCATGTAGTCGACGAACACGGCCGCCGGGGCTGATAGCTTGGCGCACTTTCGGAACCACTTGTAGACCTGCCGCCACTGGACCGCCTGGGCACGCTCCGACACGACACCATTTGGACACTTTATCGCGATGACAACGACGCGCGCATCTTCATACCCGTGGCGGGCTGCGGTCCTCAGATGTCTCTCAAGCTGGCCCAAGCTGACGGCGGATTGTACCTTTGATTCAAGCAGCAGCGCCCAACCCTCCTCGTTGAATAGGCACGCGTCCGGAAGGCCTTTCGCCTCAGCCTCTTCCTCTTCCCCAGAGACGATCAGGCCCGGAACCTGTTGCTCCACGAGCCTGAGTCCCGCTGCCGGTGGGTGCGGGCCGATCTTCAGCCATTTCAGGAACGGACGAATCAGCCGACGATCATTGCTCAACGTGCACGCCAGCGCGTGCGTGAGCTTGTTCTCGGGCTGGCTGTATTGGTCGAAGAGGTTCCGCATATTGCACTAACCGCCCACCGCAGGGGGGCGGCGCTGGGGCGGAGGGTTGGGGGCGCCGTCGCGGCCGTTCGAACGGCCGTCATTTTCGGGAGAGCGTCGGTCTGGGCGGTCTGGGTGGTAAGCGAACCGTGACGCGGCCCGATTTTCGCTCCTTCTCCTTGAAGTCGTTGAAGATTGCGTCGAGGTCGAAGTTAAACTTCCTCGCGTGTTCCTGGCGAATGCGGCGGATCTCCTGGACGATTAGGTCTGACATGGGCGTTCTCCCATAAGTTCTTCCGGGGTGCAAATCCTTGGCGGCTCGTAGCCGTTCTCTCGGCACGTGTCTTCGATTGCCTGGCGCCGCTCCGCGTTGGCCATGTGAGCGCAATTCCATGTCAATAGGAAGTTCATGCCGTTGACGGCCGCCGTTGCGACGTGCAGCGCGTCGGTTGCGGCTTCCTCCGGCATTGCGTGCCTGGACAACAGCTCTCGTGCGAGGCGGCGACATTCCTCGTTCAGATCAAGTTCCCGGACGCCTTCCAGCGCTGCGAGCCTCTTGGCCGCCTCGTCGGGTTGTCCACCCGCGGCCTCGTCGACGACCAGCGCCGAGATGTAGAGGTCGAATTGGCGCCGCTCTGTTTCCCACCACTCCTGGGTCAATTCCTGATGCCCGGCGGTCACCAAGTCCCGGCTGAGCCGAGAAGTGAGGTGGCCGACGATGCTGGTTTCGAGATACACGGATCGCTTGGCTGGAGTCGGCGAGCTGGCCACGTCCCACCTCTTGCGGGGTCACATGCCTGTAAGTGTAGTGGCTGCGGGGCCCATCGTCAAGCGGCCGGGCTGGCCCTCATCCCATCGCGGCCAGCAGCTCGCTGAGATAGTCGCCGATTTGATCGAGCACCACGCCGCGGGGCTGGGTGGCGGCCTCGGCCACGCGGCGGACGATCGCCGAGCCCACGATCAGCCCGTCCGCCACCGGCGCGAGCATCCGCACGTGCTCGGGCCGGCTGATGCCGAAGCCGATGCACACCGGCAGCGGCGTCTGCCCCCGCAGCCAGGCGACGTTCTCGACCAGCTCCGGCGGCA
>Ga0181527_1003269_pt1 | contig 14595 bp, 11 predicted proteins | sample PEATcosm2014_Bin_30_FD_119762 | JGI IMG/M metagenome (GOLD analysis project Ga0181527, IMG submission 119762) | Peatland microbial communities from MTU Mesocosm Facility, Houghton, MI, USA - PEATcosm2014_Bin06_60_metaG | ecosystem: Environmental > Terrestrial > Soil > Wetlands > Peat | place...
CGGTTCAACCGCAGATACAAGCTCGAAGACATGATCCCTCGTCTCGCCTTCGTCGCGTTGAGAACCCCGCCAATGCCATACAAGCTCCTAAAATTGGCTGACGTATATGCGTAATCAGGAAAAGCGAAGTCCACCAAAAGCGCCTCAAACCGTGTTTCGCCGACTAATGATTCCGGGTACTAGGACGTGCGGAGGGCAACACCAAGTGTCGCCTTTGGGTCTTGGTCGTGTGAAAACTCATCGGAGATTGCGTCACTGAAAAAGGTCAATGAATTTTCGATGCCTCACGCCGATCAGAAGGAGAAAAATCACAAAACATTAGGCTGAGAGCGGCCATTTTCGACTGAATTCAAATTGGGCATGGAGTTTTCACACAGCCAGGGTCAAAAAACAGTCCAGCGGCGCTCTCTTCGGGCATTCCGTGTCGCGAGCGCCAAGCGTTAGACTTAGACCACTTGAGCGGTCTAGGCGTCGCTCGCCAGCTCGACCGTGGCGCGAACGCTTTTCTCCGGCTCCGGCTCCGGCCGCGCTTGTTCTTCCTTGGCGAGCAAAGCGAAAATCGCCGGCGGGTCGAATTCCTCGGGGATGGCGCAAAGGCGCAAGCAGGCCATCCATCGGCCAAGGCGCGGCCAGGCCGTGACGATCGCCGCGGGAATGGCGAGCAAATAGCCCGCCGTCAGCGGCAGCGACCACTCCAGCAGCTTCGGCGCGCGGGTCGCGCCAATGCAAAAGACGAGGGTCCCGAACAGCAATTGCGGCCACATCGTCTGAACCGCGCGCGACCAGGAAAGCGCGTGGGCGTCGCGGGCCTGTCGGTCCCAGCGGACGGCGTCGCGGAAGGGCAGGCTCAGCAGATACACGGTTACTTGCAAGGTCGCCGCCGCGCCGATGACGAAGGAGAGGAGCGCCTCGATCAGCGCCCCGGCGAAAAACCGCGCGGCGCCGCCATAGCGCGCGAAGCCGCCGGGCGTCCGCGCCACGTCGATATAGCCCGCGAGCTTGGGCGCGAAATAGAAGCCGAGGAACAGGCAGTACAACACTTGCGTGGAGCGGACGGGAAAGGAGGCGCCGCCGCCGAGCAGCGGCGTCGCCGCCGCGAGCGCGATGATCGCTGTCCAGGCCGGCGCGCCGATGAACATGGCGATCGCCCAAACCAGCTGAAAGCGGCTCGTCGGGGTCAATCCCGGCGTCGAGAGCAATTTGAAATATTGCAGATTGCCGCGACACCAGCGCAGATCGCGGCGCAGAAAATCGACGAGGGTTGGCGGATTTTCCTCAAAGCTTCCCGATTCTAGCGGCAGCACGCGCACCTCGTAGCCAGCGCGGCGCATCAGCACCGCCTCGATCTGGTCGTGCGAGAGAATATGCCGGTCGCCGTCCAGCTTGGGCAGCGCGCAATGTCGCGCGAAAGGCGCGACCCGCACCAGCGCGTTATGGCCCCAGAACGGCCCGCAATCGCCGCCCCACCAGGCCGCGCCCATTGTGTAGACGCGCATCCCCGCGCGCATGCCGAACTGGAAAATCCGCGCGAAGGCCGAAGCCGAGGGCGATCCGACGACAAGGGTTTGAATGATGCCGACGCCGGGATTCGCCTGTCCGACGCGCGCGAGCCGCAGGATTGTTTCGCCGTCCATCAGGCTGTCGGCGTCTAGGGGAATCATGAATTCGTAGGCGTCGCCCCAACGCTCGCAGAAATCGCTGATATTACCGGCCTTGAAGCCGCGATTGTCGGAGCGGCGGCGGTAATGGAGGCGCGCCGCGTCGCCCTCCAGGCGCCATTTCGCGAAGGCGGCTTCCTCTCGCGCGGCGATGTCCGGGTCGGCGCTGTCGCTCAGCATGAACCAGTCGAACGAAGCGGATTCGCCCGTCCGGTCGACGCTCGCCTTCATCGCCCGCAGCCGCGCGAAGGCGCGCGCCGGGTCTTCGTTGCGAATCGTCATCAGCATCGCGACGCGGACCTTCAGCGGCGCGTCGTCGTCATCCTTCGCGAAGGGCGCGACCTTGGCCAGGGCGTCGGGCCGCATATGCAAGAGCCAAAAGCCCAGCATGGCGTTGCAAAAGCCGAGCACGCTCCAGGGCGCGGCGACGGCGAAGGCGATGAAGATCCCCAGATCGACGTCGCTCCAGCCGTCCTGTTGCAAGATCGCGCCGAGCCAGACGAGCAACAGCAGATAGACCGAGAGGTTCATCACCGCGACCATTCGGCGGCGGCGGGCCAACTCCAGCGGATCTTGCAGCGGGGTCGGCTTCACCTGCGCGCCCTCGTTAGTCATTCCATTGTCTCGTTGAAGTTGGGAAGTTCTCGCGAACGCGCCGGCTATAGCACAGCCCGCGCGGAAAGCTATTTGCCGGCGCGCGATTGTTTGTATGGCGTATTAAGGCGAAAACGGGGCCTCCACGGGCCGCGCCGGTCGATTCCATCTTTTCGTCACCCCGTCAGCTTCGACTTTTGCACGCCTCGCGCCATAAAAGCCAAGTCAAAAAGCCAAGTCGAATCGCATCGCCGGACAGCATTGAAGGTGAGTTCATGCCAGTTGCAGTAAATAGTGAGAACAAGAACCATGCCGCGCGCGCTCTTTGGATCGAGAAGCCGCGGCAGGCCGCGTCGCGCTCCGTCCGCGTCGGCGCGCCCGGCGCCGGCGAAGCGCGCGTCGCGATGCTGTGGAGCGGGATCAGTCGAGGCACGGAGCGGCTCGTTTTCGAGGGGCGTGTTCCCGCGAGCCAAGCAAAAGACATGCGCGCGCCCTTTCAGGAGGGCGAATTCTCTTTCCCCGTCAAATACGGCTATTGCGCGGTCGGCCGCGTCGAGGCCGGCCCGACGGAGTGGCTGGGCAAGACGGTTTTCTGCCTCTATCCGCATCAGAGCCGCTTCATCGCTCCGCTCGACATGTTGCGGCCCGTCCCGGAAAACATTCCTCCCCGGCGCGCGACGCTCGCCGCCAACATGGAGACCGCGCTCAACGCGCTGTGGGATTCGGGCGCGGGGCCGGGCGATAGAATCGTCGTGATCGGCGCCGGCGTCGTTGGGCTGCTGGTCGCGGCGCTTTGCGCGGGACTGCCGGGCGCGGAAGTCACGGTTGTCGACATCGACGCCTCGCGCGCGAAAATCGCGGCGTCTTTCGGCGCGACCTTCGTCGCGGCCGCCGACTTCGCCGCGCTTGACGAATATGAGGCCGATCTCGTGTTTCACGCCAGCGCGAGCGCGCAAGGGCTGGCGCTGGCGCTGGCCCACGCCGGGTTGGAGGCCAGCATCGTCGAGATGAGCTGGTACGGGGACGCCGCCGTCGCCGCGCCGCTCGGCGGGGCGTTTCACTCGAAGCGATTGCGGCTGATCTCGTCGCAGGTCGGGCAGGTGTCGCCGTCCCGCCGCCCGCGCTGGAATTTCGCGCGGCGTCTCGACAAGGCGCTCGAACTGCTCGCCGACGCGCGCCATGACGCGCTCATCACGGACGAGGTGGCGTTCGAGGACGCGCCGAGCGAACTGCCGCGCATTCTTGGCTCCAGCGCCGCTGGGCTGGCGACCGTGCTGCGATATTGACCAGGCCCGGGCGCTTTTTGTCATGGCCCTGGCCGGGCGGCGCAGGCGTCGAGCCAGACATCCGACAGCCCGCGCCGCTCGCAGGAGCCCGCGAGATATTTCTCGATGCGCGCCACGCGTTCATTGTTCGCGGGCGAGCCGGGCGACAGGTCGCGCGGCCTGATCATCATCGCCAGCAAGGACAGAAATTGCTCTTCGCTAATCTCGGCGAGGGGCTTGCCGAACCAGGCCTTGGCCCCGTTTTCGAAGCCGTGGACCGCGCGCCCGTCGACTTCGCCAAACCCGACCAGATTGACGAAGGCGGTGAGTTGCGCGTTCTTGGAGGTCAGAGGGTCGACCGCGAATCGGGCGATGAGCGTTTGCTTGATTTTCGGGAAACCTTGCTGAAAATTGGCGAAGTAGAGTTGCTTGACGATGCTTTGCGTCACCGTCGTCGTCGTCAGCGGCAAAAATGCGTCGACGCCCCGATGGCTCCAAAAGTCCGGATCTTGCACCTTGATCAGGGCGTCGATCCTTTGAGGGGTGAAATGATCGAGCGGCGTTGCTTCGTCGCTTGTCGGGCGCTCATATTTCGCGAACAGCCGGGGAGTGTCGCCCCGCGCCGTCACAACGGCGAAAGTCTCGTAGCCAAGCAAGACCGCCACGGCGGTCAGCGCGAGCTTGCCGAGCAAAGCGGCCGAAGGGCGTTTCATCTATCATCTCCATCGAAATAGTTGAGTTCAGGCGAGATGACGTGTAATTTTGGCGACAGTGAGACGGCGCGAGACGCTCGCCGCGGCCTCGCGTATTTTCGAGAGGCCGATTGCCCCGCGCCGGCCTTTCGTCCTATCCCTTCCACGCTATCGGCCGATTCTTGAAAGGATGATCCCGCATGTACGCCGTCGAGGTTCGCGACCACATCATGATCGCGCATAGTTTTCGCGGGGAGCTGTTCGGGCCCGCGCAGCGTCTGCACGGCGCGACCTTCGTGGTCGACGTGGCGTTTTTCCGCGAGACGCTCACCGTCGATAATGTCGTCGTCGACATCGGCCGCGCCCATGACGCGCTGAAGGCGACGCTGGAGCCTCTCAACTACCGCAATCTCGACGAGATCCCCGAATTCAAGGGCCAGCAGACCACCACCGAATTTCTGTCGCGCCATGTCTTCGACGCCATGGCGGGCGCGGCGCGGTCCGGCGCGCTGGGGCCGGGCGGCGAGGGGATCGAACGCATCCGCGTGACGCTGCACGAGTCGCATGTCGCCCGCGCCCGGTTCGAGGGTCCGGTCGCCCGATGAGGATCATATTCGCGACGCCGGGCGATCTCTTCGCGCGCACGGGCGGCTATGGCTATGATCGCGCCGTGATCGCGGCGCTGCCCGAGTTCAATATCGAGGTCGCTCATGTCGCGCTGCGGGGGAGCTTCCCCTTTCCCAGCCAGGCGGAGGCGCGAGCGGCGGCCGCGGCGATCAACGCCGTGCTGGCGCCAAGGGACGTGGCGCTGATCGACGGGCTCGCCTATGGCGCGCTGCCGAAAGACGCGATCCGCGCGATCGCGGCGCCGGTGCTGGCGCTGTGCCACCATCCGCTGGGGCTGGAACAGGGTCTCGACGCCGGGCAAGCGGAGGCGCTGCTCCGCAACGAGGCGGCGGCTCTCGCGCTCGCCGCGCATGTGATCGTCACCAGCGCGCATACGCGCAGGACGCTGATCGAGGATTTCGGCGTTTCGCCGTTGGCCGTGACCGTCGCGCTTCCCGGCACGGCGCCGGCCCCGCGCGCCTCGGGCTCGGGCGCGATGGGCTCGGGCGGCGGAACGTGTCTGCTCGCGGTCGGCTCCATCATCGCGCGCAAGGGCTTTGACATATTGGTCGAGGCGCTGGCGGGTCTTACGGACCTCGATTGGCGGTTGCGGCTCGTCGGCGGCGCCCATCACGCGCCCCGGACCGCGGAGGCTCTCGCGCGGCTGATCGAAGCGCGCGGGCTCGGCGCCCGCATCGACTGGCTGGGCGAAGTCTCCGCCGAGGCGCTCGACGGCGTCTACGACTCCAGCGATATTTTCGTCTCCTCCTCGCTTTACGAGGGCTATGGCATGGCCCTGGCCGAGGCGCTCGCGCGCGGCTTGGCCGTCGTGACGACGACCGGCGGCGCCTGCGCCGACACCGCGCCGGACGGCGCCGCGCTCAAAGTCGCGCCGGGCGATGTCGACGCGCTGCGCGCTGCGCTGCGCCGACTGATCCAGGACGAGGATTTGCGCCGCGATTTGAGCGAGGCCTCCTGGCGCGCCGGACAACGATTGCCGAGCTGGCGCGACGCGGCGCGAACCATCGGTCGCGCGGCGCGCGCCATCGCCCCGGCGATGGCCCTATGACCGGGTTTGAGGCGCAATGGCTCGCCTTGCGCGAGGGCGCGGATCGTCGCGCCCGCGACAGCGCGGCGCGCGACGCCGTCGTTGGGCGTTTCTCGCGAAGCGACACGCTGGCGATCGTCGATCTCGCCTGCGGCGCGGGCTCCAATCCGCGCGCCCTCGCGCCCCATCTTGGCGCGCGCCAATCGTGGCGGCTCGTCGATCACGACGCGGCTCTGCTGACGAGCGCGCGCGCGGCGCTGACGGCGTGGGCCGACGCGGTGGAGCGCGAGGAGCCGCTCGCCTTGCGCAAGAACGACCGCCTCCTGACCTTCGCCTTCGAGCGCCTCGATCTCAACGCCGATCTTTCCCGCGCGCTGGAGGGCGCCGAGCTCGTGAGCGCCGCGGCCTTCTTCGATCTCGTCTCGACGGACTGGATCGAGCGTTTTTGCGCGGAACTCGCGCGCCGCCGGCTGCCGCTTTACGCGGTCCTGACCTATGACGGGCGCGAAAGCTGGACGCCGCCGCACGGGGCCGACGCCGCCATGCTCGAAGCCTTCCATCGCCATCAGGCGCGCGACAAGGGCTTCGGCCCCGCCGCCGGCCCGCGCGCGAGCGCGACGCTGCGCGAGGCGCTGGAGCGGCATGGCTTCGATGTTCGCGCCGGCGCCAGCCCCTGGCGGCTTGGAGTGGGCGACGCCGAACTGATCGCCGCGCTGGCCGACGGCGCGGCGGAGGCGGTGGCGCAAACCGGCCTCGTCGACGCGGCTGTCATCGCCGAGTGGCGCGCGGCGCGGCGCGTGGCGAGCGGTTGCGAAATCGGGCATGTGGATATTTTCGCTTCCCCCCGCGGGGTCGGCTAAAACAGCCAAAATATCTTCGCGGCTTGGCGGGGAGAGGCCATCGCGTCTAAAAGAATGGCGGATGACGACCGCGGAGCGCCTTCGGACGGCGCGTCGGAGCACGTCCCGGGAAACACGGAACTATGTTGCCGCTCTTCGTCCAGAAGAAACTCAACCGCCTGAGACGAAGCCTCTGGGCGGCGCCCCTGTCGGTTTTTCCCGCGCCGTTTCGCGTCAAGGCGAAGGGCGACGCGACAATCGCGGGGGAGATCGCCGACCACGAAAAACAAGCCGGCTACGCGCATTGCGCGGGCTCGCTGCCGCTGCGCACGCTGTTGCGCGTCGAGCGGTTGTTGCCCGGCGCGCCGATCAATTCGGCGGAGACGGGATGCGGCAAATCGACGATTTTCTTTTCGCGCATAGCTCAAAAGCACAGGGTTTTCTGCCTGGACGACCGCGCGAGCGGGGAGGCTTCCAGCGTCTCCTATTTCATGGATTGCGCGGCGACGCGGCTGGATCGGGTCGAGGTCATTTTCGGGCCGACGCAGGCGACGCTGCCCGTCTATAAGGATCATCTCTCTTACGACCTCGTGCTGATCGACGGGCCGCACGGCTTTCCTTTTCCAGACCTCGAATATTATTTCTTCTATCCGCATCTGAAGACGGCCGGCCTTCTCGTCATCGACGACATCCAGATTCCAACTATTGGCCGGCTGGCCGAATTCATCTCCGAGGACGCGATGTTCGAGGAGGTGGAATGCATCGGCTCGACGGCGGTGTTTCGCCGCACCGACGCGCCCGTTTTCGATCCCCTTGGCGACGGCTGGTGGCTGCAGGACTACAACCGCCGCCGCGCCGATTTTTCCAGGTGCATCCACCTGCGGGACGGCAATCGCCGCAAGCCCCTCACCTTCGAGGGACGATTTTAATTCCTTCCCGGCAGCATCCGTTGGACGACGCCATCGCGCTTGACGAAGTGATGGCGCGCGACGCCGAGAAGATGCAGCGCGATCAGCGCCGCGAGCGTGAAGCCCGCGAGCCCGTGCGCGGAGAACAGCAGCTTGGACAAAGGCTCGTCCTTGGCGAGCAAGGCCGGCGGCTCGAACAGCCCGAAGAAGGCGGGACGCAGGCCATAGGCCGACAGCGCCAGCCAGCCGAGCACGGGCGTCAGCGCCAGCAGCAGATAGATCGCATGATGCGTCGCCGCCGCGATGATGCGTTCGGCGCGCGAGAGCGAGGCCGCCGGCGGCGGCGCGCCCCGCAGGCGCGTCGCGACGCGCGCGATCATCAGGGCCAGCACGGTCAGGCCGAAGGACTCGTGCAGGAAGAACAGCCGGTCCTGCAACGCGCCATGCGGCAGATCGTCCATGATCGCGCCGACCGGGATCATCGCCAGCACGATCGGCGCTATAAGCCAATGCAGCCATTTGGCGGGCGCCGAATAGCCCTGGTTCTCGCTCGCGTTCCGCCGATCAGACATGTCCACCCCCTTCACCGCGATTGTCTCCCGACGCCCGAAAAATCGCAATCGAACAACACGTCGCCGCCGCCCAAAATATGAACATTCACGCGCGGGCGAAGCGCCTGCGCGAGCGCCGGGATGGGCGCGAGTTCGAACCCCGCTCGGCCCGAGCCGATGATGACCGGCGCGACCAGAACATGCAGCCGGTCGACGCAGCCCGCCTCGATGAAAGCGGCCAGCGTGCGCGCGCCGCCCTCGATCAATATGCGGCGCAATCCCCGCGCGAACAGCGCCTCCACAATGTCCCGCGGTTCGAAGCGTCCGTCCCGCGAGGGCGGTTCTATCCGCTCGACGCCAGGGCCGGCTTTGGTCGGCGCTGAACTGATCAGAATGCGCCGCGCGCCGTCCTCGGTCAGCCATTTGCCGGCGTTGTTCAACCGGCCGCCGGGGTCGATCGCGACGCGGGCGGGGCTCGGCCCGACGATCCGCCGCACATTGAGTTGGGGGTCGTCGGCGACGACGGTTCCGGCGCCGACCACGACAGCGTCGACATGGGCGCGCAGACGATGCAGATGATCGAGCGCCGCCGGGCCGCTGATGTCGCGCGACTCGCCGCTGACGGTGGCGATCCGTCCATCGAGCGATTGGCCGATCTGCGCCACGACGAAGGGGCGGTCCTTCGAGGCCGCGCGCAGCGGGGCGAAGGGATCGCCGTCCTCGGCCGCCTCGGCGAGCCGTGTGGGAAAATCAAGGTCGGAAGAGGCGCCCGCCACTTGGGTTCCTTATTTCTCGCCGGGCCGGGTCTTTGTTAACGCCGCGCCGGAGTTGGGATTGCAATGGAGCGTATTTTAGGACTTGAATGAAGCGGTATTCGCCCATTTCGCACTCTGTCACGAAGCGCCGCGATGTTGAAACGCCTGTTCGAGTCCTACCTCCTGTTGTCGCGTTGGCTGCTGGCGCCGTTTCTGGCGATACTGACGTTGGCGCTGTTCGCCTTGATGGTCAAGGCCGGCAAAAAGGCGTTGACGCTCGTCTCGCTGATCGTCGAGGGGCAAGACCTGCACGTAACGCTGGCGATGTTGAATCTGATCGACATCACGCTGATCGGCGCGCTGGTGGTGATCGTCATTTTATCGGTTTACGAAAATTTCGTCGCGCGCTTCTCGCCGGGGGATCACGGCGATTGGCCGGAATGGATCGGACATATCGACTTTTCGCACCTCAAATTGAATCTGATGGCGACCATCGTCGCCATTACCGCGATCGAATTGCTCGAAGCCTTCATCGACGCGGACGAAACCACCGACCGCGATCTCTATTTCGCGATCGGCATTCATCTGACCTTTGTATTTTCCACGCTCGCGCTCGCCGTGGCGGAGCGCTTGTCGGCCCATGACTCGCGGAGCGGAACGCCGCCCGAAGGCTGAGACGCGTTTTGTCCCGACGCGATTTCTCAATGTGAACCCGCCTCGACTTCGCCCGAAAACGCGCCGACGGGCGCGGGCGCGGTCTTTTTGCGTTGCAGCTTGCTCATCAGCAAATAGATGACCGGCGTCGTGTAGAGCGTCAAAACCTGGCTCAGCAACAGCCCGCCGACGATGGTGATCCCGAGCGGGCGGCGCATTTCGGCGCCGACGCCGGTGGCGAAGGCGAGCGGCAAGGCGCCGAACATCGCCGCGAGCGTCGTCATCAGGATCGGGCGGAAGCGCTCCTTGGCCGCCTCGATCGCCGCGTCATGCACGCTGATCCCGCGCTCGCGCTGCGCGTGCAGCGCGAAGTCGACGAGCATGATGCCGTTCTTCTTGACGATGCCGATGAGCAGCAGAATGCCGATGAAGGCGATCACCGTGAATTCCGCGCCATACAGTTCCAGCGCCAGCAGGGCGCCGAGGCCCGCCGAGGGCAAGGTCGAGATGATCGTGATCGGATGAATGTAGCTCTCATAGAGAACCCCGAGGATGATGTAGACGGCGAGCAGGGCGGCCAGGATGATCAGCCCCATGCCGCCGGAGGTCTTGCGGAAGTCCGCGGCGTCGCCGGCGAAGGCGGTGCGCAGTCCGCGCGGCAGATTCATCTGGGAGACCGCGTCCATGATCGCCGTCGTGCCCTGTTCGAGCGAGGATCCAGTGGCGAGATTGAAGGTGATGGTGATCGCTGGAACGACGCCCTGATGGTTGACGACCAGCGGCATGCTGCCGCGTTCGATATGCGCCAGCGCGGTGAGGGGAACCTGCGTTCCATTCTGGCTGGTGACATAGATGCCGGACAAATCGCGGATGTCGCGCTGACGCGACGTCGGGACCTCGACGACGACGCGGTAATTGTTGCGCTGTGTGTAGATGATCGAATCCTGCCGCTGTCCGAAGGCGCTGTTCAGGCCCGCGTCCAGCGTGGAGATCTGCACGCCCATGCGCGAGGCCGCGTTGCGGTCGATGACGACATTGGCCTTCAGGCCGCCCTGTTGCGAATCCGTCGACACGTCCGCGAGTTGCGGCAGTTGTTGCAGGCGTCCGAGAATCTTCGGAACCCACTCGTCGAGTTCGTGGACATCGCTGTCCGAAATGGTGAACTGAAATTGCGCCTTGCTTAGACGGCCGCCGGTGCGCAAATCCTGCGATGGCACCAAAAACACGCCCAATCCCGGTATCTTCGCGAATTGCGGCCGCAAGCGGTCGATCACCTGGAAACTCGACGAGCGCCGCTCGTCGGAGGGCTTCAGCGCCACATAAAGCCGGCCCTGATTGGAAGGGGCGGCCTGATTGTTCGAACCGATGAAGGAGCCGACATTGGCGACGTCGGGGTCGGCGGCGAGCACGTCCATGGCCTGCTTCTGCAGCCGTTCCATTTCCGCGAAGGAGACGTCCGCCGAAGCTTCGGTGGTGCCATTGAGGAGACCGATGTCGTCCTGCGGCAGATTTCCTTTCGGAATGGTCTGGTAGAGGTGAACGGTCAGCACCGCCGTCACGAGAATCGCGACAAGCGAATACCACGGGTGATCGACGACGCCGCGCAGGCTGCGCTCGTAGGCGGCGATCACCTTTCCGAGGTTGTTCTCGAAGAATCTGTCGAATGCGTTCGGCCGCTTGTGTTTTTGAGCCGGCAGCCAGGCGCAGAGCATCGGCGTCACGGTCAGCGAAATGACCATCGAGATGAGAATGGAGAAGGTGAGCGTATATGCGAATTCCCGCACCAATCTTCCGATGAGGCCGGGCATGACCAGCAATGGAATGAACACGGCGATCAGCGACAGGCTGATCGACACGACGGTGAAGGAGATCTGCTTCGCGCCGAGCAGCGTCGCTTCCATGCGGCCCATGCCGCGCTCGACATGCGCTTCGATATTCTCGATCATCACGATCGCGTCGTCGACAACGAAGCCGACGGATATGGTGAGCGCCATCAGCGACAGATTATCTATCGAGAATCCCGCCGCCCACATGGCCGCGCAAGAGCCGACCAGGGACAGCGGCACCGTTATGCCGGCCGCGAGGACCGGAGAAAGCCGGCGCAGGAACACGAAGACGACCGCCATCACCAGACACACCGAAATGAACAGCGTGCGTTGAATGTCGGCGATGCTGGAACGAATCGTCTGTGTGCGATCCGACAATACGGAAATTTCGATGCCCCGCGGAATCCACTCCTGCAACTTGGGCAGCAGCGCCTTTATGCTGTCGACCGTCTCAATGACATTGGAGCCCGGCTGCTTGAAGATGAGGAGAATCACCGCCGGCTTGCCATTGAACCAACCGGCCGCCAGACGGTTGAGCACGCCGCGGTCGACTGTCGCCACGTCGCCGAGCCGCACGACCGCGCCGTTTTTCGACGCCACCACGACGCCGCGATAGTCCCCCGGCGTGTTGAGCTGATCGTCCGTCGCGATGGTGACGCCCTGCCCGTCGCCGCTGAAGGCGCCGGTCGGGGACTGCACATTCGCGTTGGAGATGGCGCTCGCGACCTGATCGAGGCCGAGCCCCATCGTGGCGAGCCGCGCGGGATCGAGCTGGATGCGGATCGCCGGCTGCGTGGCGCCGGCGACGAGGACATTGCCGACGCCCGACACCTGCGAAATCCGCTGCGCGATGACGGTGTCGGTCGCGTCGAAGATCGCGCTCGTCGGCATCGTGTCCGAGGTGAGCGCCAGCACGAGAACGGGCGCGCCGGAGGAATTGGCCTTGCGAAAAGTCGGCTGGGCCGACAGATCCGCCGGCAGGTCCGTGGCGGCGGCGTTGATCGCGGCCTGCACGTCGCGCGCCGCCGCGTCGATGCTCCGGTCGAGGTCGAACTGCGCGACGATTTGCGTCCCGCCAAGCGTGCTTATCGAGGTCAGCTCGTTGAGGCTGGAGATGTTCGCCAGCCGGCGTTCCAGCGGCGCGGCGACCGAGGCCGCCATGGTCTGCGGATCGGTCCCGGGGCGGCTGGCGGAAATGCCGATGATCGGAAAGTCCACGGCGGGCAGGCTCGCGACCGGCAGAAAACAATAGGCGACCGAGCCGATCAGGAACAGCGCGAGCGCGAGCAGCGTCGTGCCGACCGGTCGCTTGATGAAAGGCGCCGATATGCTCATTCGGCCGCCTCCTTGCGTTCCAGCGGCGACTCGCCCGGCGTCGCGGGGGCCTCGTCCTCATCCCCCTCCGGCGCGCCGCCCAGCCTCCGGCGCAGCCGCTCGACGGCGAGATAGATGACGGGCGTCGTATAAAGGGTGAGCATTTGCGACAGCAGCAGGCCGCCGACGATGGATATGCCGAGCGGGACGCGCAATTCGCTTCCCGAACCATGCGCGAGCGCCAGCGGCAGCGCGCCGAGCAACGCCGCGAGCGTCGTCATCATGATCGGGCGAAAGCGCAAGTGACAGGCGCGCACGATCGACTCTTCGGGAGACATTCCCTCGAAGCGCTCCATCTCCAGCGCGAAATCGATCATCATGATCGCGTTCTTCTTGACGATGCCCATCAGCAGCACGATGCCGATCAGCGCGACAATCGACATGTCCAGCCGAAACAGCATCAAGGCGAGCAAGGCGCCGACGCCCGCCGAGGGCAGGGTCGTGAGCACGGTGAAGGGATGCGCGAAGCTCTCGTAAAGGACGCCCAGCACCACGTAAATCGCGATGACCGCCGCGAGAATGAGATAGGGCTCGCTAGCGAGCGACTTGCCAAACTCCGCCGCGTCGCCGCTGAACGAGCCGACGATGATCGACGGCATGTGAATCTCGCGCTCGATCCGCGCGATGGCCTGCAACGCGTCGCCGAGCGACGCGCCGGGCGCGAGATCGAAGCTGATCGTCGCCGCCGGAAACTGCTCCTGATGGGAGACGGAGAGCGGCGCGGAGATGGTGTCGATATGCACGATGGTCCCCAGGGGCGTCTGCGGACCGCCGCCGGGCGCGGCGACATAAAGCTTTTCCAGCGCCTTCGGGTCGCGCTGATATTGCTCCGACGCCTCGAGAATCACGCGATATTGGTTTGACTGCGTGTAGATCGTCGAAATCTGCCGCTGTCCGAAGGCGTCGTTGAGAATGTCGTCGACATTCTGCATCGAGACGCCAAGCCGACCCATGTTTTGGCGGTCGATTCGCACCTGGCTGCGCAGGCCGCCCGTCTGCGTCTCGGCGGCGACGTTGCGCAGAATCGGCTCGCGCCGCATCGCGTCGAGCAGCTTGGTCGACCAGTTCAGCAAGTCGCCGTTGTCTCCGGTGGTGATGGTGTATTGGTATTGCGAGCGGCTCATGCGCGTCGTGATCTGAATGTCCTGCACCGGCTCGATATAGAGCTTCGCGCCCGCCAGCTTCTCCGCTCGCGCCTTGAGGCGGTCGGCGATGACCTCGGCGCTGTCGGCGCGATTGTCGCGGTCGCGCAGCGTGATCGAGAAATGCCCGACATTGGTCGTCGGGTTGAGCGGGCCGACGCCCAGAACCGAGGTCACGCCGGTGACCTCCTTGTCCTGTTGGAAGATGCTGGACACGTCGGCCTGCAGCTTTTTCATCGCGTCGAATGATACGTCGGGGGCGGTCTCGAGCACCGCCGTGAGCAGCCCCGTGTCCTGGCGCGGCAGGAAGCCCTTGGGAATGAATATATAGAGCGCGATGGTCAGGGCGAGCGTCGCTCCGGTGAGAACCAGCATGAACCGCTGACGTTTCAGCGCCCAGTCGAGCGTCGTCGCGTAGAGACGGTCGAGCCAGGAGGAGGGGGCGTCATGAGCGCCATGGCCCCGTTCGTCGCGCCTTGGCCGGCGCAGCAGTTGGCTGCACAGCATCGGCGTCAGCGTTAGCGACACGATCGCCGAGACGATGACGGCCATCGACAGGGTGAGCGCGAATTCGCGGAACATGCGCCCGACGATGCCGGTCATGAACAACAGCGGGATGAACACGGCGATCAGCGAGACCGTGAGCGACACCACGGTGAAGCCGATCTCGCGCGCGCCGTCCA
>Ga0181527_1003270_pt1 | contig 14589 bp, 10 predicted proteins | sample PEATcosm2014_Bin_30_FD_119762 | JGI IMG/M metagenome (GOLD analysis project Ga0181527, IMG submission 119762) | Peatland microbial communities from MTU Mesocosm Facility, Houghton, MI, USA - PEATcosm2014_Bin06_60_metaG | ecosystem: Environmental > Terrestrial > Soil > Wetlands > Peat | place...
GAGCATCTTCTCGGTGTCAGAAACGAGGCTGCCGAGTTGAAGAATGGCTTTCAGGACATTGCGGCACTGTTCGAGGCAAGCAATGCGATGGCGCAAGGTGCCCTTTGGAGCCTCGACGTGTTCAGCCCATTCCTGCCATGCGCGGTCCAAGGTCTCTTGTGCCCGCAAGTGTGCGACAAGCGATCTGAGCACCGGGCGTGAATCGCACTGCCTTCCGCCAAATCGTGAGTCTTTCCAAAGATATGCGCACCGCTTGACTACATGTGCGCGAAACACCCAGAAACCTAGGCCAGCCCCGGATTCCAAGTGGCAGAGAAGATCCGCTGCGTCGGCGACGAGTTGCGCGCGGGAGACTCGCGCCGGGACTTCCAAGTTGGCGTCGGTCTCCTTGCCGGCAGCACCGGCAAGAGCTTCGAGAGCCTTACTCGTGGCACTCTCCAGCGAAATCCAAGTCAGAGTGCGCCCCGCACACACTTCCTGCCGAACGCGACCGATCCACGACTCCCTTCTCTTCCCAAGCCACTCCGACAACTGAATGAACTGCTGGGCGATCTTGCACAGTTGTTGAAGCCGCCCTCTTTCAAGCGCGCAAAGACCCTGAGCAACTGGGCTATCGGGCGTCTCGCCGAATTGTGTTAAGGCATTCCTAGCCCGCAAACATGCGTCAGTTGCGTTCTCGAAATCCTCGGCCGTCGGCAACGTATCAAGTGCGGGTAAAGTGTAGGCAAGTGAATGGTTACAGCATTGCTCCCAGAGAGAATATAATTCGCCGACTTCCTCGTTGGTCAAGGGCGCCTCTGCGCATTCGTCGATTTGGTCCGTCAGCCAAGAGAAGCGTTCGCCATCACACGATACCGCTTGCGCGATCGCTTGGGCCGTGCCCTGGTAAGGCGTCCCGGGAAGAGAATAGATCGTCGTTTCGGCCTCACGTAACTCCCGCGCTCGCCGGCGCAAGTCTACCAGCCGACTCTGCACAGATTTCCGTTCCCGTATCGTTGCGTCAATCTGCCGCTGGGCGTCGGTGGGGTTGGTCGTGTTGATATGGCGCAGAATGCCCTGCACGGAATGTTCGAGATTCTGCCGTGATTCGGCATCCTCTCCCAGTAAGCTCACGGTCAGCGGAAGAATCGCTTCGGGAATCTTGTCACGCAAAACCCTCAAGGCTCTGGGAGTCTGGCTGGTTACGAGAACGCGCTGACCGCAGGCCAACAAGTGACTGACAAGATTCACGATGGTATGGCTCTTGCCTGTACCCGGCGGCCCCTGGACCAGGACTCCCGAACGACCACAAAGACGGCGGATTATCGTAAGCTGCTCGTCGTTCGTGGGCAGTGGAAACAGCACTTCTTCGGGCACGAAGGTTTTTTCCGAAAGGTGGCCGTGCTGTCCATTCAAGTCGTCAACCAAGCCACACAGGTTGCGAACGCCACGCGGGATACACTTTCCCTCGCTCAGTCCCTTGACAATCTTCTTGAGGACTTCGCGCATCGTCTGGGCACTGCGCTTGCGTAGCACCAAGATTGGCGCGAACGCCATTTGTGGCGTGCGCGTTGCTCGCTCTGGGCACTCCAGCGTGTCATGGTAAACGGCATCGGCCGCCGAAGGCAGTGATTGGAGCCAGCCCCTCAGAATAGGCGTAATCGCCCCTCGATTCCACGGGGATTCGATCGCGGAAACCTTGTCCTCGATTTGTCGTTGATCCTGGATCGGTGGCCGTTCGTTGACCTCCATCATGTCCTGCTCAACCGCGAAATGCGCTCCATCGACTGCGGGAGCAATGGTGATGCAGCCAGACTCGCGTTCGAGGGCAATCGTCACGCGCGCTGTTACAATCGGCCGGCGCAGCTTGTGGTCGCTGGCCGTGGTCCACAGGAGCACGCCAACGCCGAGGAGCAGTTCGTATTGCTCACCACGCCGTTGCTGTTCCTGATAAATCGTGAAGAGTTTCCGATACGCCTTCTGGACTCGCTCCCATCGCTGATATTGCGCGCTCCAGGGACGCCACTTCGCTTCAAGATACCTCCCCCAGGCTAATGCGACGTGCGGATGGTCGCTCAGCAGCAGCCTCGGAGGAGGCGTCGAATCAGATTCATCGGTGTTCTGTCTGTCGCCCGGGATCCACTTTGGATCGACGATTTCGTCATGCAGCTTTGGCTCCGCTGAAATCTCCTCCAAGCTCGCGGCGTTAAACCAGTGTTCACACTCGGCAGGCGGCCGGGGCAAGGCCGGCTTGACAGGCTTGTCAATTCGCAACCAGTTCTCTTCGTCGGTTGTCTCCCCTCCGTCCCACGCGGGCGTGTAGCATTCCTTCTCACACGGCAGTTCACTGAACCAGAAGACTGCCTCGTAGGACGCTACATCGCGCACGTTCTTCGCGCGTAGCTCGGCAAGGGCACCCAGGTAGCGGAACAGCCGGATCGCTTTGTCCCGGATAGGGTCCGGCTTCGCGTTGCCCTCAATTATCGCCATTGCAGACCCCAGGTTCTCCGATAACCGACCGATATGTCGAAAAAAAGGGACGCCGGACCAAAGCCGCTCGTCCGGCCCCCGCCAAGGGGCACTGAAGAACAGCCCGGCCGGCGCCCCTTGCGGGGCGCGGCTCAAGGCTGCTTCTTCAGTTCGAGAGCCGAAGCTCAGGTTGGCGGTTTCGGACGAAGCAGTAACTTGACGCTCGCGCGTCGTTCAACTTGTCTCATGCCCGTGCGGTCAGCACGGGTGGCTCTGCCAAGCCGAGGCGGTTGGCAGGTGAACTCCTCTTGGCAATGACGATTCCGGGAGCCCGTAGTGAGCCCCCATGAACACCATGTTAGCATTACGCGGACGCCGGTTCCACTGGGGGGCTCTCGTATCTCCGAAACAACGAGCCGGCATTGCTTGCCCAGCCCTCTTACATCCCCGGCAGTCAGCACATTTCGGCCCCCCATGTGGGTACGGGGCGGGGGGTTATTGAACCAAAGTCTTTGCCTGATTAAGCTAGCCGGGTGGCCGGGTATGCGGCCGACTTCACGCGGTACATGCTGCTGGGAGTGAAGCCAACGCACTGGCACCCGAAGGTCGTACGGCCAAACTTCCCGCCGAACCGTTCCTACCTGCGCGCGCCCGTCCTCTCTCGCCTCGTGTCGGCCCAGGTGGTTCGGACTGAAGTTCTCAGGCGCCGCCTGGCCGAATACTGTGCCGTAGCTGACCAGAACGCCGCCAGCGAGGCAGTGGGAGCGGGGCGGTAGGCTGGTCGGCCGAGTTCGGCTATACTGACGAGGTGGGGTTGCTCCCCCTGGAAGTCAAAGGTGGAGCCACCTCCGCAATACTTGATTCGGGACGGTCGCTGCCGACTTGCAAGCGGCGTGGCCTTCAATGCGGACCCGGCAGGGAGTTGCCTTCTCCTGCCTTTCGGCGGCCCCTGCCCGGTCCGGCCCGTTGAAAGGGCGGGAGCATGTCGAAGGCATCGGCACTCGAAGCGGCAAATAACCAGGCCGTCGCCACGTTAGTCAGCATTGCTTGCTTGCGGCAGGAGGCATCCGCCGAGGAATTCCAGCAGCGGGTCAACGATCTACGGAAGCAGCTTGACAGGTTCAACCAGCTCTATTTCCACTCGAATGGTAGAGAAGAGTTAGTAGCAGCGCGGCGGAAACTTCCGGGCCGTCCCCTGGCGGCCGCGCTGGGTGAAACGGCCGTATACTTCCACGACATTATCGGGCGAGTTGCAAAGAAGGTCTTGGGCGATGTAGGGGGCTTGGACATCACTACAGAGCTTCTTCCGATGTGCCAGGACCATGTGCGGTCTCACATTCCCGAATTGAAGGACCTTGAGGTACTCTTCGAGGGTCTCAGGGGAGAATACGACGACGCAAAGGGAATGTTGGAGCAGGCAGACCGGGAAGAGACGACGCAGGGCGACCTGGACCGGCCCGAGGCCCAGGCGGACCCGAAGAAAGGCGGGATCATGCCAGAAAACTCTCCTCGCGCATTGATGGGGATCGGCTACCCAGCGCCTCTCGTACCGGACCCTATTACCCTCGCGCAGAGGGTACAGGCCGCTGTTGAGGAGGTCCAGCGGAATTGCGTTGCGAAGGTCCGCGCCATGTTTGACGGGATGCGCCGAAGCCTGGATGCGCGAAGCGCGGCCACCGCCCAAGAACTTCGGGACAATCGACAGTCGAAGGCTATCGTGGACCTGATGGCGCAATGGGAAGAGGCCGAGCAGCAAGTCGTCGCGCGAGTCAATTCGCGCGAGACAGCCGAGGAGATAAGAGCGGAGGCGTTTCGCGCCCTGGCGTCGGATACCAAGCCGGACGCCAAACCCGCTGACTTCGACTTCATTGGGGATTGGTTCGCCGCGAGTAACCCGGCAGTTAAGGATTTCATGCGGGATATCGTGCGACGGAAGATACTATCCGAGGACCAGGGCGGCATGGCCGACCTTGAGTGCTTCGTTACGTTGCAGCAAGCGGCGGCAATCGTAAGTCGTTCCAAACGAACTCTGGAGAAGCACAAAGCTGAAATGCCGGTCCCTCGAATCAGCGACGGCGGTGGCAAACCTGACGAATGGGCATGGTCTGAGCTGCGCCCCTGGCTGGAAAAGTATTCCGGGCGCACATTGCCCAGCCGATTCCCTGCCGATCAATTCCGAAAGGATTGACGGGCAAAGGCCACCGAAACTGACACCCAACCACACCCAACCGCGCCCATTCTGAAAATCGCCTGCTAGGCTGCATCGCGTTGTTTCCAATCGCTCTTGGGAAAGGAAAACGCGATGCAACAGCAAGTCTCGATTGCGCCGGACGGCATCTACGACGACGGCGCGCTCTATTTGGCGTTGGGATTGACCCCCGCCACTCTCGCCCAAGCCCGGCGGTCCGGTGAACTGCGGTTCACCCGGAAGGGCAAGCGGACACTCTACGTCGGGCAATGGGTTCTTGACTGGATCAAGGCCGATTCGCGGCAGGGGGTGCGCCATGCCGAGTAACACCCCGACGGCTGAAACTATCATCCCAGAATTGCTCACCACGGCCCAGGCGGCGCGGCTGTTGGGCATCGGCGAAAGAACGCTCTGGCGGCACAGTCGTAGCGGCGCGGCCCCAGCCCCGGTCACGATCGGCGGAAGCGTCCGCTATCGGCGGGCGGAACTCTTGGCCTGGGTTGACGCCGGCTGCCCTCGGGGCCACGGAGGGCGGGAACATGCCTAGACCATCGAGTTGGCAACGCGTGAGCAAGCGGCGACCTTGCCCGGTGTGCATGCGGCCCGACTGGTGTCTCGTTACGGGCGAGTCTGACAATCCTAACGCGGCTATCTGCGCCCGGGTGGAATCCGCCAGGCGGTGCGGGGAAGCCGGCTGGCTGCACCACCTGCGCAACGACGGCCCAACGTGGAGCCCTCGGGTCCGGCGGATTGAACTGAGCGCGGCACAGGTCGGCGCGGAGAAGATCGACTTCGCCAAGGTGGCAATGGACTTTCGCGCGGCGGTGCGACCCGAAGCCGTCGGGCGACTGGCGGCCACCCTCGGACTGTCGGTGGTGAGCCTGACGCGGCTGGGAATCGGCTGGTCGGCCAAGCATCGCGCCTCGACGTTCCCCATGATGGACGCTACGGGCACGGTGCTCGGCATCCGGCTACGGCGCCCGGACGGTCGCAAGCTGGCGGTGCGGGGCGGCCATGAGGGCTTATTCCTGCCCAACGCCTTGGACCTGTCCGGCGGCCGGCTGCTGATTGCGGAAGGGCCGACCGACACGGCGGCCCTCTTGGACCTCGGATTCTGCGCGGTGGGGCGGCCCTGTTGCGCGGGCGGGGTGCGGTTGCTGGTGAAGTTGGTCCGGCAGTTGGCGGTCCCCGAGGTGGTCATTGTGGCGGACGGCGACGCGCCCGGGCAGCGGGGCGCGGCAGCCCTTGCAGCGGTGCTGACAGCCTACACGGCGGCGGTGCGGATCATCATGCCCCCGGCCGGCGTGAAGGATGCGCGGGCCTGGAAACGATGTGGGGCCGCGGCAGGGGACGTGGCGGCAGTGATCGACGCGACTCCGGTGTACCGGCTGGCAATCAAGACCACGGTTCGCGGGCGAAAGGCAGGTGCAAAGCATGGAAGGTGACAACGGGCAAGAATTGGTGTTCGATTGCAACCCGAGCGGTGGCAATGGCAAGGCGACACTCACGGCGCGGTTAGGCGCGGAAGTGTTGGCGGTCGAAGCCCTGGATCTGACCAAGTCCAAGCAACGGCAGGGATTCATCGACACGGTTTGCGGCGGGCGGCCTGGAATCGACCCCGAGGCTGTAAAAGCGGAACTGTTGCGGCTGGCGGCGGACGTGGCACGCAAGCCGGATAAGCCCCAAGCAGACGCGGACAGCGCGGCGGAAATCGACGTATCCTGCCTTGTGCGGCCCGAGAGGTTTATTCTCCCCGAGGTGTCCGGGTTGGCCGTGCCGACAATGACGGTCATTGCCGATCGGCCAACGGGGCGCTACCTGCTCTACCTGCAATGGGCGGATGGCCGGCGGGAATGGCGGCCGGTGAACGCGGCTATCGACTTGCCCGGGGGCAAGAAGGTGTGGATCCACCCCGAGCCGACGGAACCTACGGCGACGATGCCCGCGGGATGGTCGAAAGAGGCACGGGCGGCCTGGCTGAAGGGCGCGGCGGCCCCGGACCCGGCAGACGTGTTCCGGCGAATCTGTGAGCGAATCGCGCACTTCATCGACCTGCCCACGGAACAGGCGACCGGCATCGGGGCTACGCTGGCGGTGTGGTTGATGTTGACCTACTGTTATCAGGCATGGGACGCCCTGCCCTATTTGAACATCGGCGGCCCAACGGGCAGCGGCAAGAGCCGGCTGTTTGAAATCCTGGGGCGACTGGCGTATCGCCCTCTGGCATCGTCCAACATGACAGCGGCGGCGATGTTCCGCACACTCCACGCCCAAGGCGGCACGCTGTTCTTGGACGAAGCTGAGCGACTGAAACAGGCGCAATGCCCCGACGTGGCGGACCTGTTATCCATGTTGCTGGCGGGGTACAAGCGCGGTGGGCAGGCGTCGCGGCTGGAACCCCTCGGGGATACCGGCCGATTCAAGATGGTCTGTTTCGACGTGTACGGCCCCAAGGCCCTGGCTTGTATCGCGGGCCTGCCTCCGCCCTTGGCAAGCCGGTGTATTCCGGTGACGATGTTCCGTGCGGCGCCACGGTCGAAGAAACCCCGGCAACGGATCGACGCGGAGCCCGGGCGGTGGCAAGCCTTGCGGGACGATCTACACGCCCTGGCGCTAGAACACGGGCCTGCCTGGCTGGAGTTGGCGCGGCAGACTGACGTATGCCCGGCGATGAGCGGCCGCGACTATGAGCTATGGCAGCCCCTCTTGGCCCTGGCATACTGGATCGAATCCCACGGCGCCCGAGGGCTGCACGGGCTGCTGCAAGAACACGCCCTGGCGGCCATCGACCGGGGCCGGGACGAAGCGGTGCCCGATACGGACGAAACGCTGCTGCGGATTTTGGCGGACGCGGTACGGATCGGCGACCGGCTGACGCCCCACGATATTCTCGCTAAGGCCCTGGAAGCCGAGCCGGTGATATTCAAGAACTGGCACCCCCGGACGGTGACGGCCCGGCTGAAAAGCTACGGTATCCCAACACCGCGGAAAGTGGGGAGCCGGCGGGAGTTTCGGGACGTGACGCCCGATGGGTTGCGGCGCATTCAGGCGAGCTACGGCATCGACCTGGATTTCCCCCAGCATGACGAGCCGGCCCAAGGGGAATCGTCCCAATAGTCCCTACCGTCCCATGAGGCCGTTTTTCCCGGGGAACTCGGGGCGGTTTCGTGGGACGGTAGGCTGGCGGACCGTCCCTGCGAACCAGGGGATTTCGGCCCCCGTGGGACGGTTGGGACGGTTGGGACGGTAGCCAAAGGGAAGGGGTGGAGGTACAAAGATCATGGACTTCAACGCGGCTGATCTGCTGAACAGCCTGTTCAACGGGAGGACCCTGGCGGCGGACGATCCCCCGGCGCCGGCGGCCTGCGAGTGCAGCCCCACGGGCGACGGTACGGTGGTCGTGGCCCACGTTGAAGCTCTGGCGGTGGTTCCCGGCGGACCTCCGCCGGGTTCCGAGGATGATCCCCTGGCGGGGACGCCGTTTGCGGGCTGGGTCCAGCGGCCGGACTTCCGCGGGCGGCTGCGCTGGGAGGCCCCGGACCTGCCCGAGTCGGCCCGATGGTGGGCGAGGTGCGCCTTTGAGGACCTGCCCGAGCCGACACGCCCCACCGGACCGGTCATGGGCCAGACAGCGGCCTTCCAGGATTGCGCCCCTTGCGATGAGACGAGCACGGTCGATAGTCTTGGACCTGCCGGCCCCGCGGCCCGTCCAGGGGCGTTTGCGGGGCCTTGGCGGGCATGAAGATGGGCAACGGCCGGTGGCGAATCTTGGCCGGCGGCGGCGAAACGAAAAAACCGCGCGGGCCTATTGACCAATAATCAAGACACTGCTAGAATAGGACGCCGATGGCGAAGAAACGGACACTTACTGACCAGTTGCGGGCGGCAATCACCACGGCCGACAAGACGATGGGCCAGATTGCCCGAGAGAGCGGCATCGACATTGCCACGATCTCCCGGTTCGTTCACTACAAGGGCGGGCTTTCAGTGGACGGACTGGACCGGATCACGGAGGCCCTCGGGCTGAATCTCACCACGGCAGAGCCCCGGCCAATGACGGGCAGGATGAAGAAAGGCAGGTAGGATCATGGCGACGGTCTACAAGCGGACACGGCGGAAGCCTATTCCCGAAGGCGCCGATATCTTCCAGCGTAAGGGGCGTCAGTACGCGGTCTGGACTTCGCGTGGCCGGCAACAACGGGCACCACTCAGCAAAGACGGCACCGCAGTGCTGGTGGAAGCCGACATTTACACCATCGAGTATTTCGACCATGACGGTAAGCGGCGGCGCGTGGCGAGCGACACGCCCGACAAGGACGCCGCCCAACGGCTGGCGAACCAGTTGGAGACGGCCGCGATGGAACGGCGACGGGGGCTGGTCAACGTCGCACAGGAGCGGTTGGCGAAAGAAGGCCAACGCCCCCTCGGTGACCACCTGACGGACTTCGGACGGTTCCTGACCGACAAGGAGAACACGCCCAAGCACGTGCGCATGACCCGTCAGCATATCCAATGGGTGTTGGAACACTGCGGAGCGGAGTCGTTGGCGGACTTGACGGCCCCCGCAGTGCTGGGAGCAATTGGCGAGTTGCGCAACGGGGGGGCATCCCTGCGAACCTGCAATGCCTATCTCCGGTCGAGCAAGAGCTTTTCGCGATGGCTGTGGAAGCACAAGCGGACAGCCGACGATCCGCTCTGCGCCCTGGAAGCGTTCAATGAAGAGACCGATGCCCGGCATGTCCGGCGGGAACTGACGATCGAGGAAGCATCCCGGCTGATTGACGTGGCGGCGCAGCGACCCTTGCCTGAGCATTGCCTACGCGGGACCGACCGGGCAATGGTCTATCGACTGGCTCTTGGCACTGGCTTCCGGGCAAAGGAACTGCGGAGCCTAACGCCGGGAGCTTTTGACCTAAGCAGTGATCCACCCACAGTGAGGGTGGAGGCCGCGCACAGCAAGCGGCGGCGAACCGATGTTCAGCCCATCCGGCAAGACTTGGCGGACCTATTGCGGCCCTGGCTGGCCGGTCGCCCGGCCGAGGAGCGACTGTTTGCCAAGCTGCCCGGCGGCACGGCTCGGATGCTCCGGTCGGACATGGCATTGGCGCGGCAAGAGTGGCTCAGCGAAGCCCCGAACGAAGAGGCCCGGCAGACCCGGGCCAAGTGCGATTTTCTCTTGTTCGAGAACGCGGCCGGCGAAGTAGCTGACTTCCATTCGACCCGGCATACCTACATCTCAGGCATCGTGGCCGGCGGGGCGTCGGTCAAGACGGCCCAGGAGCTTGCCCGCCATAGCACCCCGACCCTGACCATCGGTCGTTACTCCCATACCCGGCTGCACGACCTCCGCAGCGCTCTGGACGGGTTGCCGAGCCTTGAGCCGAAACGGCCCGATGCCGAGAAAGTGGGCGCAGTGCTGGCGGCAACCGGAACTGACGGCACCCGGCTGGACAAGGAGTTACGTCAACGAAAGTGGGCGCATCCGGGGCAGCAGTTGAACGGCGAAAACGGGCGAAAGGCGGCGAAAGATGGCGGAACGGTTGCGGTGGCGGCCGACGAACCGGACACAGCGCAAGTCCTTACGCTGACAAGAAATGAGAATCGCCGGCGGCCTTTGGCGACCACCGGCGAGAAGAGGCGCCGCCCGGATTCGAACCGGGGATGGCGGATTTGCAATCCGCTGCCTTAGCCGCTTGGCTACGGCGCCGCAATAATACGTATCATCTTATGCCAAAAGCATTTGCAACAGCGCCAAACCGGCTGCTGCACGGAATCCGGCGGCTTGCAGTCCTTGCCGTGCCACTGGGCCCACCGCAGCACCACTGCCATTGTGCCCATGTCCGTGGGCGATTCTAGGCGGGCGGCCAATGCCTGTCAACCCTGCTTTGGAGCCCCCATCCGTCCCGGGCGGATCGGAGGCTGCCCGGAAATCCCGGCGGGCTTTGGACCGCTGCGAGGCTGGTTTTCCCCGATCGTCGGCTTTCGTTGCCGCCCTCCGACGCCGAGAAATCCAGCAACGCGCTGCGGCGCGAGTACATCGTGTTGAAAGAACTGGCCGTGTGCAGGCCATGTTCGGGCGCTTGATGGGGCCACGGCGCCGTGATATCATGCGGCGGGCTGCCGGACAGCCTGTGAACATTTATTCATCGAGGACACTCGGGACCAGGAGACCGTACCATGTCGCACGAACACTCGCATTCGAGCTGCGGTTGTTGCGCATCGATGGACCGCCGGGATTTCATGACCACGGTGGGGCTGTCGGCCTTGGCGATGCAATCGGGCATGACGGCTTTGGCGTCTTCGGCGGCGGAGGGGCCTGCGGCCGACGACAAGCCGCGGATCCGCGCGGTCTTCCTCCGTCCCAAGGCGGACAAGTATTGGATGGGCTGGCCCGGCGCGTCCTACGACATCTCGGCCCGGCAGGCCGACTACACCAAGACCATGGTCGAGGCGGCCCAGAAGCTGGGCGTCGATCTGGCGGTCGATGCCGAGCCGGTCGCCGACATGGCCGCAGTCGGGGTGCTGCTGGACCAGTGCAAGCAGTCGCCGCCCGACGGCATCATCCTCACCGTGGGGGGCCTGTCGCCCAACTTCTGGCCGCACGCCGAGCGCTTTGCGGCCGAGCGGGGCGACATCCCCACGATCGTCTTCAGCCCCATGGGCACCTCATTCACCGGCCATCTGCAGGCCACGCGGAAGGCGGCCAAGTGCTTCGTGGCCGCCACCCAGGACTACGGCTGGCTGGCCAGCGGCGTCCGCTTGTTGTGGGCGGTCTGGCAGATGAAGAACACGCGGATGTGCATCATCAACGGTGAAAAGACCGCCGACGAGCGGCTGGCCGTCCTCGGAACCACGCTGCACCACATTCCACTGGTCCGCTGGACCGAGGAGCTCGCCAAGCTCGGCATGCCCGCCGAGGTCCGCGCCCTGGCCGACGAGTTCTCGAAGACCGCCAAGAAGGTCGTTGAGCCGAATGCGGAGGACCTGATCAACGCGGCCAAGACCTATTTCGTGGCCAAGCGGATCATGGCGGCCGAGAAGTGCAACGCCATCTCGTTGAACTGCCTGGGGCTGATCGGCGCGCGGAAGATCCCCTGCCCGCCCTGCATGGCCTGGTCCCGGCTGAACGACGAAGGCGGCACCGGCATTTGCGAGTGCGACTGGAACGCCGGGATCGGGTTGCGGTTGTGCAGCCTGCTCTGCGCCCGGCCAGGTTTCATGCAGGACCCGGCCCCGAACACGGTCAACGGCACGCTGATGGGCGCGCATTGCACCTCGGCCACCAAGCTCCGCGGCTTCGACCAGCCGGCCGTGCCCGTTATTCTCAGAAGCCATAGCGAGTCGGGCCTGGGCATCTCGCCGCAGGTGCTCTGGCCGGTGGGCGAGCCGGTCACGGTGGCCACGTTCCAGGGTCCGCAGAAGATTCTGCTGGCCACGGGGCGGGTGGTCGCCAACATCGACACGCCCCCCTCCGGCGGCTGCCGCACCTCGGTCGAGTTGGATCTGGACAACGTGGCCGATCCCCGCGACTGCAAGGGCTTCCACCAGATTTTCATCCTCGGCCGGCACGAGCGGACCTACAAGGCCTTTGCGCAACTGGCCGGGGTTGAAGTCGGGCCGCTGGCGTGATCCCATTCGCACAAATCATCCTCAGGAGGTGAACCATGAGCCATTCCTTGAACCGGCGTGAATTCCTGGAGACCGCCGCAGCCAGCAGCGCGCTGTTGGCCACGGGGCTGGCGGCCGCCGACCCGCTTCGCGGGTGCCCCGCGGCCGGGGCCGCGGAAGCCCCCTGGAGCAAGCTCCCCCCGGCGAAGATCTACAAGGTCTTTGCCGGCCGCACCGGAGATGCTTACCTCACGCATCCCACCGAAGAGCTTGGCAAGTTCGACAAGTATCTGGCCGAGCTGGAGAACAAGCTCGGCGACGTGAAGTTCATCGGCGGCGACCTGATCCCGCCGGCCAAGGCCGACGAACTCGCCGCAAAAATCAAGGACGCCGACGCGGTGCTGATCATCCACCTTTCCGGGCATGGCGGCGACGCGCCGGTGCTGAGCAAGCTGATCGACGTCGGCCTGCCCACCGCCCTGTTCACGCAGCCCTTCAGCGGCCACGGCTGGATGTACTTTCCGCAATGGCACAAGCAGGGTAAGAAGGTCGTCCTCTTGCCCTCCAGCGATTGGGGGGAGCTGGAGAAGGCGGCCGGCCTGCTCCGCGCCGCGGCCTGGATCAGGCAAACGCGGATCATCGCCGTGGGCCACCCGCACGGCACCCCCGCCGCCTGCTCCGCCGAGCAGATGAAAAAGAAAATCGGCGCGGACCTGATGACCATCCCCAACGAGCAGGTGCTGGCGGCGATGCGGGCCATCGATCCCAAGGCCGCCCAGGCCGAGGCCCAGGAGTACTGGATCGGCCCGACCCGGGAGATCGTCGAGCCCACCCCGCCGGAAATCGTGCAGTCCGCCGCCATGTACCTGGGGATCAAGGAGCTGATGATCCGCTACAAGGCGCAGGCCCTTTGCAGCGTACACTGTATGGGCGACCCGCGGGGCTGCTTGACCTTCAGCAAGCTCAACGACCAAGGGTTGGTGGGCGGGTGCGAAGGAGACATCGACTCGACGCTGACCATGCTGTTGTTCAGCTACGCCTTCCACGTGCCCGGCATGATCAGCGATCCCGTGGTCGATACGGCCAAGAACGCCCTGGTGCACTTTCACTGCACTTCGGCGACGAAGATGGACGGGCCGTGCGGCAAGCGGCTGCCTTTCCGCATCCGCACGCAGACCGACAGCGGCGCCGGCGTGGCCCTGGAGGTCGAGCACCGCGTCGGCCAGGCGGTCACCTGCGCCAAACTGGTCAATCTGGACACGATGCTGGTGACGCCGGGGAAGATCCTCGAGACCAGCCGCAGCCCGCTGGCCTGCCGCACGCAATTTGCCCAGAGCGTGCCCGACGCGCGGCGGCTGTTCCTCAACTGGGGTGCCGGCGTGATCAAGGGCGACGTGATGACGCTCTTGCACCGCGACGTGTTCTACGGCGATTACCTGAAGCCGGTGCAGGACCTCGGCCAACTGGTGGGCTTCAAGGTGATTGAGGAGAGCGGGCCGGCATAGGCGCGATTCAGTTCACGTTGGTGGCGCTGATCGCAAACGGCGCGCCGGGGAATTCGAGGATGCCGCCGCACTCGAAGGCGTCCTTCCCGGTGGGCCCCATGCCGAACCGTGCGCCCCCCTGCGTGGCGAAGATCAACTGCCCGTAACGGTAGTTGATGATCTTCCGCCCGTGGAAATCGGCCACCGTCAACAGCGGCGTCTCGATGCCGTGCGTGTCGGCCACCTCGACGAACACCGGGTCGAGCATGCGTGCGTCCCGCAGCCGGCGGATCACCCGCGGCCCGGACGGCGCGTCCTGGATCCAGACGATCTCGCGCTGGCCGCGTGAAACGGCGATGATCGTATCCGAGGAGCCTTTCTGGTATGCCAGGCAAGTGGGATTCCGGCCCACGCGGACCTCGTCCACGCGGCGGATCGCGGCGGGGTCGGGCGGCGCCTCGCTCCCCAAGCCGCCCACCTGGTAGACGCCGATCGTTCCGTCCCGGGAGGCGATTGTTGCCCGCGCCTTCTCCCCGCCGGACATGCTGGCGATGACCGCCGTGGGCTGGGGAACGTCGAGGACCTTGACGACGGGTGGCTTCCATTGCGGCGCGGCGTCAAACGTGTAGGGCCACTGCCCGGGCCCGGGGCCGGCGTCGCGGGTCTTGCGGTAGTTCTCCTCGCTGGTGAAGTACATCTGGCGGACCCGCTGGAAAAGCGGCCGCAGGTCCAGGAAGGCGGCCTTGTGCTCGTACTTGCCGATCACCACGGCAAAGCCGGAAGTGCTGCCGTAATCGGCATTCGAGCCTTTCAAGAACACGTCGCGATCGGCCTGCTGGGCCAGGTCGTATTCGCGGAGCA
>Ga0181527_1003271_pt1 | contig 14587 bp, 10 predicted proteins | sample PEATcosm2014_Bin_30_FD_119762 | JGI IMG/M metagenome (GOLD analysis project Ga0181527, IMG submission 119762) | Peatland microbial communities from MTU Mesocosm Facility, Houghton, MI, USA - PEATcosm2014_Bin06_60_metaG | ecosystem: Environmental > Terrestrial > Soil > Wetlands > Peat | place...
GTCCTTGCCCGAGGCGGCGCTGCCCCCGGGGCTGCCGGAAAAGGTGAGGGCCCGGCTGCCGCGGCCGCCTCGCCGCGGCTGGCAGTCCCTGGCCCTGGCCGCCTCCCTGGTCCTGGGAATCCTACTGGGAGGCACGATGGGCCGGGATTTTTATCCGCTGACCCAGGAAACCACCGTCGAATCGGAAGTGGCCAGCCTGGATGCTTTTTATGACTTTCCCCAGGGGTCCATGGGGATGGTTCTCGCCTCCTATCAGGGAGACGAGGTCAACGTCAACGTCAATGGCAACGGCAAGTGAAACGCAACTGGCTTTTATATCTGGTAATTTTTTCTTTGGCCTTGAACTTCGGGACCATAGGCGCCTTTGTCTATCTCCGCTATCAGGACCGGGGGCAAAGACTGTACCATGGAATACCGCCCCCCCTGCCCATGCGGTCCCTGTGGGGCGCTCTGAAGTTGGAAGACTCCCAGCGGCAGGTCCTGCACGGCCTGTTGCCGGAGCACCGGGGCAAGAGCGCCGAAATCCGCAACGCCTTGTTCCTAAAGCGCCAGGAGCTGTTCGATCTGCTAAAGGGTGAGGCTCCGGCCATGCCCGAAGTGCGGGTAAAGATCGGGGAGATCAGCGCCCTCCAGGGCGAGCTGGAAGAGGAGCAGATGCGGTTTTTGCTGGAGATCCGGAAAGAGTTGAAACCCGAACAAAAGGTCGCCTTCCTGGATCTGATTCAGGGCCGCCTGAACCAGGCCCTGGCAGGATCATGCGGTCCCCCGGGCTGGCCGGGCCCCAGGATGGGCCCCAGAAAGGGACCCGGTGTGGGCCCTGGTATACCAGCTGGCCCCAGGGGGCCGGGCGCTCCTGATTAATGTTCAAGGGTGGGGAATCCTTCGAGATGGAAAGGAATTTCATGAAGAATAGATGGTGCTTTACCAGCGTCTGGGCGCTGGCCTTGGCTGGGGTGATGCTCCTGGCTGGGCCCGCACTGGCCCAAAACCAGGGCGGCGGCCAGAGGAGCTGCCCGGCGGGGCAGGGCAACCAGTTGTGCACGCCGGGGCCGGGTGGGACCTGCGCGGTCAACCCTCCCCCTAACCAGGGCAAACATAATTGCCCCGCTCCGCAACAGAAGGGTTCCCAGGCAGCGCAGGGCGCCTGCAGCGGCAATCAGCCCAAGAGCCAGGCCAATCCTCCGGCGACCAGCCGGTAAGGCGGGGCTGGCCCCCCTAAAAAATTCCCCCAATGCAGAGGGGCGGGTTATAAACCCGCCCCCAGCAGGTTTAAGCCCCGTCATTCACCCCATATAAATCAAGGAGTTAGGCTAAATAGCTCACCCCCTCTCTTTTTAATTACAACCCTATTTCCAACCCAGGCCGGGAAAATGGGGGTAAAAGGGAGGAGGTTGTGTCTTTGCGTGCCCTCTGGCAGAGGGGAAAGCAGAAAAGCTCCGGCCCCTGCTCCAAGGGGGGAACCCGCAATGAGCATTGAGGCCGCATGGTAATCCCTGGCCCTCCCCCTCATTCCCGTTACAGCGATTACCAGCACAGGCCTTTCTCGCGGCGGCGTTCAAAGAAATGCAGGGGCCAAGAGCAATGGAGAAGAAGGAGCCATCCAACCAAATAAAAATCGCTCGCTCCCAACAGCCCGAGATAATGAAGGAAAAAGCAAGGTAGCCCCGGGGGGCCCTAGTTATCCGAATTGAAGAATTGACCTGAAAATTTTGATGATTAATTTATTATCTGCGAGGGTTTATGGCCTCATCCTTGGTAAAGGTAGAGAGGGGGGGAAAGGAATATTTTTATCAGTGAATGGAGGGCCGGAGCAACCAGGTAAAATGCTACTGGCCTACCTTTCTTAACCTTGCAGAATTTTTGCGCCTGGATTGGCCCATTTTTACCAATAGTGATCCTTCCTTGCTCCCCCGTCGTCTCCAAAGGGGTAATTGGCCCCAAAATGCGGGTTGATTCACGGACCAGAGTAGGGGCACCGCAACACAATCCAGGTGGCAGCAAATTAGGTGATGGTTCGGCAAAATGCTCCCGTGTTTGAAGGCGGATTTCCCCACCGCCTTGGGAGAAGAAGTGAATCGGACTGTTTCTGACGAGCCAGGTCTGAAGGTGAATCAAGGTCATTTATGCCCAAGGGACCGGCTTCGGTGCCGTCGGGGAGAGCTTTGAAAGCGCCGAGGCTCTATGGACTGAACAGGGAGAACAACCGTTGGAGCCTGGAAAGAAGCAGGGAAGGTCTCAAAAGAATTTCTGATTAGCCTTGCAACCCACCCGAGCGCTGGTTAGAAGAAGCACTGGATCGTGCCGCCCAGCAAGGGGTATTCACCGTGGCCGCCGCAGGGAACCAGGGCAGTCTGGGCAGTTCCGCAAATACTCGACACCTCCTGGTTATCCCGGTGATTGCTTCAGGGTTTAGTCCCAGGAGGTTTAGGGTATGATAAATCTCGATGAAGTTGGCGCCTTCGGTTCCATCGATCCTTCCGGAAATTTCAGTGTCCACTTCGGCCTGTATCTTCCCGGCATCCGTTCGGCCGACGGATTTGAGGTGGTCGTGAAGATTATCCACCGGGACGACCGCTTCGATCCCCAAATTCCCGCCCAGGACTTTTCCCTTGCCTGGCAGAATGGGCACCCGCTGGATCTCTGGACTCGGACCTTAACCATTCAGGTTTTGCCGGGCACTCACTTCGGACAAGAGGGCACTTATCTCTACCGCTACCAATTGTGGTGGACTCCGCCCGGCGGAAGTCGCCAACTTCTCACCCGTTGGTTCACCGATCCATTTGCACGCGCCACCGATATCGGCAGCCTGTCGGCCTTCACATTAAGCCGGGCCAAGACTCCTTTCAATTGGACGGACGCGGCCTACAAGACCCCCGAGCTGGATGATCTCGTCGTGTATGAATTGCAGGTGGAGGAGTTCAACGACACGTTTAATGGCGTTGTCGAACGGCTGAGTTATCTTCAAAGCCTGGGTATCAACTGCCTGGAGCTCATGCCAGTCACCAGCGTCAAACTCGATTTCGACTGGGGCTATGGCCCACTCCATTACTTCGCTCCGCACGCCCGGTTCGGCGGCCCCGAAGGCCTGAAGCAGCTTGTCGAAGCCTGCCACGCCGTAGGTATAGCAGTAATCCTGGACGTGGTCTATCAGCACGTCGACCCGATGTTTCCTTATAAGCTCGTCTACGATGATGTGAACGCTACCAATGGGGCCCCCAAGGTGCCCAATCCGATGATCGGGGATAGCGGTCCCTTCGGTCCGCAAGCCGATTTCTCTCAGCCTTTCACCCAGGAATACTACGCCACCGCCAATCGCTTATGGCTGGACGAATACCATGTCGATGGGTTTCGCTATGATGAAGTCACAGATCTCTATACCGGACCCACTGACAAGGCTTATGCCAAGCTGGCATATGATACCTATCAGTATTCCCTCGGGATTCCCAGGTTCCAACAAGGCTCCGGCAGTTACAGCCGCATCATCCAGTGCGCCGAGGCGTTATCCAAAGCACGGGACGTACTGCGCAATACCTACACGAGTTGCGCCTGGCAAGATGAATTATTGAACAAGGCCGAGGACATGACGCAGCGGCATTACGTTGACAGCGACTTCGCCCACCTGCTGGATACGTGCTTTAGCGGCTACCCGGATATCAAAACGGTTACCAACGCCGCAGGTCAGCCGGTGGAAATGCCGGTAGCGCCCTTTCAATATCTGGAGACCCATGACCACAGCCAGCTAATTGTGTTTGGAGGAACCCAGTCCGACGGCCTTTTCCCGCCGGGCGACCGCAGCCGCTTTTATAAATTACAGCCGTTTGCTATTGCGCTGTACACCCTGCAGGGCATTCCCATGATCTGGCAGGGACAGGAGTTCGCGGACAATTATAATCTGCCAAGCGCCGGGTCGGCGCGCATCGGTTTGCGCCGGGACGTGCACTGGGAATTCTTTTATGATGACCACGGCTCCCCGCTCATCCGCCTCTACCGTAGGCTTGGCTGGCTACGCCGCACCTACCGCGCCTTGCGGAGCCGCGAGTCTTATTATTATTATCAACAGTCTTTGCAAGGCAACCAGATCATCGCCTACCATCGCCACGCTCCGGCGACGTCGACCGCGGCCGAAGAGTTTGTCATGGTGTTCCTTAATTTCTCAGACACGGCCGGTACAGTAAGGGTGCCGTTTCCCAAGGCAGGCGCGTGGCAGGAGATGATCGACCGGGTCCAGGTGCTCGTGGTTCCAGCCGACGGCGCCAGCCAAACTATCGTCGTACCTTCCAACTATGGCTTGGCCTTCGTCTGGCCAACTCAGGAAAAAGTCACAGAGGCTGGATAGATGCTTCCAGGGGAGAAATTTGGCCCGGGAGCTGCGGGTTTTTCCCGGAAAACCAAAATCCCCTAACTAATCCCGCATCATCACCAGCGGAGTGTCATGGACAGAGGGTTGACAAATTCACATTTGCTACAAGTTAGGTTAGAGTAGTCGGTCTGTGGAGAAGTTCCCTTGTTGGGTATGAGGGACGTAAAGGTCCCGCAATAAAAAGGCTTGGGGGGCCCGACCTTAAACTTACCCTTTCAATCCTTTAAATTGTGTATAGATAGCTGTCACCAATAGCGGGATCAAAATCCATCCTAATAGCCTTTGCCCATGAATAAAGGCGGAACGATGCCATGAGGTCTCCGGGGGGTTCCATTTTTTCGCCAAGCCTAAATCCACCATAGGCATAAATTGTTCGATACTCAGCATTAACCTTCCCAACAGAGCATATGCCTTATTTTTCTTAGGCCATTCAGCTTCTTCGAGGTATTGAGGATCGTTAAAATACATTCCAATAAGCACAATAACCAAAGCCGGCCAAAAAATCCGAAACGGCTTGCGGCCATAACCAGCCAGCCAACCCCAGAAAATTTTTATTAGCCACCGCTCGGGGTTCCACCAGGCTTTTTGCTCTAGTTCCTGGTCCTTCCTGCTGATATAAACCTGGTCGGCCCAGTCTTCTTGGCCCAAGCCCGTGAGAAAGGTCTCCAACCGGAAGTAATTCTCGACATTAAATCGACTACAATACAACGGTTCCGTAATCTTCTTGTAATCTTGGGGCTCGCCAACAGTAATGTAGTTATAAGTTAGCCCATCTAACAAGATGCTGTCTTGCTTTCCTTGATTCTTAGGCCATCTTACATCGATCATTTTAAGCGAAGAAAGGATGCTGTCTCTCAAATCAACTGTTTTATTAATAGTAATGTTTTGCAATTCGGCTAATTTCACATTTAATCTCTGTGATTGAAGATTATCCATCTCTGCATTGCTTATTGTCAGGCCATCTTCAATTAAAGCCCCACGCAAATTAATATCCGGGGCGCTTACTCCATTTATCAGCTCGAGATGCTTCATTCGGGCCCATTCTAACGAAACACCACCGTAAAACTTAGTTTCCGGGAAAAGAGCGCCTCCACTTACGATTAAATTGTTAAAGTTGGCCTTGGCCTTGTTAAGAAATTTTACCGCATCTGCATTTAAATCTCCGCCTACTTTAACTCTTTGAAAGTCTACCGGCCCTAGGAATTCTGCTTCATTCAGATAAATATTTCGTCCAACTTCGAGTTCTGTAAAAATGCTTTCCTCATTTCCAAAGTGACAATTTGTTATACTAAAATCTTTACCGATTTCCACAGCACTAAAATTAACTTTTCCTTTAAACGTTGTGTTGTTGAAATAAGCATTTTTGTCAACCACCATTCTCAAAAAATCTGCATCTTTCTCTAAGCACGATTTTTTGCCAATAATTTGTAAATTATGTTTTAAATGGCTATCCTTTAAATAAAGATCTCCTTCAATTTTACAATCAATGATTCTGACTTCAAATGGAATTTCAGCAAACTCTAAATCAATGCGATCTATGATTATGGCATTTTGTATTTTTACGCCTACGCTGGGGACTTCGACTCCTGGCAACTTATTAGTGAGTAATAACACCAGAAAATTTGCCCGAACCTGACGCTTTTTCTCTCCCTGACCGAAGACCTTCTCCAGGTCCGCGGGCTTCCCGGTTGCAACTTGTTTGAGGATCTCCTCTTCGGCTGGCCAAAGGGTGCCTATCTCCGGCGGAATCTTGTCCTTATCCAGGGCCTGGCAGGGGATGGCACCGTAAAGACATGTAAATAACATTATTGCTAATAACGTTATCCTGGTCTTTGCCATGGCATCCTCCTCTCAAAGCAATCATGGCAGCAATCCTGAAGTTCTGCCGGACTGAAATAAAGTAACCCGCGATGAAACTTGAACCACTCTTGATTTTACTCGTAGATGCCAATCTCCGGAAACACGCCTCCCCCTGGCCGGGGGGGGGGTGGAGATGGACCTCAGGTTGGGCCCTGGGGGTCCCCCGGCCAGCGAGATCACTTCCTTCCCGCAAAACTTAGAATTCCCCCTTCAGCAGCGCTTCGTTGCGGGCCCGGATGTCGGCGGGCACATTGGCTTCATAGAAGGCCAAAAAATTTGTCTCATCCTGGGGTCCTTCATCGGGCACTTGCAGCACCGTGAACCAGCGATTCAACAGGCAAAATTGGCCGATCAGCCAGGTAAGCTCTACTAACTGGGAGTCCACTAAGGCCGCGTGCTGCTCGTCGGAGTAATTGGCCCATTTTTTTATGAATCGCCGGTCAAAATCAGTCATTTCTGCGGCCGGGGCGGCGCCGCGGTTATATTGCCCCAACGCCGCCTTCAGGGCCTGGAACTCCGCATCCGTCACTTCGTGGGGGTCGCGGCTGACCTTCACGGCATAATCCAGACAAGCGTTCTCCCGCGCGGTATAGATCTGGCGATGACTTGCATGTTCGTGCAGATGCAGATACTTACGATGGCCTTCCTCTTCCCGCTGCAGATTTTTAAAGAGCACATAGCCGATGGCGGAGTGATGGGTAACCGAATAGTGGCTGCGGTTATACAGGGAAGTGCGGCTGATGCACAGCTCCTTCAGGGGGCGGTCCAGGAAGCCGGCGAACTGCTTGCCGTCAACGAACACATCGATATCAAAGATGAAAGAGTTGGCGTAAGCTACTTCCGTGATGGCCAGGGAAGGGCAGTGTCCCATCATCTTCATCAGGTTATTGGGAAAGCCTCCCCAAGTGATTTCGCCGTGCTTGTAGGCTGCGGCGGTATACATGTCCACTTCGCCGATCTGCAGGGGGCGGATACGCGTCCAGGGTCCTTGGGGCATGGGTTTACCTCCTTGGTATTTTTATAATGCGCTAACAAGACGAGACGATTCTGGTTCTTTAGGAACCCGCAAAGTATTTACTCTGCCTCCTTTTTTGCATAACCCTGGTAGAGATGCGGGGAGGTGATAGCCCCACCGGTCTCCGGAGCCGGCTTCAAATCCCAGAGCAGCCAGTCGTCGTTGGGCGCGTAATCGTTTCGCTCCCAGTCCCATTTTGGCGGCAGTTGGCGACTCAATTTCTCCAGAAAAGGCAAAAGAGGATGACGGGGCGGATGCAGTTTCTCACGTTGATCCATGCCGATCACCGGCCAGTTGAATAGGCTGCGGTAGGCGTCGAAGCCGAAGCCGTCAAAGAAATGTTCTCCTCCAATCAAGACCCGGTACCACTGGCTGGGGTTGCCAAGCGGGTTGGGTTTGATGGGCACTTCGCCTTCCAGCTGCTGCAATAAATCCGCACCTTCCTGGTCCCCCTTGGCCTGGAGATGCTTCCGTAACAGGTCCAGCGTGGGAAATTCGATGGGCGGGCTGACGAAGAGCACCGGCTTATGCTCCTGCCGGCAAAGAATGATCTCATGGGGGGTCCCTACGCTGTAGATATTGGTTGGGCAGTAAGAGATGATGAAGTCGCTGGCATCCACCATGCGCAGGTCGATGTGCAGCGCCGGCCAGAACTTTTCGGCGCAAAGGGCCCGGGCATAGGCGCCATCCCTGGTATGCTCAAAACTCCACAGGTCCGGATCCCTGTCCGTCACCTGGCCCTCCTGGCCGTATTCATGCAATCCCCGGACTTCCGGCTTGAACCACGGGTCAAAGACCGTCACCTCGTATTTTTGCAAAAACTCGCTGACACGATGCCGCCAGCCATGCGCCTTCTCGTCGGCTCGCGAAGCGACAAAATCCATGGGGCCCGACAGATAGACCCGCGCCCCCTGGAGCAGATTAGGTGTTGCCGTTTGGTTCATGGTAGCTCCTTTCGGTGTTTTAGCTCTGAGCCCAGAGGTCAGCGACCTGTTGGCGAACCCGGCCGAAGTTGCTCTTAATAAGGTTGTGATATTCGAGGTACGCCCGGCGATAAGCGTCCCAACTCTCCTGGTAGCGGCCGCGGTCGCGCTGTTGGCTTTGAATACAGGTTTCCAGGAGACCCGCCAGTTGGGCCCGCCGCGTATTCAGGTCCTGCCGCAGCCCTACCTCTTCCTTGCCCCTTTCTTCCAGATAGCGCAGCCAGCCATCAACCTTGGCATGGGACTCCTGGCCGCGATTGACTACGGCCAGAAAAGGCGACACGGCCGAGCTCCTCTCCAGCTGCAGATCACCCAATTCCTGGCCGGAGGCGGTGCGCAAGACCCGCTCAGTCTCCGCCGTCCAAATGGCGCTGGCCGGGTTGCATTTCTGCTTGGCCGCGTCATAAGTCGTCTCGCTGATAATCTGGAAAGCCTGGGGGGCTTCAATGGAACCCGCCTGCCCCAGAAGAATGCCGGCTTCCCGGGCCAGGCGCTCACATTCCATGAACTCCTCCCAGCTCAGGAGAGGAATGGCGCTGTCACTGGTTCTGCCCAGGAACTCGCCATTGGGGCCGGTGATAAACTTCTCCCGCAAGTGCGCCTGGTCTTGAGGGGTCTTGCGTCCCAGCAGCACCCACTTGTTCTTATGCCGGGTGTCCGTCAGAAGGGAGGGTATCTTCAGGAGTTGAGCTTCCTCGATCATGAACTTGATTTTCTCAAAGGGGTCCAAAATGGCCCGCTGCGTCCGCTCAGGATTCCGGTTGTCGGCAAAGGCGTCCCAGGGCTCCACTATGCCTATGGGCATCAGCAGCATCTGGGAAGGGATGTGAGGGTTGCTGAGGATCTCCCGCCAGACCCGGCGGGCGCTGAGGGCATCCAGGCAGAGCCACATCCCCATTTTGAGAATGTCCACAGAAAGGGTGCTGAATACCGATTGAATCCGTTGGGCCGCCGTGGCCGCGGTGTAAACCGGATCGATAGGCCGGCCGTCAATGACGATCACCCCCTTGAGGTCGGCATAGTCCGCCACATCGTTAAGCTCATCCGGCTCCAGGTACTCCAGCAGGCCGGGCAACCAGGAATCCTCGACATCATCGGCTACGGCGACGTATTTGAGGCCCAAAGTGGCCGCGGCGTCCACCACCCGATTGATCACCTCCACCCGGTCGCTGGCCGCAGACTCGATGTCCAGGTAGAGGGCGATCAATTCCCGCTTCTGGGCTAGATCGGCGGCCAGGGCATAAATCTCGCTCATTTGGTGGCCGATCTGCCGCTCCGTGAGGCCGGTGACCTCGTAAACCGCGCCTACCTTAGGCAAACCATCCGGATAGGGCTCCGCCTCCTTCGTCCCCTGCTGTTGCAGACTCTCAGCCTCGTAGCGCAGCAGTTGTTGCCGCAGGTCGGTAACCGCCTCGTCGGTATTGCGCGGGCGCACCGGCGGGCGCAGCAAACCCCCGCGCCGCGGCTCCAGATCATCGATGCTGGTGGGGTGCGGAAAGTTGCGCATCGGGATGGACTGCACTTCTTCCGAGATGTTGGAACTGGTGGGAATGGAGGCGGCAAACATTCGGGTGGCCATAGATAAAAATGGCGGTATGGGTGAAACCGCCTGGCCGGGAACGATCAATTCGCCGTCCAGCCCGTAGCTCAGGTCCATGGTTTTCAGAGACTGCGCCTCGGGCGACAAGGCAATTCCCATAGTATAGAAATAGCCCGCGTCCAGGTCGCTGGCGCTGACGAAATGGAGGGCTCCGCAAGGCATCGCCCGCAGCCGCAGGAACCTCTTCGCCCCCTGGGGTGGCAGAGGAAACTTCCCGCGCTTCATCATGGCCTCCCAACAGAGCGACAGGGCTGCCCTGGCCGCCTCGGTGAACTGGAAACGGATGGAGGTGAGGGGTGCCACCGCCAGGAGACTTTTTTGGGCGCGATCGAATATCCTGATGGCGATAAGCGCCAGCTTATCCAGCTGATAGCCCACTTCCAGTTCACCGTTCCAGTCTCCGGGGGTGACGGGTTTTACCGCGTCCAGCAAATCCTTTTTCAGGCCGGGACCAGGGTTCGCCGCTTGCAAGGCAGCTTGAGCCTCGCCCAGGTTAAGGGCCCCCGCCCTGAGGCCTTCCCGGACGGCCCCCATCTCTTCTTCCATCACTTCGACAGTGACGGTTGTCTCAGGCAAGGTGAGAGCTCCTTTCCCTTGGGGGTCTTTGTCGCCGGGGGGAGCGGGGTGAAAAACCAGGGATCCTTGGAGTGCCGCTTTGAGCAACGCCGGGTATCGTAAGATAACCTTTTCCATTGCAACTCCTCCTTTAATGACCTGCCATCAGTTTGTCGATTATTTAATCCTTCGGACAAGAAGGTTAGCGCCCTGGAAATTGGCTTTGTCGAGAAGGGCACGCGGCAGGTTGACCTTAGAGAGATTAAGTTCCCCAAAATCGTAGCCCTTGAGTGGGGCTTGCCGGCCTTTTTTTCCTTTAGTGGACAACCATTCTTGATGGGCCGCGATGATCTCCTGCAATTCCAGGGAGATATCCCGGTACCGGGGTGCGCCGGCATTCTGGTCCGGTGCTTCGGCCTGAGGCGCGGTTTCCTCTGCCATGTAAGCGGCTTTCTCTCTTTTGATTACCTAAGCAAATCTTCTCGCAGGGGAGCACCCATCGGAAATCTCCAAACTTATCCAGGGCCAGCCACCGGCAATAACTACAAGTCAGTGCCAGACCTCTGTGATACGAAAGCCGGTCACCCGGCAAAGTATATCCGTTCTTTCTCCTTGGGTGACCCGGCATGATAGTAGTCGCTGGTCCAGCCGTCAGTGGGATCGAGATACTTGCCAGTAAAGCTCTGGCCGGAGCTTTTCCGGTCGGCGAAGTCGCGGAAGAGGAACTGGTTGAAGAGCCGCATGAACTCGCCCAGGTAAATGTCAGCCACCCGGGTATCGCCGCGGATCACCAGCATATTTTCGTCGTTGTTGGTGGTGGAGGCGTTGCTGAAGTTTGCCGAGCCGCTGATAACTACCGGGTCCGGCCCCAGAGGATCGATCAGCATATACTTGGTGTGGATATAAGAAACATGCGTGTTGAATCCCGTCAGTTTCTCGGCCGCCCAGCGGTCCAAAAGCCCCTGTCCCAGCACTGCGCCATAGGCTATCCGGTTATCCGTATCGCGCTTGATGATCTCCAGCCCCTTGTCGTCCTTGTCCAGGAGCACGTAACGCAGAGAACCCTTATCTTCATCCAATACCTTTTGGAATAAGTCGTTTACGCCGAAAGCGGCAGTGAAGAATACCGGTTTATCAGCCGCGCCGAATAGCTGGGCGTACCATTGCAACGCTTGGAGTGAAGGCCGCGGACTGAAAATAGGGATGGTCTGGCCAGCGGGGGGATCGCCGGCGGGCACCGGGGACTTATTCTCGTCCCACGGCCGCAGCTCGCGGGCTTGTGGATCACCGGAAAGCTCATTCCAGAAATCGAGATAAGCCTGTGCTACCTTCTGGTCGCGGACCACGTGGCCCACGTTGGAATGACCATAGATGCCCCCTTCGGTGAAGTTTGTGGAACCGGTCCAGACCTGGGTCGGTACACCATTTTCCAGAAGCACAATGAACTTATTGTGCGATATATAGGAGGGATTGGCGGTGCGCGGGGTACAAAGGTTCTCAATGCCTGCTTGGTTGATCGCTTCCCGGTTCTCATGATCGGGAGAGTCTTTTGAATTCTGCCGCGCGTCAAAGACAATCTTCACGTCGGCCCCAGTGCCCTTGGCCTCCCCAAAGGCCTTCAGGACCGGTTGGTACTGGAATTCATATACGGAGGCGCGCAGAGCGAAGGTATTTCCCTTCGCCTGGGCGATAAACGCTAGCATTGCTTCTTCCAATCCGCGGGAAAGCCACTGGAAGGCTTGCAAGGCTTCGCTATCCGGCATCCGATCAGGCCGGACATTTTTAAACTTGCGGGCATAGGCCTGCGAGCCGGCAACGCCGCGGTTGAACCAGACTGCCTGGGTCCCGCTATCCTCGTTCTCTGTTGAGATGTCCACCGCTACCGTATCATCCTGCACCAGGTTCTTGGGACTACCCTTCATCGCCACCACCGTATAGGTATAAGAGTGGTTAGGCTTGGCGGTGTAATCTCCCCACAGGAAACCTTGTATCGGATGCTCCAGGGTCGAAACCAACCCACCCGGGGTGACGTCAGGTTCAGTGGCCTCAAAAGTCTTGAAACCGTTCAGCCAATAGTCCTCGTTATCAGTGTGGTCAGTTCGTTTGAGGGCAAATCCGAGAAGTCCCGACTGGGAACCGGACGCCACGTCCATGCCAAGCAGAACCACATACGATCCGGCAATTGCATTTAACGACAAGTAACCTTTTTTTGCCTTCGCTCTCATGATACACCTCCCGGTTTATTGACTAATAATTCAAAGGGTGAGGGATGGCGCTGTGTAGCACAATTTTCTGTTCACGGTTAAATACCAAACTGGGGCAGCGCCTCCCGGAGCCGGTGGCAATGAATAAAATCCATAATCCTGAAAGCTTGAGCCTAGCGCAATTGGGAAAAGGCTCGGGAAGGCTGGAAATAACCTAATTTTTGGGGAAAGTATGGATTATCGTCCTATAATTCATTAGAAGATACAATTAGTTAACCTTGATTACCAACCAGAATAAAATTAAAGTATTGTTATTCAACCTTATGCAGGGTACTCAAAGTGACGGGAAAAGAAGATGGGGTCAGATGCCCATAATAGATCAGGGGCAGTGGGAGATATGGGAGGAGGGCAAAAAGGCAAAACGGGGGGCCTGGTATGATTGCCTGCCGGCAAAATGAACGACAATTCGAGGATGGCCTGGCATCCTGGCCAGTTCCAAGGTTATGGAGCCGGGCGCGAATATCTTGCCACGAGCGAAAAGTATCGGTGCAGAGGTAGAAGTTCCAGAGATGAAATGGATAGGGGAAGTTTTCAGCCTGGTGCTCGCCTGCCGATTATGGTCTGGATTCGACCAGTGGCCTAATTAACGCAAGAGATGCAGATTGCCCAAGCGAACCCGTTTCAGCCCTGCGGCCTGGGCCGCGTCCCGGGCCTGAAAGGCGAAATCCCGGCTGGTCACGGATAGATCGTTCAGGACAAATTGGGGGTAAACGCCTGGAAGGCTGTACGGGGACTTGGCTGGCGTCCCGCGGGGTTATCCAGGCCGGGTTCCTCGGCAGTCCGGATACCTAACGCAGCCCCAGAATTCCCCGTGCTTCCCTGTACGCAGCTTCATCGGTCCACTGCATATTGGACAGGTTGGGGCTGCGATCTCACCGGCTGCCGGCTCGGCTATCGACTCCAATGAGGTGGAAGCCTCCACGAGGCGCGAGCGATATCGGCACCAATCGCAATTCTGGACCTCCGGGGGTGGCAGCGGTCCATCGAGCACGGAAACGACTTCGCGCAAGAACGACCGGAACTGTGCATCATCGCGCCCAACTTCGACCCAGGTCATAGCACCGCGGAGTATCTGACAAGAACCTCCAACATATTCGCAGGCATCAGGGGTGAAATAGAGTAGCCCCAAGCGAGAGACGGGAGTCAGTTTTAATTCACCGGGAGCGGGATTCTCCAAAGCCAGGGTATAGGCGTGGAGTTGACGACCATACATGGCGGCCTTCCCCTCATTCGGATTGCCGGTCTTGAAATCTATCACGGCGTACGTTCCGTCGTCTAGCGACGCGATGATGTCAAAGCGGCCGGAAATATGGCAGGTACTGGCCAAACCTTCGAAACTGATCTGGGAAGAACGAACGCGCTTCTCTCCAAGCGTTACGGTTCCGGGTGGCAGCCCTGCGCAGAAATTCTCCGTGCGCTGGCCGGCGTAGTGGTTCTTCTGAAGGCTGGCGATGATGCTGAAAACACCCGGGATGGGGATCGACGGTTGCGGGATGCCGTGCTTCACCTTTAGAACGAAGCAATGCTTGCAGCCATCATATAGGAACGTCAGATCCGAGGGACTTAGCCTATAGTTCATGACTTGGCCTGACCTGTCCCTCCGTATTGGGGGACCAGGTTCGGGAATGGCGAACCTGGGTTTAATCGCCCTCCCGCCGAGATATGAATGGGAGCGTTACCGGGTCCCTTATTTATCCCCTCTCCCCCGCTGGGGTAGAGGGTTAGGGTAAGAGGGAATTTATTTAGTCGCCGCAACCGGGCCCGCATGAGCCGGGACCGCATGAGTCGGGACCGCATGATTCGGGGCTGCAAGAACTGGAGCCGCAGGAGCAGGCCGACTGCTGGGTCGGATGGTCGGTGACCCCCAGGAGCTTGATCTTGAAAATCAGGGTCTTGCCTGCCAGGGGGTGATTGAAGTCCATCACGAATTTATCGGGCTCGATGGCCAAA
>Ga0181527_1003277_pt1 | contig 14557 bp, 9 predicted proteins | sample PEATcosm2014_Bin_30_FD_119762 | JGI IMG/M metagenome (GOLD analysis project Ga0181527, IMG submission 119762) | Peatland microbial communities from MTU Mesocosm Facility, Houghton, MI, USA - PEATcosm2014_Bin06_60_metaG | ecosystem: Environmental > Terrestrial > Soil > Wetlands > Peat | place...
GCGTGCTTATCAACTACGAATGAGACACCGCTTTTGATAACGCGTCGCCGCCGAAGCCCGATACCCCTCGTCAGTTACAGAGAAGACGGGTCAAGTCCCGCTTGTGATAACGACGGTTATTTCGCCGAGATCCGCGCACCCGCCTGGAGCGCCGTACCCTGACCTGGAGCCCCAGGGGTTCCGTCACTGGTTCCGGCCGATATTCCACTCCCCCAGGCGTCCTGGGCCGTCCTGACGGGTGCTGGTGAGCAGGAAGCCTGTTGGATCGCGGCAGGTGGCACATTCCAACAGTTGGAGGACTCGAGGCAGAGGACGGCGTAGCGTGCCGCCACCGGGGAAAGCGCCTTCGATCGGTCAACCTGGCGGCCACCATGCGGGGCTCGGTGGCGCTGCCGCGTGGCCCTCGGTGGGAATGCGACGTGGACCTGCGCTGCGCGTCCCTGCCGAGTCTGTCGCGGCGTTCCCGTCGATCGGAGCGGGTGCAAGGGCGTCGTTCTGTACCCTGGCGCGCCTCACCTACCGGCAGCTCTGTGGGCTCGTGCAACGGCCGAGTGAGACGGGTGCCGTCATCGCTCATACCGTGCGCGGTCGCAATGGGACAAGGCCAACACCGGCGCCGTCTACGACCCAGAGCTGTTCCGGCGGGACATTCTGCCGAGACTCGCGGGCGTGAAGCTCTCCGAGATCGCCGAGGCAGCAGGGCACTCTAAGGCGTCGGCAAGTGACGTTCGGCGTGGGAAGCAGACTCCGCACGTTTCGATGTGGGCGACGCTTGGCGCGCTGGTCGGGGTCGAGATCGTGGCGACTGCCTTCCATGGTTGCTCACGTCGCGCGTGACGGTTGTTCACTCGGCGTCCCCCGGCTGGGTTGGGCGTCGCTTGGTTCTGTCCAGACCCTCGGATCGGCCTGTAACGACACGGTGGTTGGGAGGACTGTTCGTTGCAACCTCAGTCACTCCCAACCAAAGGACAGTCTAATGAGAAGAGCACTTCAGCTGTTTTCCAGTGCCGCACTCACGCTCGCGCTTGTTGGCGTTGGCGTCGGTGTGGCAGGAGCCCAGTCCGAGAACCACCGATCGCAGTTCGGTTTCGCCAGAGCGAACCATGTCGTCTTCGTACAAACCGACAACACAGCCGGCAACCAGGTCGTGGCCTACTACCGTGCCGACAACGGCCGCCTCACGCTGGCAGACACGTACAACACCGACGGGTTGGGCGGGGTGCTCAGTGGGTCGGTCGTGGACCACCTGGCCTCCCAGGGCTCTCTCACCTACGACCAAAACAACGCCCTGCTCTACGCCGTGAACGCCGGCAGCAACACCGTGTCGGTCTTCTCGGTCCGCGGCGACCAGCTCACCTTGAACCAGGTGGTGAGCTCAGGCGGCACCTTCCCCGTGAGCGTGGCCGTGCACGGCGACTTCGTCTACGTCCTCAACGCCCTGAACGGCGGGTCGGTCCAGGGCTATTTCGCCTCCTTCGGCCACCTGTTCCCCCTCCCGGGATCGAACCGAGCCCTCGGCCTGAACCCAGCGGCCACGCCTCAGTTCGTCAACACCCCCGGACAAGTCGCCTTTTCACCGGACGGCTCCAAGCTGATCGTGACGACCAAGGCCAACGGCAACGACATCGATGTCTTCAACGTCCGGTTCTTCGGGCTGCTGTCGCCTTCACCCGTGGTGAACTCTGAGCCCGGCACCGTCCCCTTCGCGATCACCTTCGACACGGCGGGCCGCCTCGTCATCGCCGACGCCGGCACGAACGCGTTGTCCACCTTCACCCTCAACGCGGACGGAACCGTGACCCTCATTGACTCAGTGGGGACGGGCCAGTCGGCGACGTGCTGGGTTGCTCCAGCGCAGGGGTTCTTCTATACCTCCAACGCCGGGAGCGCGACAGTGAGCGGTTACCAGGTGAGCGCCAACGGCCAGCTCACTCTCCTCGGGGCGACAGGCACCGACCCGGGAACGGTTGACGCCTCGGTCTCGGCCAACGGGCAGTTCCTCTACGTCCAGACCGGTGGGAACGGGATCGTCGACGAGTTCCAGGTCAACACCATCGGAACCCTCACCGAGATCGGACTCGTGACCGTGGCCAGCGCAGTCGGTGGCGAAGGCATCGTCGCCTTCTAACCGATCCCACGCGAGCGGCGTCGCCCGAGTCAAGGCGGCGTCGCTCGCGTCCTGGATCATTTCCTCATCAGGTGACGACGGTGATCAAGTTGCACGCGTGCGGTTGAGTCTTCGCTGTACCTGTGGGTGGCACATTTCAACAGTTGGAGGACTCGAGAGCGAGGACTCCTCGCGGCAAGTCGCTCCCATCAGTCGCCGGTGTCGCCACCGCGGAAAACGCCTTCGATCGGTCAACCTGGCGGCCACCATGCGAGGTTCGGTGGCGCTGCCACGTGGCCGTCGGTGGGAAGGCGACGTCGGCCTGCGCTGCGCGTAACGACTCGGGCGCGGCATCCGGGTTAGTGTTCGCTGTCATTCTGCGTTCCCGTGCCCGACTACTGTCTGGGTCGCTTTTGGGCCCTTCAAGACGAACCGCAGGGGCGGACGGCGCACTGGACGGCCGGGCACGAGCATCGAGATCCCAGGCTGGGAAAGTACCGTTGAGGTGTGTCAATCCGTCAGACGGGGCTACCGTCTCGACCCCAAGAGGCAGGGTGAACCCAGTCGCGGCTCGCTCCGGCCACGAGCCGAGGGGACCCGCCTTGCGACCGATCTCGCTCGAGGTGTGCGGCATCGTCGGGTTCGTGGGATCCCTCTCCGTGCTGCTCGGAGTCGTTCAGCCCGGTTCGCCGTTCTCGTTGAGGGCGCCGGGCGCCTGGTTCTTCGCCACGACCGGGGGGGCACGGACGGCTGGCACCGGGTTCCTCGGGGTCATGCTTGTCTACGTCGGGATCGTGCTGATGCTCGGCGCATGGTTCGAACTCGTCCGCTTGGTGCGCCGCTCGCCTTCGGTCCCGATGCCGCGGTTGGTGGCAATCCTCGTCGCCTGGGTGGGCCCCGTCCTCGTAATGCCGCCGCTGTTCAGCCGGGACGTTTACCTCTACGCGGCACAAGGGGAGATGGTGCAGCGGGGCCTCGACCCCTATGTTCACACTCCGAGTGCGCTCGGGGGCTGGCCGTTCTTAGACCTCGTCGATCCGCTCTGGCGCCACGTGACCGCGCCCTACGGTCCGGTGTGGGATCGGCTCTCCGGAGTTGTCGTGGCCTTGTCGTCCCACGACGTTCCGATGGCCGTGGCTGGCTTCCGGCTCGTCGCGTTGCTGGGCCTCGGATTGATCGCCTGGGGCGTTTCCTCCCTCGCCCGATCGATCGGGCGCCCCGATAGCGTGGCCTTCGCGCTCGGTCCGCTCAATCCCCTCGTCCTCCTAGTGCTCGTCGGCGGAGCCCACATCGAAGCGCTGATGCTGGGGCTCCTCGTCGCCGGTTGTGCGCTCGCCCGCCGCCAGCACGTGTTGGGCGGCTTGGTGCTGTGCGCCCTCGCTGTCGAGGTCGAGCTGCCGGCACTTATCGGCGCCGTCTTCATCGGATGGTGGTGGCACCACGGGATCTGGCGCCGACGGGTCCCGCGTGTCCTGGCCGCGGTGGCAATTGTGGTCGTGCTCATGGGGGTGATCAGCGCGGTCTCGAACCTGGGGTGGCACTGGGTAAGCGGACTGGCGGACCCGGGCAGGATTGTTTCTTGGCTCGACCCGGCGACGGCGCTCGGGCTGGGCATGGACCACGCGGCAAGCGCCCTGGGTGTTGGAGGGCACACGGCGGGGCTCGTCGAGATCTCACGGGGCGTCGGTCTCGGACTGGCCACCGCGCTCTCGGCCGTGCTGCTGTTCCGTTCGAAGCGCCAGGGGGAGGTCGGGGCCCTCGGCTGGAGCCTGCTGCTGTTCGCAGTCCTCGGACCCCTGGTCGAGCCCTGGTATGAGACGTGGGGCTTCGTGGTGTTAGCCGCGGTGGCGGAGGGCTGGACGTTGCGCCTCATGCTCGCACTGTCCGCGGTGGCCTGCTTCGCCGACGCGCCGCCAGTGCGATCCCTCGGTGCGACGGACCCGGTGCTCACGGTGATTTGCTGGACCGTGCTGGTCGGCGTGGTCGGCACCTTCGTGACCCTCCGGCTGCTGCCGTCCCTTCCGCGCCAACACATGTCGGCCTGGTCCGAGCTGTCGTCCAGAGTCAGGCCAACGCTGTGGGCACGTCCCGAGGAGCTCCCTCCGAGTTCCCCCTGACCCGCACCGATCTCACTCGGCTCGGCGGTCGCCATCCTCGCGGCCGATCAGAGCTACAGAATGTCGCTCCGAACGTCGGATCGCGGAAGACTTCCTCGGCGCCATAACGACCGATATTTCGCCCAGGTCCGCGTGCTGTGTAAGCGCCGTACCCTGAGCCAGAGCGCTGGCGGTTCCGTGGCTGGTTCCGGCCGACGTCCCACTCTCCCAGGCGTCCCAGGCCGCTCTGACAGCTGCTGCTGAGTAGGGAATTTGTTGGATCTAGCAGGTGGCACATTTCAACAGTTGGAGGACTCCCAGTGGTGTGACTTTCGGGGCGCGCCGGTGAGTGACGTAGGCTGCCATCGACGCGGTGTCCGGCATCTCAATCTTGCGTCCGTCAAGCAGGTCGCCGACCGTGGCCAGTTGCAGACGCGGGTAGTGCCACCCCAAGGACCGTCGTGGGAACCGGCGTCGGTGGCTGCCTCCCGCATCGGGCGCGTGGGCGACACGTCAAAACGAGAAAGCGCCACTCTCGACTGCTACTCAGTTCTCATGAGTTACAATGTCTTGATTGGTACCTGGGGGGAACAGCTGTCAATAGGTGGAAGCGAGGAAGCCCATGTTCCATTTCAGGGTCCGGTCGAGGTTGGCGATGGCCGTCACTGCCATGATTGTCGTTGCGACAGTGGCCGTCGTCGGTATGCCGCAAGTCGTGTTCGGCGCAAGTCCAGTTCCAGTCGTCCTGTCCTTCACAGCTACAAAGACCACCATCCCTTACACCGGTGGCCAGATCGTCCTCAGGGCAAAGCTAAAGTACGCGTCGTCCTGTAAGATCACGGTTTCACCTCGCCTGGAGGGCTTCCCGAGGTCCTTCTCCTGTTCCTCTGATCTCGTGACGCAATCTGTCACGTTGGGCGTCAACAAGACCGGATACTCGATTACCTACGCCTTCGGGATGACCGTGAAGAACTCGACTGGCAGCACTCCGGCGACGAACGTTGTCGTGACCGAGGATGCCGCACTTCCGACTCCAGCTCCGGTTGTCGTGTCGTTCACCGCGACAAAGATCAGCATCCCCGACGCCGGTGGCAAGATCGTCCTCAGGGCAAAGCTCAAGTACGCGTCGTCCTGCAAGATCACGGTCTCACCTCGCCTGAAAGGCTTCCCGAGGTCCTTCTCCTGCTCCTCTGATCTCGTGACGCAATCTGTAACGTTGGGCGTCAACAAGAGTGGAAACTCGATTACCTACGCCTTCGGGATGATCGTGAAGAACTCGACTGGCAGCACTCCGGCGACGAACGTTGTCGTGACCGAGGGTGCCGCACCGCCTCCGATCTCCTTCACGCCCCCGCCACCTGGCAATCCGACGACCGTAGTCTTCCCGCCCGAGGGCGTCTTCGTCGCGGATGATCCCCTGGTCGTGACAGTGACGAACAACAGCTCCACGACTCAAGACATCGCCAGCGCCGCGATCGGCGCCGTCGGCGACTCCGCCGACTTCATCTTCATTAGGAACAACTGCGCCTACGTCACCGCGCACGCGAACTGCTCACTGGCAGTTCAGTTCCAGCCGACTGGTGCCGGTACTCGAACCGGCGTTATAGACGTCGTTGACGCAAGCTGGGGCGCTGCGGGCACCACGGTACAGCTCAAACTGCGCGGAAGGGGTGTGTGGGCAGCCGCATCAGTCTCAAATAGCAACATCAGCAATAACGTCCTGCTCTTCCCAACAAGTCAGGTCGTACTCACGCAAAGCCCCGTTCAGTACGTGACCCTCACGAACGTCGGTTCGGTACCGCTGTATATCAGTCCCTGTCCCGTACCGGGCTCACTGCCCTGTGGGATTGAAATCGTCGGGGGTGAGACCACCGACTTCACTGCCGCGCTGGATACCTGTAGCAACCAGATCAACTCCGCGGCTCCGCTCATCGTGAGCGTCGGTCACAGCTGCACGTTCGAGGTCCTTTTCGAACCGTCGGCCACCGGTATTCGAACAACCAACGTCGTGGTCGTCGACAACACGCTTGACACCCAGACACAACTAGAGCTGGAGGGTATCGGCGTCGAGAAGTCCACCTAACCTCCTAAGACGCTCCCTATCTTGCAATACGTCGGATTGGCAACCGCCGCCTGGTTTTGCTGCCACGTATCCGTGAAGGCTCAAATCTGCGCGGTTGAACGGCTCCCGTCCTGCTCGCCGAACAGGGCGTTGGTCGTCGCGTTCGAGTTGAAGGGCGGGTCCAGGTAGATCAGATCGACGGGCTCGTCATGGATGTGCTGGTACAGAACGTCCAGGTTGTCCCCTCAGCGGAGGACGTCGTTGGTGGCCACTCTCTCAGCGCAGGGCAGGGATTCTGGCGGTCTCGGACCTGCTGGCGCTGTAGATCTCTCCGAGGCACGCTGAGCCGCTGGCTGGTGCCTTCGATTTGGCTCTGGGGCGTTCGAGGCCGTTGTGGGGCATTCTTGAGGGCTGCTGGTCAGCAGGTACCCTCTTGATTCAAGACGAGTGGCACATTTCAACAGTTGGAGGACTCCAGAGCGACAGGGTAACCGGGGGCTTCAGAGGCGCTCGTGCCAGAACTTAGGTCCTCGATTCTGTGGCCTCCTGCGGCGATGCATGGCGGGAGTCCTTGGACTTGACGGTCCACCGTGGTCGTGTGGTGATCGGCGTCCTCGTCGGTGGCCGCGTGGATGAAGGGCGCCGTGCGACGAGGTCTGTTGAAACCAACGGCCGGTGAGCACCCCGGCGGTGATGCGCACGAGACGGTCGGCGGTGCCGTCGAGCGTCCAAGTCTCGATGGTCACCTGGGCGGACCCTGCGCAGCTTCGAGGAGTCGGTGATGATCCTCGAGACGCCCTGGACCAGGACACTCCACCCGTTGGTGCCGTCAGGCTCGTAGCTGACGGCCTCGAAAGCCAGTACCCCGCCGGCGCTCTACCCCGCCGGCGCCAGATCCGAGTTGAAGATGTCGTACAGAATCTTGGTGGGGCCGTCCGGCCGGGTTTCGTGGACGACGATGTACTTACCGGTGTCAGTTACCGGGGCCGCTCCGGGTGGCTCGATCCCTAGGGTGTAGCGCCCGTACTCGATGCTTACAGCCCCCTCGTCGCGGATCTCGACCGTCTCGAGGTCGAGCGAACAGACACCGGCGTCCATCAAGAGCCTGAATGCCGCTTGGATGGCTGCCCGGCCCTCGCAGATCGGCATGTTGGGCGGAAGGAGCTTGGCGTTCTCGTGATAATGGCTGGCCAGGGCGGCCGGGTCCTGGTTCTTGACTCCATCGTGGAAGGCCAGAGCGAGCCCCTGCGCGTCAACTCGAGTGGTGGTCATGTGATCCCCCTCTTGTGGTTGCCCTCCGGCTCTTGCTTCGGGAAGCCAGTCGGGCCTCGGCGCGACCCTACATCGCCTGACGCGACGGAGATGGCGGATCGGCTCTCCAAGCGTGGTACCAAACCTTTGATCGGCGTCCGTACCTCCCCAATAAGTCACTACTGAGCCCGGCGACGGCTACGCCTTCTGTGCGCCTCGCCCGAAGAGATCGACGATCGTAGACGTCCGCAGTTTGCGGGTGCTGTTACAGGGCACACACCCGCCCTCCCAATCCCTCTGACCGGAGCGGATCCACCAGCGCCTGACCTGAGCGCCCCGTCGGTTCCTATGCTGAGACCGTATGCAACTCACTGTGACGGTGGAGCCTTCTGCGGCGAGCCTGCCCGGCTGGGACGAACTCGTGATTGGCGACGGGATAGAACTCCCTTCCCACAACCTATGGCTATCGGCGAAGGTGTTGCACATCTTTGAAGTATTCAGTAACAAAGCCCCTCAGCACGTGCTCGCTCGGGCGAACGGGACGCTGGTTGGTGGGCTTGCCACATACCGACTTGACGAACATGTGACGGGCAGCTCGATGCGGCTCGACGGTGTATTCCCGGGGATGGATGTGTTGCCAGCGCGGCTCGCAGGTGGGCCCTACGAAAGTCGCACGGGTGCCCTGACTCTGCCGAGCCTTGGCGAGGAGGCCCGGCGCGAGGTAGTTAGCCGGTTGTTTGCCGAAGCCGAGAACATAGCTCGGCGAAATGACGAGCGGTCGGTGGTGTGCCGCTGCGTGGACGGTGGCGACACATTGCTTCGTGATGTCCTGCGAGATCGCGGTTATCGCGAGATCCCCGGGCCGGATCACTTCGTTCTGGTGCCACCCCCAGGAGGCTTGGACGGCTACATCGACTCGCTCCCGAGCAGGTACCGCACCAAGGTCCGCCGGGAACTCCGCAAGCTGAGGGAGGGCGGGGTTGCCATCACTGTCGAGCCGCTGACCCCGGACCTGATCAGAACCGTTGCGCCCCTTATCGCGAACCTCCAGAACAAGTACGACACTGACGCAGACTGCGACTCGATTACTGCCTCACTGGGCCTTCTCCGCAAAGCCCTCAAACAGTCAATATACGGTGTCGTCGCGCGCGTCGGTGATCGTGTCGTCGGCTTCAATGAATTGGTCGTATACAGAGGCAATGCGTGGACGCATCACGCCGGTTTCGACTACGAGGCACAGGGCACTCTCCCGGTGTACTTTGGCGTCTTCTTCTACGGGGTGATGGACTTCGCCGCCGAGCGCGGCCTCCGGGTACTGGACTACACCTTCAAGACCGAGGACGCCAAACGTTCACGGGGTTGCGAAACGCGAACGACAGTTAGGCTGCTCAAGGCCGTTTGATCAGAGACGGCGGACATTACCGTCAGTGGTAGATCCGCGCCGTCGGCCCTCCGACGCGAACGCCCACCTCACTCTCTCTCTACGGTGAGCGACATAACGTCTCATCTGCATTGGTCACCCAACGCCTTGGCAGGACCAGTGACCATCCAGATCGTCAGATATTTCCCCAACGGGCCTACGCGATGCGCCGTCGCCTAAGCTCGAGCCCCAGCAGTTCCGTGGCTGGTTTTCCGGCCGAGGTCCCAGTCCCCCAGGCGTCCTGGACCGTTGTAGGCCGTGCTGGGGGTGCTGTTGAACGGGGAGCCTGTTGGATCTGGCAGGTGGCACATTCCAACAGTTGGAGGACTCGAGAGCGAGGACCCGTCGCGGATTCGTATCGGGTTGGCGGGCACCCAGGGTCCTAGGTTTCCTTGGCTCATCCCGTTCGCCGGCCCTGACAAACCAGCCCCACCGTGACGGCAGTATCAGGAGATGTTACGAGCGTTCAGTCCAAAGCCTTCCCCATCGAGGCCCCAGCTCACGATGCGGGAAGGTCGGACCCGGAAGATGGGATCGTCGAAGTCGGCCATGATCGCCTTTCCGCCAGTCTCGAGCACGTCGGCGTGGCCCCGGACCTCGATTGCTCGCGGCTGCCACGGAGGCAGTACATCGTCCACAACGAACGACACCCGGCTGTCGCGGCGCACGTCCCTGAACTTCTTCCGCTTCGCGAAATCGTGTCCCCCGATGTCGATTGCATCCTCGTCGGGGTTGTAGCGGAACGTTACGGGGACTACGTGAGGTGAGCCGTCGTCGCTGAGTGTCGCGAGGCGTCCGAGTCGCTGGCTGCCGAGATAGGCGATCTCGGCGAGTGTAAATGCAGCCATAGTCAACCTCCCACCCGGTCGGCCCAGTTCATGGGATTGTAGCGATGGCACACCGAGTTAACACCTGTTGGAAGATGGTCCCGAGCGCTTGGTGGGCGAGGCTTCGTCCAAGAGGCTGAACTCCCGGAGTGCTTCCCGACAATGCCGCGACAGCGAACAAACGGTGCGCCGAATACGGACCTTGTCCTCGCGTGGCGCACCGAGCGAGACGGTGCGGGGTGCAGATCCAGCGTTGCGGAGCGCGACAACTGAGCTACTGCGGATCCACGAAGCCTGGCACGATAGGAAGGATCCTATTGGCCCGACAGGGCAGGAGGCTAGGAATGGACATCGCTGTCATCGGTACTGGATTCATAGGTGAGATCGTGGGAAGGTCGCTCGCCGGGTCTGGTCACAAGGTCACCTTCGGATCCCGTCATCCCGACGCGGATGACGCCGCTGTCGGTTCATCCGCCACGGTCTGCTCGGTCGCCGCGGCCTTGGGTGTCGCTGACGTGATCATCCTCGCCATCCCGGGTCCCGCCGTGCTCCAGTTCGCGGCAAGTCACAAGGATGCGCTGGCCGGCAAACTGGTGATCGACGCGACGAACCGGATGGGAGGGCCAGTCGCCAACTGTAGGGCTGACCTACCCCCGGCTGTCCGATATGCCAGGGCATTCAACACGCTGGGCGGCGAGAACATGGCTGACCCGGTCTTCGATGACGGGCCCGCCGACATGTTCTTCTCCGCGGCCGAGTCCGACCGGCAAACGGTAGAAACGGTTATCGAAGGTGTCGGTCTGCGCCCCGTTTATGTCGGCGTAGACGAAGAGGCGATCATTGATTGCCTCTTCCGCCTGTGGGTCGCCCTTGCTATAAAGCAGGGCCGCGGGCGCCGACTCGCTCTCCGCCTGTTGGAGGGAGCCGAGTAGGTCCCAGACTTTGCTTGACGGCCTAGCGGAATGGGCGGTCCGATGTTCGCGCGCCCTTGTCGGCTACCGAACGCTTCCTGTCGCACGCGCGCCAGGGCAATCCATTGGCGTCTTCTCCCGTAGGAAGCGCCGTCGCGTGAGGTTCCAAGGCTCGTCCCGGACCTGTGGTGGTCCCATTCCCACAGGCGTCCTGAGCCCTTGTAGGTCGCTCTGACGGGTGCTGGTGAGCAGGGGATCTGTTGGATTCTGGCAAGTGGCACATTTCAGCAGTTGGGGAACTCGAGAGCGAGGAGGCGTCATGCCAAGCTGCGCCCATTTGTCGGTTGTGCCACCACCGCGGAAAACGCCTTTGATCGGTCAACCTGGTCGACAGCCACCATGCGAGATTCAGTGGCGCTATCGAGCGGCCACCGGAGGTCGATGCGCCTTAGCCCTGCCTTGTCGATTCCGTCGCGTGTCGCCTACTCGGCGCGCCCAACGGTCGGTTCCCGTTCTGTGCGCCTGCCGAAGAGCACGAGGACGGAGTGAGGACTGATCGTTGATGGATCCGGCTACGCTCGCGCCCGAGAATGGGAGGGGGAACATGAGGGGACAACAGCAGTGGTGGCGCAGCGCTGTCGTCGTGGCGGCGCTGGTCGCCTTGGGCAGCGCGGCACCGGCGGCCGCGGCCACCGGCACCACCAAAACGAAGACCGAGACGGTGTATCCATGGACCTCGGCCGGGAAGCTGAAGGCGGGGCTGAAGGTCGCCGGCACCGTTGAGGGCACTTGCTGGACGAGCTCGCTTGCCGTCTCCAGCAACGACGCCTACCGGTGCATGTCGAAGTCGTTCATCTACGACCCATGCTTTGCCCCCGAGACCAAGACGTTCACGCAGCTGGCGTGCATGGTAACGCCGTGGAGCAAGGTCACTCGCTTCGACCTCACCTCGCCCATCCCCAAGGCGGCCAAGCACCCCAACGGCAAGCCGTGGGTCTGGGCCGACCAGCTCAGCAACGGCGTCCGCTGCATCACGGAGACGGGCACCGGCGCGGTGATCGACAAGGTCGTGCTGAACTACTACTGCGTCCCGGGAAGAGGCTGGGCGAGCATTCCCGACAAGAAGGCCGAGCCGTGGACCGTCCGGTACGCGAAGAGCTTGCAATCCAAGACCCTTGAGACCGTGAAAGTCACCACGGCCTGGTACTGATCCCCGCGGCCTGCCGGTCCGTCCTGGTCCATCGGGTTCTGGAATTGGATGCGAAACAGAACGACCCACCGGTCGCGAGCCGAGACCGGCGTTATCGCCGCTGGGCCGATACGGATCGAGGTTCTTCGCAAAGAACCGTGGGGCTGCGTGAAGCGCCGTAGCCTGAGCTAGAGCCCCTGTGGTTCTGTGACTGGTTCCGGCTGGTGTTCCACTACCCTGGGCGTCCCGGGCCGTTGTAGGCGGTCCTGAGGCTGCTGGTGAGCAAGGAGCCTGTTGGATCCTGGTGAGTGGCACATTTCAACAGTCGGAGGACTCGGAAGCGAGGGGGCTCCGCGGCAGGTCGCGCCTATCGATCACCCGTTGTCTGCCGTTTGCGGCCGCCACGACCCGACTGCTTCGCGACGACCGCGAGCGAACCCATCGAGGGTACGACAGTGGACTCCTCCCCTGTCGACCACCGCACCCGCAAGAGCGACCCGGTCACGCCGGTCACGACTCCATCACGGGGAGCCTCGCCGACCTTCCTCGAAGAGACTTGTACGCGATCACCAACGACTGCCATGAACGGAATGGTGCCACTCCGCGGCGTGTCTGGCCAGCGCGATCGCACACCTCTTGCCTACAGAAGCTCCTGAGATCCTTCAATGACCAAGGCTCGAGACAGGTGCAACTGATGATCCCCTACCGCTACGGCCTGTGATTACCGAGTTTGTTGCCTTAGGAGACCGCTGAGCAAGGCGTCTTCGAAGCTCGGCCGCTGTTCGATCGCCGCTTAGGCGTCAGCTGCTCCGCTCGCCGCCTGCCCGTCGGGCGAAGGCCGGGGAGAGATTCGGTCGGAGGACGGCTGGGAAGAGGCTCTCTCGGCGCTTTTGTGGCTGTTCTCCTTTGTTCTCAGCGGGGTTTCCTCGCCTCTGGCTACTCGGCCGTGGCAACCAGCCATGTCGAGCCGTCGTGGCTGAGGCCGAGGTTCAGCATCCGCATCAGGTTGACGGCGGCCGCCCGGTGGGCGAGCCAGATCCTGTTCTTCTCTATTCCTATGTAGCGAAGCCGGCGGTTCTGGCCGCGCACGAGCCAGGCGATCGTGCGCTCGATCATCGGGCGCTTTTGCCGATAGGTCTCCTGGAACTCTGCTGTCGAGGCCAGCTGGCGGGCAGCCGCCAGGATGGCGGAGTTGTCGTGGACGACGATCGTACGGCCCGCCTTGGACTTCGTGCAGCGCTTCTTGGACGGGCAGGTGGCGCAGCTCTTGGCGAAGCGGGCACGGCCATGGGCGTTGATGCTGACAGTCACGCCCTCGGGGCAGGTGACCGTTCTGTTTCCTTCGTCAATGTCGAAGTCGTCCAGGCTGTAGCCGCCCTCGACCGCCGGGCGCAGCGGCAGCGGCTTTATGACGGCGCTCATCTCCTTGTGCCCTATGTGCTGACGGAGATCGCCCGAGCCGTAGGCAGAGTCGGCGAGGATCTCTGTGCCGGCCGGCTCGTCTTCGATGAGCCCGGGAGCGGCGTCGGCGTCGCCGAAGTTGCCCGCGGTCAGGTCCGTGGCGGTGATGATGCCGGTGTCGGGCTCGGCGGCCACGTGGGCTTTGTAGCCGTCCCGGTAGGAGTGCTGTGTCTTGTGGGCATGGCGGGACTCGGGATCGACGACAGAGATGACCCGGTCCGGGGCCGTGCGCTTGGCGATGCGCCAGGTGCCCGGCCTTTCTCCTTGTTCCACGTCCTGGCCGGCCAGCAGAGCCAGCAGCGCCACGGCCTCTTCTTGGCCCCGGTCGAGCTCCAGGCCGAGGTCCTCGGCGGCAAAGACGAGCTCGTAGGCGTCGTCCACGAGCTCAGAGACGAGGCGATCGATGTCGTCTTGGTCCTCGAAGTCGCACGGCGGTCGCCCGGAGCAGAGGTTGTGCTCGTGCACATAGACGCCGTCGGCCAGCTCGGGCACGAGCTTTCGCACCCGGCGGATCTGGCTCTGCAGCAGGCTTACGGTGTCCTGGCGCTGCACGGCGTCGTCGAGCACCGTCGAGTCGAGCGCCCGGCGGTTGCGCTTGGCGATGACGCCGGACTCCTTCACCAGCTCCCGCACGGCCTCGAATATCCGCTCCGGGCGATTTGAGACGCGCAGCTTGTTGCGCCAGAGAACCAGCACCGTCGGGTGGAAGCCCTCGTCGTCCAGAGCCAGGCCGGCGGCCACCTTCCAGGCGATGGAAGTCCGCAGCATCTCACAGGCCTCCCGATCGGAGAGCCCTTCCAAAGCCTGCAAGACCATCACCGTGGCGATCACGTCTGCTGGCACTGACGGCCGGCCGCGGCCGCTTGGGAACAGGTCCTCGAACAGCGCGTCCGGGAACACTCTCTGGCGGTGCTCGGCCAAGAAGGCGTGCACAGAACCCGGCTTCAGAAGGTGCTTGCAGAAGACGGCGGCGTCGAGGAGCTGGCGATCCGGCTTGGAGGATCCTTGCATCCCCCAATTCTTCTAGACCTGAGCCGAAATCGCGAATCCTGAGGTAGACGGCTTAAATCAGCAGTCTCTTAGCTTGCGATTAAACCTTCGCCCTACGTGGTGGCGGCCTGATTGATCTTCAGCTCGCCAGCCTTCGCCGCCACCTGGCGCATCTGGGTGATGAGACGGCGCATCCGCCGGTCGTTGGCGATCCACTCCTGGTACAGCTTTGCTTCGTGCTCA
>Ga0181527_1003282_pt1 | contig 14536 bp, 14 predicted proteins | sample PEATcosm2014_Bin_30_FD_119762 | JGI IMG/M metagenome (GOLD analysis project Ga0181527, IMG submission 119762) | Peatland microbial communities from MTU Mesocosm Facility, Houghton, MI, USA - PEATcosm2014_Bin06_60_metaG | ecosystem: Environmental > Terrestrial > Soil > Wetlands > Peat | place...
CCGAAGGACGTCCTCCAGCTCCAGGCCGCCGCCTTCATAAAACCCGATCTCCACTTCGTCTTCGCCGATCTCGACCTCTTCTTCGCGCGCGATCGCCGAATCGGGCCTGTAATACAGGTCGAAGCCGCCATCCAGCGGAAAGCGCGCGCGTCCCAGGCAGCGGTCGCACTCGGCCGCCATCTCCACGGTATACTTCCCCTGGATTCGCACTTCGCCATCCGAATGCGCCAGCACCTCGGCCGACCCGGCTACGTGCAGTGGAGAACTCTGCTCCAGATCCTCGCCCGAAAAATCGATCCGCCCCGGCTGGAAAGTTTCGTCGAAACGAATCTTCCGCAGCTCCAACTCTTTGACACTAAGGAACATAGGGAAAGACCTGAATCGCTGGGCAGAACCTTTACATTATAGCATCCCGGTGTTGCTCAATCTCCGCGACCTCTTCCGGGCTCAGGCGAAATTCCAGCGCCCCAATTACTCCCGGGACCTGCTCGGCCGAACGCATCCCCACGATGGCCGCCGTCACCGCCGGGTGCCGCAGCGTCCACGCGATAGCCACTTCGCCCGCCGAACGCCCGTGCCGCGCGCCGATGCGCCGCATAAGCTCCGCCAGCGCCAGGTTGCGCGAAAGCTGCGGCTCCTGAAACGCCGGCGCGCGCCGCCGGAAATCGTCCTTCGGAAAACCAGCCACGCGTTCCTTCGTCATGGTCCCGGTCAGCAGCCCCGATTTCATCGGCGAATACACGATCGTGCCGATCCCGTGCTGCGCGCAATACGGCAGAATCGCGTCTTCCATCTCCGGCGAGATCGCCGAATAAGGCGGTTGCAGCGACGTGACGGGCGCAATCCCGCGGCACCGCTCCAGTTGCGCCGCATCGAAATTGGAGACCCCGATCCACCGCACCTTGCCCTCTTCCTTCAGCCTGGCGAGCGTCCCCCAGCCTTCTTCGAGATCCTCGTCTGGTTCCGGCCAATGGATCTGGTAGAGGTCGATCGTCTCTGCCTTGAGCCGCCGCAGGCTGTTCTCGCACTCGCGCCGGATGGAATCGGCCTTGAGGCACCTCTTGATTTCGCGCTTGTCATTCCAGATCAGCTCGCACTTGGTGAAGACATAAGGCCGCACGGAACGCCCCGCCAGAGCGCGCGCCACCACTTCCTCGGAATGGCCCAGCCCATACACCGCCGCCGTATCGATCCAGTTCACGCCATGGTCGAGTGCCGCGTGAATGGCTGCGACGGATTGGCTGTCGTCCTGCGGCCCCCAGGCGAATGCCCAGCCGCCGCCGCCCATGGCCCACGCGCCCACGCCGATGGGCGTCAATTCCATATCGCTATTGCCCAGCCGTTTCTTCTGCATATCTTTTACGATAACCGATGAGCCGCGCGCGTCGCCCGCAGGGCGAAAGAAAATAGCCCATGGCGCCAGCCATGGGAAGACGATCCGAGCGACCGAGGGCCGGCAGGGGCGGAAGAAGAGCTCACTTACGCCCCTCGTTGATAAGATCCCTGATCCGGAGACCGCCGAGCGTGACGCCTTCGCGCAATTCGCGGATATCGGCCACGGCTTCGGCGGGCGTCATCGTCCGCGTGGGCACGGTGGGAGGTTCCTTCTCGGCGAGGGTTTCCAGGGCGCGGGTTACCACCTCTTCGGGCGAGTGGCAGCGACCGCTGCGGAGGTGCGCCGCGACCAACTGCTAGCCGTGGGGGTCGAGGCTCAGGGTCAGCGGCATGGTTCAATGTAGCACGGCTTTCGCGCACCACGCCCAGGCGCCCTAGCGAGACCCTTGCTGTCTTTGCCGAACCGGAATTGACATGATCTGTGGTCGGAGGTTCGCGGCATAATGCGTATCCCATGGTTGGGACGAGACATTCTGTGGTCCCCCCCTTCTTGCTGCGCTCACTTTATCTGCAGGTGGTCCGGGATACAGTTCAGTATCACCGGCCACACATTGGCCCGCTGGCTGGGTCAAGCAAAAAGGCGAGCCGCCGGTTTGGGCGCAGACACTCCGCCAGTAGCGCTACGGCTTGTTCCGTTCGAAACAGGGACGCCGGTGACTTGGCCGGTCGTCAGGCGTCCCTTCTCCACCTCACCGGCTGCTAAGATAATCCTCGTCCCCGAGAAGGAGCGAACATGAATCGATCACATCATGCCGTTTTGTTAACCCTCTGCGCCGCCGCAGTGCTGGCCGCGCAAGAGCCACCGCCGGCGCCCGAAGGCCAGACGCCGACGCCGCCGGCCGGCGCGGCGCGGCCCGGCGTCACTCCGCCGTCGCCAGAACCTCAACCTTATGAGAAGGTGATCACCAAGGATGCCAAGTCGAAGAAGGGCATCTTTACCGTGCACCAGATCAAGGAGAAGTACTACTACGAAATCCCCAAGAGCGAGCTCGGCAAAGTGTTCCTCTGGAACACGTCGATCGCCAAGACGACCCTGGGGGTCGGTTACGGCAATCAGGAATTGACCGAACGCGTGGTCCATTGGGAGATGAATGGCAACAAGGTCCATCTTCGCGACAACAACTACGAGGTAGTGGCCGACCCCAAGACGCCCATCGCGGAGGCGGTGGATGCGGCCAACAACAGCACCATCATCATGACTTTCCCGGTGGCCGCGTTCGCCAAGGACGGCGCGCCGGTCATCGAGGTAACGCGGCTGTTCTCCACCGACGTCCCCGAGATCAGCGCCCGCCAGCGGCTGGGCGCCACCACCCTGGACGCCACGCGCTCTTTCATCGAGCGCATCTCCGCCTATCCCGAGAATATCGAAGCCGAAGCCACCATGACCTACACGCGCACGCAGACGCCCGCGGGCATGGGAACGGCGACGCCAACGCCGGTGCCTTCGACTGTTCTTGGTGGTGGCCAGATGCGGCCCGGTAGCGCCACCATCGTGCTGCATCACAGCATGGTCAAGCTGCCCGAAAAGCCCATGCTGCCGCGCGTGTTCGATGAGCGCGTCGGCTACTTCAACACCAGCATGATGGACTACAGCAAGGACGAGCAGCGCGCGCCGCGCGTCCGCTTCATCGACCGCTGGCGCCTGGAAAAGAGGGACCCCAGCGCCGCCGTGTCGGAGCCGGTGAAGCCCCTGGTTTACTACATCGATTCGGCCACGCCCGTGAAGTGGCGCGAGTGGTTGAAGAAAGGCGTGGAAGACTGGCAGCCGGCCTTCGAGGCCGCCGGCTTCAAGAACGCCATCATTGCCAAGATCGCGCCCACGCCCGAGGAGGACCCCGATTTCAGCCCCGAGGACGTGCGCAACTCCGTCATCCGCTGGCTGCCCTCCACCATTGAGAACGCCATGGGGCCGAACATTCACGACCCGCGCACGGGCGAAATCCTCAACGCGCCCATTCAGTTCTATCACAACATCATGAACCTCCAGCGCGACTGGTACTTCGTGCAAGTCGGCCCACTCGATCCGCGCGCGCAGAAACTGCCGCTGCCGGACGACCTCATGGGCCGGCTGCTCGAGTACGTGGTGGCGCATGAAGTCGGCCACACGCTGGGCTTCCAGCACAATATGAAAGCCAGCTCAACTTATCCGCAGGAGAAGGTGCGCGACAAGGAGTGGATGCACAAGATGGGTGCGGCGCCCTCCATCATGGACTACGCGCGCTTCGACTACGTGGCCCAGCCCGAAGACCACGTCGCCGTCGAGGACCTTGTGCCCAGGATCGGTCCGTATGACGTTTGGGCTACTAAGTGGGGTTACACACCTATCCCCGGCGCCAAGACCGCGGAAGAGGAGAAGCCCACGCTCGATAAGTGGGCGCACGAGCAGGACACCACGCCGTGGTTTCGATTCTCGACTTACAACTCGGCCGGCTCGGACCCCGGCGAACTTACTGAAGCTATCGGCGACGCCGACGCCATCAAATCGACCACCGAGGGCGTGAAGAATCTCCAGCGCGTGGCCAAGATGCTGATGCCCGCCACCACCGCCAAGGAGGGCGAGCCTTACGACGATCTGGCCGAACTGTACGGCCGCATGTTAGGGCAGTGGACGCTGGAGATGGGCCACGTGGCGGCCATCGTCGGCGGATTCGACACGCGCGAGAAATATGTCGGGCAGGAGGGCCTTCTGTTCACCCCGGTGCCCAAGGCGCGCCAGGAGGCGGCGGTGAAATTCCTCAATGAAAACGCCTTCACCACGCCGGTCTGGGCGATCGATGCGCAGATCCTGCGGCGCATCGAACCGACCGGCGTTCTCGGCCGCATCCGCAATGCTCAGAACACCGTGCTGACCAACCTGCTGAGCAGCTCGCGTTTCGCCCGGATGGTGGAGCAGGAAGCCGTGGACGGCAGCTTCGCCTATACGCCGGCCGATTTCCTGGCCACCGTGCGGAAGGGCATCTGGAAGGAGCTGGACGCCCCGCAAGTAAAGGTCGACGCCTACCGCCGCAACTTGCAGCACGCTTACCTCGACCTGGCGAATAACAAGGTAAACGGTGCGACGCAGTCCATTCCGGCCGGGATGCCCGCCGAGTTGGTGGCGATGCTTGGGGGCGGCAGCAGCGCGGATGAGAAGCCGCTCTACCGCGCCGAGCTGCGGTCGCTGAATGCATCGGTCGCCGCCGCGCTGGCGAAGACCACGGACCGGGAGAGCAAGGCGCATCTGGAAGGCGTGCGCGACCAGATCGCCAGGATCCTGGACCCGAAGTTCGCTCAAGCCGCGGGGAGCTCGGCCAGCGTCACCATCCGGGTTGGAATCGACGAACCCCAAACCTGCTGGCCGGATTACATCATTCTGCCGTAATGCCCGAGCCTGCGGGCGCGGGAGCTACGCGAGGAGAGTGGTTCCTGCGTGAACAGCAGCCAGCGCCTGGTCCAAAGTGGCTACTGAGCCGCCGTGTTTCCGCGCCAGCAGCACAAGGTAGGCGCCAGTGACCTGCCTATGCCCGACGATTCCCGTGGTCGGCATGTCGAGATAAGAAACATCGTCCGGCCAGAATTCGTGCCGCGTGAGGGAGGAAATGGATTCGAGGAGAAGCTTCGCGGATTCCGCCGTGGCCTCCACACCGGCCCGCAGGTGGAAACGGAAAAGCGCGCCTTGCGTGATGGGGCATGTAGCAAATCGGTGCCCCTTCAGAAACCACGCCGCCGCGCGCGCGTTCTGACTGTGTTCGGGCGTTGCCAGTGCGATGAGGACGTTGGAGTCGAGCAGGTAGATCTTACTCTTCGTCATCGAGAGCCTTGACGTCCTCGGTGGTCACGGGCCGGGCGCAACGGAAAATCGGGAAACCGTACTCGCTCATCTCTATGGATGCGCCCTTCGCCCCTTTCGACGATTGCAGAATGAGGTCGCCCACTACTCGTCCGAGGCTGCGGTTCTGGTCCCGGGCGATGGCCTTGGCGATGTAGTAGGCCTCATCTGAAATGTCGAGCGTAGTTCGCACAACAACATAATAGCACAAGCGCACAAAACTCCGGCGGGGTTGACTACCTTCCCTATAATCGTGCCGCTCCCTTCCACTCTGGCTTTCTGGTATTATGGCATTATGGCGATGAGGAAAATGACTTTCAGCGTACCCGAGCCGTTGGCTGTGCAACTTCTACGCAGGGTTGCCTCACGCGACCGTTCGCGTTTCGTAAGTGAGGCCCTGGCTGCACGACTGGAAGAGCGCGACGTTGCGTTGATCCGTGCCTGCGAGATTGCGAATCAGGATCTGGATGTGGCCGAAATCGAGAAAGAATTTGATGGAATCGGCGACGAAATGGCGGAACCATGGAAGTGATCCCGGAGCGCGGTGATATCTGGTGGGTAGCGCTGGATCCGACGCTTGGTTCGGAGATTCGCAAGACACGCCCCTGCGTTGTGGTTTCGGCGAGGGTGCTGAATGAAAGGCGAAGGACGGTGATCGTTGTGCCGCTGTCGAGTTCGCCGAAGGCCAGCCCGCCGATCCTGATCCCGGTCTCCTGTGATGGGCACCCTGCAATGGCGGTGAGTGACCAAATCCGAGCGGTGGCAAAGGAACGCCTGCGTAGTCGACTGGGCGTAGTCACAACGGAAGAGATGGCGGCACTGGAGGATGGCCTCCGGCAGATCATGCAACTCGGATAACGCAGAGCCGGGCCACACGGGTTTGCCTACCCAGTTAGGATTCGAACCGTTCAAGGGAATCGTGCGCCCGTCACGGGATTCCGGGCGCTGGGACCCTTGGCCAGCGCCAACACGTGGGTTTCCTCTGCCTCGGGAAACCGGGCCTCTCAGCCCACCTGATACCCTTCCCATCTGGCCACCACGGCGCTGGCCATGCAGTTGCCGAGCACGTTGATCGAGGCGCGAGCCATATCGAGCAGGGCGTCCACGCCCAGCAGCACGGCGGCGCCTTCCATCGGCAGATGGAAGGTCGACAAGGTGCCGGCCAGGATCACCAGCGAGCCGCGCGGAATGCCGGCCACACCTTTGCTGGTCAGCATCAGGGTCAGCATCATGAGTAATTGGCCGCCGAAAGAGAGAGTGACGCCCGCCGCCTGCGCCACGAAGACGGCGGCCAGCGAGAGGTAGAGCGCGCTGCCCACCAGGTTGAAGCTGTAGCCGGTGGGAATCACAAAGCCCACGATGTGCTTGGGCACGCCGAACTGCTCCATGTTTTCGAGCGCCAGCGGCAGTGCGGCTTCGCTCGATGCTGTGGAGAAGCCGATCAGGAACGGCTCGCGCACGGCGCGATAGAACCCGCCGACCGGAATGTGGAACAGGACGAGGGCCGGGCCGAGCACGAACACGACGCAGAGAATCGACGCGGCGTACATGGTGGCGATCAGCTTGCCGAGACCGAAGAGCACATCCACGCCCTTGTTTCCGATCACCACGGCGAGCGCGGCGCCGACGCCCAGAGGGGCCAGGTACATCACGTACCTGGTGTAGCGGAACATGACCTCGGCCAGGGATGCGCAGAACTTGACCACCGGTTCCGCTTTGGCGCCGATGGCCGCGCAGGCGGCGCCGAACAGGAAGGCGAAAACCACGATCTGGAGCGCGTCGTTGCGCGCCATGGCGTCGATGATGCTGGAGGGAAAGATGTGCTCGATGACCGAGCTGAAGGTGGCCGGAGTCTGCGGTATGGCGGCTTCCGCGGCGCTGCCATGAATCGAGATGCCGGCGCCGGGGCGCACCAGGTTAACGGCGGCCAGCCCCAGCAACAGCGCCAGGGTGGTGACAATCTCGAAATAGAGGATGGCCTTGCCGCCGATCCAGCCCATGCGTTTCATGTCGCCGCCGCCCGCGATGCCCACCACCAGCGTTGCAAAGATCAGTGGCGCGATGATGGAGCGGATCAATTGCAGAAACACCCGGCTGACGGGCGAGAGCTGCCTGGCGAAGCCCGGTGCGACGATTCCGAGAGCCACGCCCGCGGCCATCCCGATGAAGATCCAGGCGGTGAGCGAGATGCGTTTCAACGCTCGCCCCATTTCAGTTTCTGGCGGAGGACATCGAAGAACATCATGTGTGGCGGGCGGACCAGGCGCAGCGTGTAGTCCGAGCTGCGGCAGACCAGGGTGTCGCCTTCCCGGATGGGGTTGCCCACCTGGCCATCGATGGTCAGGAAGACGCTCTCGCCGGGCGTACGCGAAATGATGCGGATCACGCTGGTTTCAGGCACCAGCACCGGCCGGTTGGTGAGCATGTGCGGGCAAATGGGCGTGATGCAGATGGCCGGCACCGAAGGGAAAATGATGGGGCCGCCGGCGGAGAGCGAATAGGCCGTGGAGCCGGTGGGCGTGGAGACGATGAGGCCATCGGCTTTGTAGGCGCAAACGAACTGCTCGTCCACGTGCGCGTCCAGATCGATCATGCGGGCGATGGCGGCTTTGGTCAGCACGGCGTCGTTGAGGGCTTCGTAGGCGGCCACAACCTCCCCGCCGCGCACCACCTCGGTGGCCAGCAGCTTGCGCTTGGCGATGCGGTGCTCGCCGCGAAGGGCGCGCTCCAGCTCGGGGTACAGCTCGTCGATGGTGATGGCGGTCAGGAAGCCGAGGCCGCCGAGGTTCACGGGGAAGAGCGGGGTCTCGCGCCTGCCGATGGCGCGCGCGGCGGCGAGCAGGGTGCCATCGCCGCCGAGCACGATGACCAGGTCGCAGCCTTCGGGAACTGCGTCCCGCGGGAGGCCGGCGGGGTGCCCGCTGGGCTGGGCGTAGAGAGCGGTCTGCTCATCGATGCGAACGGCCATGCCGCGTCCCCGCAGCCACTCGATGAGCGCGGGCACGATGTTGGCGGCGGCCGGCGAGTTCGGTTTGGAGACGATCCCGACGGTCCTAATGGTGGGCATAGAGGAGGAACTCCTTGTTTCCTTGGGCGCCGAGGATGGGACTTTCCATCATGCGGGTTTCGAATCCGAGTTCGCGCACGGCCCGCGCCACTCGCTCGCAAGCAGCCTGGTGGACGGCCGGATCGCGCACGATGCCGCCCTTGCCCACCTGGCCCCTGCCGGCTTCAAACTGCGGTTTGATTAGTATAACCATTTGCCCGGCGGGCTGTAAGAGGGGCACCGCGGCGGGCAGGATGAGCGTGACGGAGATGAAGCTGACGTCGCAGGCGATGAAGTCCACGCGCTCGCCGATGTCCTCGAACTTGAGCGCGCGCGCGTTGATGCCTTCGTGCAGCACCACGCGCGGGTCGGTGCGCAGTTTCCAATCGAGCTGGCCGGCGCCGACATCGACGGCATGGACGCGCACGGCTCCGGCTTTGAGCAGCGCGTCGGTGAATCCGCCGGTGGAAGCGCCGATATCTAGGCAGGCTTTACCGGCGACATCGATGGCGAAATGGCGGAGCGCGCCGGCCAGTTTGAGGCCGCCGCGGCTGACGTAGGGCGGGCGCGCGAGGATCTCGATGCGGCTGTCATCGGGGACGGCCTGGCCGGGCTTGGCGGCTTTTTGCCCGTTGACGAGCACCTCGCCGGCCATGATCAGGGCCTGGGCCTTTTCACGGGATTCAGTGAGGCCGCGTTCCACGATGAGCCGGTCGAGCCGGGTTTTCATGACTTGCGACGGACAATGTGGTCGGCGATCTCGTGCAGGCGCGTCACGCGCTCGCCGAACGGTTCCAGCACCCGGTGGGCGCGCGCGCATTCCTCTTCGGCCATGCGGCGCGAGGTTTCGAGTCCATAGACCGCGGGAAAGGTGATCTTGCCCTGTTGTGCGTCCTTGCCGGCGGTTTTTCCGAGCGCTTCGGAGGACTCTTCCACGTCGAGGATATCATCCACAATCTGGAACGCCAGGCCGACGTGTTCGCCAAAGAGGGAGAGCGCGGCATATTGGCCGTCGTCGGCTCCCGCGTAGATGGCGCCGAGCCGCAGGCTGGCGCGTAGCAAGGCCCCGGTCTTGGCGCAGTGGATGGTCTCGAGCAACCGCGGTTCGGGAGGCTTGCCCTCGCCTTCGAGGTCGGCCACCTGCCCGCCGATCATGCCGGCGACCGTGCCGGAAGCGGCGGAGAGTTCGGCAATCAGACGGACCTTGCGGTCATCGGCGGTGTTCAATCCGGCGAGAACCTGAAAGGCGAAGGTGAGCAGCGCGTCGCCGGCCAGGATGGCCATGGCTTCGCCGAAGACTTTGTGATTGGTGAGCTTGCCGCGGCGATAATCGTCGTTATCGAGCGCGGGCAAATCGTCGTGAATCAGCGAGTAGGTGTGGACGAGTTCGAGCGAGCAGGCGGCCGCGACCACGCCATCGGCTGAAGCGGAGACGGCGCGCGCGGCTTCGATGCACAGGATGGGGCGAATGCGCTTGCCGCCGGCGAAGAGGCTGTAGCGCATGGCGCGATGGATGGTTTCCGGGGGCGTCGTTTCCGGAGGGACAAGGCGGTCGAGTTCCGAATCCACCAGTCGTTGTTGCTGGGCGAGGTATTCGCGCAAGGTCATGCTTTTTCGGGTTTCTCAAGGCGGAACGGCTCGGCGGCGATCTTGCCCTCTTTGCGGATCAGCATCTCGACGCGAGTCTCGGCCTCCTCGAGTTGCTTGCGGCAGGCATCGCTGAGGCTCATGCCGCGTTCAAACAGCTCGAGGGAGCGCTCGAGCGAGAGGTCGCCGGCTTCCAGTTCCTTGACGACCCGTTCGAGCTCGTCGAGCGAAGCTTCGAAAGACTCAGCCGGCTGGGCGTCGGGTTGATTTTCCGCCATCGCCCCATTCTAATCCGAAAATCGCCTCGGAGGCCTCATGCTATTTTGGACTCGATGGCCATTGAGAATCCGTTTCTGGATCCACTGCGGTTTGAACGGCAGGCGCCGGAATGCGCTATCGTGATTTTCGGCGCCAACGGGGATCTCACGCGGCGCAAGCTCATGCCCGCCCTCTACCGGCTGGCGTACGACCGCCGGCTTTCGGCGGGCTTCGCGGTGATCGGCATCTCGCGCACGCCGCTCAGCGACGACCAGTTCCGCGACAAGATGCTGGAATCGGTCAAGCAGTTTTCCGAAGACACCGCCTTCGATGCGGACGTGTGGGCGGCGTTCGCTCGCGGCCTCGATTACGTGGCGGGGGACATCGGCGACGCGGCCCTGTACCAACGGTTGGGGCAAAAACTGACGGCGGTCGAAAGCGAGCGGCACACGGGCGGGAACGCGCTGTTTTACCTTTCGACGCAACCCAGCCAATACGCGCAGGCGGCCCTGGGGCTGGGCGCGGCGGGCTTGGGCAAGGGCGGCGGATGGCGCAGGCTGGTGGTGGAGAAGCCGTTCGGGCACGACTTGGCCAGCGCACGGGAATTGAGCGGCCGGCTGCACGAGGTCTTCAGCGAATCGGAGGTCTACCGCATCGACCACTACCTGGGCAAGGAGACCGTGCAGAATATTCTGGCGTTCCGGTTCGGCAACGGGATCTTCGAACCGCTGTGGAACCGGCGGTACGTGAACCACGTGCAGATCACGGGGGCGGAATCCATCGGGGTGGAAGGGCGTGGCGCGTATTACCAGGAAGCCGGCGCGCTGGCGGACATGATCCAGAACCACATGTTGCAATTGATGGCCACGATTGCGATGGAGCCGGTGGCCAGTTTCAGAGCGATGTCTGTGCGGGATGAGAAGTCGAAGTTGCTGCGGTCAATGCGCACCATGACGCCGGACGAGATCCGCCGGAATTCCGTGGCGGGGCAGTACGGGCCGGCGCGCGTCGGCGGGCAGGACGTGGCGGGGTTCCGGCAGGAACCGGGGGTGGACCCGCAATCGCCGACGGACACGTATGCGGCGGTCACGCTTTTCGTGGAGAACTGGCGATGGGCGGGCGTGCCGTTCTACGTGCGGACCGGCAAACGGCTGCCCAAGCGCGTCACCGAAATCGCCATCCAATTCAACCCGGCGCCGCTCCACATCTTCGATGAAGACGGCGGGGAGAGCGGGCCGAACCTGCTGATTGTGCGCATTCAGCCGGAGGAGGGCATTTCGCTGAAGTTTCTGTCGAAGCGGCCGGGGGCGGGAATGACGCTGCGACCGGTGTCGATGGATTTCAATTACGGGTCGAGTTTCGGAGAGCGCTCGCCCTCGGCGTACGAGACGCTGCTGCTGGACGCCATCGTCGGCGATGCCACGCTGTACACGCGGCAGGACATGGTGGAGGCGAGCTGGAGCGTGGTCGAGCCGATTCAGAACGTGTGGCGCGAAACCAAATTCGACTTCCCGAACTACGCGGCGGGAACGTGGGGACCGGCAGCCGCCGACGAGATGCTGGCGCGGCGCGGGCACGCGTGGAGGAAGCCGTGACGGTGGCGGCCGAACAGATTCTGCGCGAGCTGGCGGATTTGTGGGTTTCGCTGGGCAGCGTGCTGCGCGCCTGCACCTTGACCCTGGTGGTGCTGGAGGAGGCGAGCGGCGACGCCGCGGAGTTGGGGGAGACGATTGCGGCCCTCATGCCGGAGCATCCGGCCCGCACGATTGTGGTCCGATTGAGCGGCGCGGGCGAGCGCGCGCTGGCCGAACGCGTGTACGCCCAATGCTGGATGCCGTTCGGCGAGCGGCGGCAGATCTGCTGCGAACAAATCGAGATCACGGCTTCGGACGCGGCGCTGGCCGATTTGCCATCGGTGGTGCTGCCGCTGGCGGCGCCGGACCTCCCGGTGATTGTGTGGTCCAGAAGCGCGCGCCTGTTTGAGATGCCGCCGTTTGGCGCCATCGCGGGGATGGCCGCCAAAGTGGTGGTGGATAGCGCGGGGTTTGCGGATCCGAAGCGGGCGCTGAGGTTGCTCGCGGAGACAGCGCGGAGCGGAGTTCCGCTGGGCGACCTGGCGTGGACCCGGCTGACGCGGTGGCGGGAGACGCTGGCGCGGCTGTTCGAGAATCGCGACTACCTGGCGAAGCTGGCGCGGATCTCGAGCGTGCGAGTCGCTTATGACGGGGAGTTTGCGACGTCGGCGTGGTATATGGGCGCCTGGATTGTGGATGCACTCGAAGATGCCGGGGCAAGCGCGAAGGTCGTGGTGGGGGCAGGTTCGGGACCTACTCCACTCAGCGTGGAACTGGCGGGCGAGGGGTTTCGCGTAGCGTTGGCGCGGCGGGAAGACAGGCTCGTAATTGCGGTTGACGACACGGAGAATTGCACCAACCTGCCGCAGCCGAGCGATTATCTAATGATGCGCGAGGAACTCGGAATTGTGCGGCGGGACGCGGTTTTCGAGCGGACGCTGGCATCCGCGGCCCGTCTCGCGTATGCTACGGACTAATGAGTGTCCGCTGGCATGCTCTCCCCGATGCGACCGCGGCCGCCGAAGCCTGCGCGCATCACGTGACCAATCTGCTGGAGGAAGTGCTTTCCGGCCAGGAGTTCGTCACCTTCGCGGTTTCGGGCGGGTCGACGCCCAAAGTGCTTTTCCAAAAGCTGGCAACGGCGAAGATCCGGTGGGACCACGTCCACCTGTTTTGGGTGGATGAGCGCATGGTGCCGCCCACCGATCCGGCCAGCAACTACAAGCTGGCCGACGATTACCTGATCCAACCGGCGCACATTCCGCATCGGCACGTCCACCGCATCTGCGGCGAGATGGCGCCCAAGGCGGCGGCCGCGCGATACGTCGAGGAGATCCGGGATTTCTTCGGCCTGGAAGAGGGCGAGATGCCCCGTTTCGACGTGGTGCATCGCGGCATGGGGCCGGACGCGCACAGTGCCAGCCTGTTTCCGGGCGAGCCGTTGATCGACGACCGCGAGGGGATTGCGGCGGCGGTTTTCGCGCCCAAGTTCAACCAATGGCGCGTGACGCTGCTGCCGGGCGCGCTGCTGGCGGCCAAGCACAACGTGTTCCTGGTGACGGGTCCGGACAAAGCGGAAGCCGTGCGTGCGGTATTCAAGGAAGAATACGATCCGAAGCAGTATCCCGCGCAGATCGCGTCGCATCATGGGCGCGGAGTGACTTGGTTTCTGGATGAGAAGGCGGCGGGGTTGATGGATTGAGGGGGGCGATTCCGAAGTGCCGTCTCGTATCTTGCGAGGCCCACCCCCTTTTGGCCGTTTTCCCGCCTCTTCCCGTTTCCGCCCTGGTTATTGGACATTCGTGGTGGCCCATCCAGGCTGTTGTGGCGTTCCAACGTCCGCAGTGACATATGTGTACACATTTGCAAATGGATTGAATTGCAATATAGCTCGAAACTTGAGCTCGACAGATTCAGGGATTCCTGGGGGTCGCGGCACTAGTATCTTCCCTTGTCGCGTTTGAGTTTCACTAAAAGTGCCCAGCACAAGCCGAAATTCGTCACCGGCTGCGCCGCTCCTGCCAGGGAACTTGTATTCCTCATCTTTGAGGATCTGAAGCACTTTGATTGTTGCGACCCGAACTGCGATGCGCTTCGGTGAGGATCGCTTGGCGTCTTGCATCTGCAGGAGTTTTTCAGTAGGGGCGACCGTGAAAAAACGCGCGCCCATGCTGCCGATGCTTTCGAGCGTGCTCTGGCGCCTCTCAGTCAGGTTTAGCAACCCTTCTCTCTGTGCGTATTGGAGCATCGACAAGTAATCAGCCCGGAATATGAGTCGTTCCCAGTCTTCCTGCTCCATCTGAGAGGACAATCCACTCATGATCCGGACCTGGCCGCGCGGGTAGTACAATAAACACCTGTAATTCTCGAGTCCCTGCTCCAAGACGGCCACATACGGAGAGGACAGCGATCGATTGCAAGACGCGGCCGTGACGAGCAGCAGAGCCGCTATGGGAATCTGCGTTCGGTGAGCGTTCATACCGCAAGTATACTGTGATTTCCATTCGGGAAACGCAAGAAACTTGGCGCAGCGTACGAAACTCCGAAACCGAACGGCTGCCCGAAGTGTTTCGCCGCTCCGGACGCCGTATACTTCATCGCCGTATATGCCAAGAACCAGGAGGAGAATCTCAGTGACGCCGAAAAACAAGCCCTTGCAAAAATCCTCCAGCCGATCAAGCAACAAGACCACTAAGCTGGGTCGCGTTCTGGTTGACTCGGCCAAACAGATCGCACGACACATGCGGGGCGAAATCGAACTTCCAATGAAGGTCGTGCGCGTGGTGCCCGACGTCGATGTCCGCGCAATCCGCGAAGGACAGGGGCTCACGCGCGAGCAATTTGCGGAACGCTACGGGCTCCAGGCGC
>Ga0181527_1003287_pt1 | contig 14531 bp, 13 predicted proteins | sample PEATcosm2014_Bin_30_FD_119762 | JGI IMG/M metagenome (GOLD analysis project Ga0181527, IMG submission 119762) | Peatland microbial communities from MTU Mesocosm Facility, Houghton, MI, USA - PEATcosm2014_Bin06_60_metaG | ecosystem: Environmental > Terrestrial > Soil > Wetlands > Peat | place...
CGCCGATCCCAATAGAAAGCTACGAGGAGGCCCGAGGTGAGGGTGGTGGCTTCAATGGCGACGTACAGCATGATCACGTTGTTGGTAACGCATCCCCACAGCATGGTCGCGAGGAACCACATCAGCAGGCCATAGAATATCCGCAGGTGGCGCGCGGCAGTTTCCTCGGCCATGCGCTCCTCGAGATATCGTACGGAGTAAACCGAGGTGAGCAGTCCGATACCGCCAATAAGGACCACCATCAAGGCGCTCAAGGCATCGACGCGCAGCTCGCCGCTCCAGGTGGTTAGCACCACCCCCTCCAGCACCCGGTAGGCCATCCAAGCGCTCATCCCGGTGACCAGTGCCGCCGTCAAAATGCACACCCATTGTTGAAACCTGCGGCCCATGCGCGTTGCCGAGAACACGACGGCGCCTGCCAACATCGGTAAGAGGAATACAACCGCCGGTACGATTGAGGTCTCTGTCAGGACGTCTCCCGCCATATTTACATCCTTTGTCCGAACCGCTTGATCGTATTCACCACCTTAATTCATGCAGCCTGAAGGTATCCGTGGATCCGAACTCCTGCCGCACTCCCCCGATCACATAAAGGAGAAGGTATACGGTCACAACCACTTCCGTCGCCACGCCGAAGAGCGCGGTTTCCGGCAACCCGGGCGCCAAGCTCACCAAACTGAGGTGTACACCGTTTTCCAGCAGGCAGAGCCCGATCACCGTCTTGATGGCGTCCCGGCGTGTCAACACCGCATACAGGCCCAGCGCGAAAACCGTGGACGCTACCGCCAAATTCGTTCTGAACACCTCGAGTTGCGCCATCGCGCTTAGCGCCAGAAGTGGGGTTCGAGTATGGGTGAGATGGAAGAAGCCTAACATCAGTAAGGCGGCAATCACGGCGGAGGGTACAAAACCAATCACCGGCTTCAATTCACGGTCATCCACACCGCGGATCGCCCGGAAGAGGAACCAGGGTGTAAGGATTGCCTTGGTGACTAGGGCGGTGCCAGCCCACCAGTAAAGAGCCGGGTTGACAGGAGCAAAGCTCAGAAGCAGACCCACAATCAGCAGTGCCTGACAGACGTAAGCGACAATCGAGAACTTCAGCCGCCGCATCTCCACCGCAGCCACCGAGGTAATCACTAGGCTCAAGCTCAGGGTCTCGATCAAACCTGTGTGCAGCGCTGCCGGGTTCATGCTCTTCCTCCATGCAAGCCGTCCCTGAAGCCGGTTTTCATCATCCGGTCAAGCTCCGTTGGGGGCGGGAAGCACCGGCCGCATCTTTGGCAGGGTCCCATGAAAACCTCCAGCCGCATGTACATGTCCTGGGGAGCGTTCGTGGCGGTTTCGAATTGTTGGCTGAGGCGGATCGCATCCTCGGGGCAAACCTCTTCGCACCTACCGCAATACGTGCACCGGCGCCAGAAGAACTCCAGCACCCTCTTGTGCTGCTCCGCGTCCGACAGCACAATCACGCTGGCCGGGCAGACGTTGGCGCATCCGCCGCATCCGAAGCAGAGATCGGCATCGAGAGTGATCTTGCCGCGGAATCCGGGTTTGGGATCGTGCGGCGCAAATGGGTATCCCAGGGTCACGCGCCCGGCTTTCAAGCAAATCAGGGCTTCTCGCAGTTTGCTCAGGAACACCTTAACCTCCTGCCGGTCTCGCTACTGTAACGGCGGTCTCCGACCGCCGCGCGTCGATCGGAGATCGACGCTACAACGCGGCGTCGGGCAATGCCCGGCGCCAGGCCGAACGCCGTTCGGCCCTACTTTCCAATCACCGCAAAGGCCAGGGCCGCCAGGGACGAAACCCCGACCCGCATGAAATAACCCATGGCTTGATCGATGCGAAGCCGCGGATTTACGACATCAATCACCGTCACCAGCACCAGCACAACGAGCACCTTCACGATCGTGGCGAGCAGATCGATCAGGTAGTTTCCAAAGTGCGGCCAAGGAAAGAACACTTCCACCAGCAAGAAAGCGAACACGAGCTGCTTCGCCCACATCGCCCAGCGAAAGAGCGCCAGGCGCGGACCGCTTTGCTCGATCAGTGGACCGCCCATGATTTCCTGGTCGGCCTCGGAAATGTCAAAAGGCAATTTACCCGCCACGGCTTGCAGAGCGAGGAAAAATGCCACCCCCCCTATCAGCATACTAATGCTGGGTCCATTCTGAATTTGCCAGTTGGCAATGCCGCCTAGAGCCAAGGTCCTGGCCTTGAACGCGCCGACCACAAGGGCAATGGCCAGGATGGGTTCCACCGATAAAAGCATCATCATTTCGCGCGAGCTCCCGATGGAAGCATAAGGGCTGGCACTGGCAAACCCCGTCAACATGATGGCGACACCGCTCATCGCCGCGACATAGAGCACCACGATCAAATCGCCGGCGAAGGCCAGCGGCGCGGCCGTCCCCATGGGGACCAATGCGGCAAGAACCAGCACCGACCCCAGGGTGAGAGCCGGCAGGCCCGCGTAGACAACTCCCCCCGTGCTTCGCAGGTCCTCCTTGCCCAGGAGCTTCAAGATGTCCCAATAGGGCTGCGTGATGGGGGGCCCAATTCGCGAGTGGAGGGCGGCTCGAATCTTGCGCATGATGCCTTCGCAAAGTGGCGATAGCAGCAGCGCGGCCGCCACGTTCAGCAAGCAGAGCAGAAAACTTTTGATGAGCCAAACTGTCATCGCGTTCCTCCGCCGCGAGTGTTCTGGGTAGGGGCAGCCCTTGTGGCCGCCCGCTACGAACGCCGTTCGACCCTACGTCCTCCGGTGCCTTCTCGACATTTCGAGAAGCTCCGCGTGGGAATAAACCCTCACTTCATGGGTCCTTCTATCCACTGTCTCGAGGCGCTCCGTACAGGAGAAACAGGGGTCCAGGCTCCCCAGCGTAATCGGTACGTCCGCGATGTTTGCCTGCTGGACCATGGCCGGCAGAGCCTGAAGGTTCGGATAGCTGGGGGCACGCACTCTCCACCGATACGGCCGGTTATCACCGCCCGTCAGGACAAAGTGGACGGACTCGCCCCTCGGCGCCTCGACCACTGACACGCCGACCCTCCCCGGCGGTATCGCCTCCTTGATCTCCGCACAAATCGGGCCCTCGGGAAGGGCGGCGAGACCCTCGCGCACCAGCCGAATGGAATCCACCAACTCGCTGATTCGCACCACCACGCGCGCCCAAACATCCCCCGCCTCTTCGGTGGCAATCTGCGGGGGCAGTTCGTCATACGCCGCATAGGGGTGATCGATTCGCGCATCGATAGCCACCCCCGAAGCTCGGGCCGGCGGGCCCACGGCACAGATTTTCTTCGCCCAATCGTTGGTTAAAACGCCCACTCCCTTGGTCCGGGCATGAAGCGTGCTGTCCCCAATCACCGCGTTGCGAACGGCGATGGCCTCCTTTTCCACCTGGGCAATGGTCTCGAGGAGCTTGGGCTTTAACTCATTGTGGAGATCGCGGCTCAGCCCGCCGACCGTATTCATTCCGTAAGTCTTGCGGTTTCCGGAAATCTCTTCACAGAGCCACATGACCGGCTCACGGATTCGCCAAGTCTGCATGAGCACCGTTTCGAAACCGATGATGTGCCCGGCAATGCCCAACCAGAGCAGATGGGAATGGATGCGTTCCAGCTCCAGCAGGATGGTGCGGATGTACCGGGCGCGGCGCGGCGCCTCGATGCCGGCCGCCTTCTCCACCGCCTGGCAATAGCATGAGGAATGAATGAAGCCGCAAATCCCGCATATTCTCTCGGCCAAATACGGGATCTGGCCGTAGGTCAAAACGCTTTCACCGAGCTTTTCGATTCCCCGGTGGTTGTAAAAGAGGCGGGTATCGCATCCCACGATGGTCTCGCCTTCGACGAACATGCGCCAGTAGGAGGGCTCCTCCAGGACCGGAAAGAAAGGCCCCAGCGGTACCACACTGGCGCCGGCGGGGGGCTCGCGCATTTGCGGGCGCACATTATCCGCGGGAGGAGGCTGGAAGTTATAAGGAAAATCCCTGCGCAGTGGATAGACGCCTTCCGGCCAGTCGTCGGCCAAGAGCAGGCGGCGTGGATCCGGATGCCCATCGGGATGCACTCCGATGGCATCGCGGAATTCCCGCTCGGCCCAGTTGGCCCCCGGGATGATGTCGGTGATCGATTCAATCCTCTGGTCTTCTTCGGACACGGGAGATTCCAGCAGAACGTAGAGATGCTCACGGTCCAGGGAAAACAGATGCAAAATGGCGAATTGGCCGGTGACGGATCTTGTATCCGTCCCCACCGAAATCAGGAAGCGCGCTTGCAACTCGTTGACCAGCCCCTCCACCACCGCTCGCATGGCCCGCTTCTCGATCTTGAAATGGAGGGTATCGGCGTGAGGTTGCGTCCCCGACAGGAAAGCACTGTCGCTGCGTGCGGCGACTACTTCCTCAACCTGCGTAACGGTGGCCTGATCGGTAATAGTCATGCCCATCTCCTCAGCGATTCACCAACAGGAGGATTCCTGTTACTACCACGGCGCCAATCACGATCCACAAAAGATAGATTTGCGGGGTCCCGACATGCGTTCTGCTCACGCGGCCGGCGGCCCGGTCAACCATTTTGATGAACGGCGTATACACCCATCGGTCAAAATCGAGCGCGCCGCGAAGGGGCGCCGGAAATTTCGGCACATGGACTCCTCCGCTGGGATAGATTCCCTGGAATGCGTGTTTGAAGGGCAAATAGAAACTGCTGGCGGGGTAACGGACCGTGGCCGGAGCGTGCTCTTCCCCGCAGTACCAGACCGGCGCCGACCTCACTTGGGCTCCGCCCGCGCGCTGAATGCCATAGGAGATCAATGCCAGGATGGCCAAGGCGGCCAGCATGGCGAGGGGCGACCAGAATCCGACCGGCGACCCATCGGTCAGTAACAGTCCACCCCATATCCGACTCGCGTCCAACCCCGACACCGGCAGGGCGGTAATACCCTCGATCGCATGCCCGACAAAACGTAACATGGGCTGGGGAAGGATGCCCAGCAGTACGCACAGGGCGGCAAGCGCCACCTGGGGCACGACCATGGAGACCGGCACTTCCTTAATTCCCAGGCTCTCATCCGCCTTGCCGAGAAAGACTGATCCCAGCACCTTCAGGAAGGAAGCGAGTGTGGCGAGTGAAATGAAGAGCGCCACAATACCCAGCACCAGGAACAACGGGAACCGCATTCCTGCCAATAGGCACCCGGCAACGATGAGCCACTTGCTCGTGAACCCGTTGAAGGGCGGCACCCCCGCGATGCTCAATGAGGCGATGGTCGTCGTGCCGGTGGTGTAGGGCATGAAAGCCGCCAGGCCGCCCAGCTTGTCCATGTCGCGCTGGCCGGTGCGGTAAAGCACCGAACCCGCTCCCAGGAACAAGCACGACTTGAAGCAGGCATGGTTTACCGCATGTAAAATTGCACCCGCGAGAGCAATCGAGGCCAATGCCGGGTACATCCCGAGACAGTAGACGCCCACCCCTAGCCCCAGGCAGATGTAACCGATTTGCCCGATGGTGTGGAAGGCCATCAGCCGCTTGGTATCGGTCTGCCGCAGTGCAGTCAAAGTCCCAACGAAGAGCGATCCGGTGCCCGCGAGTGCCAGGAAAATTCCCCAGATCCGGAGCGACGGTGACACCACCAGAAAAGAGCAGAAGAGGCGAACCAGCCCATATATTCCCAGTTTGACGAGTGCGCCCGAGAGCGTCGCGCTCATCCCGGAAGGGGCCACGGGATGGGCATCGGGGAGCCAATCACCCATGGGCAGGATTCCTGCTTTGGTGGCAAACCCCAGGAAGAAGAGAAAGATGGTAACGTTGGCCAGGAACGGCTGGGTGCTCAGCAGCCCGGACAGAGTTTGCCGGATGGCATCGAAAGAAAACGAGCCGGACGTCCTCCAGAGCAACAGCGCCGCGGCCACCATGCACAGCGTGGCGCCGTGGGTGATGATGAAATACTTCAGGCCCGCCCGCTGGCTCGCCGGGTTCTCGCTCTCAAACGTCACCAGGAAGTATGACGTCAGGGTCATGGACTCCCAGAAGATGAGGAAAAAGAAGAAATCTGTGCACACCAGAACTCCGGTCATGCTGGCGATACAGAGGAGAAGAAGGGGGAAGAACTTCGCCACCTTATCGTGCGTATAGTGCTCCATGTACCGTACGGAGTACAGCGTGCTCAGCAGTGTAATCACGGCAACGATGGCCAAAAAGATGGCGCTCAAGGGGTCAACCCGCAGGGTGAGACTCGCGCCGAGTTGCGGCAACGATAGGAGGGTATGTTCGTCTGACGCCACGGTGCAGGCTCCCACCACGGCGAGCCCGGTGCACACTGAGGAGGCGCAAACGAAAGCGAAGCTGACCCAGCCACACACTTTCCGCTTACGCGCCAAGAGCAGGCTCACCAGTGACCCTACAATCAGGATCACGATGCTGGCTTCGATGTTGCGAACGGCATTCATCATGACGTTATTTCCCCATCAACTGCACTAAGGGCATGCCCACCAGCGGGGCTACTACACAACCGACCATCAGGATGATCAAAGTGGCGTTCATCGCCCAAGGTACGTCGCTTGGGACTTGAGCTGCCGCCGAGGGCGCGCCCAGAAAGATTTTTTGGGCAATGTAAAGCATCCAACCGAAGGAGACCAGGGTTTCGACAAGGATGAAAATGACGATGAGCGGTCCGAGGGGGCCGGAAAGACGCATGGCGCCCGAGAGAATCATGAACTTGCTCCAGAAGCAGGCCAGCGGTGGAACTCCGGTAACACTCAGCAGCCCGACGAAAAATGCCGTGGCCGTGAGGGGCATAATTTTTCCCAGGCCGCGGAGCGCCGATATTTTGCGCGTCCCGGTGACGTAGGCGATGGCGCCCGCGCAAAAGAAGAGGGTCGCCTTGCTGTAACCGTGGCAGATGATGTGCAACACACCGCCCTGGAACCCCAGGGTTGATCCCAGCCCTCCGACCGCGATGCCCAGCAGCACGTAGCCGAGATGAGCAATGGTGGAATAGGCAAGCAACCGCTTCAAGTCATCCTGAACGAAATAAAAGGAGAGAGCGACGAGAATCGTGAGCAGCGCCATGCCAGCCATGAGCAAGGCCATCTTCGGTGGAATGTCCCACCCGCTGCTCACCGTCCTGGCCATCAGGTAGACACCGGCTTTGACCATCGCCGCCGCGTGGAGGTACGCGCTAATCGGAGTCGGCGCCTCCATGGCGTCAGGCAGCCACGTCTGGAAGGGGACCTGCGCCGCCTTCGCCCAGGCGGCAATCAGTAGAAAGAGGAAAACCATTGATCTCAATCCCTCGGGCAGCCGACCGAGAGCGGAGAATTCAAATGAGTTGGTACGAGCAAAAATAATGAGAATGGCCAGTAGCAAGAAGGCACTGCCCACATGGGTCATCAAAAGGGCCTTGAATCCGGCCCGTAAGCTGCGCTCGTCCTGGCGAAAAGAAATCAGCGCCCACGAACACAAAGTAGTCATTTCCCAGAAGACCAAGAATTGAAGGAAATTAGGCGAAACCGCCACACCCACCATGCTGGCGATGAACAACAGGAGCCAGAAATAGTACCGGCCATAGTGCTCACTCCCTACCGGGTGCTCGCGGTTTTTGTCGGTAAGGTAGGAAGTCGAATAAAGGACCGTGAGCAAGCCGATCGGCACCGCCACCAGCAGCATCAAGGAAGCCAGGGGATCGATAAGAATCCCCAAAAGGGGCGCATCGATGATGCCGTGCAGCCAGGGAAGACTCCCCAACATGCTGATGAAAGGCTTTGTTCCGTAGGTGGAGAGGGTGAGCCATGCAGCCAGGCCGGTAACAATTGCGGCAATCGCCACCGCCGCGGGGCGGGCGCGCCTTTTTAGAAGCGCGCACAAGAGGGCTCCCGCCGCGGGCAGGATCAGCATGAGAACGGCAATTGAAGTGATCAAGTCCATACCTTTCTTCTCATCTGCTGTAGCGGCGGGTTTACCCCAGCACGCAAGCAGTTGTAGCGGCGGGTTTACCCCGCCAAAAGGCGGCGTAAAGCCGCCCCTACTTCCTCCAGCGCCGCCCTTTAGGGCGGCACATGCCGGGCTAAAGCCCGGCGCTACAACACCGACTCCAACGCTCGCCTGCAGCGAGCAACCTCGAACACATCGTTCAACACGCCGGCGATGCCCTCGACACTCGAAGACACCTCGGCGCTCATGGGTTGCAGGAATCCCGTCTGACGCGGCTGAATAGCAATCAGACAGATGCGGGCATGGGTTTCCCGCTCGAGGTAGTCCATGAGCAGCGTTAGGGGCACGCGGTGCGTGCTCGGCCAGTAACCCGCCACTTGATCCTTATCCAAAAGCGCCACGGAGCCCGGGGCGGACTTCAGATCAACGGAATCAATCAGCACCACGGTGTCAGGCCCTTCGCCCACCACCTGGCGCAAGTAGTTTTCCGGAACTTCCTGGGCGTCGATCACGCGCACCCCGGGGGCATCATGGCCAAGATGGCCATGCCACAAGTCGCTGAGCTGTTGGGCCACCAGGCTGCCGGCGGCGTCGTCACCACGGCAGGGATTGCCAATGCCCATGACGACCACGTGGCCTTGAATCTCCGTGGCGAGTTGTTCTCGTAAATCCATATAGCCGGCTTTTGCCAAAATCAGCGTTGACGCTTCAACTGCATGTCCCCGCGTGCGAAGCACCTTGGACTGCGGCGGCTCGACGCCGCCTTGCAATGAGGCGCAGTGATTACGGCCAAGGCGGCGTCGAGCCGCCGCAGTCCAAGGTGCTTCGCACATCGGCATCGACGTAGGGGCACGCCATGGCGTGCCCCTACTCCACCAACTCCGCGATCTCGCGATAGTTGAAAACCGGCCCGTCGCGGCACACGTAGCGATGGCCAATGGCGCAGTGATTGCATTTGCCGATGCCGCATTGCATCATGCGTTCCAAGGTGGAGATGACCGACTCTTCTTTGAACCCGCGCGTGAGGAGGTCCCGGACCACGAACCGGATCATGATCGGCGGGCCGCAAACATAGGCCAGAGTAGATTCCGGGTGAAGAGTGACCTTCTGGAACAAAATGGGGACCACGCCCACATTTCCCTTCCAATCGTGCTCGGCCACGTCCACCGTAACGAGCAGCTCCACATCCGAGCGCTTTCCCCACTGTTCGAGTTCATCCTTGTAAACCAAGTCATGGGGCGTGCGGGCGCCGTAAAGGATGGTCACCTTGCCAAAACGGTCGCGCTCATCCAGGACGTTCCAAATCAAGCTGCGCAGCGGTGGCAATCCGATGCCGCCGGCCACAAAGAGCATGTCCTTGCCGCGGGCCGCTTGCACGTCGAAGCCGTTGCCGAAGGGACCGCGGATGCCCACCTCGTCGCCATTTCCCAGCCGGTGCAACTGATCGGTCAACTGCCCCGTGCGCCGCACCGTAGTTTCAAAGGTGCCGGGCCGGGTGGGGCTGGAGGCGATGCAAAACGGCGCCTCTCCGCAGCCGAACACGGAAAGTTCCAGGAATTGTCCGGGAAGGAAATGAAAATGGTTCCCCCGGTCCCGGAAGCGCAAAGTGAAGGTCTTAGTGTCGGGGGTCTCATCCCGGACCTTCTCGAGGCAGGCAATGTCCGGAAGGAAAACATCATTCATGCCATTTCCCCTTCCTGATGGCGGCGACCACCGCCGGCATGTGGGTGGTGCCTAAGCACGTCTTGATGCACCTCCCGCAACCCACGCACCCCACCATGCTGTCGCGGGTGTAGTACTGCGCACTTACCTTGTGGAAGAAACGGCGCTTCATCCGCTCCTTGCGCTGCGCCCGCGGATTGTGTCCGGAAGCTTCCAGCGTAAAGGCGGTGTACTGGCAGGAATCCCACATGCGGCAACGCACCCACGTGCCATCGCGACGGAGGTCCTTCACGCTGAAGCAGTAGCAGGTGGGGCACACAAAGTTGCATCCGCCGCACTCCAGACACCAGTCCGCCATCTTCTCCCACAGCGCATCTTGCACACGCCCGGTGGAGATGCGCCGCATGGCCGAGCCAAAATGGCAGGTCTCCGGCCCAAAATGGGCTTTCGCCGCTACCTCGAGTGCCTTGCGCTCTGCCACTTCAACTTCGGTCGCTTTCCGGAAGACGTCCGGCGCCTTGGCCATCGCCGCCTCACCCTTTTCGCTGCCTACCTCGACGAGAAAGCTCCCGCCGAGATCCGTCAATTGCAGGTCGTAACCGCCACTCAAGAAGGGTCCGGAATCAGTGCAGGCACAAAAACCCGGAGGGCAGGGAGTGGTGCAGGCCAAGCTGATAATGGTGAGGTTGTGGGCACGGCGAAGGTACGAAGCATCCGGCGGCTCCGCTTCATGCATGCGCGTCAGGAAGGCGATGCCTTGCACATCACAGCTACGCACGTTGAAGAGAGTGCGGCTCGAATCATCGTGTATGGGCTCGACCTCGTGGCGTTGACCGTTGAGTTTGATCTTGACCAGGGGGTCGGTTTGAGGCAGGACAAACTGCTTCGGTGGGTGCAGGGGGTTCTCGAAATCCCACACCACTTGCGCGGGGGAACGGAGCGCGGAGAAGATGACATCCCCGCAGGGGCCACGAACCGGAGCGATGACCTCTCCCGCCTCCAGCAACTTCTCAAGCCACTGGGTCGTACCTTCTCTTGGTAGTGTGAAGACCATCGATGGCCTCTTAGGCCTGTTCTACCTTCACGGCCGTAACACTATGCGTTCCGAACACGTTGGCAACATGATCGCGAAAGGCATAAGGCACAAGCAGCACGCCGGGCGTGAGATCCGTCCTTACTCGAGTGGGAACTACCGCCTCCCCATGGACGGAGGTCAACCTGACCGGCCGTCCTGGGTGAACGCCGACAGCGTCGGCGTCCTGCTTGCAGATTTCAACAAAACCCTTCGGAAAGAGCTTTCGCTGCGATTGAAAATCGCGACTTAATGTCGGCGAAAACGAAACGAGTGGGTCGCGACCCCAATCATAAGTGTCATCACGCACCAGCACATGCGAGCCCTCAGCAGGGGTCAGCCGAGGCGCTTCTGCGACACAAAGCCTGAACTTCCCGCCATTGGAGCCTTTCGCCATCCCGATCCCGCCCCATCTATCCTCTGATTGGCCCACATGGGCGTATCGTGGTGTGGCTTGTCCCACTTCGCTGAGGACATCCGAAGCTGAACGGTATGAGGCACCCGCGTCGAATCTCGCGCAAAGCTCCGCGAGCACCTGCCATCCGGGGCGAGCTTCGCCCGGCGGATCGGTGGCAACATGGAGTCTTTGGACTCTGCCTTCCATGCTGGTGATTGTTCCTTCCGTCTCGGCAAAACTGGCAATCGGCAGTACAACGTGGGCTATCTGCGCGGTGGGTGTGAGGAAGGCATCCAATACCACCAAGAACTCGATTTTTCCCAGCGCAGCCAATGCCCGCTGCCCCATCGGCAACACCGCCGGGGGATCGTCGGCCAAGACAATCAGGGCGCTCACCGATTGCAAGATGCTTTCTGCGTCCAAACCCGGGGGCGAGGGCAGTTTCTTACCCCAAAGGTCTTGCAGGCGCTGCCGAGATCGTTCGTCATCCAACCGATGGTACCCGGGGAGGCGATCCGGGGTGATTCCCATGTCGCAGGCCCCTCGCACATTGTTCCGCGCCAGCAGCGGCAACAGCCCGGAACCCGGCCTGCCCAGATGTCCCGTGACTGCGGCCAGGGTGGCAAGGGCGGCGGCCTCTCTCCGGGACGGGGGGCCCTCCCCGCTGACCGGGGGTATCAAGAACGTCGCCCGCGTGGCGCGAGCGATCCACTCCGCTGCCTGGCGCATCTCGGCGGTGATCTTGACGGCCTCGAGGTCTCGCCGCAGTGCGTCATACCCTTCGCAACGAACCTCCACCGAAGCCCGATCTTCCAGCCCGAGATTCAGGACCGCGGCGAGCAAACCATCGATCACTTCCCCTTCATTTCCCGGCCTAGCGGGCAAGACGAGGGAAGCCAGGCGCGACATCTGCGTCCCGGTGTGGGTAATGGTTATAAGGTGGGCGCCTTTGTCTACGGCCGCCATCACCGCCGAAGCAGCCCGCGGGTGGGTTTCAGCCAAATCACCTTCAATCAGCAAAATCGTCTGGCTTGATTCGATGTCATTCAAACTGATGGAAGGGGTGCATTCGCCGCATACTTCTTCCAGACCTGTCAATAGCGGGCCACAGATGGAATGGTAAGAAAAATCAAGGTTGTTGGTTTGGAGACCAGCCCTGGCAAGCTTGCCGGCCAGGTAGTTCTCCTCATTGGTGGCCCGGGCAGAACCAAGAACGCCAACGGACTTGCCTGCATCGATCAATCCTCTGATGCGCCCGGCAACGTGATCAAGCGCCTCGACCCACGAAACGGACTCCAGCTTTCCGCTCCGGTTAACCAGCGGTTGCGTCAACCGACTACCCCACAAGGCAGCCTCATGGGCGTTCCACCCCCTGGCGCACAGTCTTCCCAGGGACACCGGATGGGTTTCACTCAGCGCCACACCAACCAGTTCTCCTTGGTTCGCTAACAAGTAAAACCCGCAGCCACAAGCGCAAAACGGGCACGTGGTGGGGACGGGTAACATGTCAGACCTCCACCCGAAACCGGTGTCTTGGAAGGTGACACTGGCTTAGAATGCAGTGCGTAGCAGGCTCCGTTGAAGGAAGTCGCAGTCTCAGCAATGCCCACCGAACCTGCACTGGGTTCGGCTCTATTGATCTGGTCTCAAGGCCTAGCTTATCTGCTGGCCGCAACGCTGCGGTCGTTGCAAGGAGGGAATCGAGAGTATAGCATCGGGTCTCGTAAACCCGAGGACACCCAGTCGCCGACATGGCGATAGCACCCCCACCCGGGAGACGGTACCTGCGAGGGGGAACGGCAACACTGTTGCCAAAGCATGGGTTTGGAGCAATGCGCGGAGATCAGGATTGAGGAACTAGTTGTCCTAGCCCTCCCACCGTTTTCGCTGAGGATTTCAACTGTCCCTTGTAATTACTGGGAATAAGCGAATTAGTTGAGTGAAACCCCCCAATCTTAAGGAGGGTGACAGCACTATTAGCGCTGTTTTGTAGGGGAAATGTCTCAACGATCTCAGATCTGGCTGTATAATTTGAGAACTGAGGCTATGCATTTACAGGAATCGTTGGATATAGGGAGCCTGCAATGGACAAGAGCGACCTTCTTCGCTATGAGAACCTTCTACTCTCGAAACGGCAAGAACTCTCCACGGGCAAGAGTCTGGTCGGTTCGATTACGACAGCGGGTGGACTTCGTGGGGACCCGGTCGATATGGCCGCCAGTGAAACCGACGCCGCCACGCAAATCCGCTTGCATCAGGCAGACGGCAAGCTCTTCCGCGCCATCGAGGATGCCTTAGCGCGGATTCGGCACGGGGAATTTGGCATTTGCGAAGAATGCGGGCAGCCGATTAGCAAGGCGCGCTTAGAAGCGGTGCCCTGGGCCAGGCGGTGCAGGGACTGCAAGCAAAGCCAGGACTCTCGAAGCTGAGACGCTGACGTGAACCCGCGGATCATCGGCGCTTGCGCGGAGAGAAGAACCGAATAGTCGCCTTCAATCGCAGAGGGTCCATAGGTATATGTTCAGGAGTGAGCAAAGACAGTATTTACTCACCAGTTCGGGCTCAAGATACACTGCGGCAACGTTGGTGTTCGTGTTCGGATATTGCTTCACGAGCGCGGCCGCAATCGCGCCAAATTGGGCGTCCGCTGTCCACAGGGCGTTGCGCGGCACTTCCTTCATATCAAGTTCTGGCGTCTTGATGTGATAAAGCCCGCAAGATGGCATCCAGAACTTGATCGAGATACTTGCCGACGTCTTCGGCAAGGAACCGGAGGACCAGGTAGCCGTTCTCCTGAAGCAAAGCATCCTTGCGACGGTCTCGCCGGTATGCGTCCGCGTCGCCCAGATGCTGGCCGCCGTCCAATTCGATGGCGATTTGCGACGGCGCGACAAGCAGGTTGACTTCCCTGCCGCCCCTTAAACTAGCCGACAATGCTTGCCAAATGAAGGCTTTGGCGACGGCTACCGGCAATGATCCGGCGCCAGCTCACTCGGACGTTTTGTCCCAGCGCTTCCTTACTTTATATGAGTTCTTGTAAGTAGGTTTGTTTTCTGTAGGTTCTCAGCTTTGTTTTTCCAAAACCAGGTTTTCCGAACGCTTGTTTTCAATATGTTCTCAGCTTTGCACTTTTTGCCGCTTTTGCACGTTTAACGGACATGAAGTCGCCCTGTAATTCGCGGTTTCGCAGAGGCTAGAAGAATCCTTCCTTGCTCGATCCGTAGTGCCCTGCGGCCAGGGTTTGTGCCCTCCTTCGCGAACCTCGTCGTGCCGCGCCGTCGGAGCGCGCGGCGTGCTCTGTCGCCGGCCAACTCCCGGGCGGAGCCCGCGTCCTTCCTTCACTGCTGTCCAAAATAATCGGTTCTCCATCGTCGACGCACTGTAAGGAAAGGGTTTAGGACAGGGAAGATCGGTAAATGAGAAGGAGGTTGCGGTTTTCATAAGTCGGTTGCCTGTCCA
>Ga0181527_1003289_pt1 | contig 14528 bp, 14 predicted proteins | sample PEATcosm2014_Bin_30_FD_119762 | JGI IMG/M metagenome (GOLD analysis project Ga0181527, IMG submission 119762) | Peatland microbial communities from MTU Mesocosm Facility, Houghton, MI, USA - PEATcosm2014_Bin06_60_metaG | ecosystem: Environmental > Terrestrial > Soil > Wetlands > Peat | place...
CAGGACGAGTCCTTGCGACTGCGCGTGGAAGCCGATCTCGCAGCGATCAAAGCCGATCCGCATCTTGTACGATCCTTCTTCGCCGCGCCCAGTGTAGCCTATATTCTGAACTAGTTAGTAAGTTATGCTTGCGGTCCGGGCGCGGACGCCTATGGAGCAGATGCCATCGCGGCTTCGAGCGCGAGTGTTCTTTATGGTGCGACGGACGAAAAACGGATCGAGGCCCTAGGGCAGAGATGACAAACGAGGGAAGGGTCGGGATATTCGGCACAGCGAGGGGCACCCACCATCCGGGTGACGGCAATGCCACGTTCCGTGCTGGCCAGGCCGTTGTGGCCGCTTTAATTGCCATCGTCTGCCTGGCGGTGGCCGGATGCGCCGCCGTTCGCACACGCGCCTCGCTGGAGCGCCAAACCATCATAGATCAGATCGTGGCGGCGAGCGCGAAGGTCGTCGTCGAGCAAAGTGGTCACCGCCTCGCCTCCGGCTCGGGCGTCGTGGTCGCGTCGAGGGCGGGGGTCTCGTACGTATTGACCGCCGCGCACGTCTTGGAAGGCAAGGATGACGCCGACGTCTTCGTTCGCTTCGCGGGAGCTGTTGCCGGCAAAGAGAAGTTTGCCGCGACCGTGATCCGGCGGGGAAACGCCGAGACCCTCGATCTCGCCCTCCTCAAGGTGCCAGGGATCTCTGTCCCGGCGGCCGTTTTCCCCGCTGACGATCACGTGCGTATCGGGGAAGAGATCCTGGTCGTCGAGTTCCCCTGGGGGAAGCGGCTGGGACTCTTCAGCGGCATTGTGAGCCAGGTGCCCACCGATGCCGACGGGAATCTGCCGGCGGACGAGGGGCCCGAGCACACGATTGTTGTGGATGCAACATCGGCCAAAGGCGTCAGCGGGGGAGGGGTATTCCGCGAGGCGAGCGGCAGTCTCGTCGGCATTGTCGAGGGCTACCAGACCGCATCCATTGCCGTGAAGGACCGCGCCCAGACTTATTCGGTGAAGGTCCCGATGCCGGGCGAAACCTTCGTCGTTCCTGTGACGCGGATTCGGCACTTCCTGGATGAGGCGGGCCTGGGCGGTGAATCGGGAGAGGGGAAGAGGGACGAAGATCGGAAAGACTGACGCAGCAGCCCCCCTCCCGGGGCCGCTCCGTCCATCCCTGCACGCCTATTCGCTCACCTCCAGCGTGGCCGCCATGTTCTTCCCATCCTTCTCCTCGTAGCTGGCCTTGACCTTTGCACCTTCCTTTAGGTCGTCGAGCTTTCCCTCCTTGCCCTCGACCATGATGTTCGTGCTGTCATCGCAGACGAGCATCGTGCCGTCGGAGAGCACGATCTCCTTGCCCGCCGTATCGATGGACTGGATCGTGCCTTCCATCTCCGCGGCCACCGCAATGCCGACGAATACGAAGGTGGCTGCCAGGACCAACGCCGCAATCTTCTTCATTTATCTCTCTTTCTCGTTGTGACCCCCGGTCCCCTGGGGTCGGAATTCTCACCAGCCGGGAACCCGTGCGCTTGGCTCCCGTTCACCGTCTCTCGCAGTGCGCGCACGAGCGAGGCACCATGGATCGGTTTGGGAAACACATCTGCCGCACCTGCCTCCAGACCTTCCGCTCACACTTGCTCGTCCGGGAAGGCTGATACTAAGACAACAGGGATCGCAGGGAATCGGGCCTTGATTCGCCGGAGCAGGGCCACGCCGTCCAGCCCCGGCATGCGCACATCGGCGACCACAACCGCCGGTAGAAATTCCTCCCGCGCCATAGCCGACCACGCCGCCTCGGCGCTTTCAAACGCCAGAGGATCGAAGCCCTCGACAGTGAGAAGCTCGGTCAACGCGCGGCAATTCTCCGCGTCGTCATCAACCACCAGGATCTTCGGCTTCATTTCTCCAGCACCCATATCGTTCTGTCCTGACCCGCAGGTACACAAAGCAGCGATCGTGCCATGACCTCCGCCAGGGCCTCGAGCGGCCGGAGGCTCCGCAGTCATTTGGAGTTAGAGATCCGGGGAACTCCCCGGGAGAGCCGGGAGGAAATCGCTGCTGTGTGGCGGCACGCCACACGAAACTGAGCAGGGGTGTGGCGGATTGGTGGAACCCTGATGCGAGAAGGGCCTCAGACCTCGGGGGAGGCTTCGGGAGTGAGCATCGCGTAGCGTTCGAGCATCCGATACAAGGTCCGTCGATCCACACCGAGGATCTCGGCTGCCCGCTTCTTGTTTCCCCCGGTGGAGGCCAGGACGCGCCCCATGTGCCGCCGGGTGACTGCGTCGAGGGACAGGAACTCGATGGGGCCGGGCGTCTCCGCCTCGGCCGCGGCCGCGGCAGGCGGAGCAAGGTGCAGAGGCAGATTGTCCGGGAGCAAAATTGGATGGCTGCTGACCGCAACGGCCCGCTCGATGGCGTTCTCCAGCTCCCGGACGTTGCCCGGCCACGCGTAGGCTTCCAGGCGAGCCATGGTCTCAGGGGCAATCCCGCCGATGGCCTTCCCATTGGCCTCGCCATACTTCCGCAGGAAGTGGTGAGCCAGCGCCGGGATGTCCTCCCGGCGCTCGCGGAGCGGCGGGAGGTGGATACTCACCACGTTGAGCCGGTAGAAGAGATCCTGGCGGAAGCGGCCTTCGCGAACCTCCCCCTGGAGGTCCCGGTTCGTCGCGGCGATCAGCCGGACATCGATTCGGATGCTCTCGTTGCCGCCGACGGGCTTGATCTCCTGGAGTTCGAGGACGCGGAGGAGCTTGGCCTGCACGTTGGGACCGATCTCGCCGACCTCGTCCAGGAAGACGGTCCCTCCGTGCCCCATTTCGAAGAGCCCGCGTCGCGCCGTGACGGCGCCGGTGAACGCCCCGCGGACGTGGCCGAAGAGCTCGCTTTCGAGAAGGCTTTCCGCCAGCCCGGCACAGTCGATGGTCACGAAAGGGCCGGCGGCGCGCGGGCCGTTGTAGTGCAGAGCGCGGGCGACGACCTCCTTGCCGGTTCCGCTCTCGCCGGTGATCAGGACGGTGCTCCGGGTCGCCGCCACCCGGCCGATGAGCTTGAAGACATCCAGCATGCCTGGGCTGACGCCAACGATGTTGCCGAGATGATACCGGCCCTGAAGCGTCTGGCGGAATTGCTGGTTCTCGTGGACGAGTCGGCGCTGCTGGATGGCTCGCCGGACCGTGAGGAGCAGCTCCTCGACATGGAGTGGCTTGCTGACATAATCGTAGGCGCCTTCCTTGATGGCCTCCAGCGCCGCCTCGACCGTGCCAAAGGCGGTCATCAGGATCACGCTCGCGTCCGGCGTCGCCTCGTGAAGTCCGCGCAGCAACTCAAGGCCGTCCAGGTCGGGCATTCGGATGTCCGACACGACGACATCGAAAACCTGCTCTGTGGCAAGCGTCAGCGCGGCGCGCCCGCCCTGCGCGGTTACCACGGTGTAGCCCTCGGTCCGGAAGGCCTCGGCCACGACCTGGCAAGACTCCGCGTCGTCATCCACGACCAGCAGCCGCGGTCGGATCATCCATGCCCCTCGTCGGATTCGAACGGAAGGCGGATCTCGAAGGTCGACCCGCCTCCCGGGGTATTGGCCACCTCGATGGTCCCCCGGTGGGCCTCGACGATCTGCCGGCAGATGGTGAGGCCCAGGCCGACCCCTTTCCCTTGCTCTTTGGTGGTGAAGAACGGTGCGAAGATCTGCTCGTGAGCCTCGGGGGGGATCCCGGGTCCGGAGTCGGCGACCCGCAGCAGGACCGTGCTGCCGGCCACGCCCGTGTCGACACCGAGCGACCCGCCGGCCGGCATGGCATCCACGGCGTTGGTCACGAGGTTGAGCAGCAGCTGTTGGATCTGGTTTCCGTCGACCCGGACCTTGGGCAGCGCGCCGTCCGTGGTGACGCGGCAAGCGATCCCCTTGGCAGCGAGGACGGGTGCCATGAGGTCGGTTACGCTCCGAACGAGCTCGTTCAAGTCGGTCGGCTCCGGACGGCACGCCTTGCCCCGTGTGAGAGCCAGGCGTTGCTGCACCGTCTGCACAAGGCGGCGGATCTGGCCATCGATGGTGACGAGACGCTGTCGGTCCTGGCCGGTGAGGGCGGGACTCCGTGCCAAAAGCTGGAGGTGGACGGCGATGGAGTTGAGCGGCGTCCCGATCTCGTGGGCGATGGTTGCGGCCATCTGCCCCATGGTTGCCAGGCGCTGGGCGCGACCGAGCTCCCGTTGAAGGTCGAAGAGCAGTTCGTTGGCCCGGCGCAGCGCCTCGTTCCGCTTGGCCAGCTCCTGCGTGGCCTCGGCCACCCGAAGCTGGAGTTCCTGGTTGAAGCGGTTGATTTTCTCCAGGAGCCGCGCGTTCTCCTCATGGCTATCCCGGATCCGCCGGAGCATGTTCGCCAGACCGTCGGCGAGCCGCCCCATCTCATCCCGTTGCGCGAGATGAGGAGACGCCGACAGATCCCCCTGCTCCACCGCGGCCATGGTGTCGAGCAACGCGCGAATCGGTCGGTTGATGCTCCACTCCGTGAATAAGGTGAGGCCCAGGACGATCGCCAGGCTGGCCAGGACGAGGACGAAGAGGAGCTGCTGGCCCAAACTGAGGGCGAGCCGGTTGGCTCCCTCCAGAGAAATCGCGAGGGAGACCACCCCGGCCGTGTTCCCGCCGAAGCGGATCGGGGCGGCTGCGAGCCACGCCTCGCGACCGCCGGCCGCGCCGGCAGCAGTGAGCGTGCGGCCTTCAGCGAAGACCTGCGCGACGAGTGCAGGTGGCCGCGCCGGCAAGTCCGTGCGACTGGACGCGACCGGCAGGAGCCCGTTCGGACCGTGCGCGTACACGTCGAGCCATCGAAGCGTCGGCCGGGCGGTTATGATGTCCCGGATCTCCAAGGTTAGCAGATCGTGGTCAGCCAGCTCCCGAGGCGTCGCGATGCCGATGGCGATGTCGGTGACCGTGGCGGCGGCCCGCGCCCTGACGTCGTCCTTCAGGGTGCGGAAGTCGTACCAGGCGTGGATCGCGCTGGCGGCCAGGCTACTCCCTGCGGTGAGGACGACGACGAGCGCCGTCATCTTGAAGCGAAGCGACCAGTGTCTCATCAGGTGTGGTCTCGGCGGGCGATGTTAAGAGTTTCTATCTTACTCGAAAGTCGTGCCAGCGTCATCCCCGCAGGTTGATGGCCGCCCCCATCCGAGGTGAGCTTTTCCTAAGCCGCGGGCGAACTCCGAGCCGGAATTCCTCTGATGCTTGGCATACTTTGCTCTCTCTGTGCAACTCGCGCGGGCGTCATGCCCCTCTCAGTTCCTTCAGGAAGCCGCGCGCCGCGTTGGTGATCAGGCCGCAGGTGCTGACGATGAGCACCTGGAACCCCTGGGCGTAGAGCGCCCGGCCGTCGGCAGGGTCGAGCGCCAAGATCATGGCCGGCTTCCCGGCCGCAGCTGCCGCCGCGTGGATCTGTTCGACCGCGGCCTGCACCCGGGCGTCCTTCCAGCCGCCCGGGATCCCCATGGAGAGCGCCATGTCCCCCGGGCCGATCAGGACGATGTCCACACCGGGGGTGGAGCAGATGGCCGCCAGGTGCGGCAGGGCCGACTGGTCCTCGATCAGGGGCAGGAAGAGAACCTCGTCGTTCATCTTCGTGAAGTACTCCACCTGGGTCTGGGTAATGCCGTAGTTGGCCGCCCGCGAGCGGCCGAAGCCGCCCCGGGTCCCCACCGGCGGGTACCGCATGGGGGCCACGGCCGCCTGGACCTCGGCCCGCGTCGTGATGTTTGGGACGATAATGCCCCCGGCCCCGGCGTCGAGGTACTCCAGGATTATCGAGGCGTCGTTTCTGGGCACCCGGACGAGACTGGTCATGCCGGTGAGGTCGGCCGCCCGGATCAGCCCGCGGGCGACATCCACATTCAGCCCGCAGTGCTGACCGTCCAGGAAGACGAAGTCAAACCCCAGTTGCCCGCAGAGCTCGACCAGCTCCGGGTTGTGAAACTCCACCAGGACCCCGCACACCCGCTGCCCCGCCAGGAGCTTCCGCTTAAGCGTGTTGGTGCGCACGTTCGCCTCCTTCTCCCGCAAGGCCCGACTGCTCCGCCATTGGCTCGTAACGAGATCGGACGCTATCGTGACTCGGTCGGCACTGTCAACAGCAAAGCCCCAAATGCACAGGAGACCTGAGGAAGAGAAGGAGGCGGCGGGCATTTTGGTTTTGACAGGGGGTCAAGGTCTTGGCCAACATCAGAGCAGACGGTCCCTGCCCAACGCATAACGGCGAGGAGTTGCTGGCGGTGAAAGATGATGGGCAGAGGGACAGGCTTCGGCCATTGCCTTGCAGTCCACCCATCGATGCCCTGTCGTAAGGAGAGTTCAACATCCTTCTGCGCGAGAGCCTTCTGCGTGTCCGGATTCATCCCACGCTTTTGGAGGAGCCAATTGATCTGTGCTGCGGCGAAAAGAGCCCGGTCAATCTTGATCTGGCTGAGGAGTCCGAGAAGTTGATTGAAACGGATCGTTTCTCCGGTTACCTCCCGGTACGGAGCGAACACGAGGATACGGAGCCCGTGATATTGGTTCATGGTCCCGATCTCTGCCCTTTCTGGACAGGCTCAGCGTCCCACGCCCGGTTCCCCGGACAGCGAATAAGCCTGGTCACTCCGTCTCCGAGGTGATGCCCCCATCCGCAATCACCAGCTTCACGCCTTCCAGTTCCCACCGAATCTCCCGAATCCGTGCCGCCCGATCCCGGACCAGGGCCAGCCGCTCCAGGCTGGTCAGCTCCGGGTCCGTGGCGTCCTCGCGCAGGCAGCGGAGGTGGTAGGCAAGGCGGGATGCGAGCAGAGCCCGGCGGGGCGAGTCCCTGCAACTGGCGATGAACCATTGCGGGCCAGCCCTGGTTCATCACGTCATGGATGGGCACCATGACGAAGACGCCGAGGCTGATGCCCAGAGACGGTTTCTACTCGGGACCGGCCTCTCCCCTTTTGTGTCTGTCTATCCCCTTACTCTATCCAGCATTGCAGGGAAAAGTGCTGTGAGGAGTGGGAGCGCGGCCCGGTCGGCGAGCGCGACAACTGGAGGCCTACCTCTACTGGCCGGCCAGGCGGTAGAAATAATCGCCCTCCGCCGCGCGGACATGGAACCAGCCCACGTCCGAGCCCCCCTCGACCAAATACACGGTGGCCACGTCGGCCCGACGGACCGGCGAGTTCAGAAAGAGCGCGGAAAACGTAGCCGCCACCTTCTTCACGACGCTGTCCCGCTGGGCCGCGCTCAGGTCGTCCCAGGCTTTGCGATTGACCGCCATAGTCCCGAAGGGTTCCGTATCCGGGCGCTTCGTCCCGGTCGACCGGAACGGCCCGAAGATCGCCGCCAGCTGTGGGTCCTTGGCAACGGCATTGTTGAACTGCTCGGTTAAGGCTTTGAGGTCGGCGCGGGGGATGATTTTCGCCTCCGGATCGTTCTTGGACATCGCACAGGCGGTCAGAAAGGCAACGGAAAGCACCAGCAGACCAAGAAGACGCATCGCGACCTCCATGGCACGACTGCAATGGGCATTCAACCTGGACCGCAGCCCTTCTGAGACGGAAGTGACCTGCAAGAAGAAAAAGCGCCAACGGCCCATTGTGTGCGGTAGTAAATGGTGTGGGCGAGCACTCCCGCGAGACGGGGATGAGGCCGGGACGCTCAGGCGGGAGCGTATCCCTTGTCCTCACGCCGTGTCAACAAGGATTCCTGCTCGGAGGCGAAGACCGCCGAACGCCAACACGGCGCGGCTCCACACCGGAAGGCCGTCAGGCCGGAGGCCTCCAGGGCGATGGTGCAGATGACAAATTCTGGTTGGCCCCTGACGCTATTGCTAACGTTGAACGGGTTTCGGTCGATCCACTGCCCAAGGACTCCAGCCCACCTTGACGGGCTCTTGTTTCGGTCACGATGGGAAGCCAGTGAATTCCCTGGAATCGAGTTTCTACTGGCCCCCGGTCCGAGACCGGTGGGCGCCCCGTGGTACAAGGGTTGCGATCCAACCCAGGCTGACCAAGTTCCACGCACGGTTCTCGGGCGGAGGGGAGACCACATCACGCTGCCCGGCGGGGGATGGTCCGGCGCGGCATCCGGAATTGCTCGGTGTCGATTGAATCCCCAGGCCCACACTGCTTGACAGAGCATTCCGGAATCCTGGACATCTGCGACGCCGCTTAAACGCTTTACCCGCTTCAAGTGTCCAAGGAAGTAGAACCGGTCACCGATGAAAGGAGGCAACACCATGCGACGACTGATGGGAGTGGCAGTAGGATGTTTCCTGGCCCTGACCCTGTGGGGGCCGGCGGCCCGGGCGCAAGACGTGGCGCAGGACCAGAAGGACATCCGGCAGGACCGCCGGGACCTCCGGCAGGATCGGCAGGGCGTCCAACAGGATCGGCAGAACCTCCGGCAGGATGCCCAGACCCTACGGAAGGAAGATCAGACCATCCGGCAGGCCCGGCAGCAGGACCGGCAGGACTGGCAGAAGCTCCAGGCGGATCGGAAGGCCGGGAACCAGACCGCCGTCACCGCCGATCGGGCGGCCCTCCAGCAAGACCGGCAGGCGCTCCAGCAGGACCGCGCCACCCGCTCCAAAGACCGGCAGGCGCTCCGCCAGGATCGCGCGGGCCTCCACAAGGATGTCCGGGACGTCCGGCACGACCGGCGGGATCTCCATCAGGATCGGAAGGCTCTGCGGGCCGACCGACGTGACCGGCGGCAGGACCGGCGCGCGCAAGCCGAACACAAGTAGGCGAGCCGGTCGCCATCGGCTTGGCGAGAGAATCTGCCAAGCCTGGCGGTCCGGCTGAGCGACGGCACCGCGGAAACGAGTTATCACGCACTGTCAGCACTCCGGGCGTCGGAATCCCCCTCGGCGCTCGGGGTGTTTGGGGGCCTGGGTGGGTCTGGAATCATTCCCGGGGTACTGTGCCGATGGCACTCGGCACCCCTGAGCTGCCCGCCGGGGGCCCGCCCGGGCGGGACGCGACTGACGACGAGCATTGCCATGGACACCCTGAAGAGCGTTGGGTCCGGTTCTCGTGGAGCTTTTCTGCGTCGCTTGTGATTGCGTGGCCTGAAAGAGAAAAGAGAAAGGAGCGGCTGGTATACCCCCTCCCTTTTGCAGACCTTCCCCCTTGCACCTCTTGATGAGACTGACGCGGTTTCCTCTTGCTCTCCGCAACGAGTCAGGCCCTCACCACAACCTTGATGGCCGTGGGATCCTTGTCCGCCACGTCAAAGGCCTCAGCCACACGCGTCAAGGGAAATTCATGTGTGATGAGAGAAAGGACATCAATCTGCCCTTGCACCACCGGCCGCAAGGCCCATGGCGTCCAGATGAACCGCTGCTGCTCAGTATGGTGGACCAGACAGGTCGTCCGGATTTCCAATCCGTCGTCGTGCCAGCGGCCGATATTCAGGGTGATGGGTTGCGTGATCCAGCTATACAATGCCAGAATTCCATTGTGCTTCAGCATGGCTGTCGCTTGATTCATGCTCTTCTCGCTTCCGGCGGCTTCTACCACGACGTCGGCGCCGCGCCCCTTCGTGAGTTCCAGGACTGCCTGAACGAGATCTTCACTCTTGCCATTGATTGCGATGTCGCTTCCCAGGCGCTTGGCGGTCTGGAGTTTATCTTGGGCCACGTCGACAGCCACGACCTGAAAGGCCCCCATTTTCTTGACAATCTGGGCGATGATCTGACCGGCAAATCCCATCCCGTACACAACCACCACGTCTCCCAGTTGGGCCCCGCATGTGAGTCCTGAGTACGTGGCGCAGGCGATGGGCTCGCCCAAAGCGGCCAGATCGAGATCCAGTCCCTCAGGAACCGGCTGCAGGCCGGAGACCGGCACCTTGAAATAGTCCGCAAAGGTATTGCACCAATTGAACACCATGACCTGATCGCCTGGCTTGTACTCCCGGACTTTCGACCCCACCTCAACGATCGTGCCTCCACTTTCGTGGCCGATGAAGAACGGCAGCGTGATCTTGGGGGGGATGTCCCCGCGGTACATCGACTTGTCGGACCCGCAGATCCCGGATAGATGGCATTTGACCAGGACCTCGTCATCGGCCAGCGTCAGCTCTCTTTCCACCAAGGCCACTTCTCCCGGCCTCCTCAGTTGAGCTGCTCTCGTTTTCATCCGAGTCCTCCCTTTTCAAAGACTCGTCATACTCGGGCTGGCGAATGCGATTCGATTCTCTGGAGTGCTGTTGACGCTGACCGGTCCCTGTCCACGTTCCCCGTTACTGAGTGTGCTAGTCTTCGCGATACGATGTTGCCAACACTTCCGCCAGGTGCAACACCCGAGCCGTACTCTGTCTCTGATGCAGTCCATTCGACAGGTGCAGCATACACCCCGGGCACGCCGTCACGACCGTCCCGGCCCCGGTTCGCATCAGGGCGTCCACCTTCGCTCCGCCGATCTCGTCGGAGAGGGACTGGTAGCTCAGGCTGAAGGTTCCGCCAAAGCCGCAACACCGGTCGGGGTTGCTGACCTCCTGAAAAGCCACTCCCGGCAGGCTCTTCAACAGGCGTCGAGGCTGACCTGTGATGCCCTGGGCCTTGCGCAGGTGACACGGATCATGATAGGTGACCCGACCTTCGGATGCCCGCCGGGGGGGCCTGAACTCGACCTGATCTACGAGGAACTCGGAGAAGTCGTACACCTTGAGCGGGAGGTCCTGCTGGTAATACTCCTTCAGCGTGGAACCGCAGCTCGCACACGCCGTCACGATGGCCCCGCCATTCGTCGCCCGCAGGATGTCGAGGTTCTGTCGCTTTGCCCGCTCAAAAGCGTCCTTGTCGCCGGATGCCAGGGCCGGCAAGCCACAACACGCCTGGCCTTTCGGAACGGTGACCTCGACCCCGTGGTGATGGAGAACCTCCAGGACCGCTCGTCCAACCTTCGGATAGGCGTACGCAATCATGCATCCGGCAAACAGGATGACTTTTCGTTGGCCTGCGCCGGGGACTGTTGCTCTGGACGAGACACTGTAAATCGTCTGGCCCGTGAGATTCGGCACCAGGCGCTTGCCCACCAGAGGCAATCGGTAATATGGCAGCCGGTACTCGCCGTTCCCCACCTCGTCTCCAATGAGACCCTGCACTCTCGACGCCAGGGGAATGAGCGGCCGGAGCCGGTTCACATTGGGCAGGAGCCACCGCGTGAGCACCTTCTTTTGTAGTGGAATGCCTCTCAGGCTGGCCAGCTTTTCCCGTGCGGCAAGGATGATGCGCTCGACATGGACGCCGCTTGGGCATTCCTGGAAACATGCACGGCACAGAGCGCACTGCTCGATCTTTTCGGCGAGAAGGTCGTTTGCCTCTATCCTCCCTTCAAGGAGTGCCCTGACCAGGGCGACCCTTCCCCGGGGGGAATCGCTTTCCATGCCCTTGGCCAGGAACACCGGGCAGACGGACCGACACTGCCCGCAGCGCACGCAGGGCATCAACTCGCCGGCCAGCTCACCGTGAGTCGTATCCATCGGATCTTCCTTCACTCACGCCGCATCCAGGGCCATCTTGCCCGGATTCAGGATATTGAGCGGGTCGAGGACGCGTTTGATCTTCCGCATCACCTGCAGAGAGAATCCGAGTTCCTCTTCCATATAGCCTGCACGCGTCAAGCCCACCCCGTGCTCGCCGGTGGTCGTCCCTTCCAGCGTGAGCGCCATGCGGTGGATCTCGTCACCGATCTTCTTCACGTTTTCGATCTCGTTGGGGTCATAGGTATTGATGACCGGGGCCGCGTGGAGATTCCCGTCGCCGATGTGGCCGTAGGTCACGATGGGGATGTTGTACTTCGCGCTCGTCTGCTGGATGATCCGGAGCGCCTGCGCCACCTTGGTCACCGGCACGCAGATGTCCTCCCCGATGTAGACGCGCGTCGCCCCCGGCTTGACCCGCCCGGCGGCGGCCCCGACGACGCTTCGCGCGGTCCACAGTTCGGCCAACCGTTTGGGATCGTCGGTCCACTCCACCGTCTGCGCAAACTGCTGGCAGATCTCAGAGATGGCCTTGGCCTGATACGCCACATCCGCGGGCGACCCATCCACCTCGAAGAGGAGCATCGCCTCGACGTCGGGCAGGACCAGGTCCGGCTTGTAGAGGGCCGCCGCCTTCATGGCCGTCCGATCCATGATCTCGATCGCAGAGGGCAAGAGGCGTCGGCGGAACACCTGGACCACGGATTGGCCGGTGGCCTCGAGCTGATCGAAGAAGGCCACCACCAGGCCGCGTTTCTCCGGGATGGGAAGCACCTTGAGGCGAATCTTGGTGATGACGCCGAGGGTGCCCTCCGACCCGATCATGAGCCCCGTCAGGTCATATCCGGCAACCGATTTCAGCGCGCGCGAGCGAACGCCGCCGGTCACGATGACCTCGCCGGTCGGCAAGACCACCTCGAGCCCAAGGATATATTGTTTCGTGGTCCCATACTTCACAGACCGCTGGCCGCTGGAGTTGAACGACACCATCCCACCCAAGGTGCACATCTTGGTACTCCCCGGATCCGGGGGGAAGAAGAACCCATGTGGCGCCAGCGCGTTGTTCAGGTCGGCGTGCACGATGCCCGGCTGGACGACGACCTGGAGGTTCTCCAGGTCCAGCGACACGATCTGGTTCATGCCGGTGAGATCCATCGTGATACCGCCACGATGGGCGACCGAGCCGCAGCACTGCCCCGTCCCGGCGCCGCGGGGGACCACCGGCACCTTGAATTCATTCGCCAGCTTGAGTATCTCCGAGACCTGCTCGGTGGTCATGACCCGGATGACCAGGTCGGGAACCCAGTTGTTGATCTGCGAGAGCAGGGAGGAATCCGTGGCATAGCACAGCCGGTCCGTGTCGCTGGGGAAAAAGTTCTCCGGACCAACGACCCTGCGAACCTTTTCCAAGAGCTCTGTCGAGAGCATACTCCGTCCCCCTGCAACCCTGGCATCGGACGATTAGGGCCCGTTCCGTTCGGTCTGCTCCACGGTTAGGCGTGCTTGGCCACGACGCTTCCCTTGTCGATGACGGAAACCTCCGGGTTCAGCCAGAAGGCCCAGATGCCCGCCCCGATGACGAGCAGGGCAGCGGCTACGATGAACGGGGCGACCCACGAGCCGAGCTGCACCAGGATGCCGAAGACCGTTGGCGAGAGGGCGCCGCCGATGTTTCCCGCCATGTTCATCATTCCGGACACGGTCCCGGAGTACTCACCCCCCACATCCATCGGCACGGCCCAGGAGGGCCCGATGGTGCACTCCAGAAACAGCATCGCGCCGGTGAGACAGTACACTGCCGTGTAAGGATTCGCGGTGAGGGCCGCCGGCACGATAAAGACCACGGTTCCAAGCATCCCGATGATGGCCACGATGCGACGAGAGAAATTTGTTCTCCCGGTCTTGACCAAAAGGTAGTCGGTGAGCCAACCACCCAGCGTGTCGCCCACGACGCCGGCGAGGAGCGGCAGGGATGCCAGGTACCCCATCTTCAGGATCGTGAAGTGCCGGTAATCCACCAGGTAGGACGGGAGCCACGACAGGAAGATCCAGAGGCAGTACACGTAGGTGAAATACGCGCACATGATGGCCCACATGTTGGGATGCTTGAGCAGCACGCCCCAGGGGACCGTCGGTCTTTTCTTGAAATCGATCTGCCGGATGTTTCCCTTCGTATCCACGCCTCGGATGTGAGCCAGCTCGGCCTTGCTCACCCAGCGGTGTTCCTCGGGGGTGTTCCGGTAGGTGAAGAAGTACAGCAGGCTCCAGACCAATCCGATGCCGCCGAAGACGTAAAAAACCATCCGCCACCCATATGGCACCATGATCGCAACGGTAAGGGGGGGCACGATGGCCGCCCCGAGCCGGCTGGCGCTATGGGTGATCCCCTGGCAGAGTCCGCGCTCTTCCCGTGTGAACCAGAGCTGCATGGCTCGGGTGGCCGTCGGGAACGCCCCCGCCTCCCCCGCACCGAAGAGGAAACGGACAACGGTGAAGGACACCGCGTTGAACGCGTGTGCGGTGAGGGCAGTCATTGCCGACCAGTACGTGACAATGCTCCCCAGGACCCCCCGGGGCCCGAAGCGGTCCCCCATCCACCCACCGGGGACCTGGAACATGGCATAGGCCCAGGTGAAGGCGCTGAAGATGATCCCCATTGTGATCCTGTTGAACCCGAACTCTTTGCTGATGAGGGGCGCCGTCGTTGAGATGTTCACCCGATCCATGTACGTGACGAGGTACATCAAGGAGAGAAGAAACAGCACATACCAGCGTACGGAACCCGTTCGGCCAGAACCTTCCTCTCGCATCGTGGTCCCTCCCAATGGTTTGTTCCCGTCGTTGCCTTCCGCCCGCCGACACGCCATTGTGCCCCGTCCCCGCCCTCCTCGAAGAGAGCGCACAGCGCTTCCCTCGGCATACGAGAAGAGAACCTCCTCCGCTTCGCTCCGCCACCGTCATTGGCTGGACAGATACTCGAGTGCCGCCGCTACCCCTCCGGTCTTGAAGGGGACGCCGGCCATGGCCAGGCCCATCTCGACCCCGCCCAA
>Ga0181527_1003291_pt1 | contig 14523 bp, 11 predicted proteins | sample PEATcosm2014_Bin_30_FD_119762 | JGI IMG/M metagenome (GOLD analysis project Ga0181527, IMG submission 119762) | Peatland microbial communities from MTU Mesocosm Facility, Houghton, MI, USA - PEATcosm2014_Bin06_60_metaG | ecosystem: Environmental > Terrestrial > Soil > Wetlands > Peat | place...
AACTGGCCAGCCTGACCGAGGCCAAACTGGCGTCCCTCAGCCAAGCTACCCGAGAGGAATATGGCCAGGAACTGGCGCAAGCCTTTCGGGAGCATGCGCAGGTGATGCATGAGGCAGCGGACGCGGAGGTGAAATCCATTCAGCAGGCCGCTCAAGAGGCGATAGCGCAACTGCAGGCTGCGGAGCAGAAGAGGGAGACGGGTTTCGTGGCTCGGGCGGGCGCTGCCGAGGAACGCCTGACGGGAGTGTCCTTAGCGGTGGAAGCGCTAGAGGGGCGCGTGGGGACGCTGGTGGAGGACTTCCGGGGGCGGCTGGAGGGGACTCTGCAGGCTTTCCAGGGGAAGGGTGCGAGGCAGGCAGAGGATTTGGAGAAGATCGCCCAGGATCTGGGGGGGCGGTGGTCCCAGCAGTTTCAGGAGCAAGCCCAGGCAGCGCTGAAGAGGCTGCGGGAAGAACAGAAGAATTCGGGGCGGCTGGTGGAGGAGAGCAAGCAGCAACTGGCCAGCCTCACCGAGGCCAAACTGGCGTCCCTCAGCCAAGCTACCCGAGAGGAATATGGTCTGCAACTGATGCAAGCCTTTCGCGAGTATGCGCAGGTGATGCATGAGGTAGCGGACGTGGAGGTGGAATCCATTCAGCAGGCCGCCCAAGAGGCGATAGCGCAACTGCAAGCTGCGGAGCAGAAGAGGGAGACGGGTTTCGTGGCTCGGGCGGGTGCTGCCGAGGAACGCCTGACGGAAGTGTCCATGGGGGTGGAAGCGCTAGAGGGGCGCGTGGGGGCGCTGGTGAAGGACTTCCACGGGCGGCTGGAGGGGACTCTGCAGGCTTTCCAGGAGAAGGGAGCGAGGCAGGCGAAGGATTTGGAGAAGATCGCCGAGCATCTGGGGGGACAGTGGTCCCAGCAGTTTCAGGAGCAAACCGAGGCAGCGGCGAAGAGGCTGCGGGAAGAACTGAAGAATTCGGGGCGGCTCGTGGAGGAGAGCAAGCAGGAACTGGCCAGCCTGGCCAAGGCGAAATTGGCGTCCCTCAGCCAAGTTGCAGATAACGCTACGGAGGGTCTCGAAGCGCAGCAAAGACGGTTGAAGAACCAGTACGAGACCTCTCGAAAAGGACTTGAGGAGCTCTTAGAGAGGGGTTGGACAAGACCGCCCTCCCCTTCCTTTCAGAATGAAATCCGCCCAAAGCGGAGAGGGATAGTTGCGCAGCAAGCGCTGGTGGCAGGGGTTTGCCTGGTAATAATGGTCTCTTTTTCGGGCGTATATCTTTCGAGAGACCTTGTGATGCAACTGCAGCCTGAGGCTCCCGCTGAATTCATCGAACAAAGTCCAAACTGGAATGCCAAGCGACGCGCCCGGGAGGAAGAGGTGGCACAAGCATATTGGCAGGTAGCGGTAGTGAGCTTGCAGGAGAAGTATCCGTTTGGAAGCGAACTACCAGTCGACCCCCCACCCGAATTTCAAATCGACAATAAATATGTCGCGCCGGGCGGTGCGAAGGCTTTTTCCGAAACAAGGGCTCTTTATTGGGAAAATCTCCGCAGAAGTTGGGTGCAGCCCCAGTCCTGGGTAGAACGCCATGAATGGAACACGCAGTGGGCTGCTCGTCTTCGGCACATCTGGGACCAGTCGAATTCACCTAAATAGATCGACACCACAGCGCATCTGCATGTGGCGGCATGCAAAGTCGCTATATACGATTGGATGGCGGGACCAGCACCCCGCACTGAAAACTGCGTCCAGCGGCGGTCAGGTGTATCTTTTCGGTTGGGCCGGAGGTCGATAATGGAAATTCCGGTATACACATCGAGTTTGGGCAGTGTAGCCGAAATGGGACAAATCTGGCAGTCAATGCGGGTTTTGAGATATCCCCGGGACCAGAGTTAGTTAAGAAAGCCTTTTAGATACAACATTTTGAATTTCTCCGAGCCAGATAGCTTGTCGGACCGCTTCCCGTCCAGTGGCGAGTTCGATTTGGCATCCTGTGTGCTCCTAAGCTCTAAGAATGAGTGCGCTATATTCCTATTTGTCGTTATATCTGAGTCTTCGATTTGGGTAATGGCAGGTTTGCAAGGTCTAGCAGTGCCTAGATAACGGTTCGGATAAGTTCTCGATTCTGGCCTACGTTCAAGCACGGCGTCGGGCGGAAACGGCAGGGAAGTGATGCCGACAAAAAAGTCTGCAACGGTGGATCGCATGGACACACCTGGAAAGACGTATAAGTCACGAATTCTTCCGCTTCTTGTGGGTATTACTCTACTTCTGGTCATGGGCGGAAAAGCCGCGGGTCAGGCGAAGGATGCAACCAGTCCGGGCGTTTTTCGCTCCGGTGCATCTGCCCAGGCTCAGGTCAGGGCAGCCTCTACCCGTTGGCCGCTCAGGTTCGAAGAGAACATTGGGCAGGTTCATGGTGCGGATGCCCGCCAAGTGAGGTTCGTGTCGCGGGGCAATGCCTATACCCTTTTCTTGACCTCGACGGAAGCGGTTCTGGTGCTGCGGCAAGGTGCCGGCCATGGAAGAGATGCCGGGAAGCCCGCGCCTGTGGTGGCCAGGATGCGCCTTTCTGGCGCTAACCCGGCACCGCACCTGGGGGGACGCGATGAATTGCCGGGCAAGAGCAATTACTTCCTGGGAAATGACCCCTCCCAGTGGCACTCCGGCATTCCTAATTATGGTCGGGTAATGGCGGCAGAAGTCTATCCCGGCATCGACCTCGTTTACCACGGGAACCAGGGCCAGCTTGAGTATGACTTTGAGGTTGCGGCCCACGCCGATCCGCGCAAGATCCGATTCGTACTCGAGGGCATCCAGGGCGTGCGTACGGATTCTCGGGGTGACCTGCTGGTGAAGGTCGCAGGCGGAGAACTGCGATTTCGCCAGCCGGTGGCCTACCAAAAAGAAGGCGGCGTCGAGCGTCCCGTTCCAGTTCGCTACGTTTTGAAAGGCAAAAACCAAGTCGCGTTTCGTCTGGCTAGGTATGACACGCGCCAGCCGCTGCTCATCGACCCCGTCCTGGCGTATTCGACCTACCTCGGAGGAAGCAACATTGACTCTGGCAATGGGATCGCAGTAGCGCCGGATGGCACCGCGTTCATCGCCGGGGGGACCTTCTCCAGTGACTTTCCCACCGCGCATCCTCTTCAACCCAATGCAGGGGGACCGAAGGACTTTCCACAGGATGCGTTCGTATCGAAGATCAGCGCCGACGGCTCCACGCTTCTTTACTCGACGTACTTAGGGGGCTCAGAAACGGACATAGCTTACGGTATTGCAGTGGATTCCTTGGGCGAGGCCTATGTAGTCGGTACAACGGATTCGCCGGACTTCCCGGTGACGCCGAACGCTTTTAATACCGTGTGCGGCGGCGATGGGAAATGCGGGGCCTCATGGAATCCGCAAGGGTACACTGTCTTCAACGGTTTCGTCACCAAGCTCAATGTCGAGGGATCCGCACTGATGTTCTCCGGTTTCCTCGGGTACTATGAAGAGGTCAGTTGCCTCGCCGTCGCCGTGGACGGCGCTGGGAACGCCTATGTGACAGGTGAGACCGGGCCGAACATTGCTCCCACGGTTCCGCTATATCCTCCCCCACCGCCCCCGCCCTTCCCTATAGTTGGGGGTTTTCAAATTTGGTTCGGGGGGAGCGGCGACACGGAGTACGGGGGGGTCGGCACGGACGCTTTAATCGCCAAGATTGACGCCTCGGGTTCGGAAATCCTCTATTCCAGCTACCTCGGCGGTAGCGACGAAGACGTCGGTTATGGTATTGCGGTGGATGGCAGCGCCAAAGCTTACGTCACCGGCGTGACGTACTCGGCAAATTTCCCGGTGACTGGCGGCGCACTGCAATCCACCTATGCAGGGGCCGGGGATGCGTTCTTGACCAAGGTTAATACCACCGCGACGGGAAGTGCCTCCCTCCTTTTCTCAACCTATTTGGGTGGCACCGGGCTTGACCAGGGCAACGGCGTCGCTGTGGACGGGAGCGGCAACGCTTACGTCGCCGGGCTTACGACCTCCAAGGCGAGCAGCCTTGGGTTTACGGTGCCGGCGACCGCCTTTCAGGCCGACTGCGCTCTGGATTCACAGCATGTCTGCGAAGGCGACGCCTTCGTGGCCAAGTTGAACCCTGCGCTGAGTGGCGTGGCCTCGCTCCTCTATTTCACGTATCTAGGGGGATCCCTTGCCGATTCGGGTACGGGCATTGCTCTCGACCCAAGCAATAACGTTTACATCACTGGGTCGACGGTTTCCTCCAATGCGGCTCTGGTCCCATTTCCCATCACGGCTGGGGTCTTTCAACCCGTGTTCGGCGGCGGTAACGCCGATGCTTTTGTTGCCGAGTTGAACCTGTCGAACCCGCCGCCAACCGCCCTGGTGTACTCGACTTACCTCGGCGGCAGCAATACGGACACCGGCAGTGGCATTGCTGTCGACACCAACGGCGGCGCCTACGTTACCGGCCAGACGTGTTCCTTGGACTTCCCCCTTTCAAACCCATTGCAGGCTACACCCGGGGGCAACTGTGATGCCTTTGTATCAAAAATCGTCCCTTCGGGCGGGGTGGCGCTGAGTCCTGCGGGCTTGGTCTTCCCGATCCAATCCATCAATTCGACGAGTGCGCCACAGACCGTAACCCTCACCAACGGCGGGAGCACAGCGCTGACCATTACCAGCATCGCGCTCGCGGGCACCGACGCCGCCGATTTTTCGCAAACCAACACTTGCGATGGTTCCGTGGCTGCCTCAGGCCAGTGCACTATCACTGTGACCTTCACTCCTGAAGCGGTGGGAACCCGCACTGCCCATATCACGATTACGGATAACTCGCCCGCTCCTGGTAGCACGCAGGTAGTGGACTTGACAGGCACCGGCGGGAAATTGCCCACGGTCATCCTATCAGCTACCACCCTAGCTTTCGGTAATCAGGCCGTCAACACGACGAGTTCCCCCCTGTTCCTGACGGTGACGAACACCGGCACAGGGGCGTTGAATATGACCAGCGCGATCGCGAGCGGGGCTTTTGCGGTCCAAACCAACGGCTGTGCGGTGCCTCTCCAGGCCACGACTCCGGCGTCGAATTGCGAGATCGGTGTTACCTTTACGCCCACCTCGCCAGGTTCGAGTGTCGATTCGCTCACCCTCACGGACAACGCACCCGACAGTCCCCAGATTATCCTGCTCACGGGCACCGGGGTAGTCCAACCCGTAGTGTCGCTCTCGGCCTCCAGCCTGACATTTGGCACCCAGGCCGCGGGCACCACGAGCGCTGCTCAGACGCTCAGCCTGACGAATAGCGGTACGGCCGCCTTGAATATCAGCAGCATTAATATCACGGGCGACCTTTCCGACTTTTCCGAGCTGAACACCTGTCCGCAGAGCCTTCCGGCGGGAGCCGCCTGCACGATTAGCGTTTCGTTCGCCCCCACGCAGGCCGGTACACGGACGGCTACGTTAACCATCACCGACAATGCACCCACCAGCCCACAGGTGGTTTCTTTAGGTGGTGCTGGTTCTGATTTCGGCTTGACGGTGGCTCCGCCAACGGTCACGATGGTGGCCGGGAATTCCGCCAACCTCACCGTGACGGTGAACCCGCTGTTTGGGTACAACGCCCAGGTGACGCTCGCCTGCAGCGGTCTACCCGCGGCGGCGACTTGCACGGCCTCGCCGTCCACGCTCACGCCGAATGGGGGCAGTTCGGTGACTTCCACTTTGACGATCAGCACCACGCGACGGACCTCTGTCCCGCCCGGTGGCCAACCCCGGCCCAGAGGGCCTGGGTTGCCCCTGCGCCCGGAGGTCTGGTTGATGTCGGCGCTAGCCCTGTTCGGGCTCTGGAGCTTGGTGACGCGGAAGAACCGCTTGCGGTGGGTCACGGTAGCTCTATCCCTCACGATGCTGTTGCTGATGGGCCTGGCGGCTTGTGGGGGTGGAGGCACGGGTTACGTGGATCCAACAGGCACGCCCGCAGGTACTTACAAAGTCACCGTAAGTGGGTCGTCTGGAGGTCTCACGCATTCGGCAACCGTGACCCTGACGGTCCAATGAAATTGGCAGTGCGGTCCCAAGGGCGAGCCGGAAATCAACGGCTGGTGGTGAGACGCTGAAAATCCAGCTTTGGACCGCGGCAAGGCGGGGTTCGCCCCGAGATTTCACACGACGGCTTTCAGTGTCTTTACGAGAGACTGGCGCCCTCGTTAATTACGCCCGTGAGGGGGAGACTTCATGCGAAAGGCTCTGATCTTTTTGGCGCTGTTGATTCTGCCGGTGTCGGCCCTGGCGCAACAGACACCCAAAGTGGAAGTGTTTGGCGGTTACTCGAATCTGACCCCAAATGTGGACGTCAGCAACATCAATGGCAACTTCAATCTCAGCGGCTTTAACGTTTCGGTGACGGAGAACCTCAACTCGTGGTTCGGCGGCGTATTGGATTTCAGCAGCCACTACGGCACCGAGGCCGGGTTGAAGACCAATTCGCAGACTATTATGTACGGCCCGGTGTTCGCCTATCGCAAGCATCCGATTTTTGTCCCATTCGTCCATGTCATGGTCGGAGCCGTGCGAGGCGGGCCGGAATACCTGGATATCTCGAAGCCGGAATTCCGGATTGGCCTGATCGCGGGTGGCGGTGCGGATCTGAAGGTCTCGCGGCGCGTGTCTTTGCGCCTGATTCAGGCGGATTACCTTATGACCCGTTTCAGCTCCGCCCGCCAGGACAACATCCGGCTTTCCGCGGGCATCGTCCTACGCTTTGGAACGGAAGCTCGCCGCTGATCTCCTGTGCTAAGTTCTGATATCTCATGTGGTCGAGCGCGATTTTGCCCTCGAATGCGTAGACATGTGTAATTTTGAGAATATCTGCTTTTGTCCCTTGATGAGACAATACTCGTGCCTTATTGTGTGTACATGCATGTAGCGCACGCCTTCTGGCCCGGACTTAGATGAGATGTCCGATACAATTCCCGTGTGTATCATAAGCACGGCCCGCCCTTAGATCGAAGAGGACCGCTCCGGAGTCCAGCGATACAATCTTGTTATTCTCAATCTTTCCAAAGGGCTGGTGCTTCGTGTTGTAGTAGATGTCGTCGAGAATATACCCGACCCACTCTTCATTATGATAGTCATAAAGATACTTTTTCGCGGCAGATTCCCGGGTGAATCTTACGCTTTTCGGGAAGCTTATGCGAATGCGGTTCATGCTAGGGCCCAAAGCGCTCACGTAACGGATGGTCGCCGAAGACTCGAATTTCTCCTCCGGGGCCGTGACTGTAACCTGATCACCCTTGTGTAACGCCACGGTCAGGAGAACGCACATTCCTGAGGGGCTGGCGTCGGCTGTGATGGTTTCCTCGTTGAACTCCGTGCCATCCTTCCGAACGCCTTTAACGGAAACAGGAATGGGGATGTTCCAGCGGAGTTCCTTGCGTTCATTTGACTTTCGAACTTCTTCCTCTTCAAACCACATAGTGCGCCTCTGCACGTTTCGTTAAGATACTCAAAACTGTGTCCGGGACAATGCGATTTCGGGTCAAAGGAGCAGACATATCCGGCGAGAATGCAAGGACTGTTCCCTCGGGGAACGTGAATGGATCTGAAGCACCGCAAACCATCTTGCTTCCAGGCAACACTGGGCCCTGCCAAGCCTTGGCCTAGGCTTCAAACGACTCCAGAGCTTTCTGAAGATCGTCGTAAATTCCAAACACGGCACTAAGTTCAGCGATCTGAAGCACGTCGTGGATTTGCTTCGTGAGGTGGAGAAGTTTCACGCATCCACCCTTCTCCATGGCCAAATTCAAAGCTTCAATCAGCGCCCCGATGCCCGCGTGATCGAGGTAAGTAACCTGCCTGAGATCCAGGATGAAATTCGTTCCGCCTGCCTCCAGTAATTCCTGCATCTTGTCATGGAGCATTCCCTTGTCATTTCCCGCGACAATCGTTCCCCTGAGGTTCAGGAGGGTAATCGATCCAATCTTTGAAGGTGAAATTTCAATTGGCATGGCGATTTCCCGTCAAAAGTCGAATTGAAAGAGAAGGCCGCGCGACGAGTGGTCTGGAGATCCGCAAGAGTACGTCCTGGGTCTCCTTTCTGTTTGTCGAGTGCAAGCAGGTCAGACCTTTTGCCTGACTTATCAAATCGTTCGAACCCCCTGGGAATGATCCGGAGACTTTCACCAGCGATTTCAGGATTTCTTCTGAGCCACGCTTTGCGATCCTCAAGCTTCGTGAGCCCAAGCTCCGGAAAATGTAAGCGACTACACATTGTAGGGGCTCCTCAGTGTAACGTCAATCGTGATTCCACAGGGAACCGGCCTCTTGCCGGGTTGCGGCCAGGAGGGTACAGGGTACAGGCTAGCAGTAGGCGATTCTTCTCCAGTATGTAATCCGTTGTCGGAGGCAGTAACAAAATGAGCCAGAGGCGAAAGATTGCCATAGCCTATGCGTTTGCCGGGCCTGTCGTCACAATGGAGATTGATGGTGCGCCGTTAAATCCTGTATTGCCAACCCTCATTGACATTCGAGGGCAGTTTATGTAAAGTATATCTAGAAGTTGGTAACGATTCTTAGAGGAGGTTTCTATGAGTCGTGATTGGCCAGAAGCTCCCCGCCGGGAAAAAAGAATCTACGTGACCCTTCCTGTTACTTTGCGCACCGGCTGGGAAGGGGGAACGGTCGTGAATGGCAACACGGTCGATTACTCGGAGCGCGGCATGCGAGTGCGCGTGAAAGTTCCGTTCCGATTCCGCCAGGTTGTCGAGGTTGTCGTCGGTGAAAACCCCAAGTCCGCGAGGAACTACAGCGTGATGTGGGTGCACGAACTAGATGAGGGGCAGTCTCTCTACGAGGCGGGACTTGAAATTGAGGCTTGCTTCAGGTCGGCCGCAGGATAAACCGATCAGTGTCACGAGCTCGCTTCTCATCGCACGGAAGAAACAGGAACCCCCAGCACAGCTTTGACAGCTACAGGCTTTCCATTCATAGTCGCGGGCCGAAAAAGCCACTGTTCGAGGACTGCAAGGAGTGCTTCACTCAAACGGGCATTCGGGCTCTGTAATGCTTTCAGATGCTGCATTTTGCCTTCCGCGTCGATGATGGCATAAACTACGATCTCCTGTCCGCTGTACCTCGCGAACAGGTCAGGGGGCCACACAGGTGCCTGTTTCTTAACAGGGGAAGGCGGCAAAAGGTCTTGCAGGGTGACCCCGGCTGTGTCCAGGACTGCATACTGCAATGGCCAAGGAGAAGCAGGATCATCTGCGGCTGTGGCCGGATTCAGGTAAACCGTGAATACAGCTTCGTCGTGAAAAACACCAAAGTCCCCCACGCCCCCGCCGCTATTTCCAGTTGAGATAATCGTGAGGTCGTAAGATGCTCCCTCCTGAACTTCGGCGGGCGGTTTGCTCGGGGCTGGAATCGTAATAGCTCCCGTAGGTCCTTCGCCCCCTTGAATGGTCATGCCGGCAAACGGTCCTGCGCCAGGACCCGCGCCCGCCCCGGTTCCGGTTCCGTGTCCGGCTTCAGTCCCGTGCCCTGCGCCGGGCCCACTTCCCAAGCCCACACCGCCGCCACTGCCTCCGCCTCCGTGGCCTCGGCCCCCGACGTCGCTGCCGCCCTTCCCCTCGTCTACGCCTCCGTTGCCGCTCCCCTGGCCACTGGCCCCCGGTCCCCCCGTCACGTTACCTGGACCGTTACCCGCCGCCGCACCCGGCGAGGAGGCCACGCTCAGCGCCCCCGCCGTGTTTGTGCCTGCGGCGGATCCAACCCCCGACAACGACCGGTCCGGAATCGCCTGGGGTGAAATGGTGAACTGACCTCGCGCTTCTCCCTGTGGAATCTGTGGTGAAGCACTAGGCGGTGCAGGTACGGGGCTGAGCACCAGCGTATTGTGAGCGTTTCTGCTTGCTCCTACAGGCAGTACTTGGGGGGGGCGCGGAGGCGCGGGCTTGGTTTCAGGCGCCGGCTTGGGAGGCGCGGATGGAGCAGGCGCAGGCGGCGCCGGGGCTTGAGGGGGAATAGGACTCGTGAAAGCTGGGGGCGTTGCGGGCAGCGTCAAGTGCGGGGCTTCGACAGGTTGCGGGGCTTCTAACGTCACTTCAGGAACCCGCACTATCGGCGCCGGCGGCTTAACCGTTGCTGCCGGAGTCTCGACAGGTTGCGCCGCCGGCCGGGGCGGCACAACCGGGCTTGGAGAAGGCGTGACAGACCTTGGCGGAGGTGGTAAGGGCAGCGCCTGAGCGATGATCACTATGTTCGGTAGGGGAACAAACGCCTTCAACGTGGGCGGGTTGGGCAGGTCGGGTTGAAGTATCGTTTGAATGTGGTTGGTAGGATTCGGCGGGTTCGAAACAATCTGCTGCTTCCCCGCGTAAGTCACGCCACGAGCGCCAGCCGCAGGGGCAGGGCTCTTGGGCCTTGGGGATGCCTCGCCACCCGCCTTTTCCGCACTCCCGTCTTTAGTTCCACCTCCGAGTTGCGGCAGGTAGAGCACATCCTTGGGGATCATGGTGGTCTCCCACTGTTTTTCAAGCCCAACGCGCGGACGGGGACCGGAAGAAGGGAAAAGAAACATCAGGGCAACGATGGCGATTTCGTGCACCAGGAGGGAAAAGAGAAAGCCTCGGCGCGGAAACCAGCGTCGGCTAACACTGTAAGTCAGCCGCAGGTCGCGATCCGGGGAAGGCGACTTAGCCGGAGCCTTATTCCGCGAGGGCGAGTTCAGGTCGAGAGATATGAGCGGCATACTCGTGCTCGGAAAGCTCCCCCCTTAGAACCCAACGCTTGGTAATCTCCTGGCAAGGGTGAAGCCCTGACTGGCATTCCCTTGGAGGCTACCCGCAGTTCTCGAGATTTGAGCTTCACGAGAGCAGACTTGCCATCGGAATCCAATCAGCGCCATTGAGGCTAAGACCCATCGTAATACCGGGAGTGCCATGCACTTCGACATTATCCGCAATTATGTTTCCAAGAACATAAGTACCTGAGCCTGTATTTTCGCAAAACAACGTACTACTGGTAAAGTGAGTACCCGCCGCAACTGACTCAAATACCGACGGCATTATATGAGTGAAAATACATGTTCCCGGCTAACAAGAACTGCCTGCCACCGCGCCACCCTAGGTTAACATTTTTGGCGGACCGGTCCTCGGAAAAGAGCATGCCACGTTGCAGACCTGCCGCATCAGTCAAACCCCTGGCGGCAAGCGGATCGATCTTTCAGAGATGGCCACCCGCTAGTTCGTGTTGTCGGGGACCAAGCGCGCGACCGACATATCGTTGCTGATGGCCGTGAAGATCGCGTTCAGGCTCATAGTAGTGTTACCGTCTGATAGCTCGCAACTACTATTGCTTGTGTAGAACTTTGAGTGGGTGGAGGCCATCTGCTCCATCGTCTGGCATCCGGTGATGCCTGCTTCGTTGATGGGTGGGGAGTTTGAGGTATCATATTTGCACGTGCCGGAACTCCCGGCGTCGTAGGCGACCGAGTAGACGGTGATTCCCTGTGAGGTAGCCCATTTTGCCGCCTGAACCGCCTGCTGGCACTGATCCTTGTAGGACGGGTATGTAGTCGCAGTCTTGCTCGCATTCGACGCCAAGTCGACCACTCCATCCCCATTAAGGATCACAGAGTTTGAGTCGCCGTCCCCGAGAATGATCATCGCGTTTTGTGTAGTGGGCACGCCGTTCACTGAACCGCGGTTGGCCTGATTGGTGAGGAGCAGGCTTGCTGCATTATAGATTGCGCCAGCATAGTAGGTGTTTCTGTTGCCGTTGTCTTGCAAACCGTTGCAACCCGAGCCCGTCCCGCCGGCCCCTTTTGTCAAGTACGAGCTGGTGTTCAACGAATTCGCTGTGTCGGACGAGCGGTAATCGCTCGAGAAATTCACGATCTGGTACGTTGGCGTCGGGCTGCCGGTGAGAGTGGTGTAAGGCGGGCCTGTTGGTAACGGGTACGCCAATGTCGAAACCGTACCATCAGGGCTGCAGTAATCATCCGGAGCCGTGGACGTCGACACCGCTGGAAACGTAAACAGGCTAATCTCATCCACCGGGTATGCTACATTGCCGTTAGTGGCCGAACCGCAGCTTGATTGGCTCGCGCCGCAGGGCGACAGTTCGCTCATCAGAGTTTGCATGCCTTGGAGCGCGCAGTATTCTTTTGTGCCGCTGCAGCCCAAGCCGTCGGTGTCTCGGGATCGCATCGAAGGCGTTGAGTCGACGACGATCGCCACGTTGTATGGGGAGCGGGCTGCGCCCCTCATGGTGGCCGTCGCGCTTGCCGTGAGCGTAACTGGCCTGGCGCCGAGAATGCCGGCGAAAATCAACGGGACGCTTACTGTCTGCACCACCTGGATGGCGTTGGCGCCGCCGCTACCAACGATATTGCCCGAAGAATCGAGACACGGCAATCCTACGCTGGCGCTGGTCAGACAGCGCATCTTAGGATACCCGGAGACCATAGCGACGTTGGGTAAATTGGAATAGGCGTTCTTGTTTCCCGCAACACCGCTGTACAACGTCGCGGCGGCTGTTGCTGTCGTGCTATTGGGCAGGGCATACGCAGCCGCTAACGCCGCTGCATCGGTAGAAGCCTGGAGTTGGCGAAAGGCAAAATAGATACGGGCGAAGTCGATCACGAGAGCGGCAAATGCGAATATCACAACCATCATGAGCGCTAGCATACCGAGTGTCTGCCCGCTCTGGTCCTTGTGCGCTCGGCGTAAAAAAGACTTAATGTGCTGGTTCATTGTATAATCTCCGCTGTTTGCGCCTTCATGGTACAGGTGGGATTGAAGTTGGTTCCCCAGGACGAGAAGTTGCAAGGATAAGTGGCCGTTACCGTGGCGGTCGCCCCCTGCGCCATATTCGCTGCTCCCGCCGGGCACGTCGCCCCAGAGTACGAGTTCCCATTGAGGACAATCGTGAACGTTATATTCGCCGGCGCGAGGAATGGCGCTGCGTGCTCAATTGCTGCGGCAGTCGTAGCGCATGGGTCTGCGGTCTGCAATCGGCTGACCGCAAGAAGCCGCGCGCCGATGCTCACGGCATCCGTCAGCTCCACATATTGGTTGAAAAGGACCCCGATCGTGATTATGCCCACAAAAAAGGGGAGCAGCACAAAACACATCAAAAGGGCGAACTCAACCGACGCCTGGCCTCCCTCGCTGCTGGCGCCGGGGCGGGCGTGGACACGTTTACCCAGGGAGCGAATTCCCACACGCACTCCTAATGACGCTGCTGCAAGCTTTATAAGTTGCATGTAGTCCTCCCTTTTCAAGCCACACGAAGAGACGCGCCGGAGAGCAGCAGAGATTCACTAGCCGAGACTCAGATCGGAAATCCGGCTTCAATCGCTTATACGGACTCGCCGTACTTCGCCTCAGACCACCTGGACGCTTGGAACTGGCTCCATTACGGCAGCCAGCTTCTCCTCCATGCTGAAATCGTCTTCGACGTTCAATTGGTTCAAGAGGCGGTGCAAATAGCATCGGCTGATTTGCAGTTCTTGAGCCGCCTTGAGTTTGTTTCCATTGCATGAACGCAAGGCCGACCGAACCATCTCGCGCTTGAAACTCCGAACCACTTCCTGAAAGGCTCCGCGAGAGGGTTCCGAGGGAACCGCCAGCCGGCTGACTTCAGCCGGCAAATCCTCAATCCCCAGGCGCTGGCCATCCGCAAGCACTACGCTCCGCTCAACAACGTTCTGCAACTCCCGCACGTTGCCAGGCCAGGTATGGCTCGCCAGTGCGTTCAGGAACCCCGGACTCATCCCACGGATATACTTGCCGTGCGCGGAAGCAAAGGTGCGCAGAAAGTATTCGGCCAGAACCGGGATGTCGTCGGTTCGATCGCGCAGCGGCGGAAGCTCGATCTTTAGGACCGAAATCCTGAAGTAAAGATCCTGCCTGAGCGTACCCGCCTGCACCATCTGCTCCAGGCTCCGATTCGTGGCACAAACCACACGAACGTCCAAAGGAACAGGGGCATTCGAACCCAGACGCTCAAAGCTCCGCTCCTGCAGAACACGCAGTAATTTGGCCTGCAAGGAAAGCGCCAAATCTCCAATTTCATCAAGAAAAATCGTCCCCCCTTGGGCTTCTTCGAATCGTCCCCGGCGGCTATGTGAAGCCCCCGTGAATGCCCCCTTTTCGTGGCCAAAGAGTTCGTCTTCAATAAGACTCTCCGGCAGCGCACACGCAGAAAAAGCCACGAAGGGTTTCAGAGCCCTGGGGCTTAGATGGTGAATAGCTCTGGCAACAACTTCCTTTCCGGTTCCACTCTCGCCGCTGACCAGGATTGTCGTGAAGACGCCGGCCACTTTTCGGATCATTTCGTAGACCCGCTCCATTTGCTTGCTGTTCCCGATCAACCCGTCAACACGCTGTACCGAAATCAGTTTGCGCGCCGCACTCAAGTCGCGGGACAACACCATTCGGCTGTGAGCGCGATCCAAGGCGAACTTCAGTGTCCGGACATCAAGAGGCTGGAGGAAGAAGTCCCATACACCCTGTCTCATGGCCTCCATCGC